>Ga0209640_10005737_pt1 | contig 10853 bp, 12 predicted proteins | sample RifCSP10_1_FD_184018 | JGI IMG/M metagenome (GOLD analysis project Ga0209640, IMG submission 184018) | Soil microbial communities from Rifle, Colorado - Rifle CSP2_sed 10_1 (SPAdes) (version 2) | ecosystem: Environmental > Terrestrial > Deep subsurface > Rock core/Sediment | place: Rifle...
GTGCGCGAACAGGAATTGCAGAACGTCGGCGCTTTCCGCTTCCGTCATGCCGTCGAGGCGGACGGTGTGCGCGCGGTTGACGTATAGCGCCTTTTTCCCCGTCTCCGGATGGGTGCGCACGACCGGGTGCGCCGTCTCGAAAATCTCGCCCTTGGCCTTGCCCGGGTTCGACGCGACGCGGTCCTCGCGGGTGCGGCTGACGTCGGCCATGTCGGACGTATTGACCGCCTTGAGATCGGCGAGGAACGCCTTCATGCCGTCCGAGAGGGCATCGTAGGCGGCATACATGTTGGCGAACAGCGTGTCGCCGCCCGCCTTCGGCACTTCGACGGCAAACAGCATGGAGCCCATCGGCGGCTCCGGGAGATACGTGGTGTCGGAATGCCAGACGCCGCCGAAGTTGACCCGTTCGTGCTCCAGCTTCTTGACCTCGATCACCTCGGGGTGGCCGGGCAGCCCCTCGACGAACGGGTAGCGCGCCAGCTTGCCGAACCGCCGCCCGAAAGCGGCGAACTCAGCCGGCGTCAGCGTCTGATCGCGGAAGAACACCACCAGGTGGTCGAGCAACGCCCGGCGGACGAAGGTGACGCCGTCGTCGTCGAGGCCGCGGGCGAGATCGAGTCCGTGGATCTCGGCGCCGAGCGCGCCGGCGATTCTTTCGACCGTCGGTTCTGTCATCGGGTGCGATCCGGTCGTTGCCTGGGTTACGGCCGTCAGGCTTAGCCCACGCCGCGGTGGGCAATCAAGAGGAGCGATCCGAACGCCGGCCGCCGCCGGCCCCGGCGGCAGCGACTTTTCCCGCCGGACGGCCCGAAATGCTAGCCGCGGCGGCCGTGACATGGGATCATGCGCATTGGCGGAGCCGCGACGGCGGCGCCACGCGGGGCCGTAGATTAACCTCGTGGAAACGCATACGCACGATATTCGCCGGCTCGGGCCGTGGCCACTCGATGCCAGGAAAAACCAAAGCGGATCGATGACCGGAAAGACGGTGGCAAAATGACGACGGGCGGCACGCACCGGAAAAAGAGGAGCCGGCGGAAACGCGGCGTCTGGAATGGGCTTGCCCGCCTGACCCGCTTCAGGCTGGTGATCCCCATCCTGCGCAGCAAGCATCCACCCGAATACACGGCGCGCGGGGTGCTGGTCGGGATGGCCTGGGCGTTGACGCCGTTGGTCGGCATCCAGATGTACCTCGTGTTCATGACCTGGCTGATCGCCCGCAAGCTGTTCAACTGGGATTTCAGCTTGATCGTCGGGCTGGCATGGACCTGGACCACCAACGTCTTCACCATGCTGCCCACCTATTACGTGTTTTACCTCACCGGCCAGGTCATGCTCGGCAACTGGCACGATATCTCGGGCTACAACAGTTTCGTCGAGACCTATCTCAGGACCTTCGACGAAGACCTGTCGACCTGGGAAACGGTCAAGATGTACGCGGTGATGATCGTCAAGGACTGGGGCGTGGCGATGGCGGTCGGGTGCTTGCCGTGGGCGGCGCTCGGCGGTTGGCTCGGCTACCATCTTGGTCTGGTCTACGCGCAGCGTCGCGCCGAACGCCTTAAGAGCAAACGCCTCCACCATCGACATGCCTCGCCGAGGGTGCCGCACCTTCACTCGCAACGCGCCGGAAATTGAGGCAGCGCCGCGGCGATTAGCGCTTCATGCGGACGGTGATGACGGCGACGTCGCCGGAAATCGTGAACGCCGACTCCTCAAAATCAGGCGCGCTCAGGATCACCATCGGGTCGTTGCTGAACCCGTAGTCTTCCAGCGGCAGGCCGAGGAACCCCTGGTCGAACTTGCGATTGCCGTTCTCGTCGTGAAAGGCGGCGACGGCGTAAGTGCCGGGCGCGAGGCCGGGAAACGTCACTTCGAGCATCGGCGCTTGCGCCTTCACCACCTGCTCCCGCAGCATGCCGGTGCTCTTCGGGAATGTCTCCGGATTGTCGTAGACGGAGACGTGCACGTTGCCCGCATCCGAGTCCAATCCGGTGATGGTAACGCGGAGATCGGTGGCGAGCGCGGCGGCCGGCGCCGACAGCGCTGCAACGGCGAACGCGAACGCGAAACGGCGGCGCGAGTTCGGTGTCGGTCCGATCATCGGCAGATTGTCTAATGTCCGCCGACCTGGCCGGCAAGCCGTTCAGCTACAGCGCGATCGCCAGCACAGTCCACACGACGATGGCAAGCCGGGCGAGTGCGGCCCACGGCGGCGGGCCCGGCCAGCGTCCGGCGCTCCGCCAGACGCCGAGGGCGACCAGCAGGTTGTAGGGCAACGGCAACAGGAACAGGACGACCACCAGCCACGGCGCGCCGCCAGCCGCCAGTACCGCGAACGCGGCGAACGAGGCGAAGCCGTTGATGAACAGACCGTAGACGATGCCGTAGCGCCAGAACGCCAGCGGCAGCGGCACCTCTCCCGCCGCCAGCGCCCGCGCCCATATTGCGATGCCGGCCCCGACCATCCGCCGATTGTCGTCCCTCCCGGCCAGCCGTGGAAGAGGGCTTGGCGGATGGCGCCGGCGGCGCCGTCCGGTAGGCGCTGGCCCGGGTCGGCCGAGATTCCTATCGTCGGAACCGCGAATTCGGCTTAGGCTCCCGCACTTTTTCCATGGGAGGCTCCAATGTCGATCAGGTCGTTCCGTTTCGTCGCCGCGTTGGCAGCGGCAATGGTCGCCACCAGCGTCGCCGCGGCGGCCGAGATCAAGGTGCTGAGCGCCGGTGCCTACCGCCAGGTGCTGGGCGCGATGGCGCCCGACTTCGAGAAGCGCACCGGACACAAGCTGGTCATCGACCGCGGCACCGTCGGCCAGCTGGTGAAGCGGATCGAGGACGGCGAGGCATTCGACTTCGTTATCGTCACGCCGGCCGCGATAGGGAAGCTGACCCAGACCGGCAAGGTCGCCGCCGGCACCCTGACGCCGGTGGCCAGCGTCGGCGTCGGCGTTATGGTTAAGGAAGGCGCGCCGCGGCCCGATGTCTCGACGGTGGACGCCTTCAAGAAGACCCTGCTCGCCGCCAAGACGGTCGCCTACATCGATCCGGCGAGCGGCGGCTCGAGCGGCATCTACACCTCGAAGCTGCTAAAGAGCCTCGGCATCGCCGACACCATCAAGCCGAAGGAGCGGCTGAAGAAGGGCGGTCACGTCGCCGATCTGGTGGTCAGCGGCAAGGCGGAGATCGGTATCCAGCAGATCAGCGAGATCGTGCCGGTGAAGGGTGTCACCTTCGTCGGCCCGCTGCCGAAGGAGATCCAGAACATCACCGTGTATGCCGCCGGAATCGCCGCCAAGTCGCGGAACCCGGACGCCGTCAAGGCGTTGCTGACGACGCTGACCGGGCCGGCGGCGGACCAGGTGCTGAAATCCAAGGGCATGGAGAACCCCGGTGGCTGATCGCCACCGGAAACCTCTCCCGTCCTGACTGTCGCGGCCCGTCGCGGCGGCCGTGCCCGCGGCGCGCCGCTATTTCTTTGCCCCGTATTGCCATAAAACCGGCGCAATTGGCGGTGTTGTCATGGACCATCGATGCGGGGGCCAATCGAGCCTTCTGGCGTGTCCGTCCGCACTGTATAATTTGAAACCCGCCGTGTGGCCGGATCACCGGGGTTCGCTCACAACGATCATGGGACCAATGAGATCATTTTGCGGGCAGCGCAAGTTCCTAAACGCCACGGTTGGCTTCCTTCTGGTGCTTGGGGGGGCGGGGTGTGCGGCGGTCGACGACCTGTCGGCATCGCTGTCTAAGGAATGGGCGCGGTTGACCGGCCCGAAGGCCCCATCGCCGGCGGAACCAAAATCGCCGGACGGCGCGTTGGCCAATACCGCACAACTGGTGCCGCAGAAACTGATCGGCCTCGACCAGCAGGAGGTGAAGGAGCTTCTTGGCACTGCCACGCGCACGCGGGAGGTCGCTCCGGCTGTGGTGTGGGAATACAGGCAAAAGGCATGCGCGCTCGATATCTTCTTCTACCTCGATCTTGCCAGCCAACGGTTCCGGGCGCTTGCCTACGACATGAAAAGCGCCGACGGCAACGAGGATAGAACCCTCGCGCTCTGTTTACACCACTTCAGGGAACGAGACCGTGGCGGAAAAGGCTGACAAAAGCGGCGGAACGGTACCCAAGGAAGGACGGCATGTCGTTGTCGTCGACGATGACGATCTGTTTCGCGAATCATTGGAACAGAATCTCGTTGACGCCGGGTTTCGGGTAACAACCTTCCCAGACGGGCCGTCCGCGCTCAGCGCTTTCGCCGGAGACCGGGAGCCGAACCTCGTGCTTCTCGACTGGAAGATGCCGGCGATGAACGGCATCGAAGTGCTGCGGCGCCTTCGCGAGATTTCCCGCGATGTGCCTGTGATCTTCCTGACCGTGCTGTCGGAACAGATCTACGAGGAGGCCGCGCTGCTCGGCGGGGCCGTCGATTTCGTCGAGAAATCCCGCAGCTTCGCCATCCTGCTGAAGAGAATCGAACTGATCGTCGGCGGTGCAAAAAAGGCGTCGACCGTACGACGCGGCACGGACGGCGAGGATCCGGATTTCCTCGGCGTCGGGTTTCTGAAGTTGCGGCCGGCCTCGCACCGTTGCACTTGGCGCGACGTGGAGATACCGCTGACCATCAGCGAATTCCAGATCGCGCACGCCATGGCCCGGCGCGCCGGCAAGAACGTGTCCTATCGAGAAATTTACGATCTCGTTCGCGGCGAAGGATTTGCCGCCGGTCAGGGTCCTGAGGGATTCCGTCAGAACGTGCGCACTTTCATCAAGCGGATTCGCCAGAAATTCCGCGATGCGGACTCCGACTTCGACGCGATCGTCAATTATCCGGGATTCGGTTACCGGTGGCGGTCGGACGATGGCTGATATCAGGAACGATGGAATCCGTAGGTCTTGGCCGCGGCCGACGTTCGCTGCCAAAATCACGGTCCTGCTGCTGATCTTCCTGGCGGTGCCGGTCATTCTCTATGACCAGTTCCGCGTCGCCAACGCCGAGAAGAACGAGCTTCTGCTGGCCAACGTACGACAACAGGGGCGGTTAATCGCCGAAGCCCTGCGTCCCCTAGTCGGCACCTTCGGTCCGGACACGGCCGTCACCATCGCCAAGCGTTTGGCCAGCGTCGGTGAAGGCAGCGAGGTCAGCATCAAGGTGCTGCTGCGGCCGCGGGGAGAAACCGGCGTTGACAGCTTCTTCTTCGTCGCCGCCTGGCCGACGGTATCTCCAAAATACCTGGTCGCCGAGCGGAACTCGCTGATCCGGACCGGCGTTTTCGACAAGGTTCCCGACACCTGTAGGGGCAATCTGCCGCTGGCCATCCGCCACGCCAACCCAGAGGGCGCCGAGGAACTGCTGGCATCGCTGGCACCGGTCAACGTCGGGACCGGCTGCTGGGTCATCATCACCTCTTATCGCACCGACACGTTTCTCAAGTCTTCCCTCGGCAGGCCTTACTGGCGGACGCCGGAAGTTCAATTCGCCGCGGTCATCTATCTGGTGATGGCAGTCGCCGTGGTGTGGTTGTTCGTCGACGCCTGGCGCAACCTGAGGCGGTTCGAGCGCCTCGCAAGGCGGATTGGCGACGCCGGTACACAGCGGGCGTCCTTTCGCCGCCTCAACCGCCTGCCGGAGCTGGATGGCGTCGCTACCGAGTTCGATCGCATGGTGGCGGCGCTGCGCGACTCCGCCCGCATCATCCGCGAGACCGCCGAGGAGAACGCCCACGCCTTCAAGGCGCCCGTCGCCGTCATCTCGCAGGCAACCGAGCCGATCAAGCGATCCCTCACCGAAGACGACGACCGCGCCCGCCGCGCCGTCGCCCTGATCGAAGAGTCGGTCGCGCGCCTCGACGCCCTGGTCTCCGCGGCGCGGCGCCTTGACGAAGCGACGGCCGAGGTGATCGAGCGCGGCCGCGAACCGGTCGATTTGTCCGGCCTTCTCGAGCAGCTCCTGGACGGATACGAAATGGCTTGGCGACAGGTTAACCTGACCTTGGACCGTCGCATCGCCAAGGGCGTGACAGTGTTGGCGGCGCCCGACATCCTGGAGACAGTGTTCGAGAATGTGCTCGAGAACGCGGTCAGCTTCTCGCCCGCGGGCGGCCGCGTTCATGTGTCCCTGCAACGGGTGGACGGCGGCCTGGAGGCGCAAATAAAGGACGAAGGCCCGGGGGTTCCCGAGCAAAAGCTCGAGCGGATCTTCGAACGCTACGTCTCCGAACGGCCGGCGGCGGGCGCCGACGGCAGGCCGCATTTCGGCATCGGCCTGTGGATCGTACGCCGCAACGTCGAGGCGATGGGCGGTCACGTCCACGCGGAAAACCGCAAACAAGGCGGTCTCTGCATGGTGATCCGATTGCCCGCCACGGCCTGACGTCGAAGCTCTGAATTCCGCAATCGACGCTGTGTCATTTCTGTGACGCGGCGTCACCGATTTGCCCCGGATTTGTCGCAACACGCACCCGGGTTCGACCCTTACCCTCGCTCACTGATCACGGACCACGGTCAATTGAACGAGGCAACTATGCGACAGTTGAACTGGAAAATCGGTTCAAAGCGCCACCTGCTGAGCGCCATTTCCGCCGTCGGAATCGTCATGCTCTCGGGATTCGGCGAGCAGGGCGCCCGCCAAGCGACGAGTGGCGCCAAGTGGGTTGCAAACGATCTGTGCTTCGTCGGCGCCCCATCGATGGCGGTTGTCGCGACTGACGGCGCAATCGGCGATCGCGGGTTGCTGTCGCGCCTGTATCCGGCTGGTCTTGATCGGCTGCATCGGGACGACAAGACGGCGCGCTTCTTCCACGCGGCGCTGCCCGGCAATCTCGACGAGATGGCGTCGGTGGACGAACGCAAGACAACGTTCGTCTCGGTCGTGCTGCCGATGATCCATCACGTCAACCAGGAGATCCTGTATCACCGGCGGCTGGTTGAGGCCGAGGTTCGCTGCCGCAGCGACGGCCGTCCCATCGGTATCGCCCTGCAGGCGGAAATTCTCCGGCTCCATGAACGGTATCGCACGGATGGCAATTTCGCGGCCCTGCAGAGCCGGCTGGATATCGTGCCGCCGTCGCTGGCCATTGCCCAGGCGGCGATCGAGAGTGGTTGGGGTACGTCGCGCTTCGCCCTAAGCGGAAACGCGCTGTTCGGGCAGCGGACGACGAATCCGGACCGTGGCATGCATCCCGCAAACCTGCCGACAGCGACACCAGTGCGCGTCGCCGCCTTCGATCACCTCATGGCAAGCGTCAGGTCTTACGTCCACAACCTCAATACATATCCGGCTTATCGGGACTTCCGGGACCGGCGAGCGGCGTTCCGACGCAACGGCGAGGAACCCGAGGGTCTGGCGCTGGCCGGCACCCTGATCGCCTACTCCAGCCGCGGCGAAGCGTACGTGCGAGACCTCAAATCGATCATCCGGAGCAACCGACTCGCCATCTTCGACACGGCCACGGGGGCGATGGCGAGCGGCGGACGACCGTCGGGGTCGGATACCTGACGGAACAGACGGGGGCGCGAAAGGAGAACGACATGTTCTTGCTTGATCGACCGCTCAAGAATCCTCATCGCATCGCCCAGGGGTTGCATGTCCTGATCGGCGCCCTGGTGGCGCTCGCCATCGCCATGGTGAACGCACCACGGGTCGATGCTGCCGACTACGACTATATCGGTCTGTTCGGCGGGCTCAGCGCCAGCCAGCCGTCCGCCGACGTCAACGTGCTCGCCGGCAGCCGCCTGATCGACATCCTGGAGAAGACCCCGGACGGCGAGCGCGTCAACTGGCGCAATCCGAGAACCGGCATCGCCTACCATATCCGCGTCCTTACCACCGTCGTCTCGGGAAACATGAGCTGCCGCACGTTCACCATCCGGCGGACCGCGGACGACGGCGTCCGCGAATCCCATCGCACGGCCTGCCGCTTGGCCGATGGAGTCTGGAAGATCAACGCCTACCCGGCCCCCGACGACGATGGTCGGCGGAACGTCAAACCACAGTAAAGGAGACTGATCATGCGCAAGTTACTTCCTATTCTGGTCGCTACCGCGGCGCTTGCCTTGTCGGGCTGTGCCGGCGTCGGGCTGACCCTGTTTGGTGTCGGCACCGGCACCGCATCCAGTGTTGGCGTCAACCACACGCTCAGCGGCATCGCCTACAAGACGTTCACCGCTCCGGAGGCCAACGTTTACAAGGCAACCGAAGACACCCTGAACACCATGGCTTTGGTCGTTACCGATCGGTCGCAGGAACAGAACACCCGCAAGATCGTCGCGAAAGCGAGAGACCGCACCGCCGAGATCGAGATCGAGAAGCTGACTGCCAATGCCACGCGCATGCGCGTCACCGTTATCGAGGAAGACGGCTTCTTCCGCGACAGCGCGACGGCCACCGAAATCATCATTCAGACGGCCGGCACGCTCGACGCCCAGTTGGCGGCGCGCAACGGCCGCAAATGACCGGCGGGGCGTTGTCGCCTTGCCCGGGTGAACGATGATCCCACCGAAACAGGACACGAAAAAGGAGATGAAAATGAAACGGAAACTATCCCATCTGAGCACCCTCACCGCCGTCGGCCTGATCCTCGCCGCCGGCCCGTCGCTGGCCCAGACCGCCGATGTCACGGAAGGCGGCGGCAGCGCCGGGACGACCGAGACTTCCGCGTCCGCGGAGTCTGGCGGTAACACCACCAACGAAGGCGCATTCCAGGCGCTTTCTCCCGGCGGCCAGAAGATCGCCCGCGCCCTGTTCGATGCCCAGAAACAGCCGGCCACGGACGGCGCAGGCGACACCGGCGGCACCGGCGGAACGTCGGCGACGACCGGCGCCGCCGGCGCCGGGACGACCGAGGCCGCTGCGTCCCTCTCCCTCGACGATATCGCCGCGGCAAAGGCCTCCGGCACCGGTTGGGGGCGGGTGTTCAAGGAGATGAAGGCCGAAGGTCTGATTGTCGAGAAGAACCTTGGCCAAGTCATTTCCGGCGCCAATCACCGTAACCGCCTCGACGCCGGCGACGGCACCGGGACGGACACCGGCGCCGATACGGGTTCCGGCACCACCGGAACGGCCGCCGCTACTACCTCGGCGACGACGACGAGCCCATCCGTGTCGCCGTCGGGCCACCGCACCAAGCCGATGACGGTGACGTTGGCCAACGGCGCCACCGTGGTCGTCGGCGGTCAAGGTCGCAATCACGCCCTGCGCGGCGACGCGGACGCGGACGCGACCGGGAGCAAGTCCGGAACCAACCGCAGCCATGGCGGCGGTTTCGGCACCGCCGGCGGCCACGGTCATAAGCAGGGCCTCGCAGCCGGCGCCGCGGGCCGGGACTTCGGCGCGCTTCTCGGCAACGGCGCGTCGGCCGGCAATTCCGGCCACGGTTCCATTAATTCCGGTCCGGGCTCCATGAATTCCGGTCACGGCTCCGTTACCGCCGGTTCCGGCGTGTCGCACGGCGGCGGACACGGTTCAGGCAAGGGCAGCGGTCGCTAAAGTTCGCGGTTCACCCCAGCTGGATCCCGCGGGTGAAAGACGGGAATGCGGGTTTCCCTCCCCCAGGCCCGTGCCCGTGCCCGCGGGGCCCGCGGGATCCACGCCGCGAACGACGGAAGGCTAACCGCCAATTGGTAGTAGAAGAGGAGAAGGAGACGGAAAATGAATTCCCCGATGCTAAAGACCTACATCGTCGCTTACGACCTGTCGGACGAAGGCGGGGATTATGGCCCGTTCTACCAGACCATGCAGGGCGTCGAGTCCTACGCCAGGCCGCTCAATTCCGTATGGATGGTCAGGAGCCGCGTGCCGATCGCCGACCTCGCCCGTGCCTTGTCCGCACGTCTCCAGCCGGACGACCGGCTGTTGGTAGTCGAGTGCGACGGCCACGCCGCCTGGCGCGCGCTGACGCCGGCGAACGTCCAGTGGCTCGACAAGGTGTTCGCCAGCGCAAAACCGGGCGACCGCCGGTCGAACCTCAGGGTCGCCTGAGGTCAGCGGCGGAGGTCAAGACGGCTTTCCAGGACCAACCCGGCCTAGGCGCGGAATCCCGGCGTCCGGCACGTCGCCACTTGCCACAAAACCGGCGTAATTGGCGGCGTTATAATGCCCTATGACGGCGAGCACGGAATCGGACAGCGGCATTTCGCGGCACTGCGCCGGACGGCGGCTGGCGGTGGGACTCGCCGCAGCGATGGCCTGGGCGACGCCGGCGTCTGCCGACGAGCCCGGCGGTAACTTCAGTCTGCAACTCGAGAACGACCGCATCGCCAATACCGACCGCCACTACACCCACGGCAGTCGGCTGTCGTGGGTGTCGAACCGCAGGACCGACGGCCCCGCATGGGTGCGTAAGGTCCTCGAAACCATCTATCCGCTCGCCGACGTGCGCGCCGGCCGCATCGGTTTCGCGCTTGGCCACAACATCTACACGCCCGAGGACACCGATGCCCGGGCGTTGGCTGTCGACGACCGGCCCTATGCCGGCTGGCTCTATGGCGCCGTTTCGCTGCACGCCGAAACGTCCCGTCGCCTCGGTGCGCTGAAGGTCGATACGCTCGATTCGGTGGAGCTCAACCTCGGCATCGTCGGGCCGCAGGCCTATGCCGCGGACGTGCAGAACATCGTCCATGACGCGATCGGCGTGTCGCGAGCGAACGGCTGGGACAATCAGCTCGAGAACGAGCCGGCGCTGGCCATCTTCTTCGAGCGCAAGTGGCGGCCTGCGGCGATCCGCCACGACGGCTTCGAGGTGGATATCATCCCACACGCCGGCGGCAGCGTCGGCAACGTGTTCACGCTCGCCAACGCCGGCGGCACACTGCGCTTTGGCCAGGGCCTGGATCTGGATTTCGGTCCGCCGCA
>Ga0209640_10005740_pt1 | contig 10852 bp, 13 predicted proteins | sample RifCSP10_1_FD_184018 | JGI IMG/M metagenome (GOLD analysis project Ga0209640, IMG submission 184018) | Soil microbial communities from Rifle, Colorado - Rifle CSP2_sed 10_1 (SPAdes) (version 2) | ecosystem: Environmental > Terrestrial > Deep subsurface > Rock core/Sediment | place: Rifle...
GGTCCGTTTGCAGCAAGTTCTCGCCGCCGAGTTCGACCGCGTCCTCGCGCGTGGCCAGCTTGCCCAGGTAGCGCCAGCTCCAGCTCCGCGCGGGCCCCTGAGCGTCTGTGACGAACAGCGCGACGAACTCCCGCTCCGGGCTCTCACCAGACTGCGTGTACAGGTTGCACTGCACCCCAAGGAAGAGGTTGCCGTCGTGAAAGACGATCCCAGGGTCATGGAAGGTGCAGCCACGGAGCTCGTCTGAGAGGGATGCCAGGTTCACGTCCGGCTTCCAGAATGGCTGCGTCAGGTCTCCGCCCAGGATGGCTTCGTCCGCGTCCGCCAGGAGCTCAGGAGAGCTCGCTGTCGCGACGCGCACCGTGAAACTCCTGACGGCCGGGCGAACCAGCGCTGAAGTAGCTGTGCCGGGCTGAATACCACACACGTTGCCTGATGGGCTCTCTCGCACGGCGAGCGAGACCGTTTCCTGGTTCATGTGCCCGCTGCGGCCCAGGTCATCCACCAGCGTGAAGCTGGTCCAGAGCTTGCGCACGAACGTCCACGTCGCGCCGCCATCGGCGCTGGGTGCGAGGTGGGACTCGACGGCGACGCCGCCCATTTCGGACACCGCGACATGCGGCCAGGAATACGCCATCCAGAGCGCACCGGTCGCCGGGTCGCGTTCCAGCGAGGGGCCGGCGTAACCCCGGACATTGCTCGCGCGCCCGTCCGACAGCGTGGCAGGCGGGTCGCCGCCGATCCTGATTTCGGGGCAGGGCCCATTTGCGAGGCAATCGACCGTGAGAGTCTCAGCCTGCGGCCGCGTCATGGTGCCGTCGCCGTCACGGTTGGCTTCGTCCGAGGAGCACGCTGCCAGAACGACGGCCAGAGTGACGCACGAAGCAAGGAAACGCAGCATCCCCGCGAGTCGCGTCCTTCCAACCTGGCAAGCAGCGATCCGTTCGCGCGGCGGCATCGTAGCTCGCATTCGGCTCGCTCGCACTACCTGGCGATGCTGCATCGCCCAGCGGGGCTGCCTCTGCCCTGCCGACGCGCTGGTATGATTCGCCGAATTGACAGGTCTCAGCATCGCCGGAGGAAGGCCATGACGACCGACTGGAACGCACGCAACCTCAAAGTCATCGAGGAGTTTCGCGCTAACGACGGCAAGGTCGGCGGTAACTTCGCTCGCATGCCCGTGGTCCTGCTGACCACCCGAGGCGCTCGCAGCGGCCGGCTTCACACCACTCCTCTGGCGTATAGCCAGGACGGCGAGCGCATCCTCATCGTGGCGTCCAAAGGCGGAGCGCCGACGAACCCTGACTGGTACCACAACCTGGTCGCCAACGCCACAGTCACTGTCGAGGTCGGCGCCGACAAGTTCGAGGCGCGGGCCATAGTCCTTCGGGGCGCCGAGCGCGACCGCGCCTTCGCCATCCAGGCCGGCCAGATGCCCTTCTTCGCAGACTACGAGAAGCGCACGCCGCGAAGAATTCCTGTCATCGCCCTCGAGCGCATCGGCTAGAAGCGCAGGGCTCAGATTCAGCCGGCAGCAGCTGGCTGAGAAGCTCACGGTGTCGGCTGATCGAGACGTGACGCTATGACGGCGGTAGCGACACTGACCTGTCGGAGGTCCGCGCGCCGACGGATGAATCGGGGTGTTGGTGGACGCAGAAATGAAAAAGCCGGATGATATCCGGCTTTGTTTGCTTGCGCCTGGGCCTTTGCAGGCCCTAGCGGCGCTTGGGTGACGGCTTCAGGGCGAGGTTCCCGACCGCCGAAGGGGCGGTGCGCGCGGCCATGCGCGGACGCAGCTGTTGGGGCGCGTCCGGATCCACGAGCTCCTCGCGCAGGACGGTGATGTCTTCGGGAGCGGCGATGCCGAGCTTGACACGGTCTCGCTCGACGCCAAGCACCATGACGGTGATGTTCCCTTGAATGATGATCGATTGATCGATCTTGCGGGTCAGAATGAGCATGCGGGGAACCTTCCTGAGCAGTAGGGGCGCCAGGGCGCCCTGGCTTCTTGCCTCTGCTAAATAGTCGGCAAATGTTCGCGCTGGAGTAGGGGAGAAATGGAAGGAAATCCCGGCACGATCGGCACGCCGGTACGCTTCCGGCAGAGGACGTCCGCGACCAGCGTTAGAGCCAGGAGGAGGCTGAAGCGCGCAACGTCTCAGGCGTGAACGGTTTAGTGATGACCGCGTCCGCTTCGTCGTAATGTTCCGGGTGGCGGCCTGTGAGGTAGACGATCGGTATTCGAGCCGTGCCGCTCTCGGAGCGGAGGCGCTTCGCAAGCTCCTGCCCCGACATGCCCGGCAGGCCCAGGTCGAGGAGAATCAGGTCCGGCCGTGCCCGCGCGATCTCCGCCATGGCTGCACGCGCGTCCGCGGCAGGCACCACGTGCCACGCTTCGCACTCCAGCGACATCTGCGCGAGAGATCGGATCACCGGCTCGTCGTCGACCACGAGTATCGTCTTCATTAGCGAGGTGTCTGCCACTGCAGGCCGCGGCCGGGAAGGGCCTCCATGAGTAGCCGCGCCCGGTCCGCCAGGCCGGAGTCGACGCAGTCCCGGAAAGTCGCGTAAATCGAGCGATCGAGGATGTCGACGCCGAGGTCGTTGAGATGGTCTTCGAAGTCCCGGCGCAACCTGATCAGGCGCTCGAGGCGCGAGACGTAGAAGGAACCGAGGCCTCCGTCCTTTCGCGAAGGACGCGGCGATACTGACTTCATCGCTTTGCTCCTGTGCTGGCGGTCCGGGTCGTTGCCGGGGCTCAGCGCGCTGCGCCCCTACGAGGCTACGTGCGCCCTATTCGGACGAGGCTTCGACGGGAACGTGGTCGAAGCCGACGATGCCCTTCCTCAGGGCGTAGCGAATCAGGTCCGTGCGGTTGCGGGCGTGCAGCTTGCTCATGATGTGCGCCCGGTGCGCCTCGACGGTCTTAACGCTGATGAACAGCGCCTGGCCGATCTGCTGATTCGAGTGCCCTTCGGCGATCAGCTGCAGGACCTCGCGCTCGCGGCTGGTCAGCAGGTCGTAGCCGACGCGGCCGTCGTTGCTGCGCAGCTGCCAGAGGTAGTCCGTGAGGTCGCCGTCGCCGATGCTGGAGCTGAAATAAGGGTTGCCCCGGTGCACGGCCTGAATGCCGAGAAGCAGCTCATCGACATCCGACTTCTTGACGACGTAGCCGGAAGCGCCGGCTTTGAGGGCGCCGGATATCTGCTCGTCCTCCATGTAACCCGTGAGGATGAGCACCTTCGTCTTCGGCAGGCGGCGGCGGATCTGGCGGGTTGCCTCGATGCCGTTGAGCCCGGGCATGACGGCGTCCATAAGGACTACGTCCGGCTGGAGCTGCTCTGCCATCTCGACGGCGTCGCGGCCGTTCTCGGCGTCGCCGACCACGACTACCCCCGCCTGGGCCTCGAGCAGGTAGCGTAAGGCCTGGCGCAGGACGGCGTGGTCATCGACGATGAGGACCCTGATTGGCGCCGTGCCCGCTCCCGGCGGGTTCCAGGCTGCGCCCTGAGCTTGCCGAAGGGTGGCTGTGTCGCCACGGGACACGGTGTGGGTGGATGCGGCGGGGATGCGGTTCATGTCTCCTCCTGGAGGGCTGGCCGGGCTGCCGGAACGCGTGTTCGCGATCCATTAGCTTTCGGTGTATATCACGATTCCGAATCGGCCAGCAAGCCTGCCCTGAGCCCGTCGAACGGGCGAACGCCCGGGACAAGAGAGGACGGGCGTGCTCCGCCGGCGCCCGTCCCCATCAAGTCTTCGGCTGACATGGTGCGTTCCGGGCCATAAAAGCGGTCGAAGTCCTCCAGCACGGCGGGGTAGTCCCGCTCCGCGCCGCAGTAGCGGCAGCGGCCCGGCACAACACCCTGGCGAGGCTGGCCAAGCACCCAGCGGTGCTTGCACTCTACGGCTTCGGTGGTCTCGTCTCGTTCCATGACGTGAGGAGCTTATGACCCTTAAGGGAGCACGAACATAAGGGAATCCCCTACGTTTGCCTTAGGGGAACCCTGATTCTTAAGGGTTCCTAGGGGAAGCAGTGCGGAGGACAAAGTGCAGAGTTCAGAAGCTCCGCGGCGTCTCCCTGATGCACCATGCGGTTTGGACTAATTCCAGGCGCTGGCGACGGCCGCTGGACTGTGGTAGGTTACATGTAACCAAAAGGAGACAGCATGGCCACAAGCCGTCCGTCCAGGGACAAGGTGGAGAAGCACAGACAACGCCTTCGGGAGCAAGGTCTGCGTCCCATCCAAATCTGGGTGCCCGATGTGCGGTCACCTGCGTTCGTTGCCGGGGCTCATAGACAGTCACTGGTTGTCGCCGAGAGCTCGCAGGCGAAGGAAGACCAGGACTTCATCGACGCGATTTCTGAAACCAACGAATGAAGCGCGGCGAGATCTGGACGGTGGCCGGAGGCGGTGATTACACCGGAAAGCCGCGTCCCGCGATCATCCTGCAAGATGACCGCTTCGATTCCACGGCGTCGATCACTGTCTGCGCGCTAACAACCGACCCCGCTGACGCGCCCTTGCTGCGAATCGCGATTGAACCGAGCGAGGCAAACGGTCTTGCCGCGTCTTCCCGAATCATGATGGACAAGGTCGCTACGGTAAGAAGGGCTCGGCTTGGCACACGGGTTGGCAGATTGGACGATGCTGACTTGGTGCGCGTAAACCGCGCGCTTGTTGTCTTCCTTGGTCTGGGCGAGCGCCGCCGCGTAGCACTCTGAGCCCAGAAGCCGACACACGATCACCGAGGTTCGGCTATTCCCAGCCCCACCACTCCGTCTTCCCCCGCCACTCCCGTGGCCCCCGATGCGGGGGGTCGCGGGCGGCGTCACGATAGCCGACGTAGACGATGCCGGCGATCTCGTCCAACGGCGCCAGGCCGAACCAGGCCTTGACATAGGGGTCGAAGGCGCCGTCGCCGGTGCGCCACTGCGCGGCGAGGCCAAGGGCGTGCGCCGCGAGGACCATGTTCTCGATCGCGGCCGCGCAGGCCTCGAGGTCCTCCACCGGCATGATGCGCTCGCCGCCCCCGTTCGACGGGCTCAGGGCAGGCTTCTCTTTCACGTCGTGCTTCACGCCGACCACGATCAGCACGGGCGAGCGCATCGGCTTCGCGAGCTCAGCGACGGCGAGGCCATCGACTTTCTTCGAGTCCTCGCCGGCCATCCGCTTTCGCAGCGCCTCCTCCATCACCGCGCCCATCTCTTCGCGGGCCTTGCCGGTGACAACGAAGAAGCGCCAGGGCTCGGTCTCATGGTGGTTCGGGGCCTCGACGGCCGCGGCCAACAGCTGCTCGATCAGCTCCCGCGGCGGGACGTCCGGCAGGTGCTTGCCGATGCTGCGACGGCTGTGGATGGCTTCGAGCGCGTCCATGGTCGAGTACAGAGTACAGAGTGCAAAGCGCGTACGGCAGGGGGCCCAGTCCGGTACGGAGACCGTCGACGCAAACGAACCCGGCATCACCGATCAGGAAGTCGCCGGCAGGTCATTGCGAGCGCAGCGCGGCAATCTGAGTCGCCTGGCGACCGCACGGCGCTCCCATGTTGACGTTCGATCCGCCGGGCTCACGGCAGGTCATTGCGAGCGCAGCGCGGCAATCTGAGCGCGCTTCGTCGGCTCGACGGAACCCAGATTGCTTCGCTGGCGCTCGCAATGACACACGCGAAGGCGCGCGCCTTCATTCGCCGCGTTCTGACTCCGCCTCCTGTGCTGCGCTCCCCCTTTGGTCCTTCTTCTCGGGATACACGACCTTCAGGTGCAGCGTCTCGAGCAACGACGGGTCCGCGGGTGAAGGGGCGCCGGTCATGGGGTCGGAGGCGCTCTTCGTCTTGGGAAAGGCGATGACCTCTCGTATGTCTGTTTCCTGGGCGAAGAGCGCTGCCGTGCGGTCAATGCCGGGGGCGAAGCCGCCGTGTGGCGGCGCGCCGAACTCGAAGGCGTCCAGCATGTGGCCAAAGCGGATTTGCGCCTCTTCTTCGTTAATGCCCAGCAACCGAAAGATCTGCTCCTGCTCCTTGCGGCGATGGATACGGATGCTGCCACTGCCGATCTCCCAGCCGTTGCAGGCGATGTCGTAAGCGACGCTGCGCGCCTTCCCGGGGTCGCTTTCGAGCAGGGCCAGATCCTCCGGCTTCACCGACGTGAAGAGATGGTGCGTCGAGTCCCAGCGGTTCTCATCTTCGTTCCACTCGACCAGCGGGAAGTCGACGACGAAGAAGAACTTCAGCATGTCCGGGTCGGTCAACTCGAGCTTTGCGCCGAGCGCGCGGCGAAGGGCGTCAAGCGCTGGCTTCACTCTGTGCACGGAGCCCGGCTCTTTCATGCCTATCCCACCGACGCCGGCGACGATGAGTAGCAGGTCGCCTGCGCCAGCGCCTGCGCGCTTGGCCAGCTTGCGCGCGGTCTCCAGCCCCAGGTGGCGTAACACGGGCGAGCGCACCTGCTCCTCCGTCGCACTCGCCGGGTCCGCGAAGTAGCCGATCGACACCAACCCCCTGGCGCCGAGCTGCTTCACGGTCTCTGTGAGGTCGTCGATCTCTTTGCGGCTGAACTCGGCGCCGCCCGGCACGAGGATGCCTTCGATCGAGCCGCCGCTGTCGACCGCGCCTTTGAAGACGGCGAACTCGGTGCCCGCGCAGAGGTCGGTGAAGCTCACGAGCTCCAGGCCGTAGCGTAGGTCCGGCTTGTCGGTACCAAAGCGGCGCAGGCACTCCTCGTAGGTAAGCCGCGGGAATGGGGCGGGCACGTTCAGGTCCGGACGCACGGTCTTCGCAATGCTCAGATAGAGCTCCTCGATCAGTTCGAGGATGTCCTCCTGGGTGACGAAGCTCATTTCGAGGTCAAGCTGGGTGAACTCGGGCTGGCGGTCGGCGCGGAGATCCTCGTCGCGGTAGCAGCGGGCAATCTGGAAGTAGCGTTCGAACCCGGCGACCATCAGGAGTTGCTTGAACTGCTGGGGCGACTGGGGCAAGGCGTAGAAGTTGCCCGGGTAAACCCGGCTCGGCACCAGGTAATCACGGGCGCCTTCCGGCGTTGGGTTCGCGAGCACCGGAGTCTCTATTTCTATGAAGCCCTCGGCCGTCAGGAAGCGCCTGATTTCGGCCACGATGCGGTGGCGCAGGATGATGTTGTCGCGCATGCGCTCCCGGCGCAGGTCAAGGTAGCGGTACTTGAGGCGCAGCGTGTCCTCCACCGGGACGTCCTCGTTGATGTAGAAGGGCGGGGTTTTGGCGCCGTTGAGGATGGTGACCTCGGAGGCTGCGACTTCGATTGCGCCCGTGGGCAAGCCGACGTTCTCCGTGCCGGGGCGGCGCAGGGTAACCTCTCCGGCAACCTGGACCACGAACTCGCCGCGGACGCCGGTGGCGGCGGCGTGAGCCTCCGGCGCCTTCTGCGGGTTCACAACCACCTGCACCAGGCCGGTGCTATCGCGCAGGTCGATGAAGATAAGGCCGCCATGGTCGCGGCGCCGATGAACCCAGCCGGCCAGGGTGACCTGCCGGCCGACGTGCTCGGTCCCGAGCCTGCCGCAATAGTGAGTCTTCAGCATGGATCCCTCCGAGACCTGAGGAAACAGGAAGCAGGTGGCAGGAAGCAGTCAAACCCAAGGTCATCTCTCTGGCAAGGCGCTGCGTCCGCCTGATTCCTGTTTCCTGCCTCCTGTTTCCTCCAAAACTAAAGGCCCTTCCGGAGAAGGGCCTTTCGAGCAAGCATGGAGCCTTGCCGGTCAAACTCGCCCTGATCCTCCGCGGGAAGGACTGGCGAGGGGCGAACTACCCCTCACTCGGGCTGGTATCGGAACTCGCCGTGGCGATTTCGTACTCGTGCTCGTCGCCGCGGCGACGCGACATCACCCAGTAGGCGACACCGGCAATCAATGCGATCAAGGGCAGCTTCTTCAATCGGACCTCCTCAGGCCGGCAAGCTCCGGCTTTTACTATATGTATCGGCCCCGAGCGGGGTCAAATTTCGCTTTGAGGACGCTCAACAAGGCCGAGAGACGCGCGGCCCACCAGTGGGCGACGTACAACATCAGGTCCCGCCGGTAACGGCGTCTCTATTGTCCGCTATTACCGTTACCCTGCCCCGGATTCGGCGGCGGTCCGGGATCCGACGGCGGACCGGGCTCCACCGGCGGCGTCGTGCCGCCGGGAGCGTCCGGCGGACCCGGATCAGAGGGCGGTCCCGAGTCAACCGTGGGGTTGCCCTGCCCCGGGCTCTCTGGCGGACCGGAGTCCGCGGGCGGTCCGGGCTGGACGGGCGGGCTCCCCTGCCCCGGGCTCTCAGGCGGACCGGGGTTCTCGGGCTGTCCCTGGCCGGTGGTAGTGGGCGGGCCGCCGGCGCCGTCCGAGTTGCCGGGCGTGTCATCGGGACATTCCTGCGATTGGTTGCCGGCCGGCGGGCCATGAGCCTGGGCCGGCCCGGGCAGGGTGGCGCGGTCCTTGCCATTCTCACACGCCGCCTGGCCGACGGCAGCGCCACGGCCGGAGCCTGGCTCGCTGGACGCGATGGCGTCCGCCACGGCGGTAGAAACGGCCTCGCCGTGCGCGCCGCCCTCGCCCTGTTGGGCTACTATAGGCAGCTGCTCGCCGGGGCTTTGAATGCCCCCTGAAGGCGAGGGGACAGCGGAGGGGACGTTCTCCGGCAGATCACGGCGCGGCAAGCCTTCGACGTTATCTTGGACAAAGCCGGGGACTGATAGCTCCGTAAGGAGGTCAGCGACGTTGCGGTCCAGGTCGACGCCCATCGATGCCGCAGCCCCGACCGCCAGCGCGCCGAACGCCAGGCCGCCCGCCAGAATCCCGGCGGGCCGCAGGAAGAACCGCCTGCGGGGCCCTGGGCGCAGCCGCTCCTGGGCCAAGCGCATCAGAAGCATGCGCCGGCCGGCGGCCATCTGTTCGCTCTCCGGGCCGGCCACCGGCCGCAGCAGATTCGCGAGGACGCTATCCATTCTCATGTCTCCAGGCTCTCGATCCACGCCCCTCCCCGGCTCGTCTCTGCCGCCGGCGAAGACCGCGATCTTGCGGATTAATCTGATTAACGCCGCAAATGGGCCTGATTGTTCGCTGTCCAGGGCGTCACTCCTTAATTGCCCGCCGGAGATTGTCTATGGCCCTCACCTGAAGTGAATAGACGGCGGCTTCGGTCTTGCCCATGATTGCCGCCGTCTCCCGATGGGACAGATCGACGAGGAAGCGGAGCACAAGAACTTCGCGGTGATCCGGCTTGAGCCGCGCGAGCGCATCCTGCAGCTCGATATTCGACACCTCGATGCCGTGGTCGTGCAGGTCGTGCATGGGTGCGTCTTCGAGGCGGATGGCGGGTTTGCGGCGGTCACGCCGATTGTGGTCCGCGACGAGATTGTGCGTGATGCGATAGAGCCAGGCGAGGACCGGACGCCCGCGGTAGTCGTAGCGGTCAATGCCTTCGAGAGCACGCACGAACGCCTGAGCGGCGATGTCCTCGGCCTCCTCGCGGGTGCCGGTGCGGGCCAGGGCGTAGCGGTACAGGACCCGGTAGTAGCGGTCGTACCAGGCAGACCACGTTTCCTCGTCGCGCAGTTTTGCCCGGCGGACTTCTTCCGCCGCGTCGTCAGGCTGGCCCGGAATCGCGATTTCCAAGGATTCGAGCAAAACGAATATCGCCCTTAAAGGAACATCGGCAGGTCGGCCCAAAATGATAACGCCGAGGGAGGCGGTCTTATGACGTTACTGGTCGCGAGACTGGCGAAAGAACTCTTCGACATCCTGCAGGATGCTCTCGGCCGGTGGCAGCTCGGGGCGCGGCTCTTCGTCGCCTTCTTCCGTCTCCGCCGCGTCGATTCGCTCTTCGAGAGCGCGGACGTAGTCGGAGACCTCGGCGTTCTTGGAGGTCGCCTCTTCGAGCTGAGTCTTGAACGCGGCTGAGGCGCGAATCATGCGCCCGAGAGGGATCTGGACCTCGAGCATGGCGCCCAGTGCCTGAAGGATGGCGAGTGAAGCCGTAGGGTTCGGCGTGGCGGCAACATAGTGGGGCACGTTGGCCCAAAGCGACCCCAGAGCTATGTCGCGGCTCCGCAGCTCCGTGGTCAGCACGCCGCTGATGCCCGTGGGTCCCTGGTAGCGGCCGGCGCCGCGCCGCGCCGTGATGCCTGCACGGGCCGCCATCTCATCGTTGGGCGCGGAGCCCGTGATGCGGACCGGACGCGTGTGCGGGAAGTCGACGAGCATAGCGCCAAGGGTGATCACTGTGCCGACTTTGAAGCGCTCCAGGACCTCCATAAAGGCGGCCATGTAACCCTTCCAGCGCAGGTGGGGCTCGATGCCGGAGAAGACAATCAGGTCTTTCTCGGGCAGGCGGTGAAAGTAGAAGTTGTTCTGAGGCCACTCGATCTGGCGCATTTCGCCGGCCCAGCGCACGGTCGGGCGGATCTGAGTGAAGTCATAGAAGTCTTCGGGGTCTATTTCGGCGAGAAGGCTCGCGTGCCAGCGGTCCACCAGGTAAGAGGCAGCGGCGGAAGCGGCGGCCCCGGCGTCCGCCCAGCCCGTGAAGGCCGCGATCAGCACCGGCTCTCGGAGGTCGGGAGTCTCGACGATGCGAAGCGGGGGCATATTAGTGGCCTCCTTCAGTTGGTCGTTCAGGCCACGTTGCTTTCTTCGATTTTAGCACGGGCGACAACCGGCAATCTGGGCGAAAAGCCGGCAACGGAGATCGACGGTCGTCGGCTTGTGAGGCGCGAGCCGCATTCGCCCGCTTTCGCTGACGTCTGAGTGCTGACGGCTGAATCTTTGGGTGGTGCCAAGGGCCGGAATCGAACCGGCGACCCCAGCTTTTTCAGAGCTGTGCTCTACCGACTGAGCTACCTTGGCGAT
>Ga0209640_10005741_pt1 | contig 10851 bp, 13 predicted proteins | sample RifCSP10_1_FD_184018 | JGI IMG/M metagenome (GOLD analysis project Ga0209640, IMG submission 184018) | Soil microbial communities from Rifle, Colorado - Rifle CSP2_sed 10_1 (SPAdes) (version 2) | ecosystem: Environmental > Terrestrial > Deep subsurface > Rock core/Sediment | place: Rifle...
CCGCCGACCGAGGCCTCGGTGCGCTGGCGTTGAAGCCCGACCAGCAAGCCCAGCAGCAGCGAGATGCCGAACTGGACAAACGGATTTGCCTCCATAATGAGCACAGCCTAGCGCAAAGGGCCTCGCATGCGCCTGACGTCCGCCATCGGTCTGCCGATCGTCGTGCTAGTCGTCCTGGCGGCCGAAGTAATGGGTCTGAGTCCCTTGCTCGAATATCGCCGCCCTCTTCTCCTCACCGAACCCTGGCGTCTGCTGACCGGGCACTTCGTCCATCTGTCGCTCCTGCACGCGATGCTCAACAGCGTCGCCTTGCTGCTGCTGGGCCGGCTGTTTGCCGACCGGCTGCGCATCGCCGAGTTGTGGGCGATCCTGGTCGGCGCCTCCGTCCTGATTTCGCTGGTGTTCTGGGCGGCGATGCCGGAACTCGGCTGGTACCGGGGCCTTTCGGGGGCCCTGCATGCGCTTTATTTCGCCGGCTGCGTCGTCTGGGTCCGGACGTCACAAGGTCGCGCGCGCTGGCTGCCGATGGCGGCGCTCATCGGCGGCCTGATCAAGGTGTTGCTCGAACAACCCTGGGACGCGAGTTTTCCGTTCCACGAGTGGCTCGGAGCGGCTGTCGTGCCTCAGGCGCACCTGATTGGTGCCGTCATTGGCACGGCGGCGGGCCTGTTCGTGGTCGCACGGCGCACGATTCCGCCGCAGTAAGACGCAATAGCGCGTATAAAGGATCGCATGAGTACCGTCTCGTGAGCATTGGCGCCCCGGTTTCAGCCGACCTGGCCGCAGCGCTTCGCGCATACCAGGCCGCGTTCGGACATGAAGTGCCGACCGAGATCGTCGACAAGTACGCCGGCCGCTGCGGGCCGCTGATGCTCGAGATCCGCCAGGCGGTCGCGCTGCGGCAGCCGATCCAGGCCTGGCTCGCCCGCTCGAAGGCCAATTCGCCGCTACGCTGATCGCGCCGGCCGGCGGTGATGCATGCCGAACAACGGCACTCCCGCAAGCAACAGCAGCCAGAAATCAGCGCCGCCACCGCCTGCACCGCCGTTGGCTGGTCCGGGCGATATCGCGGCATCGTCGTTGGTGATCGTCACATCCATCGTCGCCGAACCCTCGATCGCGCTCCCGCCGGTCGCATTCGACAGCGTGATGCGGATCGTTTCGTCGGACTCGCTCGTAGCGTCGTTGACCAATGCGACGGTGATCGTCCGCTCGCCGAGGTCACCCGCGGCCCAGCTCAAGGTGCCGCTGGCCGCCGTATAGTCGGTGCCGGCCGTCGCCGTGCCGTCGCTGGTCGCATAGTCGATGGCGACCGCACCGGCGAATCCCGCGTTGCGCCGCAGCGTCACCCTCGCGCTGCCGGCATTCTCGCTGGCCGTCGCACTCGTGCCCACGTAGCCGACCCGTCCGGCACTCTGCGACAAGCCGGCCGTCAGGTCCCGCAGGACGAACAGGCCGTTGCTGATATCGCTGATGACGACCGTGCCCGACGGGAAGAACGGATAGACACCCCAGGCGCCGTCGAAACCCGCCGTATTGGCGGACGGCGAAATGAAGGTGTCGAAATGGCCGATCTCGCGCAGCTGGGAAGGAGTCGATGCATCGAATATCACCAGCCCGCGGCGATAGTGCGAGACGTACAGCAGGCTGCCCTTGGTATAGCCATTGTGATCGGTGGTCGTATCCGGACCCTGGTAGCTCGCGACGATGAACGGATTGCGCAGGTCGTCCACGTTCATCGTGTAGATCTGCGTGAACAGGCCGCGGCGAATTTCCTCGAGTTCATCGTGCACGAAAATGGACCGCTGGTCGGCACTTGGCCAGCCGGAGTGCGTGTAGCTCGCATCCGAATAGGGCGTCGACGACAGCATCGCCGGCTGTGCCTTGTCGGTGACGTCCCAGAGATCCACGGTGTTCTCGTTGAAATCGACGTAGATTTCGCAGGGGTTATGGCCGAGCGCGCATTGCGTCGTGCGCTGGTCCGTGATCAGCAGGCTGGTTGCGTCGTGCACATACTGGGTGCCGGCCGGCGCCTGCCGGATGAATTGCGGCTGCGCCGCATCGGAGAGATCGTAGACGCGCCAGGATCCGCCGTCGACGTTGCTGCCGGCCAGCCAGAGGAAGGCCCGCGCCCCCGGTAGCGCCATGTTGCTCGCATAGTCGATGTTCGAAACGTAGTCGGTGTGCTGGCTGCCGGTGTCGGTCAGGGTCGTTGCCAGGATCACCGTGTTGGGCAGTCCGCCCAGGTTGATTACCTGGACGCCGGCTCCCGCCGCCTCGCTCGTGACATAAGCGAACGCGCGGAAGCGGTTCGTCGGGACGTGAAATTCCTGGTAGATCTTGACCTCGCGCCACGACGAATTCCTGCCCGGAATGGTCGCCACTTCCCGCGGATTCGCCGGGTCCGTGACCTCGACGACCGCCGTGCCGTTGCTGACGCCGATGACGGCATATTCGCGGTTGTCGTTGAGGTCGACGAAACCCCAGACGTTGGACGCCGAGAGCGGCCGGCTGGAGAACTCATTGAGTGCAATCTGCGCCTGGAAATCCACATTGCGGCAGGGGAACTGGCCGGCAAAGCCCTGGATGCAACCGGCCGGCACGACGACGGTCGCTTGCAGTGCGGACGCCGGGCTGTTGTCCACGATGCCCTGCTGCGCCGAGGCCAGCTCGGCGGCCCACTTGAAGCCATGCCGCATCACGGCCTGGCGATAGCGCGCATCGACGCCGACCAGGATGGTCGGAAATGCATCCGCGTCCTGTTGGTCGAAGTGCCCGCCCGGCCCGTAGCCGCCCTTGGCGTGAATCGTGCCGAACAGGTACGACTCAGGATCGAGGCCGCTTAGGTCGTAAATGCCCGCCGCGACCTTGATCGTGTTGCCGGGTTCGGCGCGGCTCAGCGCGTACTGGAGGCTGCGGCAGGGCTCGTGGTGCTCGAGACAGTCGGCGGCGTTGATTCCCCGGAGATCCACGTAACGCGCGCCGATCGAGTCGTCGTGACTGGACCATGCGGGACCGGCCCACGGCACCACGGCCGCCAGGAAAATCAATCTTTCGATTCCGAGTCGAGGTGTCATTGTTGGTATCCCGTCGTTCCGCCCTGTTCCCTAGGACATCACGAGCAAGGGAAGTTCGCCTGTCACGGCAAGTATCGCCATCATCGCCCCCGGATGCGCTCAACGGTGACATTGCCGCTGGTGTCCAGGCGCCCGCGCACTTCGACGTAATCGCCGGCGTCCGGCGACTTGTCGATCCGGGTATTCCCGCCGACGCTGAGGTTGAGCGACTCGAGCCGCCAGCGCGCCTCGAGCGTGCCGTGCAGTCGCACCTTGGCGCCGGACGGGATCTCCGCGCGAAGTCCTTCGGCATTGCGCGCGCCGGCGGCGATCCAGGCTTCGATCAGGCCGATCTCCTCCTCCGTGAGGTACGGCGGGCCGTCCATCGGCATTCTCGGCAGCGCCTGGCCCCGGATCCGGCGCAGCAGTTCGCTTGCATTCGGCCGGCCGGCAACGACGCGCAGGCGGTCCGTGGCCGACAGGGTCGATTCGTACGAGGTCAGGCGGAATCCCTCGGGCGCCGGGCCCACGAGGCCGTTTTCCGTATGGCACTTGGCGCAGCGCGTCGCGAAGATCGGTGCGACATGCCGGAAATCCACGGCCTCGCCCGGCCTCGGGCGAAATGGCAACGGCGCTGCCGCCTGCATGGTCGCGGGCGCGGCCGTTGCGCTGCCCTTTGCCATTCCGCCGTTGACCCAGGACTCGAACCGCGCAATTTCGGCGTCCGTCAGGAATGGCGGCCCGGTCATTGGCATGCGCGGCTGACTGATGCCCTTCAGCCGCTTGATCAGTTCGCTGCCGGCGGCATCCCCGGCCTTGACCACAGCCCCTTTGGCACTGCCCTTCAGCACCCCGTCGACACTGTCCAGCCGCAAGCCCAGCGGGGCACCATCTCCGACGTGGCACAGCACGCAACGGGCCGCGAGGATCGGGGCGATGTCGTCGTAAGCGGTTGCGGTCTGCGCCTGGGAGAAAATGAAAGGCGCTCCCGCGGCCGACAATGCGATCGCCGCCAGCGCCAGGTGTCCGGTCGTCTTCATGATGTCGGGTCCCGCATGTCTGGTCCCGTCGGCTCAGCTCTTCACGCCGTCGACGAGTATCAGGCTTCCGACCGAGGCGCTCTGCCGCACGGCCCGGGCGCTGCGGTAACTCTCGGAGTCATACCAGTCCTTGGCCTGTTCATAGGTGTCGAACTCGAGCAAGACCACCCGATTGACCGGCGTCTCGCCTTCGAGCCTTTCTGCCTTGCCCCCGCGCGCGATGAAGCGTCCGCCGAAGGGCGCAACCGTCGCCGGCGTCAGCTTGACGTATTCCGCATAGCGCACCGGATCGCGGATATCGACATTGGCAATCACATAAGCGCTCATACCGGACTCCAGAAATTCATGACCCGTTCCATCCCGCGTTCTTGTAACACAGGCCCCCACGAACTGCATGTGAACGGCTGGGTTACGATGCCGGTACAGGAGTCGTCGATTCCCCCGTGACCAGTTCCACGACGATCATCGCTGCCGACGGCTATCGGCTCGCTGCGCGCCTGTACCCGGCCGGCGTCGGGGTGCGCGGCGTCGCGTTGATCGTGGCGGCGATGGCCGTGAAGCAGGAGTTTTATGCCGGACTCGCGTCGTGGCTGGCCGCGCGCGGCTGGGAAGTCATCACTTTTGATTATCGCGGCATGGGCGATTCGGCGCCGGCTTCGCTCCGGGACTTCGAGGCCGACATCCTGACGTGGGCGCAGCAGGACTGCGCGGCCGCCCTCGCCTTCGCGCGCCAGCGGGCGGCCGGGCGGCCGTTGATCTGGATCGGACACAGCCTCGGCGGACAGATCCTGGCCATGACGCCGGGCAACGAATCGCTCGCTGCGGCGATCACGGTTGCGAGCGGCGTCGGCTACTGGCGCGAGAATGCGTATCCGCTGCGCCGCTATTCATGGTGGCTGTGGCACGTCATCGTGCCGGTCGCAACGGCCCTCTGTGGTTACTTTCCGGGCCGGCGTCTGCGCATCGTGGGCGACCTGCCGAAGGGCGTGATCGAACAGTGGTCGCGATGGTGCCGACACCCGGAATATGCAGTCGGCGTCGAGCGCGAGCCGATGCGCGAGCTCTACCGAAAGGTCACCCAGCCCCTGCTCTCGATCTCGTTGACCGACGACGAATACATGTCGGCGAGCAATGTCGCGGTGCTGCACGGCTTCTACGTGAATGCGCGCCGCGAGATGCGCCGCATCGCACCCGCGGATCTTGGCTTCCTGCGCATCGGCCACTTCGGATTCTTCCGCGCCGATGTCGGCGAGCGGCTCTGGCCAGCGATGCTCGACTGGGTCGAAGCCGCGATCAGGGGGTAAGCGTTTCAGCCTGCGGACTTGCCAAGCAGGCCGAGCTGCGTCAGGAAGGCGTAATTGTCGAAGACGTTCCATTCCTCGACGATCTTTCCGTCGCGCAGCCTGAACATCGTCATCGCGGTCACGCGAAACGGCTTGCCGGTTGCCGGAAGACCGTTGCCTTCACCGCTATTGACGCCCTCTCCTCTCCACAGCACGGCGACCAGGGCGCCTTCCGCGATGATCTGGAGGATCGTCATGGTCCCTTCCGGCGAAAAGGTCTTCCAGCCCTCGACCGCGGCACGGTCCTGCGCGCGCGTGAAGTCCTGGTCGCCGGCGTGGCCGACGTATTCTTCCGAATAGATGTGCTCGTTCTCTTCGATGCGCCATTTCCCCAGGATCTCCGTGAAGATCAGCGAGACGGTGCGCTTGTTCTGCTCCTGCACGGAATCCGCGCCGGCAGCAGGCGCGAAGGAAAACACCAGGAGCAGGCTGAGGATGAGTTGACGCATGTGGAGTACTTCCCCGGTTGTGGCTAATGGGGACCCAATCGCAGCACGGTCTCGGTTCTGATGGCGACGGCTGCCGGCGGCGGCACGGAGTCGGCCGGTGCCTGCAGGCAGAACTCCGGCGTCGGCCCGAGCGTCATGCGCCGCCCCCACAGGCAACAACCGCCATCGACGAATGGTTTCATCGCGAGATCAAAGTCCGGATAACTCACGCCGGTCGGCTTGGACAGCCAGTACGCCACGGCCGGATCGATCGGCTTACCTGCGCGCAAGCCGTACAAACCCGCCGTGCCGCCGGCCGCCAGTGCCGCAATCCGATTGTGCGGCAGCTGGCGCGCCCGGGTGACGGCGGCATCATTCAGCCGGTCGAGCGCCGCGGAGTCCTCGAGCAGGTGCCAGTCCTCATAGCCGGGCTGCGCGGCCGGAAGCCAGGGGATGGATTCAAGCCGATGCACCCGCACGCCCAGGAGGCCGGCGACACGCGACCGCCAGAGCACCTCGTGAAATTCCCGATGCGCAAGTTCGTAATCGCGCGCGGCGACGCCCGCGTGCGGCACGTGCCAGAAGACGTACGCGATCAACTACATCAGGCCCTTCATGCGCTTCTTCTCACGCTTCAGCGCGCGTTTTTCCTCTTTCGTGTGCAGCGGTTTCTTCTTGCCTTCTTTCTTCCGTTCCAGGCCCTTGCTCATATGGTCCTCCCGTTGTCAGGGCGTCTTGAGCGACTGCCAGGACCGCAGTTGCCAGATTCCGTCCCGGTTACCGTACACCGCCAGGTAGCGAATCTGAAGGTCCAGCGGATTGCCGCCCGCCTCGACCTGGAATCGCCCGCGGCCGCGCACCATGGCCACGGCCGGGCCGAGCGGCACGGCCTGCCTCTCGGCCGGCGTCACGGCGATGTATCGCGTGCGCCCGCTCGTAATCGATTCGATCAGCTGGTCCCGGCTTTCGACCTGCCCGGTCGAATGCACGTAGGCGAGGTCGTCCGCGAACCAGCGCCGCATTTCACCGGCATCGGCACCGACCATGGCGGCGAATCGCGCGTCCTCCGCCGCGAGGATGGGCGCGGCATCCCCGGGCGCAGCTCCCCGGGCAAAATTCAGGCTAAAGCCTTTTTCTCCGCCGTCGCTGACATTGACCGTCAGGCGCCCGTCCGGCGCCAGCACGTATTCGATCCGGCGCGGGAAGTCGTGCGCCGGATTGTCGAACACAAAGTGGCCGTCGGCACATTGATTCAACCGGAACGCCACCGGCAGTTCGTTGTGGGTCACCTTCGAGATGTAGAAGACCCCGCCCGTCATCTCGACCAGGCGCAGCACTTCGCCACCCTTGATCGATCCGTCCGGCTTCGCGCGCTCGATGCCCGCGCCTTCGAAGGTATGTGGCGCGACCTCGGTCCAGGACTCCTGAAACGATGTCTTGCTGTTATCCGCCGTCCAGTCCCCCAGCAACCAGCGCAGACTGCCAAGTGAATTGCAGGGCGGCGCATCGGACGCCGCAGCATCGACCGACGCGAGAGCCAGCACCAAAGCCAATAGACATCGTGTCATGGAAGTTCCTTGGCGCGGGCCACAAGGTAACCATACAGATCGCGCACTTCATCCTCGGTGAAGTTCGAAAAGCGCTCGATGGCTACCAGTTCCATCAGTCCGAGTTTCTGGCCACCCAACGGAACGCCGGTCTTCATCAACTTCGCAAACTGCGGCTCCGAGTACGCCACGACGATGGCGAGGTTCGGCGCCGAACCGTCCGGCGCACCGTTGAGATCCATGCTATGGCACTCCGTACAGACGGTCAGCGCCAGGTAACGTCCGCGACCATGCTCCCCCTGCATGTCTTCGGCGGTCATCCATGGCGCATCGCGCACGATCTCCTCAGCATACGGAAGAAAGCGATCGTGCAACAGGTCGAGCCGCCACAGCGGTCCGATCCAGACTTCTGCCACGGGCCCGTCGCCCAACGGCAGCGAGCGAATGAACGCGACGATCTTTCCGAGATCGTCGTCGCTCAGGTGATAGAACATCGACGAAGGCATGCCCCAGGTGCTGGTGCCATCCTTGCGCACGCCGCGGCGGATGATCCGTTCCAGTTCGGAATCACTGTGCCGGGCGAACACCTGCGTCAACTCTGGGGCCACAAGGCGCGCCACCCACGGTTCAACCCAGAATTCGGCGCCACTGACGCCCTTGCCGTGGCAGCCGTCGAAACAGCCGCGGACGAGCGCGAGCCGCCTGCCTTCGGCAATGGCGGCCTCGTCCGTGGGCACGGCGATCGGCCGCAGGCTGAGGTCATAGTGCCGGCGGATCAGCGGCTCGGTCGACAGATAGGCGAAGGCAACCGCCGAGCCGGCGAGCACAACGGCAAGCAGAACTCCGAAACCGAGCCAGCGTAGCAGCTTCTTCACGAGCGCAGCTCGCGCCGGACACGGGACATCAGTCCGAACATCCGCACCGGGTCGGACGGCGTGGTATCGCCGCGATACTCGCGGTAAAGCGAATCCACATTGACAGCGATGCGCTCGGAATCGAGCCAGTTCCGGAATTCACCGAGCGCGATGTCGAGCGCCGCGTTTTCCGCCGTCATGTCCGCTTCGAAACGCCGGCGAGCCTCGCTATCGACGTAACGGAGGTATTCCTGGACACGACGCACGCCGGCGGCGTCGGTCATCGGGCCGTGCCCAGGCACGATGTTGACCGCATCCATCCCGAGGATCCGGTCGCAGGCCGCGAGCCAGCTCCCGACCGGTCCGGCCCACATGACGGGTGTCACGCCGATAAACAGCAGGTCGCCGGTGAACACGGTCCGGTCCGCGGGCACCCAGACCAATACGTCGCCAGCGGTATGGGCCGGGCCGAGCATGTGCAGCTCAAGCGCCTTGTCGCCGACCCGCAGGTCGAGGCGGTGCTCGAAGGTCCGTGTCGGCGCCCGGCCGCGCGCCTTCGTGAAATCGAATGGTGCGAAGATTTCGGCGAAGAACCGGCCCGCTTCGCCGAGCGCCCCGGCCGCCCCGGCGGCCTTGAGCTGCGCCAGCGCAGCCGGCGGCAGTTCCGCCATCTCGCGCGCTGCCGCCGCGGAAGCGATCACCTCCGCGCGGGCAAGAAGCGCATTGCCATGCGTGTGATCGCCATTCGCATGGGTGTTGACCAGGTAATCGATTTCGTCCGGCGCGATGCCGGTCGCGTCCCGGATGGCCGCCAGCATGATGGCCGTCAACGGTTCGTCGAACAGCGTGTCGACGAGCAGCGAGGCGTTGCCGTCGCGGACGAAGCCCGCATTCGACCAGCCCCAGCTCCCGTCCGGCTGCATCCATGCGTAGAGGCCGTTGCCGAGATCCTCGAGGCCGCAGCGGAAGGGACGCGTGCTCACGGCGTTTTCATGCCCGTGCTGCGCACAACGCGGTTGGTCAGCACGCCGATCGGCGGAATCTCGATCTCGACCAGGTCGCCGTCCTCGAGAAACCGCAGGTGCTCCAGCCCGCAGCCGTCGCCGACGGTTCCGCTGCCGAGGATCTCGCCGGGACGCAGGGTCTCGTCCTGGCTCACATAGGCGATCGCATCCTCGAACTTCCAGCGCATGTCGCGCGAACTGCCGCGCGACCGTTCCTCGCCGTTCACCCGCACGATCATGGGCAGCGCATAGGGATCGGGAATCTCGTCGGCCGTCACGATGCAGGGACCGAAGGCATTCGCGCCGTCGAAGTCCTTGCCCTTGGCCGGCCCGAGTCCGCCCGCCATCTCGGCGCCCTGGGTATCGCGCGCGCTGAAATCGTTGAAAATCGTGTAGCCGAACACGTGATCCGTCGCGCGCTCGCGCGGAATGTCCACGCCGCCCGCCCCGATGACGCAGGCCAGCTCGCATTCATAGTCCATCAACCGGCTGTAAGCGGGCCAGCGGATCACATCGCCCGGCCCGCTGACCGAGAATCGGTTGGCCTTGTAATAGAGCGGGCGTTCGTACCAGACCGGCGGCGGCCGGTACGCTTCGGCCTGCGCCAGAAGCGCGGCTTTCTCCGCAGCGGTAGCAGCGCGCGTGGCACGCATCCGGAATGCAGCACCGAACGCCTGAATCACGTGCTTCTCGAAACACATGAAATCGCGGATCTGCGGAGGACTCGGCATTGGGGCGAGCAGTACATATTTATCCGTGTCATAAACGCCCTCTCCGGGCGGCTTTCCCGCACCATAAACGCCGTTTGTCGAAGGGCTCTGGATCAACTCCCTCGCCCTCCCCCACGCCCCCGGACCCGTCTCGATCAGCGACAGCATGGACGCAAACTCGCCGGCGCCGCCGGCCGCCAGTTGCAGGTCCAGCACGCGGCTGCCGGAGAGCATCGCGCCGAGCCGCGGTCGGCCGTCCGCGGTCTTGAACGTCACCAGGCGCATCGGCCGTACCTCCTCGCGGGGGCCGGAAAACAAAAAGGCCCCGGCCCGCTGAACGGACCGGGGCCTGATGCCCGCACGTCAGAAGCGTAGCGTACCCTGCAGCGCTACCGTGCTGCCCGGCTCGACGAAGCGCCAGGCGCTGAACGCGCCAAACGTGCGTCCGGCGAGCGGCGTGTCGTTGCCGTACGGCAGGATCTGTTCATTGAACAAGTTCTTGCCGATCAGCGAGACGTCCCAGGAACCGTCCTGGTCGCCAATGCCGAGACGGCCGTTGACCTTGTAGTACGACTGCTGCTTCTGCTTTTCATCCAGTGTCGGCGCGACGAAGTACGCATCGGTGTAATAGACATCGACGCCGATGTGCAGCGCCAGGTTCGAGAAGACCGGACGGACGTAACTGCCGCCCGCCGTGATCACCCAGGGCGCCACGAACTCGTTGGTCTTGCCCTTGTAATTGCAGTTAAGCCCGTCGCCCGCGTCGGATGGCTGCCCGAACGCGCACTGGCCGATGTAGTCGATGAACTCGAAATCAGTGTAGGCCATGCTGCTGAACAGCTGCAGGTTGTCGGTCGCCTGCCAGCGCA
>Ga0209640_10005742_pt1 | contig 10851 bp, 5 predicted proteins | sample RifCSP10_1_FD_184018 | JGI IMG/M metagenome (GOLD analysis project Ga0209640, IMG submission 184018) | Soil microbial communities from Rifle, Colorado - Rifle CSP2_sed 10_1 (SPAdes) (version 2) | ecosystem: Environmental > Terrestrial > Deep subsurface > Rock core/Sediment | place: Rifle...
TTGCCGGCGACCGCGGGCCCGGCACTTACCACGCCGGCGACGAGTGCGTTGGAGCCACCCGGCGCCATGTCGCGGAACCAGAGGTGCTTTTCGTCCATCAGTTTCGCACGATATGAGTTCCCGACGATCTTGCCGAGCACCAGCGCCTCAGCGCGGAGCTCCACTCCCCAGTCCAGGTCAGCGCTCAGGACGTGATTCTCCTGGACAGTGGAGGCACCACCTGACGTCTGTGAGCCGGCCGCTGCGCCGCAGCCGGAGGCCATCCCCAGCAGATAGGGCTGGGGGCCGGCGCGCGCACTCAGCGCCTCGTAGTTGAAGTCGAGCTGCAGCGCGGTGTAGATGGCCGGCTTGACGGTGACGGTGCCCTCGATCTGCACGCTCTCGTTGGTCGTGGTGGCGACTGGCGGCCTGTTTGACCGGGCCGAGCAGCCGCTGCCGCTGCAGGAGAAGGAGAACTGCGTCGGATTGGAGTTCCTGATCTGGAATCCGCCTTCGGTCTTGCCATCCGCACTGACCTGGATCTCACCTTCGATGTAGGCGCTGACGTCCATCTCCGCGACTGGAACGCCGGCGATCACGATCGGGAACATCTGGATTGGAATGACCGGTCCGCCGGTCGGCGGGATTGTGAAAGTCTTGTCGAAGCTCCCGGTTGCTGACACGCTGGCCTTGAGTTCCTGCCCAACCGTCAGGGATCCGTTGGCCGACAGCGACTTCGGACGCACCGCGAAAGGCAGGCAGGGGATGTAGAACAGGTCGAGGCGCGCGGCGACATCCGACTGCATGGGAACGCCGAGCGTGGCGCTTCCGGCAACGGTCCCCTGCGCCGAACCCTTGGACCTGCCCTCCGAGAGATTCACGGTCATGGACGGGGCGATGGAGAATCGCACCGGAAAATTGCCCGTCGAAATCGTGCGCTCGGTAAAGCATGCCACTGATGTGTCCCAGGCATCGGCGAGGGTTTTCTCGGCGTCCTGCCATTCGTCGACGGCATGGTCGTAGGTCCGTCTCCACTCGTCGGTCACGGCCTGGCCGGCGCAGTCCCAGGAATCGTACCAGTTGCCGCACTTCTTCTCCTTCGGTTCCGTCGGCTTGACGTTGTCGGGAACCGGGTGGGCGGCAATCCACTCGCGGGCGAGTTGCGTGTTGACGATATAGTGATCGGACTCGCCTAACGGGACCCTGCGGACCAGCATTTCGAGCACCCTCTTCGCACCGTCAGGAAGGCCGGGGGCCCCTTCGACCGCCTTGAGTCCGCGGAGGTACACGACCGGTGTGGTCACGCTTCGGCCGGCAACCTGCGCGGTCACGTTGGCGGTCTGGAATCGACTCGCCGCTCTCACCCGCTGCGTGCTCCGGGGCTGTGGCGCGCCGACGGTCACGGCGGGCAATGCGTTTACCGTTGCGGCGGTAATCGCCGTCGCATTCGCAACACTCGGGGGCGACTGCGCGGGCGCGGTTCGTCCGGCGGGAACAGACGCCGGAGGAGCGGGCGCGGGTGCGCGCACCGGAGCGGGTGCGGGCGAAGGTGGCGGCGTGGCAGGGACGCGCGAAGATGGTGCCGCGACGGGGGCGCCCGGACCGCTGGTGATGGCACAACACGCCGAGCGCCCGTTCAGCGACACCTGCTTGCCCGCGAAGTTGGCATACACCCCCTGACCAACCTTCAGGCTGGAGAGTGTCCGCGTATCGGTGACCTTGAACTGGAAGAGGTTGCCGTTGGCGGTGACCCTGGCGGTGACGATGCCCGTCGCGGCGTCGATCTTCGTGATGCCGCAGCAGGGAGACGCCGGTTGCTGGGCGGGCGCCGTTGATGACGACAGCAAGAGAATCGCCGCCAGCGAGAATGCGAGTTTCACATGGCCTCCTGAGATGCGCCGGGGAGAGGGTGCGGTCCGTTATTCCGTTGGGGGCCGGGTGATCTTGAGCTCGCGCGTGTTGTTGCCCTCACGATCCTCGTCGACCTCCTTGCGGAAGTCGGCCGTGATGGTCACGTCGGTGTAGCCCCCGGGCGCGAGTCCCGGGAGGTCGACGCACCCGGTGATGGGAGCCGCCTGCTGGTTGACGTCCCGGACGAAGTCGAGCGGGAAGTCGACGTCACGCCCGGTGCTGGTCCCGGTCCCGGTCGGCGAGCGATACGAGATCCGCAGGATACTCGGCGGCACGGGTATGTTAGGCGCGAATTCCCCGGGACGGTTCCACCGTACCACCGCGCAGACCTTGAACGACTGGCCGTCCTGGGGCGCCGTGATCGCGTTGCCGAACCGATCCGTGATGGTGACGTCAGCGAAGTTGAGGTCCGGCTTGACGATCGGCCACGAATAGACCGAATGACGCTTCGAGACACCTTTGTAGGAGGCGGTGATAGTGACGTTGTCCCCTGAGGGTCCCGGCGTCGATTGTCCGGTCACGACGATGCTGGTGTCACTGGGCGGGATCGTCACGGTGGGCGGCACCGCAATGCGGGCTGGATTGGCACTGGTCAGCTGGATGACGGCGCCTTGTGGCGGTGGCCGGCCGTTCAGCGATATCCGGAACGGGTTCTTGCAGCACGGAAACGCCCCATCAACATCAACCAGGACAGCGGCCCGGACGGACACCGACGCGGGAAGGATCTTGTCGAGATGGATCGCGACGACCTGCGCCGCCTTGTCCTGATCGACTCCCAGCGCGGTGATATCGAACACGACAGACGTCGTGTTCATCGCGAGCGTGACGGATGCCGGTACGCTGAGGACCTGGGAGTTGGTCGTCTGTACGTTGAACTTCACGGCGCTGCTGGACGCGGGTGGGCCGGTGAACGTGACCGTCGCATGCACGACCGCTCCCCCCATGACGTTCGTCTTGTCGATCACGAAGGTCTGCATCACCGGCGGCAGCACCGTCAGCGTTGCCTGCAGCGGGGGAACGCCTTCGGTCCATGCTGAAATCGTCACTGGCGTGGCCGATACGACGGGGACTGTGACGAATTTCGCTTCGCCGACGGTCTTGTCGGTCGGCACCAACACGCGCTGCACGTTGAACTGTGCCGGATTGTTGCCCGAGACCAGCACCGGCATGTATCCCGAACGCAGTCCATTCACTGTGACCGCGCCGCAGTGCTCCACGCAGGGCGCGGGCGCAGTCAGCTCGACGCGGAGCACGGCTTCCTGCCCGCCGGTCGCGTTCCCAGCGGCTCCCCCCTTCACCGGAGCTAGCGGCCTGCTGCCCACGAACGAGACGGACCTGACCGTGGGCAGTGCCGTGCTCGTGGTTGGCCCGGTTCGGGCCGGAGCCCGGGACGCTGGTGGCACGGCCGGGACGGCCGATGGAGGTGCGGCTGGACGGGCAACGTTAGGCGCGGCGGCCGGCGGAGCGGATGGCGGATTGGTACGCGAGGGCGGTGCCGCGACCGGGGCACCTGGGCCGCTCGTGATGGCACAACATGCCCTGCGCCCGTCCAGCGACACCTGCTTGCCCGCAAAGTTGGCGTACACACCCTGGCCGACGCGCAGTAGCCCCAGGGCGCGCGCATCGGCGACCTTGAACTGGAAGACGTTGCCGTTTGCCGTGACCTTGGCGGTGACGATGCCAGTCGCGGCGTCGATCTTCGTGATGCCGCAGCAGGGAGACGCGGGCTGCTGCGCGCCAACGGGCGCGAAGGCCAGCGCGGTGAGCGCCACCAGAACGGTCGCGCACCTCACGGTGTGCCCTCCTTCTGGAGCGCTGCCTGTGTCGATTGTCCGAATGACGCCGTAGCAGTGCCTAGCCGCGCGAGGGCTGCACGCGCGGCCTCCTTGTCCGCGGCGCTCTTGAAGTCACTGAGTGCACCGCGGATGTCGCTCAACTGCGACGGCATCGTGGTGAGCATCCGCAAGCCGGCCGCCAGGAGATTGGTGTTCTTGAAGCGAGCCACGAACTGCGGCAGGCTCTGCACCACCAACCCGAGTACAACGTTGAGCCGGTTGACCGACTTGGCACAGCACGCGGTCACGAAGGGTGAGGGCGGCGTTGCGTCCTGGGTGAAACCACCGGCGGGGTCGGGGCTCGCGGCGACTGGCGGCGGCGCGGCTGCCGACGCGGCCGAATCAGGGAGTTGCTCGACGGTGGTCGTCAGGTCCTGGACAAACCCCTCCAGCTCGGGCACCTGGGTCGCCAGCGGCGACCCGAATGACGGCATGACGGGCCCCGCGATCGATGAGGCAGACACCCGCTGCGCGGTGGGCACCACGCTGTAGCGGAACACCATCCCGTGATCGCCCACGACGTACGCCCTGTCGCGCCGCGGGAAGCTCCACGCTCGCGGCGTGGCCGGAAAGCGGAACGGGCGCGAGTTCCAGCGGTTCCCGCCGTCGACCGTAAAGCTCATCTTCTCGTGAAACTCGAGCGCCCAGCCGACCTCAGGGTCGGCAAAGATCAACTTGCTGTACGTGCCGACGCTCGCGACCAGTCCCTTCCAGGTCGCGCCACCGTCGGTGGTGCGCGACAGCTTCCCGTCGGTGGTCCGCACGACCCCGGTGTTCTCATCGGTGAAGAACAGGTCGGTTGCGCCTACCACCTCAGGGTCACCGGGGCCAACGAAAAAGCGCCAGCTATCGCCGCCGTCCTCGGTCTTGGCCAGGATCGGCGGAAATTCGCAGGGACCGACGCACTTTGTCTTCGCGACGAGGTATCCGACCGACGGCGTGACGAACTGAATCCGGCCGACGTTGCAGCCGATCTCGCGACTGAGTCCGCCAACCATCGCCTTGACGGAGCATTCGGCGACCGGCTTCCAGGTCTTGCCTCCGTCCCGGGTCTTGAGAAGGGTCGACGGCACACTTCCCATCCCGAGGTATCCCGCCGCGACGCCCTCAGTCGGGGAACTCATCGCGAGTTCATGGATGTACTGCGGCGCCGCGCCGAGAACCTCCCACGATTCGCCGTCCTCGGTGCGCACGATGCGGGTGGAGCTGCTGCCCGATCCGCCGAGCACTGCCCAGCCGTGCGTCTCATCGAGGAAACGCAGGAGTCGGACCGGTTCGTCGGCGGACTGTGGATCGCCGCCCATCTGCGCCGCCCACGTGGCGCCGCCGTCCTTCGTGTGGATGATCGTCCCCTTGGAGCCCGCCACCCATCCCTTGTCGATGGTGACGAAGAAGACTTCGCGGAACTCCAGGTCTTCGCTGAAGCTCACCGGCTCCCACACACCCTTGAATGGCGGAGGTTGGGTCGTAGTCTGCGCGGCGAGCGGGCCGGCCAGCGCGACAAGCAACCCTAACGACGCCCACCGGCGCCGCGGATCACGCGTGATGAGCAGGAACGGAATGGGCATTCGAGCAACCTCCCGGGGAGACACGACTCCGGGTGGGTTCCCGAAAGGCGGCCGGCGTTACAGCGGAGGAAGACCGGGGTCGCCGAGCAGGACGAAGGGGGCCCAATAGGCGGGGTGGCTGGTGACGGAGTCAGCCTCGATCCACCGCTTGCGCACCTGGTGCAGCGCCTCGGCCGCAGAGCGTCCGGCCTGCAACTCCCGGTAGACGTCTGTCATGAAATCCGCCGTGGATCGGTCCGTCACCGGCCACAAGGTGACGAGCGCGCTCCGAGCGCCGGCGGAGAGAAACGCGTGCGACAGCCCGACCACCCCTTCGCCCCTCACGCGGCGCCCTAACGCGGTTTCGCACGCTGAGAGGGTGACGAGCTCCGCGGTCAAGCGCAGGCTGCGGATGAGCGCAAGGTCGAGCGTCCCATCGGCCAGCAGCAGGCGGCTCTCCTCGGGCTCGCGGTCGCTCACCGATGCGTGCGACGCGAAGTGCAGGTACCGGTAGCGTTCCGGCTTGAGTGCGAGCCAGCGGTCCACGGTCACGTCCGGCCCGATCAGCAGGTCAGCTCCCTGCTCCCGGTAGAGATCGCGGAGTGTGCGCGCCTCGAACTCGGCGAACGGCAAGTCGAAGTCGGCGCCCGACTCCCGGGTGATCTCCCGGGAAGAGGCTCGGCGCGCTGTCGACAGGGCTCGCGGATTCCCCACCGTCAGCAGCGCGCGCTCCCAGCGCGGCGACCGCGCTGTCCCTGCCAGCGCGGCAAGGACCGATGCCGATGGACCGTATATGATGCGATGAGTGGCACCGAGGGGTGCGGCATCGGGCGACGTTACCATCACCTCCAGCGGCAGGCGCGCCAACGGGCCGTCTATGATCGCCAGAATCGTCGTCGTTGCGCCCGGTGTTGCGAGTGGCTCGAGCAGCTGCTGGTTGAGACGGAGCGCAGCGGCGCGCCAGGGCGAAGGTCCGGGACGCTCTATGGCCTGCCGGAGAAAGTCCACCGAAGCGGCGAGGGAATCGGCGGAACCCAGCCGCTGGCCCCGGAGCGTCGTCGCCGTGATCCACCATCCATAGACCGCGCTGTCGCCCCAGAAGACCGAGAACATCGCAACGTCGGGACGGTCGAGCAGGCGGGAGCGAATCTCGGCCAGCGCCGCTGGCACTGGATGCCGCACCGACGCACTCGCGTCCTGCCCGACACCCGACTCGAGCGCGGCGAGCGAGTCCTGCAGCGCCTGAAGCTCTGCAGCGACCAGCCGCTTCTCGGCCGTGTCCGCGCCCGCCCCAGCCTCCTCGGACCGTTCTCGAAGCCGTCGCTTGAGAGCCGCTTCGCGGGAAGACCGGTTCGACATTCCACGCTCGGCCATCACTTCGAGCAGCATGCGCGCGCGAGCGCGTTCGGCCACATCGAACGCAGCCGCGACTTCCGCGCTGGCGAGGAGGGTGCGAATCGCTCCTTCGTACACCGCCCACTTGGGCTCAGTGATTCCGAGTCTGAGGTCGCCCATGGCGAGCCGGCCACGCCACGACTCCAACAGCGCAATGCCGTCGAGGAAGAATCGGGGTGCGTCCGGGCTGCGCTCCAACTCGGCCACTGTTCCCTGGAGCACCAGCACATCGAGTTCCGCGTCCGGCGCACCAAGGGAATCGGCAACCGTTCTGGCGATGTTTACCAGTCGTCGGGCGGCAACGCGGTCACGACGGCCGATGGCGAGTCGAACCTGCGCCGCGAGAATCCGTAACCTCTCGAAGGCGAATCCACCGCTCACCGCTGGACCCAGCGCCCGATTGAAACTTGCGGCCGCGGAATCGGGTTGCCCCTCGGCCATGGAGATCAGGCCGAGGTTGATCAGCGCGATGACGCGGTAGATGGCGGGCGACCGCCCCTCCAAAGCGAGGGATCGCTCCACCTGCTCCCTTGCCGCGCCCACGTTTCCGGCCTTGAGGAAGTACTCGGCGAGCGAGTTATGGGCGTACACCATCGACGCGGTGTCGTCGAGCGCGCGCGCCGATTCGAGCGATTGGGTCATCAGTTCGACGGCCTGGTCGAGGCGACCCGTATAGGCACGGAGCGCGGCGAGGTTACTCGTCAGGTATCCGCCGGTGGATGTGTCCGCGATCTGGCGGGTGATCGACAGGCCTTCCTCATAGGCAGCCGCCGCCTCGGAGAGTCGCCCGACCGCGGCGTACTCCACTCCCATGCTGTTGAGCGCGCCGGCCAGTTGATGGGGTGAACGGCCGTATCGCCGCTCCAGCGCAAGCGCCTGCTCAGCCTCCGCAACGGAGCGCCGGTACAATCCTCGCCGCGAGTAGATCGTACCCATCTGGAAGTGGATCCGTGCCTGAAGGTCACCGGCACCGGTCTGCGCCGCCAACTGCTGCGCGCGGTCGCAGTCGTCGATCGCCTGTTGTGATCGCCCGAGTCGTGACCACAGTCCGCACCGCATGAGCAGGGTCCAGGCGATCCGCGACGTATCGGTTCCCGTGAGCGCGAAGGCTTCGCGAATCGCTGCCTCGCTGCTGTCGGTTCGACCGAGACGCATCAGGGTTTGTGCCCACCAGACCTGCGACCTCCACCAGTTGGCGGTATCGTGCGCCAGGGCGAAGGAATCGCGGAGCCGTCGGTAATGCGGATGCGCCTGTGCGAAGCGGCGCTCGTCCCTCAGGCTGTCGGCGACGTGAAACGGGGAGTCCGATGCACGGTCTCGCGGACCCGCGTCGCACCCTGCGCCCAGGAGAATCAGCACGCCGGCAACGGCGCATCGCGCACTGATCAGGACGCGCGACGGCATCCGTTCAGCGCGACCCGCTCGGGGACGGCAGCGCAACGAGAGGGGAGCGCCCAACAGGGCGACGCAGCATGTCCAGTCGCTGGACCTCGAGATACAGCGCTGCCCCGCGGCCGAGGGCCGAGAGCGAATCAGTCGTGAGCGAAACCGCGGTGTCGTTCGTCTCGCGGGTCAGGAGCAGTCGGCCATCGCCGCTGAAGATCCGGACGCGGTAATACACCGACTCGGGAACGGACGACCACTGCGCTTGCCAGCGTCCGCCGGAAATCACGCTCTGGACAGCGATGCTGTCGCCTGCGCCGCGGATGGCGTCGGACGTGGCGGGCCCGGTCGACCCTGTGAGCCGCCATGTTCCGATCATTACGAGTGTAAGGCCGGCCGCGAGGGCAAGGGGCGTCAACCAGGTCCGCGGTCGAACGGCGCGCGCAATCCCTTTCCCAGCGAGAGCGGCCCGAACGTCAGCTCCGCCCTTCACGAGCGCCCAGCACCGGTCGCACGCGAAATAGTGCGCCTCGAAGGCGGCCGCCGCCTCGTCGCTGAGCCGTCCCGCGACGTAGCGGCGGTCCAGCTCCTGCTCGTCAACCAGCTCGCAAGTCAATGGTTGCTGATCCATCACAGTAGGGTTCCCGATGGGGGCTCTACGTTTCGCGATCGCCTGTTGCCGAGTAACGCGGCGAGGCGTTCCAGCGCCCGGAACTTCCGCACGCGGAGCGCCCCGAGTGTCACGCGCAGCTTCCGCGCCGTGTCCTCACTCGGTTCCTCGTCGAAGTAGATCCGGCGCAGGAGATCCCGTTCTTCGGGCTTGAGCTCGGCAAGTGCCGCACGAACCTCGCCGCGGGCCTCCTCTGTGAGGAGGAGATCGAGAGGTCCCGGATCGGTACGTCCGGATTCCATTCCCGCCATCCGCGCGAGTGCCCGGTCCTCGCGGCCGCGCGACCGGTAGTGGTGCAGGCAGAAGTTCGTGGCGGTCTGGAAGACGAACCCGGGCAGTGCGTTCAGGTCATCGATCCGTCCGCCACGGAGCGCCTCTGTCACGCGGCTCAGGACTTCCTGGGCGAGGTCTTCGGCGAGCGCGGGATCGCCGAGTCGGCGGGCACCGAAGGCGCATAGCCTCTCCCGGAATCGTTGGGAGAGGTTGCGTTCGAGTGCCTCGGTCACCGACGTGGAGTTGGTCATCCGCCTGGCTTGAGCGCTTCCAAACTCGGTGGAGGGATAGCGCGGGGGAAGACCTTCCGCGCATGCGATCCGTGCCGACGAGCAACGAGCCATGGATCTGGCGACACAGCGCGAGCCGATCGAGTATTGTGACCGATCAGCCATCCGAGACCATGCCATGACGCCGCACCTGCCGACGACCGCCATCGCCCTCGCATTCCTCGCCATCAGCGCCACGATCGCCAACGCTCCGGTAACCAGACCCGCTCAAGGCGTCGCGATCGACGCCGATGACATTGGCGGCGTGGTCACCGGACCCGGCGGTCCCGAAGCCGGCGTCTGGGTGATCGCCGAGACGACCGACCTGCCGACGAAGTTCGTGCGCATCGTCGTTACCGATGACCGCGGCCGGTACCTGCTCCCCGACCTCCCCAGCGCCAACTACTCCATCTGGGTGCGCGGCTACGGACTCGTCGATTCGCCGAAGTCACGCTCGACGCCGGGCCGCTCCGTCAGTCTGACCGCCATCCCGGCGCCTAACGCCAAGGCGGCCGCCGACTACTATCCGGCCGGGTACTGGTTCTCGCTGCTGCAGGTTCCGGCGGCGAGCGAGTTCCCGGGCACCGGTCCCGATGGCAATGGATTCAGCACCAGCATAACGAGCCAGGCGGCCCTTCTCCGCAACCTCAAGTCGGGCGGCTGCTGGGCCTGCCACCAGCTCGGCAACAAGGCGACGCGCGAGATTCCGGCGGCGTTAGGCACATTCGAGTCACACGCCGCGGCCTGGGACCGGCGCGTTCAGTCGGGCCAGGCGGGCGGCGGCATGACGACGAGCCTCAATCAGTGGGGCCGTCAGCGCATGCTGGCGATGTTCAGCGACTGGACGCAACGCATCGCCGCCGGCGAACTCCCCCCAACGCCGCCCCGGCCCACGGGCATCGAGCGCAACATCGTGATCACCCAGTGGGACTGGGCCGATCCCAAGGTCTACCTGCACGACGTCGTTTCAACCGACCGCCGCAATCCCACCGTCAACGCCAACGGCCCCGTCTATGGAGCCCTGGAGGCGAGCGCGGACTACACGCCGGTACTCGACCCGGTCAGGCATGTCGCCAGCAAGGTGCCGTTGACGGTGCGCGATCCGGCGACACCGCCGACCTCGCCCCAGATGCCGGCGCCGTCACCCTATTGGGGCGACGAAGTGCTGTGGACGAGCCGGAACAACGTCCACAATCCGATGCTCGATGAACGGGGCCGCGTGTGGCTGACGTCCGCCGTGCGTCCCATTGCCAACCCGCCGATGTGCCTTCAGGGATCGACGCATCCATCGGCGCGACTCACGCCGGTCGCCCGGTCCGGCCGGCATCTCGCGATGTACGACCCGAGGACACAGAAGCTGACGCACATCGGAACCTGCTTCAGCACGCATCACCTGATGTTCGCCGAAGACGCCAACCGCACGCTGTGGACGAGCGGCGGCGGATCGGTGGTCGGCTGGCTGAACACGAAGCTCTTCGACGAGACGGGCGACGAAGAACGCGCCCAGGGATGGACGGCGCTCATCCTCGACACCAATGGCAACGGCCGGCGCGATGAGTATGTGGAGCCTGGCCAGCCCGTCGACCCCA
>Ga0209640_10005743_pt1 | contig 10851 bp, 9 predicted proteins | sample RifCSP10_1_FD_184018 | JGI IMG/M metagenome (GOLD analysis project Ga0209640, IMG submission 184018) | Soil microbial communities from Rifle, Colorado - Rifle CSP2_sed 10_1 (SPAdes) (version 2) | ecosystem: Environmental > Terrestrial > Deep subsurface > Rock core/Sediment | place: Rifle...
GTTGGCGGATCTCGTCTCGATCTCACAGGCGCGGCGTGCGGCGGGGTTCCTTCCCTTCGCCTTCGCGTTCGCCGGAGGGATGGGCGTACTCGCGCGCGTCGTCGGGCCGCTGCTGGTGCCACTCGCGCTCGGCGCCGGGATGTTCTTCCAGATCGTCTACCCCGGCGACTTCGAGTACGTCCTGCGAGATCCCGCGCCGGCGTGGATCGCGTGGTTCGCGGTCACCGGTTCCGGGGTTGCGCTGATCGTCGGTCTCATGCGTCGGCGGCCGGCGCTGGAGACGGGTGCCGCACTCGTCGCGGCGGCGTTCCTCGTCCCGGTGTACGGCGGAGGTCTCCTCGACTGGAAGCGGGCGGATCCACCCGCGATCGCGACTCTCTCATCCGGGCTGGTCGCCGCCGTGCGCGACGACGTAGAGCCCGGAACGATTGTCTACTCCGATCCCGAGACGAGCTTTCGCCTCGCTGCCTTCGCACCCGTCTACATCGCTGTCGCGCCGCCCGGGCATGTCGCCGACACGGAGCCGAATCGGCCGTACGTGCGCGCGCGAGATGCGCGGCGGTTTCTGCGGACGGGCGATCTCTCGATTCCGGCTGATTACGGAGCGGAGTACCTCGTCGTCGACCGCGCTCGACGCGACGTCGACTTCGAGCTGCCGGTGGTCTACGACGACGAGCGGTTCACTCTCTACCGGCTTCCACGCGGCAGTTAGGAAGGACCGGCTCGCTAGCGGAAGTTACTCTCGGGTCGCCTGGTCACGTGGAAGAAGGCGCGCGCCAGCCTCCGCCGCCGGGGGTCTCGATCCGGAGGACGTCGCCCGCCTGGAGGTCGAGTGTTGCGAACGCCGAAAGCTCCTCACCGTTCAGCAGGTTGCGGCCGGGGAGCCCGTCGGTGCCCCCCTGAGCACCGCGTGGTGCGAGCGCCCGCCGCTGCGTGAGCAGCGAGAGCCGGCACGGCTGGAGAGCGCGGAGCTCGCGAACCACGCCGTCTCCGCCGCGATGACGCCCAGCTCCACCCGACCCGAGCCGAAGTTCGTAGCGCTCGACGCGGAGCGGGTACGCAACCTCGAGCGCCTCGATCGGAGTGTTGGCCGCGTTCGACATCGCGACGTGGACCGCTGAAGGACCGTCCCCTGACGGGCAGGCACCCTGACCGCCGGCGATCGTCTCGTAGTACGTGAACTTGTCGTTCCCGAGCACGACGTTGTTCATCGTTCCCTGTCCTTGCGCGGGCACGGGTACGGCTCCACTGAGCGCGGCGAACACGAGATCGACGATGCGGCTCGAAGTCTCGGTGTTTCCTGCCGCCACGGCAGCGGGCGGTCGCGCATTCACGACACAGCCCGACGGGGCACGCACGGTCACGGGGACGAACACGCCGCCGGAGGCCGGGAGATCCGGCGCGGTCAGGCAGCGCACGACGTAGAAGCAAGCCGAGCGCGTGACCGCGAGCGGGCAGTTGAGGTTGCCCTCGTACTGGGGCGCCGTGCCTTCGAAGTCGATGTCGATCGAGTCTCCCGAGATCGTCACGGCCGCGTGCAGCTCGAGCATGGCTTCGGATGTCTCGAGCGCGTCCGTCGCATCCCAGCGTCCGTCCGGGAGAGCGAGCAGAGCCGAGCGCACGACCCGCTCCGAGTACGCGAGGAGCTCCGCCATCGCGGCGGCGACCTTCTCCCGGCCTTTCCGAGCACACAGCTCGTCGATACGGCTCGCGGCGACGTGGTGGGCGGCGAGCTGGGCGCGAAGATCGCCTCGGCGCTCGTCCGGGTTGCGCATCTGCGCGGCGAGCCCCTCGAGTGTCGACTCGTGCAGGAGCGTAGGCGGGATGACCACGCCCTCCTCGTCCAGCGTGCGCGACCCCGACGGAAGGCTTCCCGGCTCGGAGCCGCCCACGTCCGCGTGATGAGCTCGGCTGACCGCGTACCCGAGCGACGTCCTCGTCACGATCGTCAAGTCGGGAAGATGGGTTCCGCCCGCGTAGGGGTCGTTCAGTATCCACGCCTCCCCGGGAGCCGGGTCGTGCGCGCGCACGGCTGCGACTGCTTCGGGCATCGCGCCGAGGTGCACCGGGATGTGCTCGGCCTGAGTGACCATCCGCCCGCTCTCGTCGAAGAGCGCGGTCGAGCAGTCGCGGCGCTCCTTGATGTTCGCCGAGAAAGCCGAGCGGATGAGCACTGCGCCCATCTCCTCTGCGATCGCGCGCAACGCGGCGCCGATCACTTGCAGCTCGACCGGGATCACTGCGACCTCGCGAGTACGAGCGTGCCGTGCGCATCGGTCTCGCCCGACCAGCCGGCCGGGATCCACGCGGTTGCCCCTTCGAGCTCGAGCAACTGCGGCCCGCGGGCCGTGCGGATCGGCCCCTCGATGCGAACGGGCGGCGCCGGTCGAACCTCGGCAGTCCGAACGGCGACGAGCTCGAGCGCTCGATTGCGATCGGCGTACCCGTATCGGAGCTCGTGCGCCCTGTGGAAGCGCTCAGGCAATCTCGGGCCGAGCGGAACCGTGAGCTCGAACGACTGCCCTGCGTACCGGAGGTCGGCTTCGCCCGCGAGGGGAAGTTCGCCCGCCTCCTCGAGCGGTGCGACGAACGAGCGAACGAAGTCGCGGCGCTCGTCGGCCGCGACCAGCCCCAGTGCCGAGAGGACTCCCGCCGCGGCGGGGACGAGCACCGTCGTCATCCCGAGCTCGTCCGCGAGCGCGCACGCGTGCAGCGGCCCGGCTCCGCCGAACGCGACGAGGGCGAAGTCGCGCGGGTCGAGCCCCTGCTCGACGGACACGACACGCAATGCACGCACCATCTCCGCGTTGACGACATCGAGCACGGCCTCGGGATCGAGCGTGCCCAGCGCTCTCGAGGCGGCGCCCGCATCGAGCTCGATCCCTCCGGGCAGAGCGGTGGGCAGGCGACCGAGCAGGAGATTGGCGTCGGTCACGGTCGCACGCTCGCCGCCTTGCCCGTAGCACGCAGGTCCTGGTGCCGCGCCCGCGCTCTCGGGCCCGACGCGGATCGCACCGCCCTCGTCGAGCCAGACGATCGAGCCGCCGCCTGCTCCGACCGTGTGCACCGCGAGGGTCGGCAGCCTGACGGGGAATCCGCCGACGTCGCGCTGGTGCTCTCTCCGGGCGGCGCCGTCGACGATCGCGCAGACGTCGGTCGAGGTTCCGCCCATGTCGAAGGACAGTGCGTTCGCGTGCCCGGCGAGCGCGGCGATCCGCGCTGCGCCCACCACTCCTGCAGCGGGCCCTGAGAGCAGTGCGAACGCCGCGTGAGCCGCGGCCTCGTCGAGGGTCGTGACTCCGCCGGACGAGCGCATGACCAGCGGCTCGCTCAGTCCTGCGTCACGGCACGCCTCCGAGAGTGCTCCGAGGTAGTGCCCGAGCGCGGGCCCGAGATAGGCGTCGACGACGGTCGTCGAGGCACGCTCGTACTCGCGGAACTCCGGCGCGACCTCGTGCGACGCCACCACGTGAGCGGCCGGGTACCGGCGGCGTAGCTCCGAGGCGACCGCGCTCTCGTGCTCCGAGTCTCGAAACGCGAAGAGAAGGCAGACTGCGATCGCGTCGGCGTCGAGCTCCGGCAGTGACTCGAGATCGAGCGGCGCTAGCTCGCCCTCGGGGCCCATGCGCCCCCTAACTCCGGCACAGCGCTCGAGTGCTACGAGCGGCGGTGGGTGCTCGGCGCACGGCCGGTACAGGTGCGCGCGCGTCTGTCGGCGGAGGTGGAGGAGGTGCTCGAAGCCCGCTGTGGTCACGAACGCGGTTCTGGCGCCGCGCCGCTCGAGGAGCGCGTTCGTTGCGATCGTCGTGCCATGTGTGAAGCGGTCGACGCCGTCCACGCCGAGCGCGGCGGCCGCGGCGACGACGGATTCCTCCTGACGAGCAGCCGTCGGCACCTTCGCCGTCCGCACCTCGCCGTCCGACACGAGCACTGCGTCCGTGAAGGTTCCGCCGACGTCGATCCCGAGCGCGCGCATCGAGGCATTCTCGCGAGTGGACCCGAGTAGAGTGTTCGCGGCGTGCACCGCCTCGTCTGCCTCGGGCTCAGTCATCGCACGGCTCCGGTCGAGCTGCGCGAGCGCATCGGCGCTCTCGGCTTCAGCGCCGAGCGCTGCCCTGCCGTCGTCGAGCACGCGACGCTCCAGACGTGCTACCGGGTAGAGCTATATGCGCGCCTCACCTCCGGGGTCGAGGATGCGCGCGATGAGCTGATCGATGCTCTCTCCCGCGCACACGCGGTCGAGCGCGAGCTTCTCGTCGACCACCTGTACGTCCACGCTGGGGACGATGTCACCCAGCATCTCTGTCGCGTCGCCGCCGGCCTCGACTCGCTCGTTCTAGGCGAGACGGAGATTCTCGGCCAGGTGGGCGATGCCCTCGCAGCGGGGGAGGCAGCCGGCACGGTGGGCTCCGGTCTTTTGCTCCTGTTCAGGACGGCGATCGCGGCGGGGCGACGCGCTCGAGCAGAGACGGCGATCGGCGCAAATCCCGCGACCGCGAGCTCTATGGCGCTCGCGCTGGCAGAGGGAGCCGTCGGGGATCTGCGCGACAGGCGCCTCCTCGTCGTCGGGGCTGGGCGCATCGGGCTTCAGTCGCTCAAAGCGGCCGCCGGGCGTGGTGTCACCCAGGTTGCCATCGCGAACCGCACCCGAGAGCGTGCGACCGAGGTTGCCCAGCGCTTCCAGGCGACCGCGTACGGCCTCGACGAGCTCGACGATGCGCTGTCCTGGGCCGACGTCGCGGTGACGGCCACCGCTTCGGAGAGCCCGGTCGTCGGAGCCGAGCTCGTGCGTGCTGCGATCGCGCGCCGCGGCGACCGTTCGCTCATCCTCGTCGACCTGGCCGTGCCCGCCGACGTCGAGCGCGCCGTCGGGGCAATCCCGCACGTGCGCCTCTTCGACGTGGACGACTTGCGCGCGGGGCTGGACGACTCGATGGCTTCCCGGCTCCGTGAGGTTCCAGCGGTCGAGGCGATCGTCGCGGACGAGGTCGAGAGCTTCGGGCGCCGGTATCGCGAGCTCGAGGTCGAGCCGCTCCTCGCCGATCTTCGTCGCGGGGCCGAGGCGATCCGTAGACGGGAGCTCGAGCGCGTTCTCGGTGACCTCGGCGACATCGATCCTGCGACCGCTGAGCGAATCGAGCACTTGTCGCGCACGCTCGTGAAAAGGCTCCTGCACGAGCCCACGGTGCGGCTGCGTGAGCGGGCCGGTGCCGGCGACGCCGACGAGGTCGCCGACACAGTACGCGAGCTGTTCGGGCTGGTCGCGCCAAGCGACTCGTGAGCGCCACGCCGCTTCCGGCGGCGGTGGCGCTCGGGACCAGATCCTCAGCCCTCGCCCGTGTGCAGACCGCTGGCGTCATCGAGTTGCTGACTGCTGCTCGGCCCGGCCTAGCGTGCCGCGTCAAAGCGATCGTGACGCAGGGCGACCGGACACAAGGGAGCGGCAGGCCGCTGCCCGAGATCGGTGGCAAGGGCCTCTTCACCCTCGAGCTGGAGCGCGAGCTGCTCGAGGGCGCGATCGACATGGCCGTGCACTCGCTCAAGGATCTCCCGACAGAGCCTGCCTCCGGTGTTGTGATCGGGGCAATCTGCGCAAGAGAGGACGCGCGAGACTGCCTCGTTGCACGGGATGGCCTCACCCTCGCCGAGCTCCCCTCGGGGGCCGCGGTCGGAACGAGCAGCCTCCGCCGCGAGGCTCAGCTGCGCGCTCTGCGCCCCGATCTCGAGACCCGTTCGATCCGCGGCAACGTCGACACGCGTGTCAGAAAAGTGCGGCAGGGCGAGTACGACGCTGCCGTACTTGCCGCGGCCGGTATCAGGCGGCTCGGACTCGAAGCGGAGGTGACCGAGTGGCTCGAGCCGGCGACGATGCTTCCCGCGCCTGGACAGGGCGCTCTCGCCGTGCAGTGCCGTGCGGACGACGAGCGGATGCTCGCGCTGCTGGGGGCGATCGACGATCGGGGTGCGAGGGCGACCGCGACTGCCGAGCGCGCCTTCCTCAGGGCCCTCGGTGGAGGCTGCGCTGCCCCGGTCGGTGCACATGCGAGGGTTGCTTCTCGGCGGGCAAGTGACAAAGTGTCACAAGGCATGATTCTCGTGACGTTGAATGCGCTCGTGGCATCGCGAGAGGGGCGCGAGATCGTTCGCGTGGCCGGCGAAGGCGAGCCGGACGAGCTCGGCGAACGGCTCGCGCAGGAAGCGCTGGCGGCGGGAGCGGACCGGATTCTCGAGGCGATCCGTGGTTGAGAAGCCGCTTCAGTGGACGCGCGTCGTCGTCACGCGCCCCGGGTCGCGGCAGCTCGCCGAGGCGCTCGAGGCCCTCGGAGCGGAGGTCTCGGTCGTGCCGCTCATCGAGATACGGCCCGTCGAGGATCCCCGGGAGCTCGACGCGGCCGTCGACGATCTCACGACCTACGACTGGGTCGTCTTTACGAGCGTGAACGGAGTCGCCGCCGTCGGCGAGCGCCTGAGCGGGATCGGCGAGACTCGCGTCGCGGCAGTCGGCCCTGTGACTGCAGACGCCATCCGCGAGCTCGGAGTCGAGCCTTCGTTCGTGGCGGCGCGCGCGTCTGAGGACATCGCGGCCGGACTGGGAGCGCTCGAGGGCGCGCGCGTGCTGCTTCCCCAGGCCGACATCGCCGACCCCCGGCTCGCCGACGAGCTGCGAGAGCGCGGCGCCACGGCCGACGTCGTCGTCGCCTATCGCACGGTCCAGGTGGAGCCTGCGTTGTGGGGCATGCTCCCGCTGCGCATCGCCCACGCGATCGTCGTGGCCAGCGGGTCGGCCGTACGCAGCCTCGCGGCGATCGCGGGGACGCTCGAGGGTCTGGGATCGTCGACGATCCTCGTCTGCATCGGCCCGAAGACGGCTGCGGTCGCCCGCGAGGTCGGGCTGCCGATCGGTCTCGTCGCCGACGAAACGACGACGGACGGCATCATTGGCGCACTCGTGTCGCACTTCGGGGACAGCTCATGACGGGATTCCACGCGAATCCGCTGGACGCCCTGCGGCTCGCGCCGGGATCCCGGCGTCCGCGCCGGATGAGGCGCACCGCCGGTCTTCGCGACCTGGTTCGCGAGACGACGCTTGCGCCGGACGATCTCGTCTCTCCGTTCTTCGTCGTCCCGGGTCGGGATGTGCGCCGCCCGGTGACCTCGATGCCCGGTGTGAGCCAGCTCTCGGTCGATCTGCTCGAGGCAGAGGCGCGCGAGCTTCATTCGCTCGGGATCAAGGCCGTTCTCCTGTTCGGGATCCCGAGCGCGAAAGACCCAACGGGTGCCGAGAGCTACGCGGAGGACGGTGTCGTGCAGCAGGCGATCGGCGCTCTGAAGGACGCGTGCCCCGAGCTTGTCGTGATGACCGACGTGTGCATGTGCGAGTACACGGACCACGGGCACTGTGGCCTCCTCTCGGATGACGGCGACGTGCTGAACGACGAGACGCTCGAAGTACTCGGAAAGATCGCCGTCTCACACGGCGAAGCGGGCGCCGACGTCGTCGCTCCGAGCGGCATGATCGACGGCATGGTCGGCGCGATCCGCGCCGCACTCGACGCCGACGGGCTCGAGCGCGTGGCCATCCTCTCGTACGCGGTCAAGTACGCGTCCGCCTTCTACGAGCCGTTTCGAGACGCGGCCGAGGGCGCCCCTGCGTTCGGCGACCGCAGGTCGCATCAGATGGATCCCGCGAACGCGCGCGAGGCTTTGCGAGAGGCGTCGCTCGATGTCGAGCAAGGAGCCGACGCGCTCATGGTCAAGCCTGCGCTCGGTTACCTCGATGTGGTCCGATCCGTCCACGAGCGTTTCCCGGAGCTGCCGCTTGCGGCGTACAACGTCAGCGGCGAGTACGCGATGGTGAAAGCGGCTGCCGCGAACGGCTGGCTCGACGAGCGCGCCGTCGTGCTCGAGGTGCTCACCGGAATTCGACGTGCGGGCGCCGATCTCGTTGTCACGTATCACGCGAAGGACGCGGCGGCCTGGCTCCAGGAACGGACGTGACGGCGCGGGTTGACGACCGGCCGGAGGAGCCTGAGCTCGAAGCGGTCGACGTCGCCGAGCACGGCCTGACAGCCGCGGGCGAGGCGACGGCTCTCGACCGCAGGCTGTACATGCAGCTCCATGCCTTCGGGGGCGCCCGCGACGCGGCGCGGCTCGCAGCCGCTCTCCAGTCGGAAGGGATCGCGGGTGCGCTGTACAAGGACGTCAACGACCCGACCGGCGTCGCCCTCCTCACTGTGAGCGAGATTCCTGATGCGTTCGTCACGGAGCTCCGCACGTTTCTCCAGTCGCCTCCGTTTGCCGAGCTCCAGCCGAAGCCGGAGCTCACCATGCTCGGCCGGACCTACGCGATCGGATACGAGGAGGACCTGGAGGAGACTCTCGTCGAGCGACCACGGCGCCGCGTCCTCAACCCGGCGCTCAAGTGGGCGATCTGGTACCCGCTGCGCCGCGCGGGCTCGTTCGAGCAGCTCTCGCGAACCGAGCAGAACGCGGTCCTCATGGAGCACGGTGGCATCGGGATGTCGTTCGGCCGCGCGGGTCTCGGGTACGACATTCGCCTCGCGTGCCACGGGCTCGACAAGCTCGACAACGACTTCGTCGTCGGCTTGCTCGGCCCCGAGCTGCACCCGCTTTCCATCATCGTCCAGCGGATGCGCAAGACGAAGCAGACGTCGCTCCACATCGAGCGGCTCGGCCCGTTCTTCGTGGGCAGAGTGGCGTGGCAGAGCAAGGTGTGACGGCGCCGGTCGGCGCGCAGGCGGACACCGAGCCGACAGCCCCGTTCCTGCGCGCGTGTCGCGGCCTGCCGGTGGACAGGACGCCCGTATGGCTGCTCCGCCAGGCCGGGCGGTATCAGCCCGAGTACCGCGCGCTGCGGGAGAAGCACTCTCTGCTGGAGATCATCCGCACTCCCGAGCTCGCGGCGGAGGTGACACTCCTTCCAGTCGACGCCTTCGGGCTGGACGCGGCAATCGTCTTCTCGGACATCCTTCCGCCGCTCGTCGGCATGGGTCTCGATGTCAGCTTCGCGAAGGGCGACGGCCCACAGATCGCGAATCCCATCTCGAGTACTCGTGACGTCGACCTCTTGGGCGTCCCGCCCGCCGAGGAGACGATGGCGGGGACTTTGGCGGCGATCGCGCTCGTTCGCGATGAGCTCGAGTCTCGTGACGTCCCGGTCATCGGGTTCGCAGGGGCTCCGTTCACTCTCGCGAGCTATGCGATCGAGGGCGGGACGTCGAAGGACTTCTCGCGAACGAGGGCGTTCATGTTCTCCGAGCCGGCCGCGTGGAGGCGACTCCTCGGCAAGCTGGTCACGGTTCAGGCGGACTATCTGGCGGCTCAGGTGCAGGCAGGAGCACAGGCCTTGCAGGTCTTCGACTCCTGGGCAGGACGCGCGCTCGGGCGAGAGGACTACCTGCGATACGTCGCGCCGCACAACCAGGAGCTGTTCGCGCGGATTGCCGACGCCGGCGTCCCGGTGATCAACTTCTCGCTCGGCGTGAGCGCGTATCTCGCGGACGCCGCTGCGTGTGGCGGCGACGTCGTCGGGCTCGACTGGACGCTTCCGCTGGACGAGGCGTGGGAGCTGCTCGGATTCGACCGTCCCGTGCAGGGGAACCTCGACCCGGCATCGCTGCTCGCTCCGTGGCGCGAGCTCGCGTTCCGGATCGACGACGTCCTCGACCGTGCGGGCGGGCGGCCGGGCCACATCTTCAACGTGGGGCACGGTCTCGTCCCGCAGACTCCCGTGGAGAACGTCCGCCGCCTCGTAGAGCACGTGCGCGAACGAACATCATGAGCCCAGTGTCTGACACCACGCCGCATAACCATGCGGGATTGGAGAGCGACGGTGTCAGACACCGTGTTCAGTCCCCCGTGGGGGTGCTCGTCATGGCGTACGGCGGGCCGGCGTCGCTCGAGGAGATTCCCGGCTACCTGGCTGACATCCGCCACGGCCGGCCGACGCCGCGCGCGGTGCTCGACGAGATCACGGAGAACTACCGCGCAATCGGCGGGAGCTCGCCTCTTCTCGAGGTGAGCCGCAGCCAGGTGGACGCGCTGGCCGGAAGGCTGGGCGCTGACTTCCGCTGCTATCTCGGTATGCGCCACTGGGCGCCGTGGATCGAGGAGGCCGTCGCCGAGATGATCGAGGACGGCATCACGCATGCCGTCTCACTCGTGCTCGCGCCGCAGTTCAGCGCGATGTCGGTTGCGCGCTACCAACAGAAGGTGGCGGACGGGCTCGAGCTCTATCGGGGACGCATCGACTTCGAGCACGTGCCGAGTTACCACGACGCGCCGGGGCTGCTCGACGCGTTCGCGGCGCGCGTTGCAGACGGTCTCTCGCGCTGGCCCGAGGACGAGCGAGAGCGAGTGCATGTCGTCTTCAGCGCCCACAGCCTTCCGGAGCGGGTGCTCGCCTCGGGGGATCCGTACGCGGACCAATGCCTCGAGACGGCACGGCTCGTCGCGGAGCGCGCTGGAATTCGCACGGCGCGCTGGTCGTGGGCGTACCAGTCCGCCGGACGGACTCCCGAGCCGTGGGCGGGGCCCGATGTCGGCGAGCACCTCCAGGCCCTTGCCGAGCAGGGTGTGCGTGACGTGATCTCGATCCCGGTTGGGTTCGTCTCCGACCATGTCGAGCTCCTCTTCGACATCGACAAGCGTGCCGCCGCGATCGCTGCCGGCCTCGGCATTCGGCTCGAACGACCCCCGGCGCTGAACGACGACCCCGTCTTCATCGCTGCGCTCGCCGGGCTCGTGCGTGAGCGCGCTGAGCCCTGGCTCTCCGACGCGCGGGCGGCATGAGAGTCGTCGTCATCGGAGGTGGGATAGCGGGTCCGGCGG
>Ga0209640_10005744_pt1 | contig 10851 bp, 7 predicted proteins | sample RifCSP10_1_FD_184018 | JGI IMG/M metagenome (GOLD analysis project Ga0209640, IMG submission 184018) | Soil microbial communities from Rifle, Colorado - Rifle CSP2_sed 10_1 (SPAdes) (version 2) | ecosystem: Environmental > Terrestrial > Deep subsurface > Rock core/Sediment | place: Rifle...
CGGCCTCGCCGATGTTAATGCGCCGGCCGCGGGCCAGGTCGCGCCCATAGCACTGCGAGCACACTCCATAGCGCGTGGCGCAGGTGATGGGCGAGCGCACCATGAGCTGGTCGACGCCCAGCTGCTCGAGCTTCTTCACCGATTGCTCGTCGAGCAGCGTGCTGGCTTCGACGATGACCTCGTCGTCACTGCCGGGCTTGAGGACGTCGGCCGCGAGCACGCGACCGAGCACGCGCTCGCCCAGACCCTCGACGACGTCGCCGCCTTCGACGATCGGCGTCATCACCAGGCCATTGCTGGTCTTGCAGTCAATCTCCGTGACCACGAGATCCTGGGCAACGTCGACCAGACGGCGGGTTAAGTAACCGGAGTTCGCGGTCTTCAAAGCCGTATCCGCCAGACCCTTGCGCGCGCCGTGGGTGGAGATGAAGTACTGCAGCACGTTCAGGCCTTCGCGGAAGTTGGCCGTGATCGGCGTCTCGATGATCGAGCCATCGGGCTTGGCCATGAGACCGCGCATGCCAGCGAGCTGGCGAATCTGCGCGGCGGAACCGCGCGCGCCCGAATCGGCCATCATAAAGATCGAGTTGAAGGACTTCTGCGAAAGCTTGCGGCCGCGCACGTCGGTCGCTTCCTCGCTGCCGAGCTTTTCCATCATCGCCTTCGCCACCTGGTCGTTGGTGCGCGACCAGATGTCGACGACCTTGTTGTAGCGCTCGCCGTTGGTGACCAGTCCCGAAGCGTACTGGTCCTGGATCTCCTTCACCTCGTGCTCCGCCGCGGCGAGGATGCGGGTCTTCTGCTGCGGCACCACCATGTCGTCGACGCCGATCGACAGGCCGGCGCGCGTGGCGTAATGGAAGCCCGTGTACATCAGCTGGTCCGCGAACACCACGGTTTCCTTCAGGCCCAGTGTGCGATAGCAGGCGTTGATGACGGCCGAGATCGCCTTCTTCGTCATGTCCTGATTGATGAGCTCGAAGGACAGGCCCCGGGGCAGGATCTCGGACAGCAGCGCGCGGCCGATTGTCGTGGCGACGACATGAGTGAATTCGCGCATTTCTCCGTCGCCCTCGACATCCACGACACGCTCCGTCAGGCGCACTTTGACGCGCGCCTGCAGGTCGACGCTGCGACTCTCGTACGCGCGATGTGCCTCCTGCATGTCGCTGAAGTACATGCCTTCACCGCGGGCACCGATGCGCTCGCGCGTCATGTAGTAAATCCCGAGTACCACGTCCTGTGACGGCACGATGATCGGGTCGCCATTCGCGGGCGAAAGGATGTTGTTGGAGGACATCATCAGCGCGCGCGCCTCGAGCTGGGCTTCGAGCGACAGTGGCACGTGCACGGCCATCTGGTCGCCGTCGAAGTCCGCGTTGAACGCGGTGCAGACGAGCGGGTGCAGCTGGATCGCCTTGCCCTCGATCAGCACGGGCTCGAACGCCTGAATGCCGAGGCGGTGCAGCGTCGGCGCGCGATTCAGCAGCACCGGATGCTCGCGGATCACTTCCTCGAGGATATCCCACACCTCGGGTCCTTCCCGCTCGACGAGGCGCTTCGCGGCCTTGATCGTCGAGGCCTCGCCACGCAGTTGCAGCTTCGAGAAGATGAAGGGCTTGAAGAGCTCGAGCGCCATCTTCTTCGGCAAACCGCACTGATGCAGCCGCAGCGTCGGGCCAACGACGATCACCGAGCGGCCCGAGTAGTCCACGCGCTTGCCGAGCAGGTTCTGGCGGAAGCGTCCCTGCTTACCCTTGATCATGTCGGCCAGCGACTTGAGCGGGCGCTTGTTGGTGCCCGTGATCGCACGTCCACGCCGGCCGTTGTCGAGCAACGCATCGACCGCTTCCTGCAGCATGCGTTTCTCGTTGCGCACGATGATGTCGGGCGCGTTGAGCTCAAGCAGCCGCCGCAGGCGGTTGTTGCGATTGATCACGCGCCGATACAGATCGTTGAGATCCGAGGTCGCGAAACGACCGCCATCAAGCGGCACCAGCGGCCTGAGATCCGGCGGCAGCACGGGCAGGACCGTCAGCACCATCCACTCGGGCTTGTTGCCCGACTCGATGAACGACTCCAGCAGCTTCAGCCGTTTCGAAAGCCGCTTGATCTTGGTCTCCGAGCTCGTCGCTGCCATGTCCTCGCGCACCTTGGCGGCTTCAGCGGCGAGATCGAGCGTCTTCAGCAGCTCGTAGATCGCCTCCGCGCCCATGCGCGCGTCGAACTCGTCGCCATGCTCCTCGATCGCCTCGAGGTACAACTCATCCGTGAGCAGCTGCCCACGCGTGAGCGAGGTCATGCCCGGCTCGATGACCACGAAGGCCTCGAAGTACAGCACGCGTTCGATTTCGCGCAGGGTCATGTCGAGCATCAGACCGATGCGCGACGGCAGCGACTTCAGAAACCAGATGTGCGCCACCGGGCTCGCGAGCTCGATGTGGCCCATGCGCTCGCGGCGGACCTTCGATTGAGTGACCTCGACGCCGCACTTCTCGCACACGACGCCGCGGTGCTTGAGGCGCTTGTACTTGCCGCACAGGCACTCGTAGTCCTTCACCGGTCCGAAGATCTTGGCGCAGAAGAGCCCATCCCGCTCCGGCTTGAAAGTGCGGTAGTTGATCGTCTCCGGCTTCTTCACCTCACCGTACGACCACGAGCGGATCATGTCCGGTGAAGCGAGCCCGATGCGGATCGAGTCGAAATTCTCGACCGGGGTCTGCTGCTTGAAGAGTTTCAGTAGATCTTTCATTGCGTCACCTGCTAATCGTCCCCTCACCCTAGCCCTCTCCCCTTAAGGGGAGAGGGAACGGCCTCACTTGCCCCCTCTCCCGTTCGACGGCAGAGGGACGGGGTGAGGGCTATTCCTGATCCAGCTCCATGTTGATGCCCAGCGAGCGGATCTCCTTCACCAGCACGTTGAACGACTCCGGCATCCCGGCATCCATCTGGTGATTGCCGTCCACGATGTTCTTGTACATCTTGGTGCGGCCATTGACGTCGTCGGACTTGACCGTGAGCATCTCCTGCAGCGTGTAGGAAGCGCCGTAGGCCTCGAGCGCCCACACTTCCATTTCGCCGAATCGCTGGCCGCCGAACTGGGCCTTGCCGCCGAGCGGCTGTTGCGTGACCAGGCTGTACGGCCCGGTCGAGCGCGCGTGCATCTTGTCGTCGACCAGGTGGTTGAGCTTCAGCATGTACATGTAGCCCACCGTGATCTGACGGTCGAACTTCTCGCCGGTACGTCCGTCGTAGAGCGTCGTCTGGCCGCTGAGCGGCAGGTCGGCGAGCTTGAGCATGCGCTTGATCTCGTCCTCGCTCGCGCCGTCGAACACCGGAGTGGCCATCGGCACGCCCTCGCGGAGGTTGCGCGCCAGTTCCACCACCTCGCTGTCCTGCAGCGATTTCAGGTCCTCCTTCTGGCCACCCGACTCGTTGTAGATCGTGTCGAGGAAGGCGCGGATCTGCTGCGTCGAGTTCTGCGCATCGAGCATGCGGCCGATCTTGAGCCCCAGGCCCTTCGCGGCCCAGCCAAGATGGGTCTCGAGCACCTGGCCAACGTTCATGCGCGACGGCACGCCCAGCGGATTGAGCACGACATCGACTGGCGTGCCGTCTTCCAGATATGGCATGTCTTCGATCGGGACGATGGTCGAGATCACGCCCTTGTTGCCGTGGCGTCCGGCCATCTTGTCGCCCGGTTGCACGCGGCGCTTCACGGCCAGATACACCTTGACCATCTTGAGCACGCCCGGGGCGAGATCGTCGCCCGCGGTGATCTTGGCCTTCTTCTCGTCGTAACGCTTCTCGAACGCCTTGTGCTGCAGCTTCAGGCGCTCGGAGGTCGCCTCGAGCTGCGCGTTGGCATCCTCTTCGCGCAAGCGGATCTCGAACCAGTTCTCGCGCGGCACCTCGTCGAGATAGGCCTGATCGATAAGCGCACCCGCCTTGAGTTTGCGCGGACCACCCTCGGCCGTCTTGGCAGTAAGCATGGCGGCCACGCGCAGATACAGGTCGTCCTCGAGGATGCGCTGCTGGTCACCCAGGTCCTTGCGCACACGCTCGAGTTCGGACTTCTCGATCGCGAGCGCACGCGCGTCCTTCTCGACGCCATCGCGCGTAAAGACGCGCACATCGATCACGGTGCCATCCATCCCCGGCGGCACGCGGAGCGACGTGTCCTTCACGTCGGACGCCTTCTCGCCAAAGATTGCACGCAACAGCTTCTCTTCCGGCGTCAGCTGCGTCTCGCCCTTGGGCGTGACCTTGCCGACCAGAATGTCGCCCGCGCGCACTTCGGCGCCAATGAAGGCAATGCCCGCCTCGTCGAGCTTCACGAGCGCGGCGTCGCCCACGTTGGGGATATCCGCCGTGATCTCCTCGGGACCCAGCTTGGTATCGCGCGCTACGCAGGTGAGCTCTTCGATGTGAATCGTGGTGAAGCGATCCTCCTGCACCACACGCTCGGAGATCAGGATCGAGTCCTCGAAGTTGTAACCGTTCCAGGGCATGAACGCGACCAGGAGATTCTGGCCGAGCGCGAGCTCGCCCAGATGAGTTGACGGGCCATCCGCGAGCACGTCACTGCGGCTGATCTGATCGCCCGCCTTGACCAGCGGTCGCTGGTTGATGCAGGTGTTCTGGTTCGAGCGCGTGTATTTGGTGAGGTTGTAGATGTCGACGCCCGGCTCCGCAGCCATGGTCTCGGCATCGCTGACGCGCACCACGATGCGCGACGCGTCCACGGAATCCACCATGCCGCCGCGGCGGGCAACCACGGTCACGCCCGAGTCGATCGCAACCGCGCGCTCCATGCCCGTGCCCACCACGGGCGTCTCGGCCCGCAATGTCGGCACCGCCTGGCGCTGCATGTTCGAGCCCATCAGTGCGCGGTTGGCGTCGTCGTGCTCGAGAAACGGGATCAGCGACGCGGCCACCGACACGATCTGCTTCGGGCTCACGTCCATGTACTGCACGCGATCCGGCGAGGACAGCATGAACTCGTTATCGTTGCGGCAGGACACGAGCTCGTCGACGAAGGCTCCCTTCTCGTCGAGGGTCGCATTCGCCTGCGCGATCACGTACTGGCCCTCCTCGATCGCCGAGAGGTAGTCGATACGGTCGGTGACCCGGCCGTCGACGACCTTGCGATACGGCGTCTCCAGGAAGCCGTACTGGTTGGTGCGCGCGTAGACCGAAAGCGAATTGATCAGGCCGATGTTCGGGCCTTCGGGCGTTTCGATCGGGCACACGCGCCCATAGTGGGTCGGGTGCACGTCGCGCACTTCGAATCCCGCCCGCTCACGTGTCAGGCCACCCGGGCCGAGCGCGGACACGCGGCGCTTGTGGGTCACCTCGGAAAGCGGATTGTTCTGGTCCATGAACTGCGACAGCTGCGATGAGCCGAAGAACTCTTTCACGGCTGCGGCCACCGGCTTGGCATTGATCATCTCTTGCGGCATCAAGCCTTCGGTCTCGGCAAGCGTGAGACGCTCTTTGACCGCGCGTTCAACCCGCACCAGACCGATGCGAAAGGCGTTCTCCGCCATCTCGCCGACGCTGCGCACGCGACGATTGCCGAGGTGGTCGATGTCGTCCACCGTGCCATTGCCGTTGCGGATGTCGATCAGGGTCTTGAGGACCGCGATGATGTCCTCCTTGTTGAGCACGCCGGAGCCCGTGATCTCGCCGCGACCGACACGACGGTTGAACTTCATGCGCCCCACGGGCGACAGGTCATAGCGATCCGGGTTGAAGAACAGGTTCTGGAAGAGGTTTTCAGCCGCGTCCTTGGTCGGCGGCTCGCCCGGACGCATCATGCGGTAGATCTCGACCAGCGCCTCGAGACGCGTGCGCGTCGGATCGATGCGCAGCGTGTCGGAAATGTAGGGACCGCGATCGAGGTCGTTGACGAAGAGCGTCTGGATCGACTCGATGCCCGCCTCGATGAGCTTCGCCACCGTGGCGGCGACGAGCTTCTCATTGGCCTTGGCCAGGATCTCGCCCGTCTCCTTGTTGACCACGTCGTGCGCGAGAATCTTCTCGTGCAGATATTCGGGCGGAACCGGCAACTGCTTGACGCCGGCGTCCTCGAGCTGCCGCACGTGACGCGCGGTGATGCGACGGCCTTCCTCGACGATGATCTGCTTACCGGCGCGGATCTCGAACGTCGCGGTCTCGCCGCGCAGGCGCTGCGGAATGAGGCCGAGCGCGATCTCGGTCTTCGAAAGATGGAAAGTGTTCTTCTCGAAGAAGGTGTCGAGCATCTGCTCCTCGGTGAAACCAAGCGCGCGCAGGATGATCGAGACAGGGAGCTTGCGCCGGCGGTCGATGCGCGCAAACACGCAGTCCTTCGGATCGAACTCGAAATCGAGCCACGAGCCCCGATACGGAATGATCCGCGCCGAGAACAGCAGCTTGCCCGAGGAGTGCGTCTTGCCCTTGTCGTGGTCGAAGAACACGCCGGGGCTGCGGTGCAGTTGCGACACGATCACGCGTTCGGTGCCGTTGATGACGAAGGTGCCGTTCTCCGTCATGAGCGGCAGCTCGCCGAGATACACCTCCTGCTCGCGCACGTCTTTAACCGGCTTCTTGGCGCCGGGCGCGTCCTTGTCGAACACCACCAGGCGCACCTTGACGCGCAGCGGGGCCGCATACGTCAGCCCGCGCAGCTGGCATTCCTTGACGTCGAACACGGGGTCGCCGAGCCGGTAGCTCACATACTCGAGCGTCGCGTTGCCGGAGTAACTCGTGATCGGGAACACGCTGTGGAAAGCCGCGTGCAGACCGACTTCCTCGCGCTTCTCCTCGGCGGTGTCCGCCTGCAGGAATCCGCGGTAGGAGTCCAGCTGGATCGCCAGCAGGAACGGCACGTCGAGGATGCTCGGACGCTTGCCGAAATCCTTGCGGATGCGCTTCTTCTCGGTGAATGAATATGCCATTGCACGAACCTCAGTGAAGGCCTATGGCCTCACGCCCAACAAACGTTGCACGCCGTGCGCACCGCACGGACTCGCACTCGACCTCGCGGCGGCCATGCGCAGCAATGCAGACTCGCCGGGCCGCGGAGTTCCGCCGCCCGGAAAGTCGCGATGCGCGCGCGCCGCGTTTTGCCGCCATCCCTACTTGATGGCAGCCTTGGCGCCGGCGTCGTCGAGCTTCTTCTTGATTGCCTCGGCATCCGCCTTGGACACGCCTTCCTTGACGGTGGCGGGCACGCCCTCGACCAGGTCCTTGGCTTCCTTCAATCCGAGGCCCGTGATCTCGCGGATGACCTTGATGACGCCCACCTTGTTGGCGCCGAACTCGGACATCGTTACGGTGAACTCGGTCTGCTCCTCGGCAGCAGGAGCAGCGGCGGCGCCTGTACCCGGTGCAGCCGCAGCCGCGACAGGCGCCGCGGCGGTGACGCCGAACTTCTTCTCCATGTCGGAGATGAGTTCGACCACTTCGATGACGCTCATCTTCGAGATTGCGTCGAGAATGTCTTCTTTGCTGACAGCCATGATGGTCTCCGGAAAAAACTTGAGCTCAGTGAATTACCCGATTTCGAATCTGCTTCAGCCGGCGGCGGCCTGCTTCTGATCGCCCGCCTTCAGATCACGGATGGCGGCGATCGTGCGGACCAGCTTTGCCTGCGGCTCCGCGAGCGTGCGCACAAACTTGGCGATGGGCGCCTTGAGCACGCCGAGCAACAGGGAAAGCGCCTGCTCGCGGGTCGGAAGGCTCGCTACCTTGTCAATGTCCTTCGGCCCCAGCAGCTGCCCGCCCAGCGCGACCAGCATCGCCACCAGCTTCTCGTGATCCTTGGCGAACGCTTTGACCACGCGCGCCGCAGCGCCCGGATCGTCCTTCGAAAACGCGAGCACCAGCGGGCCCTTGAGCGACTTGCTGATGCACTCGTACGGCGTCCCGACGATGGCCTTGCGAGCCAGCGTGTTCTTGACCACACGCATGTAGACGCCCTGAGCGCGCGCCTTGGCACGCAACTCGGTCATCTGCGCCACGGTGAGACCGCGGTTCTCCGCGCCCACGACCGAATGCGCCTTCGCCGCCACCGCGTTCACTTCGGCAACGAGAACTTTCTTGTCTTCAAGATTCAACGGCATGTGTTCCTCCTGCTTGAAGATCACAAACAAGGGCGCTCATCCCTGAGTGCCCCACCCTTGGCGCGGAACAGCCAGTTGGCAGTTGACCGTTGTCAGTTGACTGCCCCGAAAGGCGGCCGCCAACTGCCAACCGTCCACTGGCAACCTGCGCCTGTCCTCAGGCGCCATCGACGGTGACCTTCACCAGCGAACACTGACTCGGGTAACACCATCTGCGCCGGTCATCGTCATTAAGGGCCCGATACCCGCCGGCGGTCTTCGACAGTTCAACTACAAACTCAAACTCGCCTGATCGATCGCCACACCGGGCCCCATGGTCGAGGACACGGTGAGCTTCTTGAGATACACGCCCTTCGAGGCCGATGGCTTGTGCTTCTGCAGGTCGTGCAGGAGCGCCACGAGGTTCTCCTTCAACTTCTGCGGCTCGAAATCCGCCTTGCCGATCGCGCAATGGACGATTCCGGCCTTGTCGACGCGGTAACGCACCTGGCCCGCCTTCGCGTTCTTGATCGCGCCCGCCACGTCCGGCGTCACGGTGCCCACCTTTGGATTCGGCATCAGGCCGCGCGGACCGAGAATCTGTCCCAGCTGACCGACGATGCGCATCGCATCGGGACTGGCGATCACGACGTCGAAATTGAGTTCTCCCGCCTTGACCTTTGCGGCGAGATCCTCGAGTCCGACGATGTCGGCACCAGCTTCACGCGCGGCGTCGGCATTCTTGCCGCTGGTGAACACCGCGACGCGCACGGTTTTGCCGATTCCGTGCGGCATCACGGTTGAACCGCGCACCTGCTGGTCCGACTTGCTGGCATCGATGCCGAGATTGACCGCGACATCCACCGACTCGGGAAACTTGGCCTTGGCAAACTCCTTGACGAGTGAGAGCGCTTCGTCAACCGGGTACTGCTTGCCCGGAACGATCTTGGACTTCCAGGCCCCAATGCGTTTGGCTACGGCAGGCATGTCACACCCCCTCCACGTCGACGCCCATGCTGCGCGCGCTGCCAGCGATGGTGCGGACGGCGGCATCGAGGTCCGCAGCAGTCAGATCGGGCAGCTTGGTCTTGGCGATGTCCTCGAGCTGCTTGCGGGTGACCTTGCCGACCTTGGCGGTGTTTGGGGTGCCGCTACCCTTTTCAATGCCGAGCGCCTTGCGCAACAGCACTGAAGCCGGCGGGGTCTTGAGGATGAAGGTGAAGCTACGATCGCCATAGACCGTGATGATCACGGGAATGGGCAGCCCCTTCTCGATGCTGTGCGTCTGCGCGTTGAACGCTTTGCAGAACTCCATGATGTTGACGCCCTGTTGACCGAGCGCGGGCCCAACCGGCGGGCTGGGATTGGCCTGCCCTGCCGGAATCTGCAGCTTGATGTAACCCTGTACCTTTTTCGCCATATCTCACCTGTGTGGGTGCAAACGCCGTGAGGCTCCCCAATCGGAAAGTTGACGGTTGGCAGTTGAGAGTTGGCAGGCGCTACACGCAGAGGCGCCCTTCACCGTCAACTGTTCACTGTCAACTCTCATCCGCCTATGCCTTCTCTACCTGACTGAAATCCAGCTCCACCGGTGTCGAGCGACCGAGAATCTGCACCGCCACCTGCAAGCGGTTCTTCTCGTAGTTGACCGACTCGACCACCCCGTTGAAATCGTTGAACGGGCCATCGGTGACGCGCACTACTTCGCCCGGCTCGAACAAGACCTTCGGCCGCGGCTTGTCGACGCCTTCTTCGACGCGTCGCAGGATCGCCATCGCCTCCTTGTCGGTGATCGCCGCGGGCTTATCGCTCGTTCCGCCGATGAAACCGAGCACCTTCGGCACCTCTTTCACCAGGTGCCAGGTCTCCTCATCCATGTCCATCTGCACCAGCACGTAGCCGGGGAAGAACTTGCGATCGCTCTTGCGCTTCTGCCCGTCGCGCATTTCGACCACTTCTTCGGTCGGCACCAGAATCTCGCCGAACTTGCTCTCGAGCCCGTGTCGTTTGACACGCTCCTTGAGCGACTCGGCCACCTTGTGCTCGAAATTCGAGTACGCGTGCACCACGTACCAGCGCAACGGCATCATCAACCCCCCTGGCCCGTGAGTTGCTTCGTCACCCACGCCAGCACCATGTCCAACAGCCAGAAAAACAGGCCCGACACCAACACGAACACCAGCACCACGATTGTGGTCTGCAACGTATCCTGCCGGTTCGGCCACACCACCTTGCGCAGCTCGATCCGCGAGGTCTGGACGAACTGCGAGAAATCGCGGCCGTACTGCGACTGCAGGGCAATCCCCACCGCCGCGCCGAATGCCGCCAGCACGATCAGCCAGCGGACGACCGGCGGTTGCTCGCCGAGGTAATAGAACCCGGCGATGCCCGCGACAAACACCAGTACACCCAGCGCGAGCTTGGCGGCGTCAAGCGCTGTGGGGCTGCCTTCGACCTGTTCGTTCATGCGCTACACAAAAAAATGGCAGGCCAGGAGGGAATCGAACCCCCAACCTGCGGTTTTGGAGACCGCCGCTCTGCCAATTGAGCTACTGGCCTGTATTCAGTTGTCAGGTAACGGTTGTCGGTTGACCGTTGACGGTCGAGAAATCGACGCTCGGGCTGCCAACTCTCAACGCTCAACCGTCAACTTCCTTACTTCAATATCTTTGCTACGACGCCGGCGCCGACGGTTTTGCCGCCCTCGCGGATGGCAAATCGCAGGCCCTCTTCCATCGCAATCGGGCTGATCAGCTCCACCACC
>Ga0209640_10005745_pt1 | contig 10851 bp, 9 predicted proteins | sample RifCSP10_1_FD_184018 | JGI IMG/M metagenome (GOLD analysis project Ga0209640, IMG submission 184018) | Soil microbial communities from Rifle, Colorado - Rifle CSP2_sed 10_1 (SPAdes) (version 2) | ecosystem: Environmental > Terrestrial > Deep subsurface > Rock core/Sediment | place: Rifle...
CTCGCATTCCGCCTTGAGCGCCGGATTGTGATCGATGATGCCCTCGCAGGATGCAAAGGCCCGGGCTTTGGCTTGCTCCAAGTCGTTCGCCACGACCAAGCATTCGTTGGGGGGCTCCTGGGTTAGCGCCCACCACAAGGTCAGCGCAGCGTTAAGCGTGGTCTTGCCGCTCTTCTTTGGGCAGCTAAAAATGACCGTATCGTACGGCAGCCGGCCGTCTTCATCGAAGGCGAAGGCAAGCCGTAGGATCTCCCGCTGGTGATCCATGAGAGCGAAGGGTTGGCCCAGCTCGTTTTTACGGACAAGCTTGTCGATGAAGGTTAACGGGGAAATGTTTTTTTTCATCATCGTTCGCGTCGCTTCCGCCTTAATGGGTGATTGTAAGCCCATGCCTTAAGGAACATCCGGAGGATACGGTCCACGGGCATACGGCTGATAAATCTGCTTAAGGCCATCGAATCAGGCTAAATCGTCTGGTTAAGGGTAAGAGGCAGGACTTTCCCTTTGCTGTCCGAAAGTCCCGTGGCGGGCGTTTGCTGCGTCAATTTGGCCATTCGCTTCGCGTTCGCCTTCGTCAATGCCGCCCGTTGCTTGTCGGTTAAGGGCCGCTTCTCTGCTGCTGCCTCCCTCCGCTTGCGCGCCTGATAGATCGCGTCACGGTCCCGCCAGCACCCATCGCAAATGCGGGAACGGTTGCGGGTCCGCCGGCCACAATGCCAAATACAGAAACCGTCTTTCATGATGTCTCCTCCCGAAAATGAGTTTCCAGAAATCCCCCCCGGATAAAAACGGCCCCCAAACGATAGGCCCGGGGGGGTCCATAAATCCCCCCCTACCCCCTTCGAAACAAGGCCGGGGGGGTCGATCAGCGTTAGTTGGCATTGGCCGCGGCTTCCTCGGGTTTGTCGTCGCTGTGGTCGCTGAGCAGGTCTTGCACGGTAAGAGCCTTGCTGACTCGCTTGAGTCCAAGCGTCTTAAGATTCTCGCGTAGATGGGCGGATAGTTGGGTTCTGATCGCAAGAATCGGATGCGCCCGGCCTTTGCGTACCAGGCTTTTCAAGCTCATCAGGTAATTATCCAGGCTGGCGATGTAGAGCATATTCTTTATCGAGTCCCCGATGATGGCTTGCTCCTGCGGACTCGGATCGCCGCCAAGTGCGGTGACAAGCTCCTGCTCTTTCGAGCGTAGCGCCCTGAATAGCGATGATCTCTCGTCTAACCCGTTGCCGTTTAGCATCGCTTTGTAGGCGTGCAGCCCGTGCTTGAGCGCGTTCTTGTTGCCTGGTGGCGCGCCTCCGCCTTGCCCTCGACGGTCTTTGCTGACTTCGGTAGTAGGGTTGGCTTCCATGAGTGTTATTTGGCCTCTCAGAGTCGATCCATCGGAGAATTACCCCGTGAATCACGACATGCACAGCAACCGCACAGCGTGAAAAATCCTTAATGAGCACGCAGTCTTGCAACGGCGCACTTGATAGCTAATCAATTGGTCGGTTGGCGCGCTGGCGCAACTGTGTAGGAAATGTGAAAGATGCCCTCGCAGAAATTCGCAGAAATTCGCAAACGCGAGGGTAGGGGATAGTTGTTTTCTTCTGGGAATTACTGCTCTGGTATGCTTCTGTCGTACAACTCTGCCTCTCTCGAAATCAAGTGTACGGGGAACCGTACCGGGGGTTCGAATCCCTCCCTCTCCGCCAATTCTTTCATAATCATTTTTACTGCCTTAAAATACTGCGCCGCTGTAGTTCAAGAAAGAAGGATCTGAAAATTTCCGAAGCGCAGCCCTGGCAGGTAGGCAACTTAGCTGCGTCTGACCGTGGAACCTGCCGCCGAACGCAAACGGCTTGAAGGTGGTTATCCGCCTGCGCTTGGAGCGATCAGGGCGCCTAAGTGATATACGAGTTGAGAAGTCGTCAGGCGATAAGCAGTTCGATGCATCAGCGGTTCAGGCGGTGCGCGGTGCAAGCCCGTTTCTTCCGGTTCCTGATGCGGCAAAATCCTTGATCGGTGATCTCCGCATGGTGCTTGAGCCGACCACGGCCCGAGCCGGAGCAGTTCCCAGGGCAAAAGACTTGACCTGAGTCAGAGCGGCGCGATTGCGGCTCCTCACCTTTACCGTCGAGATAAAAGAACTGGCGGAATGGTTCGGGCTGGAGCTTGCGCGGATCGTTGTGGATGAGTATTAGACAAGTATTTGATTGTCCCAATCGAGTAGCCCATGTTCGAACAAGCCTTCAAAAACATCGACGATGTTCTCTGGAAAGAGGCCGGTTGTACCACCGAACTGGACTACACCGAGCAGACTTCCTGGCTCCTTTTCCTGAAATACCTCGATGGGCTGGAGCAGGACCGCGCTGACGAAGCTGCGCTCGCCGGTAAGAAATACAGCTACATCCTCGACAAACCCTATCGCTGGGAAAGCTGGGCCGCGCCCAAGGGCAAGGACGGCAAGCTCGACCACAACGCCGCCCAGACCGGCGACGACCTTCGCGACTTCGTCAATCAGAAGCTCTTTCCCTACCTCCACGGCTTCACCCAGCGGGCCACCGGGCCGAACACCATCGAATACAAAATCGGGCAAATCTTCGGCGAGATTAAGAACAAGATCCAAAGCGGCTACAACCTCCGCGAGATCATCGACCACATTGACGAACTGCGCTTCCGGTCGCAGACCGAGAAATACGAACTGTCCCACCTCTACGAAGCCAAGATCAAGAACATGGGCAATGCCGGGCGCAACGGCGGCGAGTATTACACCGTGCGCCCGCTCGTCCGCGCCATTGTTCAGGTCGTGCGACCGAAACTCGGCGAAAGCATCTACGACGGCGCGCTCGGCTCGGCGGGCTTCCACTGCGAGACGTTCGACTACCTCAAGAAAACCTATCCCAATCGCACCGTCGCGCAGGATCGCTTCCTCCAGACCCGCACCTTCTACGGCAAAGAAAAGAAGTCCCTCGCCTACGTCATCGGCATCATGAACATGATCCTGCATGGCATCGAAGCCCCCAACATCATCCACACCAACACCCTCACCGAAAACCTCGCCGACATTCAGGAAAAAGACCGGTACGACATCGTCGAGACCAATCCGCCCTTCGGCGGCAAGGAACGCCAGGAAGTGCAGCAGAACTTCCCCATCCGCACCGGCGAGACCGCCTACCTCTTCCTCCAGCATTACATCAAAATCCTCAAAGCCGGTGGCCGCGCCGGCATCGTCATCAAGAACACCTTCCTCTCCAACACCGACAACGCCTCCGTCAGCCTCCGCAAGCACCTGCTCGAAAGCTGCAACCTCCACACCGTGCTCGACTGCCCCAGCGGCACGTTTCAAGGCTCGGGCGTCAAGACCGTCGTGCTCTTCTTCGAGAAAGGAACTAAGACCCGCAAGATTTGGTTCTACCAACTCGATCCCGGCCGCAGCCTCGGCAAGACCAACCCGCTCAACGACGACGATCTGGCCGAGTTCGTGAAGCTGCAAAAGACCTTCGCCGACTCCCCGAAGTCGTGGACTGTGGACGCCAAGAGCATTGACCCGACAACCTTTGACCTCTCCGTGAAGAACCCCAACGGCGGCGAGGAACTCACGCACCGTAGCCCGCAGGAGATCATGGACGAAATCGCCGCGCTGGACGCCGAAAGCGCGGAGGTGCTGAAGACCATCCGAGAACTGGTATGAAGAAGAATGGATGGCCAACAAAAATGCTTGGGGAAGCGTGCGAGGTTTTTGCAGACGGCGACTGGGTCGAAAGCAAAGACCAATCGCCCGAAGGAATCCGCTTGATTCAAACTGGCAACGTCGGCGAAGGCGTCTTCAAAGACCGAGCCGAGAAAGCCCGCTATATTTCGGAAGCGACTTTCAAGCGTCTGCGCTGCACTGAAATTTTCGAGGGCGATTGCCTGATTTCGAGACTGCCTGATCCAGCGGGGCGAAGCTGCATTCTGCCTGACACAGGCGAGCGGATGATAACAGCCGTTGATTGCACAATAATTCGCTTCAACCCGAAGCACCTCATTCCAGAGTTCTTCAACTACTATACCCAATCGCGCGACTATTTGAAGAATATCGATTCCGAAACAACCGGTACGACGAGGAAACGAATCAGCAGGAGCAAACTTGGAGAGGTTCAAATTCCAGTTCCCCCGCTACCCGAACAGCAGCGGATCGTCGGCATCCTCGACGAAGCGTTTGAGGGCATCGCCACCGCCAAAGCCAACGCCGAAAAGAACCTCCAAAACGCCCGCGCCCTCTTCGAAAGCCACCTCCAATCCGTCTTCAGCGAGCGCGGTGAGGGGTGGGTGGAGACGACGGTCGATCAGATTTCCACCAACCTCGACAGCAAGCGCATTCCTATCACTAAGAGCGACCGCAAGACTGGCGAATATCCGTATTATGGTGCGTCGGGTATCGTCGATCACGTCGCGGACTACATCTTTGAGGGCGACACGCTACTCGTCTCTGAGGATGGGGCGAACTTACTCATGAGATCGACACCCATCGCTTTCTCGGTGACCGGCAAATATTGGGTGAACAATCATGCACACATCCTGAAGTTCGAGAAAATGGCGACGCAGCGCTTCGTCGAGTTTTATTTGGAGAGCATCAAGCTGGACGAATACATCAGAGGCGCTGCCCAGCCGAAGCTAACCCAAACGGCGTTGAACTCAATTCCAATCCCGATTCCAAAGTCTGTCGAAGATCAGGGAAAGATTGTTGAGAGTTTAGAATCGCTCCAAGACGAGACCCAACACCTCGCCACCCTCTACCAGCGCAAACTCGCCGCGCTGGCGGCGTTGAAAAAGTCGCTGTTCCACCAAGCCTTCACCGGGGAACTTTAGGAATGAAAACGCCCACGCCATTGCCCACCGCAACCATTCGGAAATCCCGAATGGTTCGTCTGGCTCGCCCAACTTGTAAGGATGCTTTACAAGTTCACCAACTGCTCTGTTTCTGGGGTCCATGCCATGACTGACGAATCCAAGTCATCGCCTCCGCCCGGCGGCCAGTTCCTCGTTTACCAGACGGAGGACGGGAAATTAAAAATTGATGTGCGGTTCGAGGGCGAAACCGTGTGGCTCACGCAGCAGCACATGGCGGAACTCTTCCAGACGACCCAGCAAAACATCAGCCTGCACCTCCAAAACATTTACACGGAGGGCGAACTGGAGCGCGGGGCAACCCACAAGGAATCCTTGTCGGTTCGACAGGAGGGTGCGCGTTCCGTCCAGCGGCGCGTGGATTTCTACAACCTGGACGCCATCCTCTCGGTCGGCTACCGGGTGAAAAGTGTGGTTGCCACCCGTTTCCGCATCTGGGCCACCCAGCGTCTGAGGGAATACATCGTCAAGGGGTTCGTCCTCGACGACGAGCGCCTGAAGAATCCCGACCAGCCCTTCGACTACTTCGATGAACTGACGCGCCGGATTCAGGACATCCGCACTTCCGAACGGCGGTTCTATCAGAAAATCACGGATATCTACGCGACGAGCATTGATTACGACCCGACGCAGGAAATCAGCATCCTATTTTTCAAGACGGTCCAGAACAAGGTGCATTGGGCTATCACCGGTCAGACCGCCGCCGAGATTGTCCATGACCGGGTGGATGCAGCTAAAACTAACCTTGGACTGACGAACTGGCGTGGCGCAGTGATCCGCAAACAAGATGTGGTGATCGCCAAGAACTTTCTCACCGAGCCGGAGCTGGCAGCACTCAACAACTTGATGGAGCAATACCTCGTCTTCGCCGAAGGCCAGGCCATGAGGCGCATCCCGATGCATATGGCAGACTGGATCAAGAAACTCGACGCGTTTTTGACACTTAACCAGCGCGACATTCTCAGCCATGCCGGACGTATTTCGCACGAAGTGGCTCAGGTCAAGGCCGACCTGGAATATGATCGTTACCGCGCGTTAGTCGATGCGCAACCGCGTCCGGTAGATACCGATTTTGAGCAGGCCGCGAAGCAGATAAATCAGACTCACGCGGAGGCGCGAAGGACGCGGAGAAATAAAAAATGAAGGGACTGGATGACATCACTGGCGCGGTGATGGATGCCCCAGTCAATATGCACCGTCCTGCGCTTGATGTCTCTTTAAATGCTAAACTGTCGGCGGACTGAAGCATTTTCTAAGTTACTTATTTTCAAAGAATTTCTTCTTTAAAAGCAAAACCGGATGAACGAAGCCGAAACCAGAGCTGAGCACATTGATCCCGCGCTGAAGGAGGCGGGCTGGGGCATCGGCGATGGCAGCAAAATCCTGCGTGAGTATCCAATCACGCCGGGGCGCATCGAAGGCCACGGTCGGCGCGGCAAACCGCTCATCGCTGATTACGTGCTGGTCTATCGGAATCACAAACTGGCCGTCGTCGAGGCCAAGGCGTGGGATGAACAACTCACGGAAGGCGTCGCGCAGGCGAAAAACTACGCCGATAAGCTGACTATCCGTTACACCTACTCTACCAACGGCCAGGGCGTCTACGGCATCGACATGCAGACCGGCAAGGAAGGCGAACTGCCGCGCTATCCCACGCCGGATGAACTATGGGCGATGACCTTTGCCGAAGCGAACGCCTGGCGTGACCGCTTCGTCACCGTGCCGTTTGAGGACAAGGGTGGCTCTCATCCTGGCCGCTATTATCAGGACATCGCCGTCGAGCGGGTGATGGAGGCCATCGCCGCCGATCAGCCGCGCATCCTGCTCACGCTCGCCACCGGCACGGGCAAGACGTTCATCGCGTTTCAGGTTGCCTGGAAACTTTTCCACAGCCGCTGGAACTTGAGCCGCGAGCCCTCCCGCCGCCCGCGCATCCTTTACCTCGCCGACCGGAACATCCTCGCCAACCAGGCTTACAACGCCTTTTCTTCATTTCCCGAGGACGCGATGGTACGGATCGCGCCGGAAGACATCCGCAAGAAGGGCAAGGTGCCGAAGAACGGCAGCCTGTTCTTCACCATCTTCCAGACGTTCATGAGCGGCCCGCCGAAGGATGGCAAGCCGTCGCCCTATTTTGGCGAATATCCGCCGGACTTTTTCGACTTCATCGTCATCGACGAGTGCCATCGCGGCGGCGCGAACGACGAGAGCAACTGGCGCGGTATCCTCGATTACTTCGCCCCCGCCGTGCAGCTTGGTCTCACTGCCACACCCAAGCGCAAAGACAACGTGGACACCTACGCCTATTTCGGCGAACCGGTGTATATCTACTCGCTGAAAGAAGGCATCAACGACGGTTTCCTCACGCCGTTCAAGGTGAAGCAAATCTCCACGACGCTCGATGACTACGTATACACGCCGGATGACACAGTCATCGAGGGTGAGATTGAGCAGGGTAAACGCTATGAGGAGGCAGACTTCAACAAGATCATTGAGATCAAGAAGCGCGAAGCGTACCGCGTGAAGTTGTTCATGGACGAAATCAACCAGAACGAGAAAACGCTAGTTTTCTGCGCCAACCAGCCACACGCACTGGCCGTGCGCGACCTCATCAACCAGATGAAGACAAGCAAGGAACCGAACTATTGCCAGCGGGTTACGGCCAACGACGGCAAGCTGGGCGATCAGCACCTGCGCGATTTTCAGGATAACGAAAAGACCATCCCGACCGTCCTCACCACGTCGCAGAAACTCTCCACCGGCGTGGACGCTCGCAACATCCGCAACATCGTGCTTATGCGCCCGATCAACTCCATCATCGAGTTCAAACAGATCATCGGACGCGGCACGCGGCTCTATGATGGCAAGGATTACTTCACGATCTACGACTTCGTGAAGGCGCATCATCATTTCAGTGATCCGGAGTGGGACGGCGAGCCGATGGACCCGGAGCCCGAAGAGCCCAGGGAACCGAAGCTGGAACCAGCGAGGAAGCCCGATGAGGTCCGCGAAACATCGGACAAATACGCGAGACGGCAGAAGATCAAAGTGAAGCTCGCCGACGGGAAGGAGCGCGCCATCCAGCACATGATGGCGACTACCTTCTGGCATCCCGACGGCACACCAATGTCCGCACAGCAGTTCATGGAAATGCTGTTCGGAAAGCTGCCCGAGTTCTTCAAAAACGAAGACGAACTCCGCACCTTGTGGAGTGCGCCTGACACACGCGCAAAACTCCTGCAAGGATTGGCCGAGAAAGGATTCGGCAAAGACCAGTTGGCGGAGATGCAAAGGCTCATCGACGCTGAAAAGAGCGATCTCTTCGACGTGCTCGCTCACGTCGCCTATGCGCGGCCCCCTCTCACCCGTGAGGAACGGGCGCAGAAGGCAAAGCTCGTTATCAGTACGCACTTCACCAGCAAGCAGCGGGTCTTCCTCGACTTCGTGCTGTCCCATTACGTGAGCGTTGGTGTCGAGGAACTCGATCAGGAAAAGCTCACGCCGTTGCTCCGCCTCAAATATCACGACTCCATTGCCGATGCCGTGGCGGATCTCGGCAAGCCCGACGAAATCGGGAAAATCTTCGTGGGCTTCCAGAAGTATCTGTATCAAACTGCGGCGTGAGTGTTCGGAGGTGATCGAGGGGTGAGCGCGGTGGGCCGAGAATGTCCTGAAGGCTCCACTGCTAACAGTGGGCAAAACAGGAGCGTTCGACTCTTTCACCTCTGCCGATCCACAGCGTCTTCGAGCTTTTCGATGTGGCGTCCGAGGGCCTCTGTCCGGGTTCAGGCGAGGGCGGAAGATTGCTCCCCCTCAGTGCTCATAGCGTTGGTTCCCGTTGGATTTCGCTGGACAAAGACACGGACAATTTACGGACACCGGACAAAAACCCTTTTGGTTTCGTGGGCTTGAAACGGGCCACTTGATTGCAAATCAATTAAACTCCTCTGCCGTGGTGATACACTTGCATTGAAGGGTTGTTCGCTTTACTCCTGAGCGGATTGAGGCACTTGAAGGTTGTCTACAATTACGGGGCAATAAATGCGCTAATCGATTCCCTGTTCCGGAAGCCCAATTCGAGAAAGATAGCCTGCAAAGCGATTTGACAAATCTTCGCGGAACAATTCGGATAATCGACAAACAAAATTAGTGCGCTTGAGCCGTTTCAAATAAGCCACATTCACCGAAAAATAATGTTTGAAGTCAACTATTGACGGCACCACCGGCACATCGGGAGGAAAGTTTAGAAAATGAAATCGTGGCCGTTCATTGTTCCGAAGATATTGGCCCGGGCTGTGCTTGCGATTTATCGATTCCATTTTAAGACCAAGCTCGCTTAAATGGTCACCTAGATATACCTGTTCAGCGTTGTATAGTGGTGCAACGAGAACGGAAAGCAAGTATTTGTCTTGAGTTTTTGGTTTTTGGTGTCTTGACCAACGAAATCTGAAGTCCTGTTCGAGATCGCAGTCTTGGGTGAGGACGACAACCAGCGGAAATATCACCTTTGAAAGTTCGACGACACCAGCCTTCTCGGAAACGTATTCAATAAAATCCACTTCTCGGATGATGTCACCTTGCACGATGCGGGATGCTCGGCGTTGCCTAACTCTTACCATGGGTTACTTTTGCTCGGATGACAACACGCCGTGGTTTTGCAACGCCGTATTTTTTGACATCAAGGGATGCTACTTCCGATACAACCTCGGTAACATCGGCAGGTTGGGACTCGGCAGACGTTGACTGCGAGCCGGATTCGTATTCGGGGCTGGGATTAGGTTCCTGACGTTGCACGCATGACCCTCCTTAGCTCCTCAGTGACGCTCTCCTCAAACAGTTTTTGAATTCGGGTATGAGCTAGATCGATATTTATACCGATTTCAGAGAAATCCTGTGAACCCTGAACGTAACCATCAAGATCGAGTACAAAGATAGGACTCTTGATAACGGAGGGAAATTCAGGATTGGGAAGGCCGAACTGAAATTTAACATTTAAGTCCTCGAAACGAAATTCGACGATATGGAATATACGAGTAAGATGTTCTCGCTCTTGAAAGAAATCTAATAATCCTAACATAGCGGGGGCAATATATTGTGCCCAAGAAAACGGGTTTGTAGAAGGAATCTCAATATTGTTAATGTAACGGAGTCCTACTCGGGATGCACGCGCATCTGGATATGTCTCAAAAAACACACGCAACACGGCAAGAAAGTCTTCCTTCAAGTCTTCGTAACTTGTGTATTTTGAGTACGTGGCAAGGAGAGACGCGGAAGCAATTGCAAGTCGCTTCTCGCGATTCTTGCCATAGTAATGCCACTGTGTGACCTCTGATTTGCTATGACGAAACTCAGCCGGTCCTATCTGAAGCGACTGTTCAAGAACCTTTTTCGGTTCTGTGATCGGAAAATGGTTCAATGCAACATTAGCGATCTTTGGTGGGAGCACTTGATCGATTGCCGAGATGGTCGAAGCGAGATCGACCCGGACAATAACCTCTTTAAGAAATGGTTTTCGATAACACACGCTTTCGTACACAGTCATTCTCCAGTTTCGCCCCAGTAAGCCCGTGACGTTTACCTACTGGACATGGTCGGGGCGAAGTGATTAGTCCAGCGATTCCCTAGTCAATGTTTTCCAATGTAATCGCTATATCATTTTCGGATAGTTGCCATCAAGAATCGAGAAAACGCGACGGTTTTCGTTAGCTACAATTACGTCGATCTTTTTCAATCAAATCCAAGAGTCTTGGTACTGTCCGAGTTTTGTCCGAGAACTGCTGTCGGTTCGGTGTCGCAATAGACCTTGAAGCGATGAAGCGTAACTCTGCTTGATTGTCTATTTCCGTCCGTGGTAGCCAATGAGAGGGGAGAAGGCGGGACCTCGAAATCAAGTGTACGGGGAACCGTACCGGGGGTTCAAATCCCTCCCTCTCCGCCAATTTTTTCATTTTCATAATCAGCGGTTTACCTCTCATCATT
>Ga0209640_10005746_pt1 | contig 10849 bp, 15 predicted proteins | sample RifCSP10_1_FD_184018 | JGI IMG/M metagenome (GOLD analysis project Ga0209640, IMG submission 184018) | Soil microbial communities from Rifle, Colorado - Rifle CSP2_sed 10_1 (SPAdes) (version 2) | ecosystem: Environmental > Terrestrial > Deep subsurface > Rock core/Sediment | place: Rifle...
AGCGCCTGGGATTTCAATCTTAGATTTCGGATTCAATCGTTCGACTGAGCTCACGACGAAGTCTAAAATCCAAAATGGATCTAGTCGATTCCGAGGGCCTTGATCAGCTTCAGGAGATAAGTTCTTCGAAGCCCCAGGAGCTTGGCTGCGGCGGCACACCCGCGACGAGCCGCGATAGCCATTCGGTTGACATCTTACTCTCCAAACCCAAGATCCCTGGCGACTTTCAACCCCGCTCCGGTACAACCCCAAGGGTGACGGAATTGACAGTATCGTCCATATATGTTAGCTTTACGCCGAAATCTTATTTCAGGCTACAAATATGGAATCCGTACTAAAACTAAACCCAAAGTCGCAAATCGTAATCTCAAAAAAGATCCGCAAAGCCTTGGGACTAAGGCCCGGAGACGAGTTAACTACGTCCGTAGAAGGCGACAAGATCATCCTCCGTCCCAAGCCCAGGAGTTCGGTCGAGCGGCTGCGCGGTTTGGGCAAAGGAACATGGGGAGGTCGGACCAGGATCGACGCATACATCGAAAAACTCCGTGATGAATGGGACCGCACTTAGGCTTCAACGGGCTATTGAAAAGCATAAGACAGTGGGGCTCGATACCGCCCCTTTCATTTACTTCATTGAAGACGTAGATCCCTACGCAGGCCTCCTCGAGCCGTTATTTCACCTCTTGGAAAAGCGCACCCTGCGCGCCGTGACCTCGACAATAACCCTTGCCGAAGTTCTCACCAAGCCGCTTTCCGAGAAAAAGTTTGGGCTCGTCGATGAGATCAAATTCACGTTAGGCACTTTCTCTGCGCTTTCCATGGCGGCTATTGACGAGAAGCTGGCCGAAGCCGCGGCCCTGATCCGGGCGCGTTACAGGTTTCGCCTACCCGATGCGCTGCAGATTGCTGCCGCGATTGATGGCGGGGCCACTCTCTTCATCACTAACGATGGCCGCCTGAAAAAAATCGATGCCATTGAGGTGCTGGTCCTATCTGATTACCTCCGTCGGTAACGACATCGCATTATAAAGTCCCGTCTGCTTCAACTGTTGTCTGGCTGATTAGCCATACTCCTTTGGAGTAACGTGTTGAACTCGAAGGGAATTTCTTAAAGTCGAGCGGGGGCGGCTCGGTGGGAATGAGGAGGATGATGTCTCCTCTAGGAGGCGGTTGAGTCTACAAATGAGGACGGTGGTCAGTCGATTCCGAGGGCCTTGGCGGTCTTCAGATTGATCACCAGCTCAAACTTCGCGGGCTGCTCCACCGGCAGGGTCACAGGCCTGGCGCACTTCAAAATCAAGTAGACATCTGTAACCCTTTGCATTACAATGCAATGCCAAAGGAGAACGCGATATGGAACGCCAGTTGACCATGCGATTACCGGCGGATTTGGCTGCCAAACTAGAGCGTTCAGCCAGACGGCTAAAGCGCAAGCGTTCGGAGGTGGTACGTGAGGCTCTGGAACAATATCTGGATACTCAACCAGACGTGCGCCCAATCGAGCGCGTTCGGGATCTCCTCGGCAGTATTGAGAGCGGTCGACCCGATTTAGGGCAGCGGCACCGCGACTACTTGATTCGGCGTTTGCGCCGTGGCCGTTGAACTTCTGCTGGATACCGGGGCGTTTGTTGCCCTGGTAGACCGAAGCGAGAAGCGGCACGATGACTGCGTGGCGGCTCTCGATGCGTGGACCGGCCCCATTGTCACAACCGAAGCGGTGCTCACGGAAACGCTCTACTTGGTCGGGCCTCAATGGCGGGCGCAAAGGGTTTGTCTCGAGTTTATCCTGAGAGGAGCTTTTCAGTTGGCGCCGTCGTCGGTGAAAAGTCTTCAAAGAGTCGCGGTCCTTATGGAAAGGTACCGCAACGTCCCGATGGATTTCGCCGACGCCACGTTGGTTGTTTTAGGGGAAGAGTTGGAGACCGAGCAGGTGTTTACATTGGACAGACGGGGGTTTTCCGTTTACCGCCTCAATCGCAGGAAAGCGTTTCAAATCATTCCCTGACTCCGCGGTAATCTCTTTAAATCAAGATTAGGAGAGGAAGGAAACGGTGTCTCTTATCGGAGGCGGTTGAGTCTACAAATGAGGGCGATGGTCAGTCGATTCCAAGAGCCTTCATCAGCTTCAAGAGATAACTTCTTTGAACCCCCAGGAGCTTGGCTGCGGCGGCGCGATTCCCTTGGGTCTGAGCAAGAGCCCTCAGGACCGCTTCTCGTTTGGTAGCGTTCATAGCTCCACGATACGAGAAGGTATCGGAGCGCATTCTCGGCTCGGCGGCAATGATTCGCGGGGGCAGATCATGGAGCGTGACCCGAGGTTCCTGGCCTAGCACAATGGCTCGCTCCATCACATTGGCCAGCTCGCGCACATTTCCCGGCCAGTCATAGGCGAGGAGCTTTTTCTGAGCGTCCTCAGTGACCTCGGTGAAGTGCTTCTTTGTCTCCAGGGAAAACCGCTGCAGGAAAAACTGTGTGAGGCCAGGGATATCCTCCTTTCTCTCGCGCAGAGGGGGAAGAGTAATGGGCACGACATGAAGGCGATGATAGAGATCTTCCCGGAAGCGCTCCTCTTTGACCGCCCTCTCGAGGTCACGGTTCGTCGCGGCAATAATTCTCACGTCCACGCGGAGCGGTTTAAGGCCGCCTACCCGCTCAAACTCCCGCTCCTGGAGGAACCTGAGGAGCTTGGTCTGGATCTCTGGCGAGATGTCTCCGACCTCGTCGAGGAGGACGGTCCCCCCGTCGGCAAGTTCGAGCTTGCCCTTTTTGAGCTGATGGGCCCCCGTAAAAGCGCCGCGCTCGTGGCCGAAGAGGTCGCTCTCTAGCAGCTCCCTAGAGAGTCAGACGCAGTTGATGGCGACGAAGGGCTGCGCACTCCGGTCGCTCCAATTGTGAATGGCACGGGCAAAGAGCTCTTTGCCGGTTCCGCTTTCGCCCAGGAGCAATACGGTGGCCTTGCTGGCTGCCGCCTTTTTGGCCAAATCGATGGCCTGATTCATGCTGGGGCTCTTACCCACGACCAGTTGATAGCGGTCGCCCGTCTCTTCCGCGAGGACCTCAACCTCTCTTTTCAGCCGTTCCTCACGGGCGTAGACCTCGCCGGCCATTTTTTGGAACACCCGTGCCAACTGCCCCAGCTCGTCAGTTCTCTTGGCGACGTCCGTCAGGCTTTCTGGCTCGAACGCTCCAGTCTCGACGGCCGCCGACGCAGTGGTAACACGGGCTACATCCTGCAGATATGAGACTTCCTGGTCGCGTAGCCTCTTTTTCTCCAGGCAGGCACCGATCCTGGCTCGCAGCAATACCGGGTTAAACGGCTTGGTCAGATAGTCCTCGGCCCCCATTTCGATACACTTCACGGCGCTCTCGATCTCGTCCAACGCCGAGAGCACGATGACCGGAATGTCACGCGCGGTCTGGCGAGACTTCAGATGTTTGAGCACCTGGTAACCATCCATCTCCGGCATCAGGATGTCGAGGAGCACCAGGTCGAACGGCTCTCTCTCGATCACCTCCAACGCCCGCCGTCCGTTTTCGGCAACAGAGACTTTATGCCCCTCCGACTCAAGACGACCGGAAAGTATTTTTCGGTTCGTCTCGTCATCGTCAACCACAAGCACGGAGCCACGCAAGTCTCTTCGCATAGCAGGACCTTTGTATTTCGCTTCTCTATCTCTTAGAGATCACAGGAGTCAATAGGAATAGGGAGTAGGCAGTAACAAACTTGAGCTGAGTTATCTTGCTGACTCCTTTCTGCATACTGCCGCCTGTTTGATTGCCTAGCTGGCTAAATACAGCCGAGCGCACTCTTCGCTGCAGAAGTAGTGGCCGCCGCGATGGATCGCCGACCCCTTGGGGAGGTAACTCTGGCATTGAGGGTCCAAAACCATTTCTTCGGGTTCCCTGGTTCGGCGCCGGGAATTCAAGCTCCGTTGGCGCTTGCGCCAGGCGATAAAAATATTGGCGAGGAGTAAGAAGAGGTAAACGAAGATAAAAAGAAGTAAAAACCGCAGCACCGGCCGGTGATCCTTTCGCGGTTCTCGCCCAGGGGTGGGAGCTCTCCGTGCTACGCCCGCATCAGGCTTACTTTTTTGTCATCCTTTACGTTGACTAGGAGTTTGGAAATGGTCAAGCCCAGGATCGGGTGAACGATCTGGGGAGCGATCTCACTCAGGGGAATGAGGACAAACTTGCGCTTGTGCATCTCCGGGTGGGGAATCTTCAGGTTCCGTTTATCCAGCTTGAGGCTGTTGTAGAGGAGGAGGTCCAGATCGATAATCCGGGCTCCCCAGCGTTTGCGCACTTTCTTTCGCCCCATCGCCCGCTCGATGTTTTTGCATTTTTTAAGGAGCTCATCGGGCTTTAAGTCGGTGGCAATCTCGATGACGCCGTTAGCGTACCTTTCCTTGGATTCACCTAGAGGCTCGCTCTCATAGAGCGAAGACTCCTTGACGATTTTGGTGCTCGTCATCTTCGCGATTCTCGCCAGGGCTTCCTGATAGTTCTCTTTCTTGCTCCCGAGGTTCGAACCGATTCCTATGTAGGCTTGGTGCGACATAGTCTTTCAGGATGAATCCTGCATGAGGGCAGGGCAGCTAAAGTTTGATTCGCTGGATTCTTTCCGTCACCTCCTTTAAGCGTTCTTTATCGACGCACAGGGTAAAGCGCACATAGCCTTCCCCGGCTTGCCCGAAGCCATTTCCTGGGGTTGTGATCACGCCAGCTTCTTCCAGCAGCTTGGACGTGAACTCGGCGGAGGTGAGTCCTTTGGGGACCGAGACCCAAACGTAAAAGGTGGCCCGCGGTTTTTCACAATCGAGGCCTATCTTGCGGAGGCCGGTGACCAGGATGTCGCGCCTTTGTTGGAATATCTTCCGCGTGGGTTCCACAACCTCGTCCCCAAGCCGAAGGGCCTCGATCGCCGCTTCTTGAACCGCCTGAAAAATGCCGGAATCCACATTCGACTTGACTTGCGCCAGCCCGCCCACCAAATCGTGGTTGCCGACAGCCATTCCGATCCGCCATCCGGTCATGTTGAAAGTTTTGGAAAGGGAGTGGAATTCAATGCCCACCTCGCGGGCCCCATCGACTTCAAGAAAACTCATCGGACGAAAACCGTCGAAGCCTATCTCCGTGTAGGCGGCGTCATGGCACACGATGATGTTATGGCGCAGGGCGAAATCAACCACCCGGGAAAAAAATTCCATTTCCGCTACCGCCGCGGTGGGATTGTTGGGATAGTTAATCCAGAGCATCTTGGCCTGGCGCGCCACGTCCTTGGGAATCGCGTCCAGGTCCGGCAAGAAACGATTCTCTTTGGTCAAGGGAAGAAAGTAGTTCCTCCCTCCGTTGAACGAGGTCCCGATGGGGTAGACCGGATAACATGGGCTGGCTACGAGCACGAGGTCTTCGGGGTCAACGAAGGCCACGGCCATGTTGGCGATCCCTTCTTTGGATCCGATCAGAGAAAGCACTTCTTTGCCCGGCTCCAGCGTGACGCCGAACCGCCGCTTGTACCAGTCCGCGACCGCGTGGCGGAATTGGGGGAGCCCTGCGCTGTTTGGGTAGCGATGGTTGACTGGTTTGCTGGCTGCCTCAATCAGCTTTTCGACGACTCTCGTGGGAGTCGGGATGTCGGGGTCCCCCACTCCCAGATCAATTAGATCCACCCCCCGTGCCAGGGCTGCTCTTTTCTTGCGGTCGATCTCGGCAAAGAGGTAGGGTGGCAACTCACTGATTCTTCTAGCTTTTTTAATAACCAGGGGCACTTCCTCAGGCTCCTCCTGAATTTGAAATCTCGATCTTCTACCTGTTTTTTATGCTTTTGACAACCGCTTTCGCCAGCGTATAGTTAGAATGATCTGCTCGGCTTGACATCTTGCTTGGGGATTTATAGAAGCGCTTCATTATGTCTGATCTAAAGGATCGTATCCTTCGGGCTGCCAAGCTCGATGCGGCTATATATGAAGAGGTCGAGGCAGATCGGGAGGCACTGGGGCAGGCTACGGGAGTGGTCGTTCTTTCGAGCGTCGCCGCGGGAGTTGGGAGCGGTATCCAGTCCGGGCCCGGCGGCGTCGTTGTCGGGATCGTCGGAGCTCTCATCGCGTGGTATGTCTGGGCTTATTTGACTTATGTCGTCGGCACCAAACTTTTGCCTGAGCCGCAAACCCGTGCCGACATTGGAGAGCTTCTTCGCACCACCGGTTTTTCCAGCTCGCCGGGGTTGATCCGATTTTTAGGTGTCATTCCCGGGTTTGCGGAATTGGTATTTTCCGTAGCTTCGATCTGGATGCTCGTGGCTATGGTCATTGCCGTGCGGCAAGCGCTCGACTATAGCGGTACGCTTCGAGCCGTGGGGGTGTGCATCATCGGCTGGTTTGTCCAGATGCTGATCCTGGCTCTCCTTCTTTTTTTACTGGGCTCGCCTAGGGCGGGAGTCATTCTTTGATCCCGCTCCGCGACGAGAATCCGACGGTCCTCCTGCCCCTGGTGACGGTGGCGTTGATTGCCACCAACGCGGCGGTGTTCCTTTACGAGCTCTCGCTCGACACGCGGCTGTTAGATGCCTTCATCTACAAAATGGGCATGGTGCCCGCCTCTCTTTTCCAATCCCGTGTTCCCGGGGCAGGGGGGTATTACACCGTCTTCAGTTCCATGTTCCTGCACGGCGGCTGGATGCATCTGATCGGCAATATGCTCTATCTATGGATTTTCGGAAATAATATCGAGGACTGCATGGGGCACCTCCGCTTTGTCTTTTTCTATCTGCTGACGGGGATCGTGGCGGCAGTGACCCATCTCGCGTTCAATCCAACTTCGATAGTTCCCACGATCGGGGCCTCCGGTGCGGTTTCGGGTGTGCTCGGTGCCTACTTGGTGCTGTTCCCTCATGCCCGCATCCTTACCTTGATACCCCTTGGGTGGTTCATACGAATCGTTTACCTGCCTGCATGGATACTGCTGATCTTTTGGATCGCCCTGCAGCTTCTCAGCCAAGCTTTCGATACTATGAATCCGGTAGGCGGTGGGGTCGCCTATGCGGCCCACATCGGCGGATTTGTGGCCGGGCTCGTCCTAATCCCCCTGTTTCGGAAATACCGCCGGAGGACGCATTTTAGGTATTCTTAATTCCAAGCTTTGGAGCGTTAGAGCTATCTTGTTCGTCATAGTATGGTAAAGGATGGAATAAGAAGGGCAGGCATATGAAGGCAAGAAAAAGCGCTGGCTTAATATTGTTAGTCATTTCTGCACTCCTTGCGCCCCGGGGTGTCGCGCAGGCCTGGGAGCCCACAAAGCCCGTCGAGTTCATCATCCCCGCGGGAACCGGGGGCGGGGCCGATGTCATGGCGAGGATGATCTCACCTATTATTGAGAAGAACAAACTCTCGTCTCAGCCTTTCATCCCGATCAATAAATCTGGTGGTGCCGGGGCCGAGGGCTTTACTTACGTCAAGGGAAAGAAAGGCGATGCCCACACCATCATCATCACACTTTCAAATCTCTTTACTACCCCTCTAGCGACCGGAGTCCCCTTTAATTGGAAGGACCTGACTCCCTTGGCCCGGCTGGCCCTGGACGAATTTGTCCTTTGGGTCAATGCCGAAAGCCCCTATAAGACGGCGAAAGAGTATATCGATGCGGTAAAAAAATCGCCCGGAACTTTCAAGATGGGGGGGACCGGGTCGAAGCAGGAAGATCAGATCATCACGGTCCAGATGGAACAGGCTTTAGGAGTCAAGTTCATTTATGTGCCGTTTAAGGGTGGCGGGGAGGTCTGTGTCAATCTGGTGGGCAAACAGGTGGATTCCACGGTCAATAACCCTGCTGAATGTGCCGGCCATTGGAAAGCGAATCGGGTAAGGCCGCTCGGGGTTTTCGACCCGGAGCGTCTAACTTGGGCGCCAGGCTGGGGTGAAATCCCAACTATAAAAGAAGCCCTGGGTTTAGACATCCATTATCTCATGCTCCGCGGCATCTTCGCGCCACCGGACATGCCAAAAGAAGCAGTGGACTGGTATATCGGCCTGCTGAAAAAGATCTCCGACTCGAAGGAGTTTAAGGATTATCTCCTGAACAACGCCCTCAAATCGGCCTGGCTGACCGGTCCCGATTACGTCAAGTGGGTGGACGGGGCGGAAAAGTTGCATAAGGATCTGATGGATAAGGCTGGGCTGCTGAAGAAGTAGACGGTTGCATATGCGCAAAGCTGAGATCATCACCTCGGCTGTCTTTCTTCTAATCTCAGCTCTGGTTCTTTACGAGGCCAAACTTCTGGGCTTCGGCTGGGGGATTGAAGGCCCCCAGCCGGGCTTTTTTATATTCTACCTAGCCCTGGCTCTGGGGCTGTCTTCTGTTGTCAGGATCGTTCAGGTCTTGAGGGACAGAGGTCTCCTTCCAGGAACAAAGTTTGTCTCGGCTAAAGCCTGGCCTGAGGTCCTGAAGGTCTTCCTACCCATGGTTGGGGCCGTAGTATTGATGGAGTTTTTGGGTTTTTATATCGCTTCCGCCCTTTATCTAGGATTTTTCATGCGCTGGGTCGGTCGCTTCTCTTGGGGCATGGTGCTGTTGGTGGCGTTTATCTTCGCCCTCAGCCACTATCTTGTTTTTGAAAAGTGGTTTCTGGTGCCTTTGCCTAAAGGGCTCCTGGAACCCTATATCGGACTCTAGCTCACATAGAGAATAGAAATGGAAAGCCTAGCCAACCTCATCATGGGGTTTGGAGTTGCCTTGACGCCTTACAATGTGGCGATTGCCTCTGTGGGCGTCTTCCTTGGGATTATCATCGGGGTCTTGCCGGGGTTGGGTGGAACTAGCGGCGTCGCCATTCTGCTCCCGCTGACTTTTGTCATGCCGTCGACCTCGGCCATCATCTTTCTCACCAGCATCTATTGGGGCGCTCTCTTCGGCGGAGTTATCACATCGATCTTATTTAATATACCTGGTGAGCCTTGGTCCGTAGCTGCCACCTTTGATGGCTATCCCTTAGCCAAGGAAGGGAGGGCGGGGTATGCCCTTTCCGTGGCTTTCATCGGCGGCTTTTTCGCCTCTCTTTTCTCCATTCTCCTCTTCACCTTTTTTGCTCCGCCACTGGCGGAGCTAGCCCTCCGGTTCGGCCCGCCCGAGTATTTTGCGGTCATGCTCCTGGCCTTTAGCACTTTTGTGGGCCTCGGCGGTGGCTCGGCTGTTAAGAATCTTGTGTCCGCTTTAATAGGCTTTCTGCTTGCATCCGTGGGGCTTGATATCGTAACCGGTACTCCGCGGCTCACCTTCGACTCGGTCACTCTTTTAAGTGGCTTTAGCTTCGTCACTGTTTGCATCGGCCTATTTGGAATAGGGGAGATTCTCTTATCGGCCGAGGAGTCCCTTGAGTTCAGAGGGGAGCAGGGAAAGATCGGCTTAAGGGACGTTATCACCACAGTGGTCGATATCTTTCGCAGCTGGTTAACCTGGCTGACAGGAACGATCCTTGGTTTTTGGGTTGGGGTCCTGCCCGGCACAGGTGCCACACCGGCATCGTTTATGGCCTACGGCATGGCTAAGCAATACTCAAGATACCCGGAGAAGTTCGGTACGGGGGTAATGGAGGGAGTATTGTCCACACAATCGGCGGCTCAGGCGGCCGGGATCGGGGCTTTACTGCCATTGGTTACGCTCGGCGTGCCAGGCAGCCCGACGGCAGCAGTCATGCTTGGGGGTCTTTACATCTGGGGCTTGCAGCCTGGACCACTCCTGTTTATCGAAAAGCCGGATTTTGTCTGGGGACTGATCGCCAGCATGTACATAGGCAACATCATCGGGTTGCTTATGTGTCTTCTTCTAGTCCCTTTTTTTACCATCATTTTAAGAATACCCTACGCTATTCTGGCCCCTCTAATCGTCCTTCTCAGCGCTGTGGGTTCTTATGCCGTAAGCAACCGGCTGTTCGATGTCTGGCTTATGCTTTTCTTTGGAGTGGTCGGATATGCGTTTAAGAAGCTCCAAATTCCTTTGGCTCCACTGGCGATTGGTCTTGTCCTCGGAGATATGACCGAGACCGCTATGCGCCAGAGCATTATCATGTCCCGCGGCTCTCTCAGTATCTTCTTTACCCGACCTATTGCAGCAACTTGCACGATCATCGCCCTCTTCCTTTTCATTTTCCCCTCGCTCCGGATTATGTTTCCCTGGATGAGGGATCGGCTGTGGGCGCCCCGCGGGGGTGGTTAAGGACAAAGGTAGGAGGCAGTGATGGGGATCATAGCCATGTCTCGGGAGCTAGGTAGTCTGGGGACCGTCATCGGCACGGCGGTCGCCAAGAAGCTGGGCTACGATTACGTCTATCAGGAGATTACCGGCACAGTCGCTCGGGACTATGAGGTGGTGGAGGAGAAACTCATTCGGGTGGTGGAAAAGTCCCCTCGTTTCCTTGAGAAACTGCGCGGAGATTTCCGCCGCTATCAAGCTTTCGTGCAAGCGCAGGTGTTCAAGATCGCAGAGAAGGATAACGTGGTCCTCATCGGTCGGTGGTCCACTCTTTTGCTCAGGGGAATAGATCACGCCCTGATCGTTCAGATCGTTCAGGGCCGGGAGTTCCGCGCGACGGAGGCCTCCCAGAAAAAACTCCACAATCTAGCCGTCGCCTCCAGTATCCGGGCTGAGCTTAAAGCCCACCGTTCCACCCGTGAAGTCAACGTGGATGTTCAGGTAAGGAATGGCCAGGACGAGGCAGAAGGCAACGAGGCCGAAGAGGAGGGTCAGGAGATGGCGCTTAAGAAAATAGGTGGCATCGCCATAACGCTGATAGGCATAGATGGCGCTCGACGAATAGATCATGACGACGCCGATGCTGAGGAGGCTCAGGACGATGACG
>Ga0209640_10005747_pt1 | contig 10848 bp, 9 predicted proteins | sample RifCSP10_1_FD_184018 | JGI IMG/M metagenome (GOLD analysis project Ga0209640, IMG submission 184018) | Soil microbial communities from Rifle, Colorado - Rifle CSP2_sed 10_1 (SPAdes) (version 2) | ecosystem: Environmental > Terrestrial > Deep subsurface > Rock core/Sediment | place: Rifle...
CCGCCGCAGCCGCCGCTGTCGCCTCAGGCCTCGGCCCCGATCGACCTCACCGGCTATTGGGTCTCGGTCGTCACCGAGGACTGGCGGTGGCGCATGGTCACGCCGCGCAAGGGTGATTTCGCCAGCGTTCCACTCAACGCGGAAGGGCAGAAGATCGGCAATTCCTGGGACCCGTCGACCGACGGCTCGTGTCTCGCGTACGGCGCGGGCGGGCTGATGCGGATCCCGACGCGTGTGCACGTCACCTGGGAGAACGAGCGGACGCTGAAGGTCGACACAGATTCGGGCCAGCAGACCAGGCGCTTCGTCTTTGGCGACAGCCAGCCGCCCGCCGAGCGATCGCTGCAGGGATACTCGACGGCGGAGTGGGAGATGGCCGGCGGCGGCCGTGGCGGCCCGCCGGGCGCCGGACGAGGCGGTCCGGCTGCCGCTCCGCGGCGCGGCAACCTGAAAGTGACGACGACGATGCTGAGCGCGGCGTGGCTGAGGAAGAACGGCGCGCCGTACAGCGAGAACGCGACGCTCACGGAGTACTACGATCGGTTCGCCGCGCCCAACGGCGACGAGTGGTTCGCCGTGACCACGATCGTCTCCGACCCGAAGTACCTGAACCAGGACTTCGTGACGAGCTCGCACTTCAGGAAGGAAGCCGACGCGTCGAAGTGGGCGCCAAAAGCCTGTAAGTAGGCTATGCAGCCCGACGTCGCGTTAGTCCGAAAAATGAACTAAACTGGTCGCATGAATGTGAGCGTGCACGGCGCCAAGACTCAACTGTCGAAGCTGCTCGACCTCGTGGAGGATGGTGAGCGAGTAGTGATCGAGCGACATGGGCGGCCCGTAGCGCAGTTGGTGCCCGTGCGCAAGCGCCGCGCCTCGGCACTCGGCTCCATGCGCGGGCAATTCACGATGATCGAGGGCTGGGAGCGGGCGCTCACCGATGAAGAAGCCGAAGCGTTCTGGAGCGGTCGATAAACCCACGCATCTGCTCGATACCAGCACGCTCCTGTGGGCGCTGGGGTCTCCCGAACGTCTGTCGCCGCGGGCGCGCCGCCTCGTCGATGCCGGCGAGAATATCGTCAGCGTCGCGTCATACTGGGAAGTTGTTATCAAGACCCAGAAGGGACTACTGGCGATCGCCGATCTCGCCACATGGTGGCGGCGAGCGACGGAGCTCGTAGCGGCGCGCGTGCTCCCAATCCGCGCCAGTCACGTCACGGCGTTGGCTGCGCTTCCGATGCTGCACAGGGATCCGTTCGACCGCATTTTGATCGCCCAGGCCGTGGCTGAAGGCCTGGATTTCGTCACGAACGACGAGCCAATCGGGGCGTACTCAGTGCGGACGATCTGGTGAACCGGACCGGAGCCAGAGCCCACAGCCCACAGCCGAGCGCCCACGTTATCTCGGGATCGAAAGGCCGTGTGAACGTTGACAGCGGCCTCCCCGTTACCCCATCCTTGGCCGTTGTTCTCCTACCAACGCTCTCACCAGTCAACGGAGCGCCACATGAGCGACCAGAAACACATTCGGATCGACGAACGGTTGAAGGGCCTGTACGAGGACTACGTGGGCGGCCGCATGAGCCGCCGCGACTTCATGCGTCACGCCACCGCCATCGGTATCGCCGGCGCGGCAGCCGCCACGCTCGCGTCGCTCGCGACGACGGTTGATGCTGCAACGCTCGCGCAGCAGACGGCGGCAGCCTCGACCAGGATCCCGCTGGATGTCGCCGAGTGGAGCTACATGTGGGTGAACGTCAAGCGCGCCGAGACGGCGCGCGGCGCCTTCGTGGGCGGGCAGCAGATGTACGTCGAGTACATGATTCCCGCGCGAGTGCGCCATCCGTTCCCCGTCGTGCTCGTGCACGGCGGCGGCGGGCAGGGAACCGACTGGCTCGGTACGCCCGATGGGCGTCCGGGCTGGTTCCAGTACCTCGTCCAGGAAGGCTTCAAGGTGTACGTCGTCGATCGTCCTGGTCACGGCCGATCGCCGATTCACCCGGACTTGCACGGCGGGTTCCCGGCGCAGGCGAACACACTTGAGGGCATCGCGGGCCGTTTCACGCCGCCCAGCGCGAATCCGGCCAACCCGGCAAACGAGTACCAGAAGAGCCACACGCAATGGCCGGGGCCCGGCAATGTCGGTTCGGAGGATCTCGGTCGATTGACGGCCGGCATGGGCGGCAGCTATGTGGTGGCGGCGCCTGCAGCGGGTCGCGGGGCGCCGGCTGGGGCAGGTGGGGCAGGCCGTCCGGGCGGGCCCGGCGGACCGGGTGGTGCGCCGGGCGGCGGGCGGGGACAGGGCGGCCGTGGCGGCGCACCCGCGGGTCCGCCTACGCCAAGCAATCAGCAGCCGGCGGGTCAGCTCAACGTGCAGCACCTCACCTGGCGTCAGGCCGGGTCCGAGCTGCTCGACACGATCGGGCCGGCGATCATCATGACGCACTCGGCCGGCGGCCCGTTCGGTCTGCTCGTCGCCGAGGCGCGCCCGAACCTGGTGAAGGCGACCATCATCATCGAGGGCGCCGGCGGCGGCGCGTTCGCCGCCGGCAATCGCTGGGGCCTCTCGACGATTCCCGTCACCTTCGATCCGCCGGTCACCGATCCGTCCGAGATCAAGACGACGTGGGTGCCGAACCCCGAGGCTGGTGTGAACGGCTATTTCCTGCAGGCGGCGCCGATTCACACGCTGCCCAACCTGAAGAACACCAAGGTGCTCGTTGCCACGGCAGACGCGTCGTTTGCCTCGCCGGGAAGTCCCGGCACCGTCGCGTTCCTGAAACAGGCTGGCGTCCAGGCCGAAGAGCTGCGCTGGGGCGCGCTCGGGATACACGGCAACGGCCACGCCATGATGATGGAGAAGAACAGCCGTCAGGTGCTTCAGCCGCTCATCGACTGGATGCACAAGAACGTGACCGGCAGCAACAACCAGGCGCCGGCACCGCGCGGCGCGTCGAACGACTCGCTGGCGCTCGAGCTGGCCGATACGGGCATTTTCTGGGTCGGCACGTCGAACACGAAGAAGATGCCGTACGGCACGATCCACACGGCGCCGATGTTCGTGCAGTTCCTCGAGCCCGCCCAGCGGCGCCATCCGCTGCCGGTCGTGCTCGTGCACGGCGGCGGCGGACAGATGGTCCATTACATGGGTCTCGGAGGGATGTCGGGCTGGGCCCATCATTTCGTGCAGGCCGGCTACAAGGTGTATCTGGTCGATCGTCCGGGCCACGGCCGCTCCGTCTACCATCCCGACGCGCTCGGCGAGATGGGACCGCTCGTCACCTACGATCTCCTCACGCGCGACTCCGTGACGTCGGCGCGGACGCCGAACAAGCAGTGGCCGGGATCGACCGGTGATGTCGGCGATCCGCTGGTCGATCAGCTCCTGGCAGCGGCCAACTCGACGCCGCGCGACAATCAGCTCGCGCAGACGCTGACGCGTCAGTACGGCGCGGAGCTCATCGACCGCATCGGCCCGGCCATCATCGTGACGCACTCGGCCGGCGGGGCCTTCGGCTGGCTGGTGGCCAACGAGCGCCCGAGCCTCGTCAAGGCCGTCGTCTCGTTCGAGGGCGCAACGGCGCCGCTCGTCGGCGTGGGCGGACAGCCCGGCACGGCACTGCCGAACTTGAAGGACATGCCGATCATGTACCTCCTCGCCGAGCGTGGAGGACGCAACGGCCGGCCGATCCTCGACGCGCTGACGCAGTCGGGCGCCAGGGCCGAACTGATCAACCTGAAGGACCGCGGCATCCTGGGCAACAGCCACTTCGCCATGTTCGAGAACAACCGTCGGCAGGTGTTCGACGTGATCAAGGGTTGGATCGAGCAGCGCGTAGGCAGTGGGCAGTAGGCAGCGGGCAGTGGGCAGTCGGCAGTGCGGCTCGGGGTCACCGAGCGAGGACTGTGTCCCACGTCCGCCCGGCGCGTTCGACGACCGCCGGGACATCGGCCTGCAGCAGAAACCGCTCTCGAACGAGATCGCCGGCGGCGCGCCTCACGTGATCGAGGTAGTCCTGCCGGCTGCCGTAGCGCTCCTCGATCGACCGGCGCGTGTCGCCCGACTGTTCGCGCTCGGCACGCGTGCGCGCGAACGGTTCGAACGCGCCGACGAGTCCCGCGAGGTACCGCAGACCGCTCAGCGGAAAGATCGAGACGTTCCATCCCGTATGCGTGCCGAGAGGGACCGCCACTTCGGGCAGGCGAATGCCGCCTTCATCGTTCCCGTCGGCGTTCACCTGCGGTACCAGGACGACGTAAGGGCGGCCCAGCGCTGGCGGCTCCTTCGTGATGACTCGTGTCGAGCCGTACTCAGGGCCGTAGTCCATCCTCCAGACGCCGGGTATGTAGTCGGCAAACGGCAGTAGCGGGACTCTCGGGAAGCGGACCGCTTCGCGCGGCACGAGCTCGCGCCGGGCGATCGTCGGATAGCGCGAGGGCGGCGGCTCGGTGCCGGAGCGGACCCAGGCGTCCAGGTCCATCAGCAGGGCGCGCAGAACCCACCGCTGCTCGGCGAAGTTGAGCGTGTGGCGGGTCTGGCTCCGTGCCAGCGGCAGCGGTCCCGAGCTGTGCGGTGTTCCTGTCAGAAAGTACAGACGCGACGTCGGAGCCAGAGGCACATCGGAGGTGCCCTCCTCGTTCGTGTGCGTGAGCGATCCTGCCCGCGCCCAGTACTCCGTGGACGAGAACGTATAGAAGATGCGAGGGACGAGGGACGCCGCGGTGGCCTTGGCCAGGAGCCCTTCGTCCGTGAACGGGGGCAGGTCCACAGGCCGGAGGATCGACAGGACGGAATTGCCGGCGTGTCCAGGGACCGCAAAGCGGTGGTTGAAGCTGCCGCCGCCGGCCCCGGCCGAGGCGATGAACAGGCCATCGAAAGCCGCACGGCCGCGCTCGTCCTGGTTGAAGCCGTCGCGCACGAGCTCGCGGAGGAATCGCCCGCTCTGGGAGTAGCCGAATCCGATGACGCGCCGCATCAGGGCCGGGTTGTCGCGCAGTGTCGCGCCGGCCCTTCCGTGTTTGAGGTACGAGGCGAAGTCGCGCACGGCCGCCAGTCCGAGGCCGGCCACCGGCGACCCGGTCGCGCGGTAGATCACCTCGTTGAGGCCGGCGTCGAAGCTGTCTCGCCGCCCGACCGAGCACCCGCCCGGCGCGAACTGCCAGCTCGCTCGGGGCACCTCCTGTGAGGGGCCGTCGATGGTCGAGCGAAACGTGAGCGTGGCGTCAGGCTGCGCAGGATCGGCCGCGCAGTAGTCGAGCGGGACCGCTGCGTCCGGTCCGCTTGGCCGCACGGTCACAACGCTTGCCCGAACGATTCCTGTGACGGGAGCGACCGGCACATCGAGGGCGAGTCCCTCGCCGGGTTGAACGTCGAACTGCCATCCCAGGAACGCGACCGTGAACCCCTGTTCGAGGAGGAACCGATCGCCGAGGTCCCAGTTCTCGGGCGCGAGATTGCGCTGGCGCGCGGCGCTCAGCAGCCCGATCGACTGGTCGCGGCCGCGGTTGACGACCTCCAGAAACACAGTCCCGTTCGCCGAATTGGACGACTTGGGGAGAAAGAGCAGCAGGTCGCCTGCGAACTCGACCTGTCCGCCGGCGTTCCGCGGCGCGAAGGCGAGGTCGGCGATCACCTGGTTGGCCGGCAGCCGTGGATCGACCGCGTAGTGCACGCGAGCGATGACCCGCTCGTGCGACCCGGCATCGTCGCGGCGGCGCACGTCGATGCGGACGACTTCGGCCGCCGCCGACTGCGCGAGCAGGAGCAGCGCGCAGGCGAGCCGACACCCAGGAAGGAACGCGCCGCCTAGCCGTTCGAGCACGGTCACGTCGTCAGAAGTCAGCCGGGATCGGCAGGTTGTTGCCGTCCCAATCCTTCACGGACCCATCCCTCGCCTTCACGAACCCGAGAAGGCAGCCGCGCGAGCCGTCCCGCAGCGGGTGGCACCGCGCTTTGATGGTGTCGCCCGGCTTGATGTAGTCGCGGGTGATGCCCATGCGCTCGAGCGCGGCGCGGCTGGTCGCTTCGAGCGACCACTTCTGCACCTGACCGCCTGCCCCTTTCACGTCCAGATAGATCCACGAATGGGGACTGATGAGATGGACTTCCCTCACCGTGCCCTCGATGTCTGTGAACGTGTCCACGTAGTTGCCGTGGGAGTGATGGGCGCGCGTGGGTGCCACGAGAAGGACCGCGCACAGACCCGCGAGCGCCGCCACGAATGGTCTGGTGTATCGCATGGTCAATTCCGTGGAGGCTGCGCGGGTCCGCCGGCACCTCCGCCGCCGGCCCCGCGGCCCCGGCCAACGGTTGGCGGCGGCGGATAGTCGTTGTCGTAGTAGTCCCGATAGCGGATGCCATTGCCGTCGCTGTCCACGAAGCCGAGCGACTGCTGAAAGAGCCCAGGCTCCGGGTCACCGGCGGGCACCGTGCCCTCCATGACGTAGAGCCTGTTCTCGTGCATGTAGATGGCGACGAAGGTCCGCGACTTGTCTCGATTGTTCGTGAGCTGCAGTTGATGCCCCTCGATGAGGTCGATGAAGTTCCACATGTAGTGGGTGACCTTGACGTCGCGCTGCATGAACTGCCACGACGCCCACACCAGCGCGCCGCGGATATCCGTCTTCCAGTACCCAAAGCCGACGGCCGCGCCCGCGCCGATGCCCGTGCACCGTTCGTCGGCGAACGGCGGGCACGTTTTGCTCTTTTCCGTGAGCAGTCGTTCGACGGGGCGGTAGTCGACCACGGTCATGGAGTACCGCTCCTGGCCGCGCGAGGCGCTGTAGACGCGGGCGGGGAGGTCCGCGCCGTACTCGGACGTGTAGGTAGTCGTGGTCACCCTCGGCTCGGCCGGGAAATTCACCCGAAAGCCGTCCTCGCGGCTGACGAAGTCGGCCCACTCCTCCACCCCAGGGCGCAGGCGTGCGCCCTGGGGACCCCGGTCCTGCGCGAACACGGGCGGCACTGAGGACAGGATGAACGCCGTCGACACGATTGACATCAGGCGCATGGCTCACTCCAGCTCATTCAACGACTGCCGGGATTCTACGCGATTGGGCTCCTCGCTCAGCGGCTCAGCGATCTCAGGATGCGAAACCCGGGATAGCTCGCTGCGAGCAGCAGCAACGCGTACAGGCTGTTCCGCGTGTCGCTCGCGACCGCCCCGGCCAGGAATCCGACCGAGCCCAGGAGCGCCAGCGCCGTCGTCCAGGGGTAGCCCCACGCACGGTAGGGACGCGCCCTGTCCGGCTCGCGCCGGCGGAGCACGAAGAGGGAGACGAACGACAGCGTGTAGTTGGCAACGAAGAAGAAGGCCAGCACGGTGATGACCGTCTGGAAGGTGCGGCCGAGGACGATGAAGAGGACCGCGACGGCGGCGCTCAGAAAGAGCGCCACGGTCGGCGTTCCACCCTCATTCACCGCGGCCGCGCGGGCCGACACCAGTCCATCGCGGCTCATGGCGAAGAGCACGCGGCTCGCCATGAGGTGAAACGCGTTGATGGCGCTCAGCATCGAGACGATCGTGAGCGCCCGGAAGACCGGGTCGCCCAGCTCTCCGAAGATCACCCTGGCGACGGCGCCTGCGGCGAAGGTCTCGCCGGCCATCCTCGACACCGGCAACACGTACAGGAAGGCCAGGTTGACGAGGAGGTACGTCGCGATGATCGCCAGCACGCTGGCGAAGAGCGAACGAGGAATGTCGCGCTCCGGGTGTTCGACCTCCTCGGAGAAGTAGATCACGCCGGTCCAGCCGTCGTAGGTGTAGATCACCGCCTGCAGCGAGAGCACGAAGGCGCCCACGAGCGCCATGCCCGTTGGCGGCGCCAGGACGGAGGTCTCTTGTGTCGAGGCCTCGCCGCCAAGGGCGAATGCGGCGACGATGAGCGCGGCAAAGGCGAGCGCCTTGAGCGCGCTCGTGACGTTCTGGACGAAGCTCCCCTGACGCACTCCTCGCCACTGGGCCAGCGCGAAGACGACGACGATGATCGTGGCGACCGCGGCGGGCCGTCGAGCAACGGCTGGGAACAGCGCACCGGAGAATTCGGCGATGACGAGCGAGACGGCGGCGGTCGTGCCGCAGGTCGAGAGCCAGTCGCTCCAGCCGACGATGAAGCCCGGGTATTCTCCGAGCGCGTATCGGGAGAACACGTACTGGCCGCCCGAACGCGGCATCATCGTGCCGAGCTCGGCGATCTGAATGGCGCCGACGAGCGCGTAGAGGCCGCCCGCCGCCCAGGCGGCCATGAAGAGCCAGGTGGTTGGCAGGTGCGTGGCAATCTCTCCCGGGGTGCGGAAGATCCCTCCGCCGATCGTGTTGCCAATTGTGACGGCCAGACCGAAGCCGAGTCCGAGAACAGGCAGCAACTGGTGGGACGAAGGGGTCAGATCTTGATTCTTGCGCCCGCGCGCAAGAATCAAGATCTGACCCCACCCAGATCGGCGTGCAGCAGACGGTGGAAGAGATGCTCTCCGGCTTCCCGGCGCACGGACAGGCGACCGGCCTCGTAGGCGCGCGAGCGCAGTCCGCGCTGCACCGAGACGCAGATCGACACATCCTCCTCCTGAATCTGCTGACTGACCGCGATGCTGGCCAGGTTGTGGGCGCGTGTGGCCTCCGACACGTCCGAGAAGTAGAAGTCGAAGACGACCTCCGTCGTGTCGACGCCGCGAGGAATGACGAGGTTCGTGTCCATCGCACGGCCGTAGCAGTTGATCATGAAGTTCGGGTAGATCCAGTAGTAGTACGCGCGGTCGCCTGTCCGGACAGCCCCAGTACGAGCCTCGGCTCCCTCCGTCACGATCGGGCTCGACTGCAGGCAGAAGCGCTCACCGGTTTCGATCGTGTACTCGCTGTAGCTCAGGACGGTGTCGAGCCCACTGTGCACGTGCGGGACGTGGTAGCCGCCGTCGAGGTAGTTGTCGACGAACACCTTCCAATTGCAGTCCAGCGTGTAGCGGCGCCGTTCCATCCAGTGCAGGCCGTCGAGGCCGAGCGCCTGCAACTCGCTCGACAGCCGCGGGCCGAGATACGTCTCCAGCGTGGGGCCGCCGCTGTCCGCCCTGAGGAACACCCACTTCTCCGAGACCGCGCAGTCGAGGGGAACCAGGCCGTTGGCCGAGCGATCGAAATCGCGGACGCCCGTGAAATCGGGTGTGCCTTTCAGCGTGCCGTCGAGGGCGTAGGTCCAGCCGTGGTACGGACACCTGAACTGACGCGCCGAGCCGCGCGGGTCGGTCACGACGGCCGCTGCATGGTGTCGGCAGACGTTGAAGAAGCCGCGCAGCCCGCCATCCTCTGCTCGAGCGACGACAATCGGCTCGCCGCCCGGGAGCTCGCCGGCGATGTAGTCGCCAGGCGCGCGCAGTTCGTCCAGGCGGCCGGCAACCTGCCAGGAGCGCATGAACACGGTGCCGAGCTCCAGCTCGAGGATTCGCGGATCGGTGTACCAGGCCGCGGGTATCGTCGATGCCTGCGCGAGCGGCGCATCCGTGCGATACGCGTGGACGATCTGCTCGAGTGAACGCTGCATACCCGCCAGGGTTTCCGCGGGCTGTGGTCCTGTCCGCCCGCTACCGGCCCGTGGCGGCTGGTGCCGCACGGCCCAGGGCCTGCTGCAACGCGGACCCGGCGTCGGCCATTGCCGTTCGCGCCTCGTCGACGATTCCACCCAGACTGAAGAAGGGGTGAATCATGCCTTCGTACCGCTTCAGCTCCACAGGGACGCCGGCCTTCCGGAGCTTGTGGGCGTACGCCTCGCCCTGGTCGCGCAGCGGGTCGCACTCCCCGGTGATGACCATGGCGGGCGGGAGTCCCTGAACGTCCTCGGCGTTCATCGGCGAGGCATACGGCGACCGCGCGTCCGCCGCGCTCGCCGTGTACTGGGCGGTGAACCAGTCCATGAGGTCGCGCGTCAGGAAGTGATCGTTCGCGTACTGGTGCATGGACGGGCTCTCGTCGGCGAAGTCGACGACGGGGTAGATCAGGAGTTGGAAGGACAGTGACGGTCCTCCGCGGTCACGAGCCATGAGCGCCACCACCGTGGCCAGGTTTCCACCTGCGCTGTCCCCGCCGACCGCGATGCGGTTCCCGTCGATGCCGAATTCGGAGGCGTGCTCGGCGACGTAGCGGGTGGCGGCGTAGGCGTCTTCGGGCGCGGCAGGGAACTTGTGCTCGGGCGCCAGCCGGTAATCGACTGACACGACGACGCACCCCGACGCATTGGCGAGACCGCGGCACTGCCGATCGTGGGAGTCGAGGTCGCAGATGACGAAGCCGCCGCCGTGGAAGAACAGCAGCGCCGGCAGGCGTTCGCCCAGGACGGGCCAGTAGATCCGGAGCGGAATCGGCTGAGCCGGGCCGGCAATCACGCGGTCCTCCACGCGAGCGACCTGAGGCTCCGGGCCTCCGAACTCAATCAGCGCTCGCGGCACCGTGCGGGCTTCGGCGAGAGGGAGCTGCTCGAGCGGTTTTCCGCCGGAGGCGGCCAGTATGTCCAGAAACGCTTTGCACTGTGGATGTAGGGCCATGGCTTTCCTGCTCAACGTGTCCTTATACACCGACCCTATCGCTGGAAGGCTAGTACTTTTTCGCCGCCCGTCCTCCCGGCTCCAGGCTCGATGTGTCTGGGAATCCGCACCCCTGGTCTCGAACGGCATCGCCTGAACTGCATTCCAAGAGGCCCGAGCTGGATCGCGTCGGATCGCTTCGACATCACCGCGCGAGCGGCCGAGGACACTCCGAACGACGTACCGCACATGCTTGCCATGCTACGCGCGCTGCTGTGTCGAGGCGAGACGGTCTCTCGTTTCCGATAGGTCCCGTGCAACGCTGCGCGGATCAGCGATGCCGG
>Ga0209640_10005748_pt1 | contig 10848 bp, 6 predicted proteins | sample RifCSP10_1_FD_184018 | JGI IMG/M metagenome (GOLD analysis project Ga0209640, IMG submission 184018) | Soil microbial communities from Rifle, Colorado - Rifle CSP2_sed 10_1 (SPAdes) (version 2) | ecosystem: Environmental > Terrestrial > Deep subsurface > Rock core/Sediment | place: Rifle...
AAGGGCCTCAAGCTGCACCAGTTCAAGTCGCTGAAGGCCCCCGAGGCCGCGCAGGCGATGAAGGATGCCGGCGCCGAGATCGGGATCATGGCCTTCGTGCTGCAGTTCGCGCCGCAGGAATTCGTCACGCTGCCCAGGCACGGCACGCTCCAGTTCCACCCGTCGCTGCTGCCGAAGTACCGCGGCCCGTCGTCGATCAACTGGCCCATCTCGCGCGGCGACCGGGAAACCGGCCTGACCATCTTCCGGCCGACCGACGGGCTCGACGAGGGCGCCGTGATCCTGCAAAAGCGCACGCCGGTCGGCGACAACGACACGCTCGGCAACGTCTACTTCGAGCGCCTGTTCCCGATGGGCGTGCAGGCGCTGCTGGAGGCGGCCGACCTGGTGGTCGCCGGCAAGCACCGGGAGAGCGCGCAGGACGAGTCGCAGGCCTCCTACGAGGGCTGGTTCCGCGAGGCCGAGGCGAAGATCCACTGGGCGAACCACGTCGACGCGATCCACAACCTGATCCGGGCGAGCGACCCCGCGCCGGGCGCCTGGACCACGCTCGGCGGCGCCAAGCTGCAGCTGTTCGACAGCCGCAAGGAGATCGTGCGCACCTTCGGCGCCGTCAAGGGCAAGATCGGCGAAGTGCTCGGCCTGGAAGGCGGGCGGCTGGTGATCGCCGCCCAGGGCGGGCGCATCCACGCCGGCAAGGCAAAGCTGGGCGACGGCAAGAAGATCGCCGCCGCGGAGCTCGTCTCCAGCGGCGCCATCCAAGCAGGGCAGATCCTCGCTTCCTGATCCGTAAACATTTGACGCAGCTTAGTTTTGACTGCAAAAATGCGGTCTAGACGGCTGTTTCAAGGGGAGTTGTCGGAGGCTGGGCCGCCTCGACTCGACAACCGATAATCGGGGAGAGGCCAAGCATGAGATCCGCATTCTGGAAGAGCGACTGGTTCCTCGGCCTCGTCGTCGTGGTGCTCATGCTGTTCGCCGGCGGCGGCGACCTGATGCAGAGCCTGGAGCGCAAGGCCTACGACATCGGCGTGCAGAGCTCGTCGCGCACGCCTTCCGACCGGATCGCGGTGATCGCCATCGACGACACGTCCATCGCCAACATCGGGCGCTGGCCGTGGTCGCGCGAGGTGCACGCGCGCCTGACCGACCTGCTCGCCGGCGCGAAGGCCAAGGTGGTCGCCAACACCCTGTTCCTGTTCGAGCCGCAGATCGATCCCGGCTACCAGTACATCACGCAGCTGCTCGAGCTCGCCGCGCGCGCGGACCCGGCGGCGCCGCCCTCGCCGCTGCAGGCCGAGATGCTCGCGCTGCTGCGCGCGGCCGAGGCCGCGCTCAACACCGACCGGCGCCTCGCGGACAGCTACGCGCGCGCGGGCAACGTGCTGCTGCCCATGCTCTTCACCATCGACATCCCGCGCGGCAAGCCCGACCGGCCGCTGCCCGAGTTCGTCGCCAGGAACGCGATTCCGGCCGCACAGCCCGAGCTCGGCGCGCTGCCGGCCTCCGAGGTGTACTACCCGCTCGAGAACCTCGGACGCGCCGCCGCCGCGCTCGGGCACCTCAACGCCAATCCCGACGTCGACGGCGGCATCCGCACCGAGCCGCTGGTGCTGCGCTACTTCGAGCAGCATTTCCCGTCGCTGTCGCTGATGATCGCGGCGCAAAGCCTGAATCTGGCGCCCGCCGACATCCGCATCCGCGCCAACGAGGGGGTGACGCTGGGCCGTCTCACCATCGGCACCGATCCGGCGCTGCAGATGTACACCTACTTCTACAAGAACGTCGACGGGCGGCCCGCCTTCCAGGTGGATTCGTTCTACGACGTGATCACCGGCAAGATCCCGGCGGCGAAGTACGCCGACAAGATCGTGCTCATCGGCGCCACCGCGGCGGGCGTGGGCACGACCTCGGTGACGCCGGTGTCGCCGGCCATGGCGCCGGTGCTGACGCTGGCGCACTCGGTGTCCTCGATCCTGCAGGAGCATTTCTTCGTCGCGCCGGCCTGGACCACCCTGGCGCAGTGGGGCGCGTTCCTGCTGATCGCGCTGTACCTGATCGTCATGCTGCCGCGCCTCAAGGCGGCGCCCGCGGCGCTGCTCACCGCCGCGGTCCTCGCCGTGCTGCTCGGCGTGCATTTCGTCCTCATGACGACGCAGAGCACCTGGATGCAGCTCATGGTGCCGGCCACGCTGCTGCTCGTGGGCCACGTCGCGCTGGTGACCAAGCGCTTCATCGTCACCGAGGCGGCGAAGGTGAAGTCGGACGAATCGTCCGCCGAATCGAACCGCATGCTCGGCATCGCCTATCAGGCGCAAGGCCAGCTCGACCTGGCGTGGGACAAGTTCCGCCAGGTGCCGATGTCGGCGGCGGTGATGGACAACCTGTACAACCTGGCGCTCGACTTCGAGCGCAAGCGCCAGTTCAACAAGGCGGAAGCCGTGTTCCGCCACATGCACGACTACAACCCGAAGTTCAAGGACCTCGAGCAGCGGCTGACGCGCGCCAAGCAGCTTTCCGAGACCGTGATGCTCGGCGCCGCCTCGAGCCACCCCGGCGGCTCGCTCAACCTCGCCGCGGGCGAGAAGCCGAAGTTCGGCCGCTTCGAGGTGCAGAAGGAGCTCGGCAAGGGCGCCATGGGGGTGGTGTACCTCGGCAAGGACCCGAAGATCGGGCGCGAAGTCGCGATCAAGACGATGGCGCTGGCGCAGGAGTTCGAGGCCGACGAGCTGGCCGAGGTGAAGGAGCGCTTCTTTCGCGAGGCGGAGACGGCCGGGCGGCTGTCGCACCCGAACATCGTCACCATCTACGACACCGGCGAGGAGCACGACTACTGCTACATCGCCATGGAGCTGCTGAAGGGCGGCGACCTGGCGCCGTTCGTCAAGGCGCCGAATCTCCTGCCGGCGGACAAGGCCGTCTCCGTGGTGGCGCGCGCCGCCGAGGCGCTCGGCTACGCGCACAAGCAGGGCGTCGTGCACCGCGACGTCAAGCCGGCGAACATGATGTATCACCTGGACACCGACACCCTGAAGCTGACCGACTTCGGCATCGCGCGCCTCACCGATTCCTCGAAGACCAAGACCGGCATGGTGCTGGGCACGCCGTCGTACATGTCTCCCGAGCAGCTCGCCGGCAAGAAGATCGAAGGCCGCTCCGACCTGTTCTCGCTGGCGGTGAGCCTGTACCAGCTGCTCTGCGGCAAGCTGCCGTTCGAGGGCGAGTCGATGGCGCAGCTGATGTTCAAGATCGCCAGCGAGCCGCCCACCAGCATCCTGACGGTCAATGCGCGCGTGCCGCCAAGCCTGGTGGCATTCCTCGACAAGGCGCTCGCCAAGAACCCCGACGAGCGCTTCCAGACCGGCGAGGCGTTCGCCGCGGCGCTGCGCGCGGCGGCGGCGGGCCCGGCCGGCAGGCCGCCGACAACCGTGGACATCGAGCTCTGAGGCCATGGATCTGAGCCAGTACCTCGAGTTCGCGTCCTGCACCGATCCCGGCATGGTGCGTTCGCACAACGAGGACGCCGTCGCCGCGGACCCGGCGAACGGGCTGGCCGTGCTCGCCGACGGCATGGGCGGCTACAACGCCGGCGAGGTGGCGAGCGGCATGGCGACGACGGTGATCACCACGGAAATCCAGCAGCTGCTCGCCAAGGTGAAGCCCTACGACATCGATCCGGAATCGAACAAGATCATCGCCGGGCAGCTGGTGCGCGAGCAGGTGATGAAGGCGAACGCCTCCATCTACCACGCGGCGCAGAGCCAGCCGCAGTACGCGGGCATGGGCACCACGCTCGTCGTGTGCCTGTTCTACGACAACAAGGCGCTGGTGGCGCACCTCGGCGACTCGCGCCTGTACCGCATGCGCGACGCCACCCTCAAGCAGATCACGCGCGACCATTCGCTGCTGCAGGAGCAGATCGACTCGGGCCTGATCACGGCCGAGCAGGCGAAGCACGCGCAGCACAAGAACCTGGTCACCAAGGCGCTCGGCATCGATCCGACGGTGGAGCCCGAGATCCGCGAGTACGAGACGCGCCCCGGCGACATCTACCTGCTGTGCTCGGACGGGCTGTGCGACATGGTGGCGGACGAGGACATCAGCATGACGCTGGAGGCGCTCGGCGCGAACCTGAAACTCGCCGCGCAGCAGCTGGTGCAGATGGCCAATGACAACGGCGGCAAAGACAACGTTTCGGTTATACTCGTGCGCGTCCTGCGGGAGTACCCCGCCGCCCGAGGCGTAGTGGGGAAGTTCTTGGGATGGTTAAAATAGGCTCCAGGGGTCGGCTATGGCGAAACTGATACTCAGCATGGACGGGCTGGTGCTCAAGGAGATCCCCTTGAGCAAGGAGCGCACCACCATCGGCCGCAAGCCGCACAACGACATCCAGATCGACAACCTCGCGGTGAGCGGCGAGCACGCCGTCATCGTCACCATCCTGAACGACTGCTTCCTCGAGGACCTGGGCAGCACCAACGGCACGCTGGTCAACGGCAATCCGGTCAAGAAGCACTTCCTGCAGAACAACGACATCGTCGAGCTGGGCAAGTATCGCCTCAAGTTCGTCGGCGAGGCGCCCGTGCCGGCGGCCACCGCGGAGAAGGCGGACTTCGAGAAGACGATGGTGCTGCGCCCCGCGGCGATGAAGGCGGCCGCCGAGCAGGCGCGGGCCATGGGCGCAGTCGGCGCCGAAGCCGCGCGCGCGACGGCCGCGCAGCAGGTCGCGGCGAGCGCCGCTTCCGCAGGCACTGTGGAGAAGGAGGCGAGGCCCGCGCCGGCGCCGATCTCGGCGACGGCGACGACACCTACCCCGATTCCGGCGCACACACCGGCCCCGGCGCCGGCGGCGCCTGCGGCCCCGGCAGCGGCCAGGAGCCCGCACCCGCTGGGCGCGATCCAGATCCTCTCCGGCGCCAACGCCGGCAAGGAGCTCGAGCTCGCCAAGCCGCTCACCACGCTCGGCAAGCCCGGCGTGCAGGTGGCGGTGCTGACGCGCCGCCCGCAGGGCTACTTCATCACGCACGTCGAGGGCGCGAATCCGCCGGTGGTGAACGGCCAGGCGATCGGCACCGCGCCGCATGCGCTCAAGGATCACGACGTCGTCGAGCTGGCGGGCGTCAAGATGGAGTTCTTCCTGAAGGGATGAGCCGCGGCGCGGCACCGCGCCCCGCACGCGGCTGCGCCGGCCCGACGGAGCGCGCATGAAGCAGAACATCGTCCGCATCGTCCTCGGGCTCGTCATCACCCTGTTCTTCATCGGCCATGCGGCACGCTATTACGAGGTGCCGATCATCACGCAGCTCGACAACATCGTCTACGACGCGCGCCTGCAGCTGACCATGCCGCGCGGCGTGGACGAGCGCATCGTCATCCTCGACATCGACGAGAAGAGCCTGCAGGAGGTGGCGCGCTGGCCCTGGCCGCGCGACATCATGGCGGAGCTGATCGAGAAGCTGTTCGGCAAGTACGAAGTCGCCATCGTCGCCTTCGACGTGGTGTTCGCCGAGGCCGACTATTCGTCCGGCATCCGCGTGCTGGACCAGCTGGCGCAGGGCACGCTCAAGGACGTGCCGGATTTCCTGCAGTCGTACCGCGGGCTGCGCTCGAGCCTGGACAATGACGGCCGCTTCGCGCAGGCGATCAAGGGCAAGCCGGTGGTGCTGGGCTACTACCTGAACAGCGACAAGGACGCCAAGCGCATCGCGGCGATCCCGGATCCGGTGCTGCCCAAGGGCACCTTCCAGGGGCGCAACATCCCGTTCACCAGCTGGGTCGGCTACGGCGGCAACCTGCCGCAGTTCCTGGGGAACGCCGCCAGCGCCGGGCACTTCAACCCGATCACCGATCCCGATGGCGTGGTGCGGCGCGTGCCGATGATCGCGGAACTGGACGGGGCGTACTACGAAGCGCTGTCGCTCGCCGTCGTGCGCACGATCCTCGGCTTCCCGAAGGTCGAGCCCGGCTACGCGCCGGACCGGTTCCTGCAGCGCGGCTATACCGGGCTCGAGTGGCTGCAGGTCGGGCCGCTCGCGATCCCGGTGGACGAGACCGCGAGCGCGCTGATCCCGTATCGCGGGCACAAGTTCAGCTTCGCCTACGTGTCGCTGGCGGACGTGCTCGCCGGGCGCGTGCCGCTCGAGCGGCTCAAGGGCAAGATCGCGCTGGTGGGCACGACCGCGCCGGGCCTGCTCGACCTGCGTTCCACGCCCGTGGACAACGTCTTTCCCGGGGTCGAGGTGCACGCCAACCTGATCGCGGGCATGCTCGACAAGAAGATCAAGCTGAAGCCCCCTTACATGCTCGGCGCGGAGGTGGTGCTGCTGCTGGTCGGCGGCGTGACGCTCGCCCTGCTGATCCCGATGCTGGCGCCGTTGTGGGCGACGCTGGCGACGCTGGCCGGGATGCTGACCATCACCGGCCTCAACGTGGCGATCTGGACCGAGGCCGACATGGTGCTGCCGCTCGCCGCCTCCCTGCTGATGACGCTCTCGCTGTACATCGTCAACATGGCCTACGGCTACTTCGTGGAGGCGCGCTCCAAGCGCCAGTTCACGGAGCTGTTCGGCCAGTACGTGCCGCCCGAGCTGGTCGACCGCATGGCGCGCGACCCGCAGAAGTACAACATGGAGCCGCGCGCCGCGGAGCTCACGATCCTGTTCTCGGACGTGCGCGGCTTCACCAGCATTTCCGAGGCGCTCAAGCCCGAGGAGCTGCGCGAGTACATCAACGCGTACCTCACGGACATGAGCGGCATCATCCGCGGCCGGCACCGCGGCACGCTCGACAAGTACATCGGCGACGCCATCATGGCGTTCTGGGGCGCGCCGGTCGACGACGCGCAGCACGCGAGGAACGGCGTGCTCGCGGCGCTCGACATGCAGAAGGAGCGCCGCATCCTGAACGAGAAATTCGCCGCGCGCGGCTGGCCGACGCTCAAGATCGGCGTCGGCGTGAACAGCGGCAACGTGCGCGTGGGCGACATGGGCTCGCAGGTGCGGCGCGCCTACACCGTGATGGGCGATCCGGTGAACGTCGCCTCGCGGCTGGAAGGCCGCACCAAGTACTACGGCGTGGGCATCCTGGTGGGCGAGCCCACGCGCAACGCGGTGCAGGACGTGGTGTTCCGCGAAGTGGACCGGATCAAGGTGAAGGGCAAGGACGAGGCGGTCACGATCTACGAGCCGCTGGGGCTGGAAGGCGAGGTCGAGCGCAAGCTGCTGGATGAGTTGAAACTGTGGAACCAGACCCTGCGCGCCTACCGCGCGCAAGCCTGGGACCAGGTCGAGGTGAGCCTGCTCAACCTGCAGCGCATGAACCCGGCGTGCGAGCTGTACGCCCTGTACGGCGAGCGCGTCACGCAGTTCCGCCGCGCGCCGCCGCCCGCCGGCTGGGACGGCGTCACCTCCTTCGACGAGAAGTAGGATGCGCCGATGAGGCTCAAGGTGCTCGGCTGCTCCGGCGGCATCGGCGGGCGGCACATGCGCACGACCTCCTTCCTGGTCGACGGCGACGTGCTGCTCGACGCGGGCACCGGGGTGGGCGACCTGTCGCTGGCGGAGCTCTCGCTCGTCGACCACATCTTCGTCACGCATTCGCACCTCGACCACGTGTCCTCGATCGCCTTCATCGCCGACACCGTGGGCGGCATGCGCTCCAAGCCGATCCTGGTGCACGCGCTGCCCGCGACCATCGCCATCCTGAAGAATCACATCTTCAACTGGGAGATCTGGCCGGATTTCACGCAGATTCCCTCGCCCGAGACGCCCTTCATGCGCTATGCCGAAATCGCGCTGGGCAGGACCGAGACCCTCGCCGGCCGCGCCTTCACGCCGCTGCCGGCGATCCACACCGTGCCGGCGGTCGGCTACCAGCTCGACAGCGGCGGCGCCAGCCTGGTCTTCACGGGCGACACCGGCCCGAACGACGCGCTGTGGAAAATCGTGAACCGCATCGGCAATCTCAAGTACCTCATCATCGAGACCGCCTTCGCCAACAAGGAACGCCATCTCGCCGAGCTCTCCAGGCACCTTTGCCCGTCGATGCTCGCCGAGGAGCTGGTGAAATTCGAGCGCGACGCCGAGGTGTACGTCACCCACCTCAAGCCCGGCGAGACCGAGCTCACCATGCAGGAGATCGAGGAGTCCTCGGGCCGGCTGCAGCCGCGCATGCTGCAGAACAACCAGGTTTTCGAATTTTGACTTCGCCCGGGCGCCCAGGGCCGTGAAAAACCGCCTAAAAATCAGCGCGCTGGCGGTTGAATGTTTGCGCACCCGGCGATAGCATAGCCCGCAAGCTCGAATTGAGAGGTCCACGATGAGCGCCGTTCTCAGCCCACACGCCGCGCCGCAGGCGGACGTCAGCGTCCGCCTCGCGTTCCAGAAGCAGCTGCAGGCGGTCACCAACAAGATCCACGCCACGAGCAACATCGACGAGATCATGCTCGAGGTGAGCGCGGACATCTGCGTGCTGTTCAACGCCGACCGCCTCACCATCTACTCGATCAGCGAGGACAAGCAGGCCATCGTCTCCAAGGTCAAGACCGGCCTCAATTCGTTCAAGGACCTGAAGCTGCCGATCGCCGAGCACTCGATCGCCGGCTACGTCGCGCTCGCCAAGAAGACGGTCAACTTGAGGGACGTCTACGACGACGCCGAGCTGAAATCGCTCAATCCGAGCCTGCGCTTCCTGCAGGAAGTCGACAAGCGCACCGGCTACCGCACCAAGCAGATGCTGGTGACGCCGATCGTCGACGGCCAGGAGCTGATCGGCGTCATCCAGATCATCAACAACAAGGCCGGCGTGCCCTTCGGCCCGCTGACCGAGGACGGCGTCGGCGAGCTGTCGCAGACCCTGGCGATCGCCTTCCGCCAGCGGCAGAAGCCGCAGCAGGTCAAGACCAAGTACGACTACCTGATCTCGGACGCGGTGCTCTCGGCGGGCGAGTTCGAGCTCGCCTCGCGCCAGGCGCGCAAGAAGGCGGTCGACGTCGAGCAGGTGCTGGCCGAGGAGTTCCAGGTCAAGATCGCGGCGATCGGCGCGGCGCTGTCCAAGTTCTTCGGCGTGCCCTACGAGGCGTTCAAGCAGGACCGCGTGAAGCCGATGGAGCTGCTGAAGAACCTGAAGCGCGAGTACGTCGAGCAGAACCAGTGGCTGCCGATCGACGACACCAAGGAAGGCCTGGTGGTGCTGTGCCTGGACCCCGAGCGCATCCGCAGCTCGCGCATCGCCTCGAACGTGTTTCCGAAGGCGAAGATCGTGTACCGCGTCACGACGCAGAGGGAATTCAGGGACACCATCAACCAGTTCTACGGCGCGGAGTCCCTCGACAGCGGCGACATCGGCGACATGCTGTCGAGCCTGGACGACGAGGCCGACGGCGCGCTCGAAGGCGCGAGCTCGGACGAGGCCTCCGCCGCGGCCGACAACGAGCTGGTGAAGCTGGTCAACAAGGTGATCATCGACGCCTACAACCAGGGCGCTTCCGACATCCACATCGAGCCTTACCCCGGCAAGGTGAAGACGGAGATCCGCTTCCGCAAGGACGGGGACCTGGGGCCGTATATCGAGGTGCCGGCCAGCTACCGCTCGGCGCTGGCGGCGCGCATCAAGATCATGTGCGACCTGGACATCTCGGAGAAGCGGCGGCCGCAGGACGGCAAGATCAAGTTCAAGAAGTTCGGGCCGCTGGACATCGAGCTGCGCGTGGCGACGATCCCGACGGCGGGCGGCGTCGAGGACATCGTCATGCGCATTCTCGCCGCGGGCGAGCCGATTCCGCTGGACAAGATGGGCTTCACCAAGGCGAACGAGGAGAACCTGAAGAAGACGGTGAGCAAGCCCTACGGCCTGTTCTTCGTCTGCGGTCCCACGGGCTCGGGCAAGACGACCACGCTGCATTCGGTGCTCAAGTTCCTGAATACGCCGGAGACCAAGATCTGGACCGCCGAGGATCCCGTCGAGATCACGCAGAAGGGCCTGCGCCAGGTGCAGGTCAACAAGAAGGCCGGACTCGACTTCGCGTCGGTGATGAAGTCGTTTCTGCGCGCCGATCCGGACATCATCATGGTCGGCGAGATGCGCGACAAGGAGACGACCAGCACCGGCATCGAGGCCTCGCTCACCGGCCACCTGGTGTTCGCCACGCTGCACACCAATTCCGCGCCCGAGTCCATCATCCGCCTGCTCGACATGGGCATGGACCCGTTCAACTTCTCCGACGCGCTGCTCGGCATCCTCGCGCAGCGCCTCGCGCGTCGCATGTGCAGCTGCAAGCAGGCCTACACGCCGGAATCCGCCGAGCTGACCTCGTTCCTGCGCGAGTACAGCGACGAGCTGCAGAACACGGCGCGCTTCAAGGCCGATCCGAAGGGCGCGATGGAGGGGGTCTACAAGGACTGGGTGAGAAGCTACGGCAACGACAAGGGCCAGCTCAGCTTCTACAAGCCCGTGGGCTGCGACAAGTGCGGCGGCAGCGGCTTCAAGGGGCGCTGCGGCCTGCACGAGCTGCTCATCGCCTCCGACCGGCTGAAAAAGCTGATCCAGGAGCACGCGCGCGTAGCCGAGATACTGGCGGTGTGCCTGGAGGAGGGCATGCGCACGCTGAAGCAGGACGGCATGGAGAAATGCCTGCTGGGGGTCACGCACATCAAGGAAGTGCGCTCGGTCTGCATCAAGTGAGCCGGCGCCGCCCGGCGAGCGCATGAGCCGCACCCTCGACACCACCCAGGCGCTCGGCTTCTCGGCCGAAGGCCGCACCGCCGCCGACGACCTCGTGCAGCGGCTCGAGCAGCTGCACGCCATCGGCGCGTCGCTGTCGGCGGAGCGCGACATCCACCGGCTGCTCGA
>Ga0209640_10005749_pt1 | contig 10847 bp, 7 predicted proteins | sample RifCSP10_1_FD_184018 | JGI IMG/M metagenome (GOLD analysis project Ga0209640, IMG submission 184018) | Soil microbial communities from Rifle, Colorado - Rifle CSP2_sed 10_1 (SPAdes) (version 2) | ecosystem: Environmental > Terrestrial > Deep subsurface > Rock core/Sediment | place: Rifle...
CTCGCCGAACGCCCACAAACCGACGAGCGTCGGCCCGCCCCAGCCGGACGCGAACAGCTCAAGGCCGGCGATCGCGCCTTGCCCGGGTGTCGAACCGCCAGTCGGATCCACGGCCGTATGGTGCTCCAGCCTCGTCCGCCCCGAGCCCATGAAGCCACGCCCATCGACCGGGTCTCGACGCCCCGACAGTCCACGCCGGGACGCGCGGCGAGCGGGATCAGGCCTGGGACCACAGCGAAGAGGACGAGGTAGCTGACGAGGATCCCGATGACCGACGGCGGCGCATCGCCGGGCCTCCCGCCGAGGGTCGGCTGGCCGAGCTAGGAACCGGCTGCCCGATCCTCCCGTTCACCGGATCGTGCTCGGCCTCTGGTCGCCACCCCGAGGTAATCGGGCGATTCGGCACTGGCGTGCGCCAGGTCCACGGGCCGAAATGTCGGTGGGCAAGTCGGCTCGGCGTCGCCTCGGTCCAAGCTCCCCGACCCACGGACTACGCCGCCGGAGGAGGTGGGTGAGCGGTGGACCGCGGAGCGATGGCAACCGTTCCCGCCGTCCCGCGCCTGCACTGGATCGACTGGCTGCGCGTGGCGGCGATCGTCGGCGTGTTCCTGTTCCACACGCTGCGGCCGTTCAACGCCGACGGCTGGCACGTCAAGAACCTCGAGCAGAGCGCGGGCCTCAGCGTCGCGATGGGCGTCTTCTGGTCGTTCGGGCTGGCGGTCCTGTTCCTGCTGTCCGGTGTCGGCGCGCGGTTCGCCCTGCGGCGGCGAACGTGGCAGCAGTTCCTTCGCGAGCGGGTCGCGCGCCTCCTCGTGCCGTTCGTCGTCGCCGGTGTCCTCGTGCTCTCGCCGATCCAGGCCTACATCGAGGCGGTCCACAAGGGTTTGACCGATCGCGCCTTCGTCGACTTCGCCGTCAGCTGGATCGGCATTGCCCTGAACCCACTCGAGTGGTCGATCTCGCCGACGATCTTCGGCCGCGGCTACCACCTGTGGTTCCTGGGCTTCCTGTTCGCGATCTCGGTGATCGCCCTGCCGCTGCTCGTCTGGCTGATGGGCCGCCGCGGCGGGGTCGCGATCGACGCGCTGGCCCGTCGCCTTGTCTGGCCGGGTGCGACGCTCGCCTTCGCGGTCCCGATCGTCATCCTCATGTCGATCGGGGTCACCCTCGGCACGGACGAGCACGATTGGTTCGAGCTCTGCTGGTACCTCGCCTACTTCGTCATCGGCTTCGTCCTCGTCGCCGACGACCGGTTCATGGCCGCCGTCCGGCGCGACGGCTGGCTGGCGCTCGCGGTCGCGATCACGAGCACGATCGTCCTCACCGTGACACCGGTCGCCGACCTCCTCTTCTCGATCGAGAGCGGACTCGATGTCCCGCACTTCCTCGCCGGGATGCTCTTCGGCCTCGAGGGTTGGGCCTGGACGCTCGTCATCCTCAACGTCGGGCTACGGGTCGCCGCCCTGCAACGCCCGGTCGCGGCCCGTCTGAACGAGGCCGTCCTGCCGGTCTACGTCGTCCACCAGCCGGTGATCCTGGCGGTCGCCTTCTTCGTCGTGCAGTGGCCGATCGGGATTCTGCCGAAGTGGCTCATCGTGTTCGGTGTCTCGATGGCGATCACGCTGGGCCTCGTCGAGCTCGGGCTGCGGAGTCGGGTGACCCGGGTCCTGCTGGGCGCTCGGGCGCAGCGGCCAGCGCTGGAGGTGCGCGATGGTCGAGCTCGCTGACCGAACGGCCGTTGCGGCTCGTCCCTGGCTGGGGCGGTACGACCCGGGCGTCCCGGCGTCGCTCGAGTACCCGGCCGTCCGGCTCGACGAGCTGCTGCGCCGCACCGCCGAGCGCTACCCGGACCGCGCCGCGACGGTCTTCTTCGGGCGCGGGACGACATACCGGCAGCTCGACGGGGCAGTCGACCGCCTGGCCGGCGGCCTCCGGCACCTGGGCCTCGTCCCGGGCGACCGTGTCGCCCTGTTCATGCCGAACTGCCCGCAGCTCGTCATGAGCTTCTACGCGGTCTGGCGAGCGGGCTGCGCCGCGGTTCCCATCAACCCGAGGGCGACGGGTCCGGAGCTCACGCGGCAGCTCACCGACGCCAGCGCCTCGGCCGCGATCGTCCTCGACCGGCTCTGGCTGGGGCTCCGGGAGGTCCGGATGCCGCCGACGGTGCGCCACCTCGTCGTGGCCGATGCCATCGACGACCTGCCGCTGGCCCTGCGCATCGGGGCCCGGATCACCCGACGCGGCGCCGTCCCCGGCAGGATCGCGACGGGCGCGGCGCCCGTCATCGCGCTCCGCGACGTCCTCAGGTCGGGCGACGCGGGAGGGGCACCCGCCGGGCTCGGCCCCGACGAGCCTGCCGTCCTCCTCTACACGGGCGGCACGACCGGGCTCCCGAAGGCCGCGGTCCTGACCCATCGGAACCTCGTCGCGAACGCCTGCCAGCTCGGGGCCTGGGCCTCGAGCCTCGACGAGGGCGCCGAGGTCATGCTGTCGGCCCTGCCGCTCGTCCACGGCTACGCGATGACGGCCTGCATGAACGTCTCGGTCCTGCGTGGCTGGACGCAGGTCCTGGTCCCCGACCCGCGCGACCTCGAGCGGCTGCTGGCCGAGATCGAGCGCCGTCGGGTAACCGCCTTCCCGGGCGTGCCGACGCTCTACGCGGCGATCTGCAGTCACCCCGACGTCGCGTCGGGCCGGCGCGATCTCCATTCGATCGAGGCCTGCATCAGCGGCGCAGCGGCCCTGCCGGCCGGGATCGAGGACGAGTTCGAGGCGCTGACGGGCGGCCGGCTGGTGGAGGGCTACGGCCTCTCCGAGGCCTCGCCGGCGACCCACTGCAACCCGTTCGGGAGCGGCGATCGGAGCGGGTTCATCGGCCTGCCCCTGCCGGACACCGACTGCCGGCTCGTCGACGTCGAGACGGAGACGCGTGAGGTCGAGCCCGGGCAACCGGGCGTCCTGTGCATCAGCGGACCGCAGGTCATGGCCGGCTACTGGCAGCGCCCGGAGGACACCGCACTGGCCCTCCGTCGCGACGAGGCCGGCCGAGTCTGGCTCCACACCGGCGACGTCGCCGAGATGTCCGAGGACGGCTACTTCCGGATCGTCGATCGGAAGAAGGACATCATCGTCGCGGCCGGCGGCCTCAAGGTCTACCCGAACGAGATCGAGGACGTCCTCTCGACCCACCCGAAGGTCCGCCAGGCGGCCGTCATCGGCGTTCCGGTCGGGGGCGCGGACCAGCGGGCCAAGGCGTTCGTGATGCTCCGCGAGGGCGCGCGAGCCGATGCGGACGAGATCCTCGCCTTCCTCCGGGAGCACCTCGCTTCGTACAAGGTCCCCAAGAGCATCGAGTTCCGGGCCGAGCTGCCGCTCGCCTTCACCGGCAAGGTCCTGCGCCGCGTCCTGGCCGACGAGGAGCGCGACGCGGCCGCCGGTCAGGCGACGCCGGCGAAATCCTGACGAGGCTTCTCGGCGCTGACGATGGCCGTCGGTTCGGTCACAGCTGCCGGCTCACGGAGCAGGAAGTCGCTGACCGCGGCCATGACCACGGCCGGCTCCTCCGAGTGGGGGTTGTGGCCGGCCTTCTCGACGATCCGCAGCACCGCACCGGGAATGCCGGCCGCGAGCTGGGCCTGGCACTCGGGCGGGAAGAGGAAGTCGTCGCGCCCGCCTATGACGAGGGTCGGGGCGGTGATCTCGCCGAGCCGGTCCATGACCGACCAGCCGTCCAGGAGGACCCGGCCCGCCTGGATGAGCGCCTCCGGCTGCATCGCCGTCCGCCACTCCCCGGCGAGCATGTCGCGGGCCATCAGCCGGAGCAGGGACAGGCCGTGGCGATGGTGATAGGCGTTCCTGAGCCGCATCAGCGTCGGGAGCATCTCTCTCGGCTCGATCCGGCCGGTGAAGAAGCGGCGGGTCTGTTCCACGAGGCCGGCCCCGTAGCCGCGAGCATCGAGGATCTCCGCGGCATGCTCGCGCGACCACCAAGTGTCGGCGGCGGTGTCGACGAGGACGAGGTGGTCGACCCGGTCGGGGTAGCGAAGCGCGTACTCCAGCGCGACGTGGCCGCCGAACGAGTGGCCGAGGACGGTCCAGCGTTCGATGCCGAGGCGCTCGCGGAGCGCGTCGGGGTCGGCCGTGAGGTTCTCCCAGGTCATCGTCTCGGGCGCACCGGTCGAGCGACCGTTCGCGCGGTGGTCATAGAAGACGAGGGTGAACCGGTCGGCTAGCCGCCGGAACGGCAGCAGCGTCCACTGGTCCGGTCCCGGTCCGCCGTGCATGAGCACGATCGGGCTTCCGCGTCCCACGACCGTCACGGCCAGGTTGACGTCGCGGATCGGGATCATGCGCATCGCGTCTTGCCTCCTCGGGGCCGTGCGGCCCCGTTACCGGCGGGGCTGGGCGGCCCGTTACCTGGGATCGATGGGTGTCGGGATGCCGAGCCGGTCCTCGATCGCGGCCGCGGCGTCGAGGCACGCGTCCTCGCGGTAGCGAGGGCCGATCACCTGGACGACCTGAGGCAGGCCGTCGGCGACCCCCACCGGGAGCGCGACCGCGGGCAGGCCGAGCGTGTTGACGGCGACCGCCATCCGCATCGCCCGGACGATCGCGGCCACGCCCTCGACCGTGCGATCCGCGCCGATCTCGAACGGGAGCTCGGTGCAGACCGGCGCGACGATCAGCGGGTGCGCCTCCTGGAACTCGCTCCAGGCCCGCAGGATGGCCTGGCGGGTGATCAGCGCCTGGATGGTCGCCTCGAGGCTCTTGTCGCCGGCGACCTCGAAGAACGGCGTCACGAACCGCAGCGTCTCGGCTCGCATGAGCGGCCCCCAGATCTCCCAGCCGACCCGCTGCGACGGGACGGAGACATCGAGCCAGAGCTGGGCCGCGAGCTCGATATCCGGCGGCTCGACCTCATCGACGTCGTAGCCGGCGTCCTCGAGGGCCGAGGCAGCCTTCCGGACGCCGTCCCTCACCTGGGCGACGATGCCGCGCCCAGCCGGGTCGACGACGAGGGCGACCCGGATCGGCCGGGCGAGCTCGGGACCGCGGAGCGGCGCCGGAACCGTCCACGGATCGCGCCAGGTCGGCCCGGCCATGACCTCGAAGGCGAGCCGGAGGTCCTCGATCCGCCGGGCCATCGGCCCGTCGACGCCCATCAGCTGGTTGCCGATCGGCAGGTCGCGCGGCTCGATCGTGGTCGCGTGCGGGATCCGGCCGAGGGTCGGCTTCAGTGCGGCGATTCCGCAGCACTGGGCCGGCCAGCGCAGCGACGCCCCGGTGTCGTTCCCGACGCCGAGCGGCGTCATGCCGGTCGCGAGCGCGGCCGCCTCGCCGCCGCTCGATCCGCCCGGAGTCCGGCCCGCATCCCACGGGTTGACGGTCGCGCCCCAGAGCTCGCTGTCGCAGTGCCAGCCGATCGCGAAGTCGGGGAGGTTCGTCCGGCCGATCGGGATCGCGCCGGCCGCTCGCAACCGCTCGACGAGGGGGGCGTCGACGCCCGGCTCCGCGTTCGCGAGCGCCTTGATCCCGTGCGTCGTCGGCGTCCCGGCGAGATCGATGTTGCCCTTGAGCGTGACAGGGACGCCGTGGAGCGGTGGGAGGGCCCCGGCGGCGGTGGTCGCGCGGTCGGCGGCCGTGGCCTCCTCGAGGGCTCGCTCGGCGAGGACGACGGTCACGGCGTTGATCGCCGGGTTGACGGCCTCGATCCGGCGGAGATGGGCCTCGACGACCTCGTGGCTCGAGACCTCGCGGGACCGGATGAGGGTGGCGAGCTCCGTGGCACCGAGGCGCCACAGGGCGGTGGCGGTCGCGACGGTCATGGTGATGCCCCCTTCTGCGCTCGGACTCGCCTGCGAACGGCCCGCACGGCGCTGGCGACGGCGATCGCGCCCAGCGCGACGGCCAGCCACGGGCCTGGGCCGCTCCTCCCCGGGCGCTTCTCGAGGACCTGCAGCAGCAGGTCGGCGTAGACGGAGCTCACGCCGCGGTCGGGGTCACGAGCGAAGACGACCCGGGTCATCGGGAGTCCGAACGGCGTCAGGTCGATCCGGAAGACGTCGGGGTCGGAGGCGTCGTCCGGCTCGAGCGCGAACGTCCGCGAGAGCCATGGGATCGGGGTCCGCAGCCGGGCCGTGAGCCGGCCGCCGCGGACGCTGACGTCGACGCCGGAGAAGGCCAGGCGGGCGCGCAGGTCGGCGATCCGCGACGGCATCGCGTAGCGACCGCAGAGCTCCGGCCACGTCTCGGGGTGCTGCGGGAACCGCTCGCGACGCTCCTCGTCCTCCACCGGGGCGCCGATGAGCTCGCGGAGGAGGGCGGCGAGCTCGACCGGCAGCCAGGCGTGCACGTTGGGAGATCCGTTCGTGAGGCCGACGATCGCGACATCGTCATCGGGCGCGATGATGAGTTGCCCCGCGAACCCCGGCAGGAGCCCGTCGTGCTGGACGATCCGATGCCCGGCGACCTCGCCGGTGAAGCAGCCGAGGCCGACGCCGGGCAGCTGCGAGACCGGCTGGAAGCTCGGCGCGAACATCGTCGCAAGCGATGCCGGCTCGAGGATCCTGCCGTGGCCCAGGGCGCCGCTCCCGAGCAGCCCGGCGGCGAGGCGCGCCAGGTCGCGGGCGGTCGAATAGATCTCACCGCCGGCCCGTGACAGCCACTCCCGGTCGGTGACGGCCGCCGGCCCCTGCGACCCGAACTCGTAGCCGGTCGCGAGTGCGGCTCGGACGCGTTCCGAGCGGACGAGGTCCGTGTCGGCCATGCCGAGCGGAACGAAGATCCGCTCCCGGTAGGTCCGATCGAGCGGCTGGCCGGTGACATCCTCGACGATCTGGCCGAGCGTCGCGAAGCCGTGGTTGCTGTAGGCGAAGATCGTGCCCGGCTCGACGACGTAGCGGAGCTCGCCGCGGTAGTAGCTCGCGAGCGGCGGCCGCGGATCGCCGACCGCGACGCTCGCGATCGCCGGCCGGGCCATGAATGGACCCCAGTCCGGGTGAAGCAGGTCGCCGAGCTGGACCACCTCCGGGATGCCGGCCGTGTGGGTCAACAGGTGCCGGATCGTCGGCGGCCGGAGACCGGGCTCGGCCGGGACCAGGCGGTATGCGCGCAGCGCGTGGCTCGCCGGGGCGTCGAGGTCGACGAGGCCGCGCTCGACGAGCTGCATGACCACGATGCCCGTGACGAGCTTCGTGACCGAGCCGATCCGGAAGACGCTGTCCTCGGTGACGGGCCGCCGAGTCGCAATCGAGGCGAGCCCTCGGGCGGCAAACCGTGGCTCGCCTCCGCGCCGGACTACGGCCACGGCGAGTCCGACCGTCGGGTGGCGATCGAGGACGCCATCGAGCCAGGCTTCGAGGTCCGGGGGGACGGGCCGGCCGGGTAGCGGCGCCACGTCATCGCCTTCGGCTGGGCGGGTGCGGACCGGCGGGCCGGCGATGCTCATGCCGGCACCGACTCCGGCACCGGCTCCGACACCGGCTCCGGCGTTGCCGATCGCGGCGCACCGAGCGCCGCGTGGAGCGCCCGCCAGTCTCGGTCCATCCCATGGATCAGCTCGTCGACGTCGGGGAAGCCGCTCGCATCGGCCGTGACGACGAGCGAGACCCGGCCGGCATACGAAAACGCGGCGTGCGTCAGGCCGACGTTCCCGATCAGCTCGATGATCGGCAGGATCTCGAGGATCGGGGCCCCGAGGACATACATCGGGACCGGCGGGCCGAAGACGTTCGTCGCCATGACGTTGACCGCGCGCTGGTGGAGGTTGAGGTACTGACCGAGCGGCGTCCCTGACATCGCCGCCATCGCGTTCATGATGGCGGCGGGTCGCTGGATGGCCTTCGTCCGGCTCGTCGTGGCCACGATCCGGTCGAGGCGGCGGCCTGGGTCGGCCTCGCCGACCGGAAGCGGCAGGACGATGCTGCCGGCCTGGTTGTCGATGGCGTCTGCATCTGAGGGCGGCCGGAGCGAGACGGCCTGGCCCACCTTGAGCTCGATCCCGTCGACCGGTTCGCCACGGGACACGAGCAGCTGGCGCAGGCCGCCCGACCATAGGTCGAGGACGACGTCGTTGAGCTTGCCGCCATGGGCGTGGGCGACATCCTTCATCGCGGCCAGGTCGAGCCTGAGAGACCGGACCCGGCGCCCGGCACGCACGATGCCGTTCAGCGAGGTCCGCGGCGCTCCCTGCTCGCCCATCGAGCGGCGGAGGACGAGGACGAAGATGCGGGCCGCGGCCAGGATCCGGAGCGGATGGGCCAGGGCCGCGACGCCGCACCCGAGTGCGCGGAGCTTGCTCGACAGGTTGTCGGCGAGCAGGGCGCGCGGCCCGGGGATCGGCGCCGGCGTCCATCGCGTGGCCGCCGGATCCGGCGCGTCGCGCTCGACGTCGAACAGGGACGCCATGATCGCGACCGCGGCCGAACCGTCCGCGACCGCGTGATGCAGCTTGAGCAGGATCCCGACCCGGCCATCGGTCATCCCGGTCAGGAGCCACAGCTCCCAGAGCGGGCCCCGGCGATCGAGGAGGCTGTCGTAGGCGCGGGCTGCCGCCGCGAGGAGCTCCGCGTCGCCGCCAGGAGCCGGGATGGCCGCCTCGCGGATGTGACGCTCGATCGAGAACCGCTCGTCGTCGACCCAGAGCGGGCCGCCCTGCAGCCACCCGGGCGTGTGGATCCGCTGCCGAAGGTCCGGGATCCCCGCCAGCCGGCGAACCAACAGGTCGCGGAGCTCCTGGAGCCGGAGCTGGCCCGATTCGTCCATGAGCGGCCGCCCGTCGATGACGGCCAGCCCGCCGAAGTGGCACGGCCATTCGGGCCGCTCGTCATGGAGGAACATCCGGTCCACGACGGTCAGGCGGACCAGCCGGCGACCCGCGGGTCGAGCCGTCTGGCGCGTCGCGGTGTCGCCGTCACTCACAGTCATCGTGCCACCCCCGCTGCAGGCTGGCCGGCGCGCCCACCGGGCGTTGCGCCGAGACCCAGCCTCGCCTCGACCCTCCCGATCGCGGTGTCGAGGACGTCGACTGTCCGCTCGGCCTGGGCTTTCGTGAAGATCAGCGGCGGGCCCAGGAGAACGGTCCCGCCGAGGGGCCGCACGAACACGCCGAGCTCCCGCGCGACCGCGGCGACCTGGCCGTCCACCCCAAGCTCTGGCGGGAAGTCCTCGCGCTGCGACGGGTCCCGCATCAGCTCGACGGCCATGAGCAGCCCGAGCCCGCGGACGGCCCCGACGATCGGGTGGAACCGGAGCCCGTCGAGCAGCCCGAGCATGTGGGCCCCGACGTCGGCTGCATTCCCGACGAGGTCCTCGCGCTCGATGATCTCGATGTTCGTGAGCGCCGCGGCCGCGGACACCGGATGGCCGCCGTACGTGTGGAGGTCGAAGAAGACGGGCAGCTTCTCGGCGATCTCGCGCCGGGCGATGGCCGCCGCCATCGGGGCGTACCCGCTCGTGAGCCCCTTCGCGACGACGATGATGTCCGGGACGACGGCGGCGTGATCGATGCCGAACCAGCGTCCCGTGCGGCCGAACCCGCAGACCACCTCATCGGAGATCAGCAGGACGCCGTGGCGGTCGCAGATCTCGCGGACCCTCGCGAGGTAGCCCGGCGGCGGGACGATGCAACCGGCCGTCGCCATGACCGGCTCGAGGATCACGCACGAGACGAGCTCGGGGTCGCTGCCCAGCATCGCCTGCTCGATCGTCGTCGCGCACGCGACCTCGCAACCGGGGTACTCCAGCCTGAGCTCGCAGCGGAAGCAGTACGGCGGCATCGCGCTGGTGTACCCCGCTGCCGGAGCGACGGGATCGGCGGCCCGACGGAATGCCCCGAAGCCGGGGCTCCAGCCGGTGGCGGAGAGAGCGCCGATCGTCGAGCCGTGGTACGCGCGGCGGAGCGACACGACCTTGTACCGCCGGCCCTCGCCGTTCGCCTCGTGATACTGGCGCGCGAGCTTGATCGCGGCCTCGACCGCCTCTGAGCCACTGCTGCAGAAGAACGAGGCCGAGAGATCGCCCGGCGTCAAGTCGGCAAGCTTCCGCGCCAGCTCGATCGTGACGACGCTGGTGGTGGCGAATGGGCTCGTGTAGTTGAGGCGCCGCGCCTGGCGGGCCATGGCCTCGGCGATCTCGTCGCGCCCGTAGCCGGCGAGGACCGCGAAGACCCCGCCCGACAGGGCGTCGAGGAACTCGTGGCCGTCCGCGTCAACGAGGAGGGCGCCCTCGCCCCGCTCGAGGACCCACGGACCGCCGGCCTTCAGCCACTGTCTCGGGGTCGCGTGGAAGATGATCTTCTCGATCGCGTCGCGCTTGAGGTGCTCCAGATCGTCGCCGTCCACGGCCATCGCCTCGCTCGGGACGCCCACTGCCCTCCAGGAGCCTGGTCCAGCGACATATCGTCTGGGTCTGGCGGTCGGGGGACCAGAGCCATTCCGATTGGAACCTGAGCGTCAATCGGCTCGGGTCGTGACGCCGAGCCAACACTTCGAGCTCGAAGGACGTGGACCGACGTCAGATCACGTCGTAACGCCCGGTTTGATGACTGGGCATCATGGAATCGAGTCGAGGAAGGCCTGAAACGACGGCATCGATCCGTTCGGGCCCACGATGGTGACTCGGCGTCAACCGCCGCGGTTCGATGGGCACCACCCGCACATCGGCGGCAGGCGGCGCACGCGGCGATGTGCCCTCAGACGATGCTGTGGTCCGCCGCCCAGCGCGAGAGCTCGTAGCGCGACGACAGCTGCAGCTTCCGGAGGACCGCCGAGACGTGCGTCTCGACCGTCTTGACGGAGATGCCGAGCTCGCCGCCGACCTCCTTGTACGTGTAGCCGCGGGCGATGTAG
>Ga0209640_10005751_pt1 | contig 10846 bp, 10 predicted proteins | sample RifCSP10_1_FD_184018 | JGI IMG/M metagenome (GOLD analysis project Ga0209640, IMG submission 184018) | Soil microbial communities from Rifle, Colorado - Rifle CSP2_sed 10_1 (SPAdes) (version 2) | ecosystem: Environmental > Terrestrial > Deep subsurface > Rock core/Sediment | place: Rifle...
CGACTCCGACGCGATCACGCCCGCCGTAGCGCAGACCGCGATTGACCTGGGACGACAGGTCCTCACCACGGTGGAGGCCGGCGACGTGGAGGCGGCTGGCGCGCTCGCACTCGGCGAGGCGACCGACGCCTTCGAGGCGCTGACCGGTAGGCTCGTCGACGTACGCGACGGCGCGGGCCGAGCGCTTGCCGACGCCGCGGCCGAGGCCGGCACCGTGGCGACCGCCAGCCGCTTCATGGTGGCGTTCTTCGTTCCGGCTGTGGCCGTGGTCATCGTCGTGGTGGCCATTCGTCGACGGCGACGGCGCGATCAGATGTCGGCGGAGCTCGCCAGAGAGCGGGCGGTGGGAAAGTCGAAGGATCAGCTGATCGCCAACCTCTCTCATGAGCTCCGCACTCCGCTGACGGGCATCTACACCTCAGCGCTGGCCATCGAGGAACTGGGCAGTTCGGATCCCGAGGTCGCGCTCGAGCTGAACGGGATGATCGTCGACCAGTCGGCCGACCTCAATCGGATGGTGGAGGACCTTCTGGTGTCCGCCCAGTCCGATGCCGGCCGGCTCCTGTTCGATCTCGGCCCGTGCAACGCCCTCCCGCTGATCGAAGGAGTCGCCAAGGAAATGGCGCGGTTCGGGTCGCCGATCGTCGTCCGCGCCCGCGATGCCACCGTACGAGCCGACCCCGGTCGGCTCCGCCAACTCCTCCGCAACCTCGTCTCCAATGCAATCCGGCACGGAGGTCCCAATGTGTCACTGTTGGCCAGACTGGCCGAAGGTTCATACGTCATCCGGGTCGAGGACGACGGCCAGGGGATCCCGGCGGAGGTCGAATCCCGCCTGTTCGAGCGCTTCGTCCACCAAGGGGACCGCCCGCTCATCGTCGGCAGCGTGGGACTTGGCCTTGCGATCTCCAAGGTGCTGGCCGAAGGCATGAACGGGACGATCTCGTACCAACGCACCGCGGGCAGGACCGCGTTCGAACTGACGCTCCCAATCGCCGGCGAGGGAGGTCAGGATCACGACGCACCTGCCTTCGTCGCCGTTGCCGAGCCGGTGTCCGCCTCCGAGGACTAGGAGATCGCCTCCGACAGCGCCGCCTCGAACGCCTCGATGGTCTCGGCGACGTCGTCGTTGGTGTGGGCGCCGCAAACGAACCATGGCTCGAGGGCATCGTCGCACGGCATCACCCCACGGCGCACCATGGCGTGGACCACCGCGAGGTAGAGGTCGGCGTCATGGCCAGATGCCGCCCGAAAGTCGCGCGGCTCGTCGACTCCGAGGTAGATGCTGAACATGGCCGGGTGGCCCACGATCGTGGCGGGCACCCTCTTGTCCGAGCACGCCTTGGCGATCCCCTCCATCAGCGCCGTCCCGACCTCGCGGATCCGGGCGTGCACCTTCCCGCCCATGAGTTCCCCGATCGTTGCCGACGCGGCCGCGGTGGCGATGCCGTTTCCCGAGTAGGTACCCGCCTGGGTGATCCCACCCGCCTCCCAGGCGCCGACGACCTCCTCACGCCCGGCGATGGCCGCCACCGGAAACCCGTTGCCCATCGACTTGGCAAAGGTGGACACGTCGGGAACGACTCCGAAGACTTCCGCGGCACCGCCGAGGGCAATGCGAAAACCGGTCTTCACTTCGTCGAAGATGAGCACGGCGCCGTACTCGTCGCAGATTCGGCGAATGCCCTCGAGAAACCCGGGCTCGGGCATGATCCCAAAGACGTTGCCGAGTATTGGCTCGACAACGAACGCGGCGATATGACGCCCGTCCGATCGAAACAGCCGTTCGGCGGCTTCGAGGTCGTTGAACGGCACCACCCGCACATTCTGCCTGATGGCCTCGGGGATCCCCGACGACACCTGATGCGGAACCGCGCTGCGTCGTGATCCGAGGGCATCGGCCGGCGAACTCGCGGTGCTGAACAGCACGTAGTCGTGCGCTCCGTGATAGGCACCCTCGAACTTGACGATGAGGTCGCGGCCGGTCACGCCGCGGGCCAGGCGGATGGCATGCATGGTCGCCTCCGTCCCGGTGTTGGTGAATCGGAGCCGATCGACCCAGGGCACCGCCTTCTTGACTGCCTCGGCCGCCTTCACTTCGGTCGAGGTCGTCATCGCGAAGGTCGTGCCCGCCGCGGCTGCCTCGCTCACGGCGGCAACAACCGCGGGATGGCCGTGTCCCAGGATGACTGGGCCGTAACCCAACTGGAAGTCGATGTACCGCTTCCCGTCCATGTCGAACACGTGCCCACCCTCACCCCTGGAGATCACCTGGGTGTCATCGTCTCCCAGGTAGCGGAAGCCACTGGAGACCCCGGATACCAGCGCCGCCTTGGCCCGTCCAAACCACGCTGCCGTCTCGGCTCCCTGCAGACCCATGCTCTCAGCTCCTGATGAGACCTGACTCTGGACAGGGTACCGATCGGTATGGTTCGGAGCCGCCCGAATCCGAGGGAGAGATGGCCAAGACACTCGATCTGTACATCGCCGGAGAGTGGACGCCTGGGACGGGAGACACCCATCACCGCCTGATGAGCCCGGTCACGGGAGAGCACATCGCCGACGTCCCTCTGGCGGCTGCGGCGGACATCGATCGCGCCGTCGCGGCTGCTCGATCGGCCCAGGACGAGTATCGCCATTGGTCCGCGTTCGAGCGGGCGGAGTTGTGCATCCGGATCGCCGCCGCCATAGACACCATGGTCCCTGAGATCGCCCGCATCCAGACACTGGAGCAGGGCAAGCCGTACCACGCAGAGTCGCTCACCGACATCGCCGAGGCCAACCAGTATTTCCTCAACGCCGCCGAGGACGTCAAGCGGCTATCCGGCGAGGTGATCCCGACCAGCGCTCGCAGCAAGAGGATGTTCACCTTCCACCGGCCCGTCGGGGTGTGGGCGGCGATCACCCCGTGGAACTTCCCGGTCACCATCCCACTCGAGTACGTCGGGCCGGGGTTGGCGGCGGGGAACGCGGTGATCGTAAAGCCCCCGGAGTTCACCAGCTGGGCACTGCTCGAGTTGGCGAAGGCCCTCGACGCCGCAGGAGTGCCGAAGGGCCTGGTGTCGATCATTCCCGGCGGCGGGGACATCGGCGACCACCTCGTCACCCACGCAGGGGTCGACGCCATTGGATTCACCGGATCGTCGGCCACCGGCAAGACGATCATCTCGCGCATGGGAGTCAAGCGGTCGATCATGGAGATGTCCGGCAACGGCCCCACGATCGTCACCGAAGATGCCGACGTCGCCACCGCCGCGACCGCGGCGGTATACGGCGCGTATTACAACGCCGGCCAGGTGTGTTGTGCCACCGAGCGGGTGATCGTCCTCGATGCGGTCCACGACGAGTTCGTCGAGTCGGCTCTCGCCGCTGCCAAGGAGGTACGCCTCGGCGATCCCTTCGACGAGACCACCAACATGGGGCCGCTGAACAACGAGCCGACGGCCGAGAAGATGGATCGGCACCTTGCAGACGCCACGGAGAGTGGCGGCCGGATCCTCGTCGGCGGCGGCCGGGCAGGCGGATTCCCCACCGACCTCTATTACCGGTTCACCGTGGTCGACGATGTGCCCGAGTCGAGTCTCCTGGCGACCGAGGAGTCGTTCGGACCCGTGCTCCCGATCATCGGAGCGTCCACCGACAACGAGGCCGTCGCCGTGGCAAATCGGACCCGGCTCGGCCTCCAGGCGGCCGTGTTCACCCGGAGCCTGAGCAAGGCGTTTTGGTATGCCGATCGGATCCGGTCGGGGACCGTCGTGATCAACGACTCGACCGACTTCTGGGAGACCTTTCAGCCGTTCGGAGGGGCCGCGGGGACCGACACCGGCTGGGGACGCGGTTCGATCGAAGAGTTCACCGACCTGCAGACGCTGGTGATCGACATCGGCTGAAGCCGCCGACTTGCTGGGGTAGCCTCCGCCCCATGTCTTCCTTCTGGCACCCCTTTGCGGCCATGGGCGCAGTCTCCGGGAACGAGTTCGCAGTCGAACGCGGCAACGGCGTCTGGATTTACGACACCAACGGCAACCGTTATCTCGACGGCACCGCCAGCCTGTGGTACTGCCAGGTGGGTCATGGCCGCACCGAGATAATCGACGCCATGACCACACAGGCCCGCATCCTCGAGGCGTATCACACGTTCGGCGACTTCTCGAATTCGAAGATCGACACACTCGCAGATCGGGTGGCCCGATACTCCCCCGACCCTGCGAGCAAGGTCTTTTTCACCAGCGGAGGGTCGGACTCGGTCGACACCGCTGCCAAGATGGCACGCCACTACTTCCAGATCACCGGCGAGCCGGAACGAACCGTGTTGATCACACGCGACTGGGCGTACCACGGGATGCATGGCTTCGGGACGAGCCTCGCCGGCATCCCCGGCAATGCCGACGGGTACGGAGGCCTCGTGCCTGACATCGTCAAGATCCCGTTCGACTCCACCAACGCCCTGGCGGCCACGATCGACGAGATCGGTGCGCCGCGAATCGCCGGGTTCTTCTGCGAACCAGTGATCGGCGCCGGCGGGGTCCGCCCGGCTCCGGAGGGCTACCTGAAGGAGGCGAGGAGCATCACCGCGGATGCCGGCGCCCTGTTCATCGCGGACGAGGTGATAACCGGCTTCTGCCGCACCGGCGACTGGTTCGCCTCGAACCGGTTCTCACTGCAACCGGATCTGCTGACCTTCGCCAAGGGCGTCACCTCGGGTTACCTGCCGATGGGTGGGGTCGTCGCCTCGCCCCGGGTGGCCGGGCCCTTCTTCGCTGAGGGGAGCCCGATGTTCCGCCACGGGTACACGTACACGGGTCACCCGACCGTCGCCGCGGCCGCCCTGGCGAACCTCGACATCCTCGAGACCGAGGGGCTGGCCGAGCGTGCGCTCCATCTCGAGAGCAAGCTGGTCGAGGCGCTGGAATCCCTCACCGACCATCCGCTGGTCGGAGGGCATCGGTCCGGTGTGGGTTTCCTCGGGGCCCTGGTGCTCGCCCCCGATGCCCTCGCCGATGATCCATCGCTCCCGATGAAGGCCTTCCTATCGGTTCGCCGTGCCGGCCTGATCAGCCGGGCGATCGGAGGTGACGCCCTTCAGGTGTCGCCTCCGCTCGTGATGAGTGACGATGAGCTCGAACAATTGGTGGCTCTGATGAGACGAGGCCTCGACGACCTCCATGCGGAACTCGGGCAGCGGAGTCAGTCGACCCAGGATCCGCCGGGCTCAGGGTGACTCGTCGCGATCGCCGGGAGGTCCATCGCCTCGACGATCAGCCGGTGGACGAGCACGCTCATCGATACGCCTTCGGCGCGGGCGCGGCTTCGGAGAACCCGAACCAGGTGGATCGGAAGCCGGGCGTCGAGGCGTTCTCGCGGTTCCGTCCAGTCGGGAGCAACCGGTCGGCCCCAGTCGCCGAGTTCGTACATAGTCGTCCTCCGAATTACACCTGTGCAATTCGCCTGATCGACTAAACGGTAACCACTCAGCGCGCGATGCCCAAGGATTTCGGCGACCCTCGGCGCGCAACACTCGGGGCGTCGAACGTTTCGGACGAGCACGACGCCGCGTAGCGCTCCCGTCAGATGAAGATGATCTGGCCGCCCTCGCTCAATTCCATGAACTCGGTGGCGCCGATGATCCCCTCGACGCCGTCGAACAGGTCTTCCATCTCGAGCTTCATCATGTCCGCCGACATCTTGCACGCCCATAGGTGAGCGCCGCTGTCGACGAGCGTCTGGAGGAACTCAGGGACCTCCGGGAAGCCGAGCTTGGCGATCTCCTTCTTCATCATGTGGGTCGCCATCGCGGTCATGCCGGGAATCGGCCCGAGAGCCTGCGGCATGTGCATGGCGGTGTTGCCCACCGGCGTCGCCTTGAGGTGGTCCATCCGCTTACGCGTGACCATGTCGAGTCCCCAGAATGTGAAGAACACGTGGGTCTCAATGCCCTCACCGAGAGCGGCGTTGGCGAGCACCATCCCGGGGTACGCCATGTCGAGCGTGCCTTTCGAGCAGATGATGCAGAGTTTGCGGTCGGTGTCCTCGTCTGCGAACGACGGGACCGGAGCGGTCTTGGTGACGGTCGTCATGGTGGTCTTTCTCCTATCCCCTCAGATGCAGCCCTTGGGCTTGGGAAGGCCCGATACGTATGCCATCTTCTTGCCCGGCTTCTTCGGGAACAGCTCGAAGAGGCGCTTCGTGGTGACATCGATGGTCGAGCTGATCCGGCGGAGGGTGGGCGTCTCCCCTTCGGATGCAAAGTCGTCCCGTAGGAACCTGATGACGCTCCAATGGTCCGGGGTCAGTTCATCGATGCCGATGCTCTTGGCGAGTGCAGCGGCCATGTCTTCGGTCCACTCGGCCGGGTCCGTCATGAACCCTTCCTCGTCGACCTGGATCTCACGGCCGGCGATCGACGCCATGGTCGTCATTGCTCCGTCTCCTCTCGTTTCTCTGTTTCGATTCCGGCCGCGTCCGTGCCGGCGAGGCCCCTCACCAGGGCGAGGGCACGGTGCAGCCCCAACTTCACTTCCGGATCGCGCAGCTCCCTGAGCAGTCCGAAGATCGAGAGCTTCTGGGGCTCGGCCCCGTCCCGCACGATGCGGGCGGTGTGCTGCAGCATCCTCATCACCTCGGGCTGGGTCATCTCTTTGACGGTCTGCAGGATGAGCACGACGTTGTCGCCCAGTTGCTCGAGGTCTTCGGAACCGAACGAGGTGACGATCCGGTCGACGACTTGGAGCAGTCCGGCGGCAAAGGTGAAGTAGCCCCTCCTCCCCATGTCGTCGAGGCGCTCGATCAGCGACTCGAACACCGCCCCGCCGACGTCGCCGACCTCGCCGGCCAGTTCGCCGACCGAAACCAGGGTGCCCACCGACTTCTCGAGCCGGGGGGCGGCCTGGGCGAGTCGCGTCAGCAGGTCGAGGACCGAGGCAGCGTCGATCTGCGTCTCGTCGAGCCATTCGATCGACCGTTCCATGGCTGTCGCCGCCACGGGACCGAGGTCGGCGCGGAAATCGGACATCGAGTCCCGACTCCGCCGCTCTTGCTCCAATCGGTCCATCAGGGCATCGATCCGCAGGGTCAACTCGTCCACTCTGGCGACGAGCTCCTCCGTGCCTGCGCGGGTGGCGGTCGTCACGATCGCTCCTTGCCGGCGAGGAGCATGCGGCTGGGCAGCGGCAGGTCCTTGCCGCGGAGCAGCACGTTCCAGTACGTCCACCGGAACATCAGCTTGCCCCAGTGGTTCATCTCGGTCTCTTCAAGGAGCGTGAACGGGCCGATGCCGGGAAGAGGGAACTTGCCGGGCAACGGCTCGGTCGTGTAGTTGAAGTCGATCAGCATCGCCTTGCCGAATCCGGACTCGATGAAGCAGTTGGCGTGGCCGTCGAACTCCTCGAGCGGCGGCAGGCCCCGGATTCCCCTGAGGAAGTTCGCCGTGAACACCTCGGAGGCGAAATGCGCAACAGAGCCTGCCTTCGAGGTGCCCAATTCGGCGGCATCTCCGATCGCGAACACGTTCGCGTGACCTTCGGCGGCAAACGTCTTGCGGTCGACCGACACGTGGTTGAGCTCATCGCCGAGCCCGGACTCGCCGACGAAAGCGGCGCCCATGTTCACCGGGATGGTCACCAGGAGGTCGAACGGGATCTCCCGCTCATCGTACGAGACCAGCTTGCCCTCATCGGCGTCCACCCGCTCCGTGTAGAAGTCGGTCTCGAGGCCGATCTTCTTGTCATCGAGCAGATGCCCGAGCCGCCGCGAGGACACCGGCTTGGTGAAGGCCCCGGACAGTGGGGTGGCATACACCACCTCGGCGCGATCGCGCATTCCCCGCTCCTGGAGCCACCAGTCGGTCAAGAACACGAACTCGAGAGGGGCGACCGGGCACTTGAACGGAAGCTCCATCACGTTCACGACGATTCGTCCACCGTCCCACCGGTCCATCCTGTCGGCGAGGGCCGTGGCTCCTTCGAGCGTGTAGAAGTCGTGGATGGTGTCGCGCCACGCCGGGCCGAGCAGACCGGGAGTCTGCTCCGGGCGGGGCGTCGTCCCGGTGGCGATGATCAGATAGTCGTAGTCCAACGAATGACCGTTGACGAACACCTTCTGGGCGGCGGTGTCTACTCCCTGGATCGGAGCGACCACCATCCGGACACCCGGCGGCACGAAGTCGCGTCGGCGGCGGACCACGTCGTCGGGGCGGTACATCCCGAACGGAATGAACAACAGGCCGGGCTGGTAGATGTGGGTCTCGTCCTGGTCGACGATGGTGATCTCCCACTCCGCCGGGTCCAGGTGGGGGCGAAGGCGGTTGACCGCCATCGTCCCGGCCAGACCAGCCCCGAGGACGACGAGTTTCTTCACGGCTAGCTCCTTGTCTCTGCGAGATCTGCGATGGCGGCGAGCGTCCCGGTGTGGTGCAGGCGTTCTTCGACCAGATTGGAGAACAGCACTCCCACCCTCGGCAGGAGCCGCAGGATCCGCTCCCGCTCCTCCGGACCCACCCGGTACACCTCGTCGATATGGGGAGCCAGAGTGTCGGCGCCGACCCCAAGGGCGGCAGCGATCGACCGAATCTCATCGGAATCTGGCGGCCAGTCGTCGCGGGCGATGCCTCCGGCGATGACCATCCCGAGGAGCCGGGACTCGTGGCGGATGAACGCACGGGCGCACAGGAACCCGAAATCGCTGGGGTGGAACCGGGGAACCAGCTCGGGCACCGTGCCGTAGCGCCGCCACGACTCGGTGCACTTTGCCCTCACGGCCGGATCCGATCCCACCGAGGTGAAGAGCCCGCAGGGGTTGGCGACGGTGGTGAGGGGGGTGCCGTCCATGTCGGTGAGAACAGCCATGACGCCCGCGGCCTCGGCGACAACCTCGATGATGGCCTGGGCGACTCCCGGGCTGACGACACCGACCAGCCGGTCTCGATCGGAGCTCTCGACCGGAGCGGCCCCCAGGCGCAGCCAGGTCTCCACCGCATCCGCGGGGAACCGCCACTGCCGACCCACCTTCACCGCGGGAATGCGCCCGTCCTCCGCCATCCGATAGATGGTGGACTTGTCGACCTTGATCAGGTCCTGGAGGTCCTTGGTGGTGAGGAAGGTCACGAAGACGCTCCTGCCGTTTTGTGCATCTGGTGCATCTCATGCACCGTACGCCTGCGGCAGAGGACGACTTCAGGGCCGAAAGTCATGCAGGAGGAGGGCTTGAGTCACACCCTCTCCGCGGGCCGGTGGGCAGGAACTCCGGAAATCGCCCGGTCTACGCCACCTCGAACAGGCCGGCGGCACCCATGCCGCCGCCGATGCACATGGTGCTCACCACGTATCTGGCACCGCGGCGCTTGCCTTCGATGAGGGCGTGGCCGACCATCCGGCTCCCGCTCATCCCATAGGGGTGCCCGATCGAGATCGCTCCGCCGTCGACGTTGAGGAGTTCGTCTGGAATCCCCAACCGATCGCGGCAGTACACGACCTGCACGGCGAACGCCTCGTTGAGCTCCCACAGTCCGATGTCGTCGATCGTCAGCCCCGTCCGCTCGAGCAGTCTCGGAACCGCAAACACGGGCCCGATCCCCATCTCATCCGGTGCACACCCGGCGACCGCGATCCCCCGGTAGTACCCCAGAGGTTGGAGACCCCGCGCCGAGGCCAGTTCGGCGGACATGACGACGCATGCCGACGCCCCATCGGACAGCTGACTGGCGTTCCCCGCCGTCACCGAGCCACCGAGCACGGGAGTGAGCGCAGCCAAGGCCTCAGCCGTCGTGTCGGGGCGATTGCCCTCGTCGCGATCCAGCGTCACGTCGACCAACGTCTCGACGCCAGTCTCTTTGTCTTTCACCACCTTGGTCGTCTTCACCGCGACGATCTCCTGGTCGAACCTGCCCGCCTCCTGGGCAGCAGCGGTGCGCTGCTGGCTCTGCAGGCTGTAGGTGTCCTGAGCCTCGCGGGATATGGAGTACCGCTCGGCGACGACTTCGGCGGTGTGCAGCATCGGCATGTACAGGTTCGGCTGGACTTCTAGGAGCGCCGGGTCCATTGCCCGGAACTGGTTCATCTGCTGGTTCTGTACGAGGCTGATCGACTCCAAGCCGCCGGCGACGACGATCGGCATGTCGTCGACGATCACCTGCTTGGCGGCGATGGCGATGGCCATCATTCCCGAGGAGCATTGGCGATCGACGGTCATCCCGCTCACCGTGTCGGGCATTCCGGCAGCAAGCGCCGACTGGCGGGCGATGTTGAAGCCGGTGGTGCCCTGGGTGAGGGCGTTGCCGATGACCACGTCGTCTGGCTCACCGGGCTCGACTCCCGCCTTCTCCAGGGCAGCCCGAATGGCGTGCGCCGCCAGGGAGGGCCCCTCGAGGTTGTTGAACGCCCCCCGGTATGCCCGGCCGATCGGCGTCCGGGCCGTCGAGACGATGACCGCTTCTTTCATGAGAGCCCTCCTTGCCGGGGAGGATGCGGTCTCGGAGGGTCTGAGTCAACTCGGTACGATGTCTGGGAGCCGCCGGTCGAACGCCGCCACGTGCAGCAGCACCGCCCACAGCAGGAGAATCTCGCCACCAGCCTCGATCGACTCCTCGATCACGACGAGCAGCCGTGGGCCCCCAAGTGTGGGGTCCACTGCCTCGAGGAGCGGGACGGTCATCCACATGAGGATCGCAATCACCGCCATCCTGCCTTCAGCGGTGCGCCAGCCCAGCGTCCGGCCAAGCCACCGCAGCATCCACACGGCCCCGATCGCCGCAACCGGAGCAACGACGATCACCCACGTGTACAGGCTCGGCAGCCAGGAGACGGACGCCACCCTCCCTGCAAGCTCCCCGGCGAGCTCGTGCAGGGAGGCC
>Ga0209640_10005752_pt1 | contig 10846 bp, 11 predicted proteins | sample RifCSP10_1_FD_184018 | JGI IMG/M metagenome (GOLD analysis project Ga0209640, IMG submission 184018) | Soil microbial communities from Rifle, Colorado - Rifle CSP2_sed 10_1 (SPAdes) (version 2) | ecosystem: Environmental > Terrestrial > Deep subsurface > Rock core/Sediment | place: Rifle...
TGGGGGCAGATCGGCGATGTCCTGGTCGTGACCACCGCCACCTGCGGCGTGGGATTCGCGATGTTCGGGCGATGCTTCGAGAACTGGCAGGCCGACGTCCCGGCGCGCGTGCTGTTCGCGGTGGTCTCATTGGCGACCCTGTTTCATCCGAACGACAAGCTGATCTGGGGGACCGCCGCGGTCACCCTCGTCGCCCTGATCTGGGCCATCCGGCGCCACAATGTGATTGCGCCGCCGAAGGACGCGCCCGCGCCCGAAATCGATGCGACCGCACCGGCACCGCCGGAAGATCTCGCCCGCGTGGTCGCCGAGGCGCGGCGCGACATCGGCTGACCGCGGCCGCCTAATCGCGGACGGGTACCTTTTCGAGTTCTGCGAGCCAGGCGACGGCGTTGCCGTCCGACGGTGCGCGCCAGTCGCCGCGCGGCGAGAGCGACCCGCCCGAACCCACCTTCGGCCCGTTGGGGAGCACGCTGCGCTTGAACTGGCTGGTGGCGAAGAAGCGCTCGATGAATACGCGCAGCCACTTCCGGATGACCGCGAGCGGATAGTCGCCGCGCCAGGCATTCCACGCAAGGAACGCGATCTTGGAAGGCGCGTAGCCGTAGCGCAGCGAGAAGTAGAGGTGAAAGTCCTGCAGCTCGTACGGGCCGATCACGCGCTCGGTCAACTGCGCGGGCTGGCCGCGCCGCGTCCCGGGCACGAGTTCGGGGCTGATCGCGGTGGCGAGCACGCGCGCAAGGGCGCTCTGCACCGGCTTGTCGAACTGGCCGGACTGCGCCACCCAGCCGATCAGGTAGCGGATCAGGGTTTTCGGCACGCTCACGTTGACGTTGTAATGCGACATATGGTCTCCGACGCCATACGTACACCAGCCCAGCGCAAGTTCCGACAGGTCGCCCGTGCCGACCACCATCGCCGCATGCCGGTTGGCGAGCCGGAACAGGTGACTGGTGCGCTCGCCGGCCTGCACGTTCTCGAACGCGATGTCGTACAGCTTCCGGCCGCCCGCGTACGGGTGCCCGATGTCCTTCAGCATGCGCTCGCACGAAGGGCGGATGTCGATCTCTTCGGCGCTCGCGCCGATCGCGCGCATCAGTTGCCATGCAGTGGAACGGGTGCGCGTCGTAGTCGCGAATCCCGGCATCGTGTAGGCAAGGATGTTCCGGCGCGGCAGCTTCAACTCGTCCATCGCGCGCGCGCAGACGAGCAGCGCCTGCGTCGAGTCGAGGCCGCCCGAGATTCCGATGACGAGTTTTCTCGTCCCCGTCGCGCGCATCCGGGTCGCAAGGCCCTGCACCTGGATGCGATAGACCTCCTCGCAGCGGGCGTCGCGCGTGGCGGGGTCCGACGGCACGTAGGGGAAACGCGGCACGTTGCGCTCGAGCGGCAGCTTTCCCTGCGGCAGCGGCAGCGACCAGTCCACGGTGCGAAAACGCGCGATCTCGGCCCGGTGCCGGCGCGCGGACTCGCCGAAGGAGTTCTGGCGCATGCGGTCCGCCTCCAGCCGCTCGAGGTCCACGTCCGCGACGGTAAGCTGGGGCTCGTTGGAAAAACGGCGCGACTCGGCAAGGAGCGAGCCGTTTTCGTAGGCCATCGCGTGCCCGTCCCAGGCAAGGTCGGTGGTCGACTCGCCGACGCCGGCGGCGCTGTAGAGGTGCGCGGCGATGCAGCGCGCCGACTGGTTCGAGGCGAGCTCGCGCCGGTACTGGTGCTTGCCGATGACGACGTTCGAAGCCGACAGGTTCGCGATCACGGTCGCCCCGGCGAGCGCGGCATACGAGGAAGGCGGCACCGGCACCCAGAGGTCCTCGCAGATCTCGGCCGCGAGAACGAGCTTCGGCTGTTCGGCAAGCCGGAACAGGAGGTTGGTTCCGAAGGGCGCCCTCTGGCCCGCGAGGACCACCTCATCGCACGAGGCGGCGTCCGCGGGCGTGAACTGGCGCAGCTCGTAGAACTCGCGGTAGTTGGGCAAATAGGTCTTCGGCACGACGCCGAGCAGCCGGCCCCGGCAGATCAGCGCCGCGCAGTTGTACAGCAGGCCTTGCACCGCGACCGGCAGCCCGACAAACGCCGCGAGCGGCAGGTTCCTGGTCCGGGACAGCAGACCGTTGAGCGCATCCTCGGATGCGCGCACCAGCGCCTGCTGATGGAACAGGTCCTCGCAGGTGTAGGCCGAGAGCCCGAGTTCCGGAAACACCGCGACCAGCGCCTTGCGGCGCGCCGCTTCGCGCATGAGCGCGAGCGTCGCCTCCGCGTTATGCGCCGGATCCCCGACGCGCACCGCGGGCGCGCCGAGCGCCACGCGGACGAAACCGTGCCGGTACAGGCTGAAAAACGGGTTCCGAAGGGCCATGCGGACGCCATTCTAGCGCACCGCGGCTATGGTATGCTAGGCCATATGGTGCTGTTCGAAGAGCGCGTCCTGCTTGCCGACGGCGCGCTCGCAGAGATCGCACTCGAACGCGGCGGACGCTACCGGCTTCGCTTGGCGCGTGCAGGCGATCCGCTCATCGAGTACCGGAGCGACGGCGCGAAGCATCGCAGGCGCAGGCAGGGCCGCGAGCAGGCGTACGAATTCAGGTCGGTCGAGCAATTGCGCTACGACTTCGAGCGCGATGTCGAAGAAGCTCAACGTCAGGGTTAGCGGCCTGCCGGACGCGCTGGACCGTTTCGAGGCGGCCTGGCACTTCGCCTCCGGGCGCGGCCCCGTCGCGACGGTGCACGTGCTCAGCTTTGCCGACCTGCCGACGCTCCTGAAAACTCTTACTCCGGCGCGCTGGCAGTTGCTCGGCCGGCTGCGCGCCGCGGGTCCCAGCTCGGTCCATGCGCTTGCGAGGCGCCTCGAGCGCGATTACAAGAACGTCTATATGGACGTCAAGGCGCTTGTCGCGCTGGGGCTGATCGAGCGCCGGGAGGGCGGAAAGATCGCGGTCGGCTGGGACGCTGTGCGCGCGGAGCTGCGGTTCTAGCGCGGCGCAAAAACCAGAAAATACTGGTTCGGCAGGAAGCCGTATTGCTCGAGCAGCCGGTAACCGGCTTGTTCCATTTCGAGTCGCACGCGCTCGGCCGCGATGCGGTGCTCGACAGGCGGCCCGCCCGGCGAATCGAGCCTGAAGTCGATGATCGCAACGCGTCCGCCCGGCCGGAGCGATCCTCGCAGCCGCGAGAAGTAATCCGTGCGTTTCCCGATGTGATGGTAGGTGTCGACCAGCAGCGCAAGGTCCACCGGTGCGGGCAGTTTCGGGTCGGCATCGGCGGCCTGGTGCGAAGACAAGTTGGCGAGCTTTTCCTTCGCTGCGCGCGCGTTGAGGAAGCGCACCATGTCCGCGCCGATGTCGGCGCCATAGACGTGCCCCTGGGGCGCGGCGCGCGCCAGGCGCACCGCGAAATAGCCCGTTCCCGAGCCGATGTCGGCGATCCTCGCATCCGGCGCGAGCTTCAGTGCGCTGATCACCTCCGCGGGTCTCTGCCAGGCGTCGCGTGCCGGGTCGTCGAAGACCCTGGACCAGCGCTCGGCGTCGTCGAACCGCTGGTGCATATGCTGCTCGCCGCGCTGGGCGAAGGCGGACCCCGCGAGCAGCATCAGGCCCGCGATCGCGGGGAGCAGGATTCTTACAGCCATCCGGCCTTTCTGAACCTCGAGAACAGAAGCACGTCGAGCAGCACCATCACCCAGATCGCGAAGGGATAGCCCAGCTCCCACCGGAGCTCGGGCATGTGCTCGAAGTTCATGCCGTACACGCCCGCGATCATGGTCGGCACCGCGACCAGGGCGCCGTAGGCGGCGAGGCGCTTGGTGACCTCGGTCTCGCTCACCGTGATCAGTGCCAGGCTCACCTGGATCGCGGTGTGCACCGTGTCCCGCGTCGTGTCGATGGATTGATTGACCCGCACCAGGTGGTCGTAGACGTCGCGGAAGTATTCGCCAAGGCCCGCGCACACCTGGGGCACCCGCCCCCCGGTCAGCTTGCCGGTCGCCTCGAGCAGCGGCCCGGCGGCGTGCTTGAGGGTCAGCAGCTTCTGCCGCACGTAGTACAGCGCCTCGATGTTCGCGCGCTGCGACTTGCTGGCGAAAATCTGCTCCTCGATCCTCTCGAGGTCGGTCTCGAGGGCGTCGAGCAGCGGGAAGTAGCGGTCCACCGCGGCGTCCATGAGCGCATAGAGCACGTAACCCGAGCCGTGCCTGAGCAATGCCGGCTCCCGCTCGCAGCGCGCCCGCACGTCGAGGAAGCCGCGCTCTGCCCGGCTCCTGACCGAGAGCACGTAGTTCGGCCCGACAAAGACCGCGAGCTCGCCCACGCGCAGTTCGTCGCCCGAGCGCTCGATCATGTGCAGCACGGTGAACAGCTCGCTGCCGTATTCGTCGATCTTGGGACGCTGGTGGCCATGGTGCGCATCCTCGACGGCGAGCGGATGCAGGCCGAATTCCTCCTTCATCTCCAGCAGTTCGCCGTCGCTCGGGTCCCGGAGCGCCACCCAGACGAAGCAGTCGGGGCGGCCGACGTACGCCTTGATCTCGCGCCGGTCGATGTCGGCGAGCTTTCGGCCTTCCTGGTAGGCGGCGCAGTTGACGAGCATGAAAAATCGGGGACAGACCACGTTTTCGTGGCCGGATGGTACTCCGGATACAATTTCAGTTCCCGAAAACGTGGTCTGTCCCCGATTTTTCTCATGCCTGAAATCAGCCGCCGCGCCGCGACCCTCGGTACGGAAAACGCTTTCGTCGTGCTCGCCGAGGTGAACGAGCTTGCCCGCCAGGGCAGGGACATCGTCAGCTTCTGCATCGGCCAGCCCGACTTTCCCGCGCCGGAGAACGTGCAGGATGCGGCGATCCGCGCGATCCGCGACGGCAGGCACGGCTATACCCCCTCGGCCGGGATCGATCCCTTGCGCGAGGCGGCGGCGAAATACATGGCGGCGATGCGCGGCGGGCTGCCGATCCGGGCGCAGGATGTCGTGGTCGGCGCCGGCGCTAAACCGTTCATCGCCTACGCCATCCTGTCGACCACGGACCACGGCGCGGGAGAGGAAGTGATCTACCCGAATCCCGGCTTTCCCATCTACGAATCGCAAATCGTCGCGTGCGGCGCGCGGCCGGTTCCGGTGCACCTGCGCGAAGCGCGCGACTTCGCATTCGACCCGGCGGAGCTGGAGAAGCTCATCACGGCGAAGACCCGACTCGTGATCCTGAATTATCCGCAGAACCCGACCGGCGGTTTGCTCGGTCGCAAAGAGCTCGAGCAGATTGCCGCAATCCTGCGCAAACACCCGCAAGTCTGGATCTACGCCGACGAAATCTACTCGCGGCTCTGCTACGCGGAGGATTTCTTCTCGATCGCGCAGCTCCCCGGCATGTACGAGCGCACGATCCTCTCGGACGGCGCTTCGAAGACCTGGGCGATGACCGGGTGGAGGATCGGCTTCGCGTCGAACCCGGTACTCGCGCCGGTGTTCACGCGGTGGATCACGAACACCGAGTCCTGCGCCTCGCAGATCTCGCAGTGGGCGGCGCTGGAGGCGATCACGGGCCCGCAGCATGCGGCGCAGGCGATGCGAACCAGCTTTCTCGAGCGCCGCGACCTGATCGTGCGTCTGCTGAACGACGTTCCGGGCGTTAAGTGCCGTGTCCCGGGCGGGGCGTTCTACGCCTGGCCCAACGTCACCGAGGCCTGCCGCATGATCGGCGCGGCCGATTCGGAGGAATTCCGCAGGCGCCTGCTCAACGAGGCGGGCGTGGCGGTGCTCGCGGACATCCATTTCGGCGCGCGCGTTCCCGGCGAGGGGCAGCATGTACGCTTCTCCTACGCCGCGTCGAACGAGCAGATCGAGAGGGGCGTGGCGCGGATGGCGGACTTCATCCGGCGCGGCGCCCGGGAAACTCTCGCCCGGTCCGCGCCTGCTTCGCAAGGGGCGGAGGAGGGGGCAGGGCGCGCGTGAGCGAGGTGTGGAAGCCCTCGGTGACCGTCGCCGCGGTCATCGAACGAGGCGGCCGGTTCCTGTTCGTGGAGGAAGACGCCGACGGGCGGCGCGTGCTCAACCAGCCTGCGGGTCATCTCGATGCCGGTGAATCGCTGGTCGCGGCCTGCTCGCGCGAGGTGCTGGAGGAGACCGCGCACCGCTTCACGCCCACCGGGCTGCTCGGTGTGTACCGCTGGCACTATCCGCAAAAGGACGTGACCTTTCTGCGCTTTGCGTTTCGCGGCCGCCTGGACGGGATCGAGCAGGAACGCGTACTGGATCGGGAGATCCTTGCGCTGCACTGGCTTAGGCCGGAGGAACTGGCGGCGCGCCGCGCGATGCACCGCTCGCCGCTCGTCGAGCGCTGCGTGGCGGATTACGTCGCGGGCAGGAACTTCCCGCTCGAGCTGCTCAGTCGCGAATTTGCTTGATACAGGCGCGTCGCCGCCCGCCTTGGCCGCGCTGCCGTCCGGTGCGGGTTGCATCGCCGCTGTCTTGTCGATCCGAGGCCGGCGGATCCGCTCTGCTACACTTCAGGAAGAATTACGCTGAGAAATCATGGGTGAACGAGTCGTAGTCGGGATGTCCGGGGGAGTGGACTCGTCGGTCGCGGCGCTGTTGTTGAAGCGCCAGGGCTACGACGTGGTGGGCCTCTTCATGAAAAACTGGGAGGACGACGACACCGAGGACTACTGCTCCGCGCGCCAGGACTTTCTCGATGCCGCAGGGGCCGCGGACGTCATCGATATCCCGCTGGAAGCGGTCAATTTCGCGGCCGAGTACAAGGATCGGGTATTCGCGGAATTCCTGCGCGAATACCAGGCAGGCCGAACCCCCAACCCCGACGTGCTGTGCAACGCCGAAATCAAGTTCAAGGTGTTCCTCGAGCATGCCATGGACCTGGGCGCGACCCGGATCGCGACGGGGCACTACGCGCAGGTGAAGCAGAAGGGAGCGCTGTTTCAGCTGCTGCGCGGTGCCGACCCGGAAAAGGACCAGAGCTACTTCCTGCACCGGCTGACCCAGGCGCAGCTCGCGCGCGTGATCTTCCCGGTGGGACATCTCGCGAAGACCGAAGTGCGCAAAATCGCCGAGGAGGCGCGGCTGCCCAACCACGCGAAGAAGGACTCGACCGGGATCTGCTTCATCGGCGAGCGGCCGTTCCGCGATTTCCTGAAGCGCTACCTGCCGCGCGAGCCCGGACCGATCCGGACGCCGGAAGGCAAGCACATCGGCGAGCACATCGGGCTTGCCTTCTACACCATCGGGCAGAGAAAGGGCATCGGAATCGGAGGAACAAGGGACGCCGAAGCGGAGGCGTGGTACGTCGCGCAGAAAGACCCGGCCGAGAACGCGCTCGTCGTGGTGCAGGGGCACGACCATCCGCTGCTCCTGAAACGCGCGGTGTCGGCTCAGGCCGCGAGCTGGATTTCCGGCGATGCGCCCGCCGAAGGCTCGACGCATTCCGGCAAGACGCGCTACCGGCAGCAGGATTCCATCTGCTTCGTCACGCGCTCCGAAGACGACGAGATCGCCCTCGAATTCGCCCAGCCGCAGTGGGCGGTGACGCCGGGCCAGTCGGTGGTGCTCTACGATGCCGAGGTCTGTCTCGGCGGCGGGGTGATCGGCTAAGCGGTCGGCGTGGTGTCGGCGAATGCCGGGCGCGCCATCAGCCTGTCGAAGTGGCGCGCGAGGTTGGGGTACTGGCCGCGCCATTCGATCGAGGGGTGCCTGAAAGCGAGCCAGCCGAGACAGCAGCCCACTGCGATGTCGGCAAGGGTATAGCGCTCGTTGTGACACCAGGACCGTTCGCCGAGATCGGCGGCCATCAGCGCGAGTCCGCGGTTTACCTTGCCGGATTGTTTCGCGCTCCAGGCGGTGCTCTGTTCCCTTTTCGGCCGCAACGACTCGTAGCGGATCAGGAGCCCGGCGTCGAGCACCCCGTCGGCGAGCGCCTCCCAGCGCCGCACGGCGACACGCTCGCGGTTGTCCTCCGGGATCAGCCGCGCAATCGGCGAAACGTTGTCGAGAAATTCGACGATCACGCGCGAATCGAAGAGCGCCGTACCGTCATCCAGCACCAGTGTCGGAATCTTTCCCAGCGGATTGTGGGCGATCGCGGGATTGTCCTGCGCGCTGACGTCGACGAGTTCCACGTCGCACTCGATGCGCTTCTCGGCGAGTACCACCCGCACCTTGCGCGTGTAGGGGCTGGCGGGCGAAGCGAGCAGTTTCATGATGGGCGCGAGAATGGGGTCAGAGTAAATTTTCCGGCGGAAATGTTACTCTGACCCCAATTAGCGCAGCACCTCGTTAACGCGCCGGCGCAGGGCCGGGATGACTTCCATTTCGAACCACGGATTTTTCTTCAGCCACAGCCGGTTGCGCGGGCTCGGGTGCGGGAGCGGGAGGAAATCGGGGGCATATTCCCTCCAGGCGCGCACGGTCCGGGCGAGCGTCTTCTTCCGATTTGCGCCCAGGTAATAGGCCTGCGCGTACCGGCCGACGAGCAGCGTCAACCGGATCCCGGGCAGTGCGGCGCGAAAGCGCGGATGCCACAGGGGCGCGCATTCCGGTCGCGGCGGAAGATCGCCGCCGCGGCCTGTTCCGGGATAGCACAGGCCGGCGGGGATGATCGCGATGCGCGAAGTGTCGTAGAAGGCCTCGCGCTTCATCCCCAGCCACGCGCGCAGGTTGTCGCCGGAAGGATCGTTCCATGGAATTCCGGTTTCGTGGACGCGCCGTCCCGGCGCCTGGCCGACGATCAGCAGCCGCGCGCCGGCGCCGACGAGAAAAACCGGCTTCGGTCCGAGAGGCAGGTGCTTCTCGCATACATGGCACGCTTTTGCCTCGGAGACCACGTTCCCAAGTGCAGGAGGTGCGCGCATGCGGCATCTATAATAGGCCCTATGCCTTCCCCGCTCGCCGCGCTGTCGCCGCTCGATGGCCGGTACGCCAGGTCCGCGGATTCCCTAAGGCCCTACTTCTCCGAAAACGCGCTCATCCGCTACCGGGTGCGCATCGAACTTGCCTGGCTCAAGGCACTGGCAGCCGATGCGGGGATCGAGGAGCTCAAGCCCTTCTCCCGGGCCACGCTCGGTGCGCTCGACAGGCTCGTGTCGGGCTTTGCCGAAAGGGACGGCGAGCGGATCAAGGCGATCGAGGCCGAGACCAATCACGACCTCAAGGCGATCGAATACTGGCTCAAGGAGCGCCTGGCGCGGAACCGCGAGGTGCAGGGCTCGCTGGAGTTCATCCACTTCGCCTGCACTTCGGAAGACATCAACAATCTCGCCTACGCGCTGATGCTGAAGGACTCGCGCGCGAGCGTGATGCTGCCGGTGCTGGATGAGCTGATCGCCGTGCTGCGCGGGCTCGCGCACCGGCACGCATCCCTGCCGATGCTCTCGCGCACGCACGGGCAGCCCGCTTCCCCGACCACCCTCGGCAAGGAGCTGGCAAACGTGGTGCACAGGCTGCGCCGCGCGCGCGACCGCATCGCCGCGGTTTCGCTGCTGGGCAAGGTCAATGGCGCAGTCGGCAACTACAACGCGCATCTCGCCGCCTACCCGGATCTGGATTGGGAGCGCTTCTGCCGCCGGTTCGTGGAAGCGCTCGGGCTCGAATTCAATCCCTACACGATCCAGATCGAGCCGCACGATTCGTTCGCGGAACTCTTCGACGCATACGCACGCGCCAACACCGTGCTCCTCGATCTCGACCGCGACCTCTGGGGCTACGTCTCCCTCGGCTACTTCCGGCAGAAGCCGCGCAGGGGCGAGGTGGGCTCCTCCACCATGCCGCACAAGGTCAATCCGATCGACTTCGAGAATTCCGAGGGCAATGTCGGCCTTGCGAACGCGCTGCTGCGCCACCTCTCGGAGAAGCTGCCGGTGTCGCGCTGGCAGCGCGATCTCTCGGATTCGACCGCGTTGCGCAACGTCGGCCCTGCACTCGGGCACACGCTGCTTGCGTACGTCGCGTGCCTGCGGGGACTGGCCAAGCTTCAGGCCGACCCGCGCCGCCTGGCCGAGGACCTGGATGCGAACTGGGAAGTGCTCGCGGAGCCGATCCAGCAGGTGATGCGCCGGCACGGCGTTCCCGAAGCCTACGAGAAACTCAAGGCACTGACGCGCGGCAGGCGTCTCGACCGCAGGCAGCTTGCGGCGTTCCTGCGCGGCTTGCCGATCCCCGCGGCCGCGAAGAAGCGGCTGCTTTCGCTCACGCCTGCCCGCTACACGGGCCTCGCTGCCACGCTCGCGAAGAGAATCTGAAGTCGCCGATGCTGTACGCGGCGACGATCTTCCTGTCCTCGTTTCTGCTGTTCCTGGTGCAGCCGCTGATCGCCCGGCTGATCCTGCCCTGGTTCGGCGGCACGGCGGCGGTGTGGACCACCTGCATGCTTTTCTTTCAGACCATGCTGCTCGCCGGATATGCCTACGCCCATGCAGCGGAGGCGCGCCTTGCGCCGCGGGCGCGGGCCGCGGTTCACACGGTGCTGCTTGCGGCGGCGCTCGCGTTGCTGCCGATCGCGCCCGACGAGAGCTGGAAGCCGCTGGGCGACGAAGAGCCGGTCCGCTATATCCTGGTGCTGCTCGGCGCTGCGGTCGGGCTGCCTTACTTTCTGCTGTCCGCCACCAGTCCGCTGGTGCAGGCGTGGTTCGCGCGCGCCCGGCCGGACGAGAACCCGTATCGCCTGTTCGCGGTGTCGAACTTCGCCTCGCTTCTCGCCCTGATCGGTTACCCGGTCGTGGTCGAGCCTTTTCTCGGCAGCCGCGTTCAGGTGACGATGTGGTCGGCGCTGTTCGCGGTCTTCGCGCTGCTATGCGCGGGACTCGCGTGGCTTACCCCCACACTGACCCTCCCCCTTGGCAAGGGGGAGGGA
>Ga0209640_10005753_pt1 | contig 10845 bp, 8 predicted proteins | sample RifCSP10_1_FD_184018 | JGI IMG/M metagenome (GOLD analysis project Ga0209640, IMG submission 184018) | Soil microbial communities from Rifle, Colorado - Rifle CSP2_sed 10_1 (SPAdes) (version 2) | ecosystem: Environmental > Terrestrial > Deep subsurface > Rock core/Sediment | place: Rifle...
GGCCGCCGGCGATCGCGTTCGCCTGCAAGCCGGCGAGCCCGACGCGGACCAGCGCGTCGTGCGCGAGCGCCCGCGCTTCCGCGTCGCTGCCCGCGCCCACATAGGCCCCGACGACCACGTTCTCGAGCACGGTCATGCGCGGAAAGGCGCGCACCACCTGGAACGTGCGGCCGATGCCCTGCGCGCACACTTGGTGCGGCTTCAGTCCGACCAGCTCCTTGCCGTCGAACCGGATACTGCCCCCGTCCGGCGCAAGGAACCCGTTGACCACATTGAACAGCGTGGTCTTGCCGGCGCCGTTCGGGCCGATGATCCCGTAGATCTCACCTTCGGGGACCACCACGCTCACGCCGTCCACGGCCTTGAGGCCGCCGAACGAGCGGGTGACGCTCTCGAGCGAGAGCAGCGGCTTGCTCGCGCGCGCCGGCCGCGCGGACGCGAGCGTCGTCACCTGCGCCGGTCGGCGCTCCACGGATTCGCTTGAAGCAGCAGCGGCCGCCGAAGCCGGCGTGCGCCGCGCCACGAGATAATCGCGCACGCGCCAGTAGATGCCCTCGGGCGCCAGCAGAATGATCACAATGATGGCGAGCCCGTAGACCACCCCCTGGATGCCGGGAACGATGTGTCCGAGCTCGCCGTGCAGAATCTCCGCGAGCGGCACCAGCACCGCGGCGCCGATCACCGGCCCCCAGAACACACCGACCCCGCCGAATAGCGTCACGATCAGCGCCTGCGCCGACACCAGCACACCGAACACGGTCGGCGGCGTGACCACCAAGAGAACCATGGCATAGAGCGCGCCGGCGGCTGCTCCGATGCCCGCGCTCAACATCATCGCGAACATCTTGAGCTTGAGCGCGTTGATGCCGGCCGCCTCGGCCGCGGGCTGGTTCTGCTTGATCGCCAGGAGCGAGCGGCCGAAGCGCGAGCGCTCCACGTGCATCGAGAGCACCATGGCGCCGACCAGGAGCACCATGGCCATCACCATATAGGCGCGCGTGTCGCTGAACTGCGCGTAGAAGGCGGGCGCGTCGCGCATCATCGGGAGCGACACTTCCTGGTAGCCCATCCACTCGAACACGTAGAGCATGGCGAGCGGATAGGCGAGCATCGACAGCGCGAAATAGTGGCCGCGCAGGCGGAAGGTGGGAACGCCGATCACGATGCCGGCGAGCACGCCGACCACAACACCGAGCGGAATTCCGATCCAGGGCGTGATGCCGAATTGCACGAACGCGATCGTCATCGTGTAGGCGCCGAGGCCGAAGAACGCCGCATGGCCAAACGAGATCATGCCGCTATAGCCGCTGAGCATGTTCCAACTCAGGCCCATCGTTCCCCAGATGAGAACGAGCGTCATGATGAGCTGATAGTAAGAATTGCGGACCAGCAATCCGAGCAGAAGATAGGCCACGGCGAAGGCGGCGATCGCGGCGTATTGCCTGCCGATCCGTCCGCTCACGCTTCCCATCACGCGCGCTCCCAAACGCGGCCGAACATTCCGCTTGGCCGGAAGAAGATGATCAGGAGAAAGACGACGAAGATCGCCGTGTTCTGCAATTGATAAGGCAAGATGAGGGTCGACATCTGCTGTACCAGGCCGATGGTGAGCCCGCCCCAGAACGCGCCCAGAATGCTGCCGAGTCCGCCGAGCACCACGCCGGCGTACATGATGATGACGAAATCGAATCCGATATAAGGCTGGAACGACTGCGAGCTGGCGATCAGCCCGCCGGCCACCGCGGTGATCCCGACTCCGAGCCCGAACGCGATCCGGTGCGAGCGGTCGACATCGACGCCGACATAAGCCGCCGCGATCGGGTTATCGGCGGCGGCGCGCAGGGCCTTGCCCAGGCGCACGCGGCTCAGAAAGAAATAGAGCGCGATCGCGAACGCGACCGCAATCACGAAGCTCACCGTGCGCGCCTGATTGAGGAAGATCGAGCCGATCTCCCAGGATTCGCGCGACAGCGGCGTCTGCACCGAGATCGGCGTGGACCCGAACAGGATCAGGCCGCCGTTCGCCAGCACCAGCGCGATGCCGAGCGTAAGGATGATCTGCGCGTAATGGCCCTCGGCCTCCGCCGTCACCACCCGCGCGCCGGTGACGCTCACGATCAGGTAGCGGTGCAACAACCAGCCGATCGCGAACACGATCGGCCCGGCCAGCGCCGCAGCGACGATCGGGCCCGCATAGGGACCGAGAAATGCAAGCACGCCGAAGCCGGTGAACAGGTAATAGGCGATGTACATGCCGAGCATCATGAAATCGCCCTGCGCGAAGTTCACGACGCGCATGACGCCGTAGATGATGCCGAGCCCCACGCACATCAGGCCGTAGGTGCCGCCGACCATGAGCCCGGCGGCGAACGCCTGAAAGAAATCGACCAGGAACCAGTTCAACGCTTCCACGGCGCCCGTCCTTCCCGGCCGCAGCCGTGCACGAGGATGGGAAGCAGCCGGGAGACGCTGGAGCACCCGCGCCGGCGCCGATAGGCCGCGACCGTTCCGGCTGGCTTCACTTGCGCTTCCCCCGCCAGGACCGTTCAACGCCGCCCGCGTTAGCGGTATCAGCGGCGCGGTCCATTGTGTCGACACTTCGAATTAGGTTATCGTTCGCCCGTTCCGTCCGTCAAGTTTGCGACGCCCGCAGCAACGGAGCGCCCCATGCCCGCGCTCACCGCCGACGTCGCGCGCTTTGCGGCATCGGTCGAGTTCCCGGCGCTGCCCGAGCGCTGCGTTGCAGCCGCGCGCACCGGAATGGTCGATTGCGCGGGCGTGATGATCGCCGGATCGAGCGAGCCGGCGGCGCGGATCGTCGCATCGCTGGTGCAATCCTCGACCTTGAACGACGGCGCCCCGGAAATCCCGGGCGGGCGCAACCTGGCCGCGGCCGACGCGGCATTCGTGAACGGCGTGGCTGCCCATGCGCTCGACTACGACGACGTGGCCATGGACGGGCACACCAGCGCGGCGCTCACGCCGGCAATTCTGGCCGAGGGCTGGTCGCTCGGCGCAAGCGGCGCCGATGCGCTCGCCGCCTACGCGGCCGGCTACGAATTGTGGGCGCTGCTGCTCGAGCTCGAGCCCGGACACCTGCACGAGCGCGGCTTCCATCCGACCGCCATCTGGGGAACGCTGTCGGCGGCGGCCGCCTGCGCGCGGCTGCGCCGCCTCGACGCCGAACAGACCAGGCACGCGATCGCCATCGCCGCGTCGCTGGCGGCGGGCGTGGTGGCGAACTTCGGCACCATGACCAAGCCGCTGCATGTCGGGCGCGCGGCGCAAGCGGGCGTGTTGGCGGCGCGGCTCGCCAAATCCGGATTCACCGCGGCCGCGGATGCGCTCGAGCATCAGGTCGGTTTCATGCGCGCGCATTCGCCGTCCGGCCGGCCTGCGCTCGACGCCGGCAACTGGGATCTCGGCCGGCGCTGGCGCATGGAGGTGCTCGGCGTCAACGTGAAGCGCTATCCGACCTGCTACGCCACGCACCGGTCCATCGACGCGATGCTCGACCTGGTGCGCGACCACGAACTGCAGCCCGGCGCAGTCGAGGAAATCCGCGTGCGCATCGGCGCGACGCCCATGCTGATGCTGCGCAATCACGCACCGAAGACCGGGCTGGAGGCGAAGTTCAGCATGGAGTTCGCCATGGCGTCGGCGCTGGTCGCTCGCCGGGTGGGCCTGGCCGAGTTGACCGACGGATTCGTAGCGAGGCCCGAGGTGGTCGAAGCCATGCGCAAGGTGCGCTGCACGACCACCGACGAGAAGCTGCCGGACTCGCCGTTTTCTCCCGACGACCGCGTCAGCGTCGTGCTCGGCAGCGGCCGCACGATCGAGCATGCGCCGGTCACGCACGCCAAGGGCAGCTGGCAACAGCCGTTGAGCGAGGCGGAACTGCGCGCGAAGTTCATGGACTGCGTCGAGCCGAAGCTGGGACGCCGCCGCGCCGACGCCCTGTTCGCAAGCCTGAGCGCGATCGAGGAGCTTCCGTCGCTTCGCGACCTGCCCATTGCCGGCGAGGCGTAGGGTTGGTTGGCCAAGGGCCGCAAAGCCGCGTGACCAAAGCGTGGGCGGGCTTGATCTAGCTCAAGGCGAAACCTCCGGTCCGCATGATCATTGTATCAAACGGAGGATACGATGAGCGCGACAGGATTGGAGAGCATCGACCACACGGTCCAGCTCACCCATGCGTGGATCAACGACCTCGACGGCCAACTGCAATGGAACAACAAGGCGCGCAGCTATCGGCTGCTGCGCACCGTTCTGCACACGCTGCGCGATTGGCTGCAGGCGAACGAGGCAGTCGACCTGGCGGCGCAGCTGCCGACGCTCCTGCGCGGCGTCTACTACGAGCAATGGCGCCCGGCCACCGTCCCGGTGAAGGAGCGCAGCAAAGCCGACTTCCTGAAGCGGATCGACGCCGCCTTCGCCAACGATCCCTTGCCGGACACCGAGTTCGCGGTGCGGTGCTTCTTTAGGCTATTGTCGCATAAGATCACCGGCGGCGAGATCGAGGACGTGCGGCACGCGCTGCCCGCCGACCTGCGGGCATTGTGGGCGCCATCCGCACGCGCGGCGTGACGGGAGAACGATCCATGAAGGCCAAGCCGGAACTGTCGATCTCGCCGGAGAAAGTGTGCTTCGTCGTCGTCAAGGGGCGCGAGTTCGACGTCAAGGACGTCGTGACCGACCCGGATTCCGGGTCCAACCCGTCGGACGACACGATGATCGCGGTGCTTGAGGATCACGGCGACGATCCCACGCTGTCCGAGCTGCGCGCGTTCATCAAAGCGCTGGACGAGGACGAGCAGATCGATCTGGTGGCGCTGGCCTGGCTCGGGCGCGGCGACGGGACGATCGCCAACTGGAAGGAAATCCGCGAGGAAGCCGCGCGCGCCCACAATCAGCGCACCGCGGGCTACCTGCTCGGCATGCCGCTGTTGCCCGACTACCTCGAGGAAGGCTTGGCGGCCTTCGATATTTCCTGCGAGGATTTCGAGAAGGGCCACCTATAAGAAAAAGCCCCGGCGGGCAGGCCGGGGCTCACGAGGGGACGAGTTCTTGGGCCGGGGGAGGATGCCAATACTCATCCGCAAATGAATAAGACGACGAAGCGCACCTTCCCGCTTTAATCTGGATCAAGCTCCTCACGCCGAACCGAACAGGCGCTTCTCGATTTCGCGGATCGGCATCTTCACGTAGTCGTGCTCGATCTCCCCGCGCAGCTTCTTGTTGACGGCGGGCGAAAGCTCCTTGCGCAGCACGCCCAAGGCGCGCGGCGGCGCCACGAGATAGAAGCCGGGGGTTTCGCCGCCATTGATGGCCGCATCGAGCCGGCCGGCCAGGCCCTCAAGAAACGCGCGCTCGGCGAGGTCGTGCCAGTCGGTCTGCTCCATGGCGCTGCGCGTGGCGTTGCCGGTGACGGCCGCCGTATGCGCCCGGCCGGGCGGGCCGGTTCCAAGATCGCGCGTGCGCGCATTCTCGTGTTCGCGCACCTCCTTGGTCTTCAGGTTCGGGAACGCTTTGTCACCGGCGTTCTCCAGAATGAGGGCCTTGCGGCCGTCGCACACCACCACCCATTCGCCGGCTTCGATCTTCAGTTTGCTCATGATGCCTCTCGTTCGATTACCTATCCAACTCCACGGCCGGACGCGCAAGCGGGCGTGCGGTCGAAACCTTCAACTCGCCCTCCGTCCCGCCGTCGCCACGTCCGACCCGTCTCTCTTGCCGGAATCCACCACCAGAACCGGAACCCGGCGGGCGCAGGCCATGGCTGGGACCAGCGCCTCGTCGTACAGGTCGCGGGCCAGGACCAGCAAGCGCTCGCTCCCCCTGCCCAGCCGCGATGAGACTTCCTGGAAGCGCCGCGCATCCCCGGCCACTTCGACCAGGATCATCTTCTCGTTTGCCGCCGCCGCGATGACGCGCGCCAGGCGAGCCCCCGGATCGTCCGGACCAGCGGCCACGGCGACAATGGCCCCGGTCTGGCGCGCAATGTCCCCCGGAACCAGCAAGACCGCGCCAGCACACCGAAACGCGGTCTCAAGCAGGTGGGAGAACTGCTGTGTAATCCGCTCCATCGGACTGGCGGGTGCCGGCACCGCGACGATATCGCCGATCCGCATCGCGGCTTCGATCGTTTCGGCGATCGATCCCTTGACCAGCTGAAATTCGGCGGCGACATGCAGCGCCGCCGCAGTCTCCGCGAACATGCGTTGCGCCCCGCGCGCGGCGACGTCCATTTCCTCGGTGAGCGCTGCCGCCGTGATCGGCCGCCATTCGCGTTCCAATGATCTAAGCTCGCGGCCGAACGGCATGGCCGCCAGACCGAGGACGCTCGGGTCCTCGGCGAACAGGCCGAAGAACTCAAGCCGGAGCAGCTCCGCAAGCTGTGCCGCGGTGCGGATCGCGGCGCTTTCCGGCGCGCCGCGGTGCAGGCCGAGGATGATCCGCCTGAACAAAATGTCGTGTGCGGTCATGTCGCTCATTGGGATTCGGCGGATGTCCGCTCCTGTTCGGCAAAGCTGCGGCGGATTTTCGCGAATGCGCGCAGCCGGTCTTCGACCAGGCGGTTGATGCTGCCCTCAGAAAACGATCCGTCGGCGCCGCGCTCGCCCGCCGGGAGGCCGCTCGACAGGGCGATTCCCTCGTCGATGGTCTTGACCGGATAGATGGCGAACTTGCGCTCAGCGCAAGCTTCCACGACGTCCCGGCGCAGCATCAGGTGCTGGACATTGGCCTGCGGGATCACCACGCCCTGCGTGCCGGTCAGACCGCGCGCCTTGCAGATATCGAAGAATCCCTCGATCTTCTCGTTCACGCCGCCAATCGCCTGAATCTGGCCGTGCTGGTTCACCGAGCCGGTCACCGCCAGATCCTGCCGCACCGGCGTCTCGGCTAGAGCGGACATGAGCGCATACAGCTCGGCTGAAGAAGCGCTGTCCCCCTCCACGCCGCCGTAGGACTGCTCGAACACCAGGCTCGCGAACAGCGACATCGGCGTCTCCAGCGCATAGCGACCGGCGAGGAAGCCCGAGAGGATAAGTACGCCCTTGGAATGGATCGGGCCGCCCAACTCCACCTCGCGCTCGATATCGACGACCTTGCCGCTGCCTGGACGCACCCGGCAGGTGATGCGGGTCGGGTGGCCGAAGCGAAATCCCCCGAGCTCGAACACGCTGAGGCCGTTGAGCTGGCCGACGCGGGTCCCGGTGGTGTCGATCAGCGCTACGTTCTGCAACACCAACTCCTGCGTCCGATCGCGCAACCGCGCGGCGCGGCGGACTTGTGCATCGAGCGCGTGCTCGACATCGGTACGCACAATCTCGCTGCGGCCGGCCTCCTTCGCCCAGAAGTCGGCCTCGGTGACGATGTCGCGAACGCGCTCGACAATGAGCGTAAGTTTGCCGGCGTGGTCCGCAAGCCGCGCCGCGTGCTCGATCACGAGCGCGACGCCCTCGCGGTTGACCGGCCTCAGCTCTTGTTGCCGGACGATCGTCGCCACCAGCCGGGCGAGAATGGTTTCGCTCTCCGGCGAGCGATTGAGATCGTCCTCGAAGTCGGCCAGCACCTTGAAGTGCTCGCTCACTTCGGGGTCGAAGGCGGCGAGCAGGTAGTAGAGCAGCCGATCCCCGAACAATACGACCTTGAGGTTGAGCGGGATCGGATCAGGTTCGAGCGAGACGGTACTGGAGAAGCCCAGGTAACGCCCGAAGTCCTCGATGGCGATCTCCCGGCGTTTCAGCGCGCGCTTGAGCGCGGTCCAGCTGAACGGCTCCATCAGCACATTGCGCACGTCGAGCAGAAGATAGCCGCCGTTGGCGCGGTGCATAGCGCCGGCCTTGATCAGTCGGAAATTGGTGCCGAGCACGCCCTGACGCGCGATGTACTCGATGCGGCCGATCAGATTTCCCAAGGTCGGATGCAATTCTTCCACGATCGGCGCGCCTGGCTCGCGCCCGGCCTGCGTCACCAGCACATTGACCTCGTAGCGATCGAACGGGCCGCCGGGGCCGGCGCCGCCGGCGCTATCCTCGCCGTCCTCGCCCTTCACGATGAACATGCCGGCGTTGTCGATGAGGTCGTTGTGGACCGCCTCGAGGTGGGCGACGATGCGCGGGATCGCCTGCAAGCGCGTTTTTATTTCCTCGACCGATTGGCCAACGGCGAACTTCGCGGTTTCGCGGTTGAGCTTGCGGACTTCGTCGCGGCGCTCCTTCTCCCACTGTGGCGCCTGCCGCATCACGCGCTCGAGTTCATTCTCCAACGCCTCGATCGCCTGCTGGGTCTCGCGCCGCTTGGCCTCCGGCCACGTGTTGAACTCCTCGGGCGGCACCACCGCCCCTTTTCTCGAGGGGGCGAGCGCAAATCCCAGCGGCGTGCGCAGGATCGCGATTTCCTTTTCGGCCGCGCGCTCGCGCAGCACCGAGAACGCATCCGCTTGGCGCTTCTGAAACGCCTCGTCGATCGCCCCGCGCCGCGTCTGGTAATCCTCGCTTTCGAACGCTGCCGGCAGGGCGGTCTTGAGATCCTCGATCAGCTCCCGCATGGCGTCGCGAAATTTCGGCGCCTCGCCCGCGGGCAGCTCGATCGCGATCGGCTTCTGCGGGTCGGAAAAATTGTTGACGTAGACCCAGTCGGGCGGATTGGCTTTTTCTGCGGCTTTCAGCCGCGCCTGGACCGCTTGCTGCATGCCCGCGCCGTGCGGGCCGATGACGAAGAGATTGAACCCGGGCTTGGCCAGGCCGGTCCCCAGTTGCACCGCTTCCAGCGCGCGCTGCTGTCCGATGATGCCGTCGAGCGGATCGAGGTCGGAGGTGGAGGAAAACTCTAGCTTGGACAGATCGGCTGGACGGTAGAGCTGGTCGGCCGGCAAAGCCAAGGCCGAGGCCGCGCCGACCGCGACAACTTTGCTACCGACTTCGTCAGACCGCATCACAGATTCGCTCATAAACGTGGAGTTCCGCGTACGTCTTTCCTTGGCGACCGCATTGTACCGCGGGGCCCTTGGTTCGCACCCCGATCTATCCCTTGATGCAGACCATCGGCCTGAGCCGCGCCACGCGCCGGGCAAGCCCGGCGTGTTCCGCCGCCAGCACCACCGCGCCGCTGTCCTTGTAGGCGCCGGGCGCTTCCTCGGCGACCCCGCGCGTCGAAGGGCTCCGGATCAGGATGCCGCGCTCGGCGAGCTCGTCGGTGACCTTGCGGCCGCTCCAGCGCTTCAGTGCCGCATGCCGGGAAAGCGCGCGGCCGGCGCCGTGGCAAGCCGAGGCAAACGCCTTGTCCTCGCTCCGCACGTCGCCCACCAATATGTATGAATCCGTGCCCATGCTGCCGCCGATCAGCACCGGCTGGCCGAACGGACGCAGCGCCTCGGGCAGGCTCGGGTGACCCGCGGCGAAGGCGCGCGTCGCGCCCTTGCGATGAACGAACAAGTCGCGCGGCTTGCCGGCGACATTGTGGGTTTCGACCTTGCAGGTGTTGTGGGAGACGTCAAACAGAAGGTCCATTCTGGCGTCGGGAAGGTAGTGATGGACGACCCGGCGCGCGTAGTGGCCAAGAATCTCGCGGTTCGCCAGCGCGCAGTTGATCGCCGCGCGCATCGCGCCGAGATAGCGCTGGCCTACCTCGGACTTGATCGGCGCGCAGGCCAACTCGCGATCCGGCAGCACGATCCCCGACTCCTTCGCGGCCACTGCCATCTCGAGCAGGAACTCGCTGCCGATCTGATGGCCTAGTCCGCGCGAACCGCAATGGATGGTGACCACTGCCTCACCCTCTGCAAGGCCGAAGGCGTGCGCCACATCGCGGTCGTAGATTTCCTCGACCGCCTGCACCTCCAGATAATGGTTGCCGGAGCCGAGCGTTCCCATTTCCCGGCGCTGGCGGTGCTTGGCGCGGTCAGAGACGCATTCGGGGCGCGCCCCGACCATGGTGCCGCCCTCCTCGATGCGATCGAGATCGCGCGCCTCGCCCCAGCCGCGCTCGACTGCCCAGCGCGCGCCGCCGTGCAGCATCGCGTCCATCTCCGCCGGGTCGAGGGTAATGCTGCCTTCGCTGCCGACGCCGGCCGGAATCTGGCGAAACAGCGAGTCGGCGATCGCGCGCTGGTGCGGAACCAGGTCGGCGGCGCGCAGGCCGGTGAACATGGTGCGGACGCCGCACGAAATGTCGAAGCCGACGCCGCCCGCCGAGATCACGCCGCCCGCGTCGGCATCGAACGCGGCGACGCCGCCGATGGGAAATCCGTAGCCCCAGTGCGCATCCGGCATCGCGTAGGACGCGATCTGAATGCCGGGCAGCATCGCTACGTTCGCCGCCTGCTCGCCGACCTTGTCGTCCATGCCGCGGATCAGCTCCTCGTCCGCGTAGATGATTGCCGGAACCCGCATGGCTCCGGTGGCCTCGATCTTCCAAGCGGTGGCGTCGATGCGGGTGAAGCGCGCGGGGTCCATCGGCCATCTCCTCAAACGTCGACGATGCAGCCCGCCGACCAGATGCCGTCGGCATCCTGGGCGACGCGCAACGCCGTGTAGGTTGCCCCTTTCGGCTCACAGGCGGGGGCGTGCCGCGCCACATCGACGGCCTCGCCCCAGAGCGTGCCGTCGAGATGCGAACCGGCGATGCGGACCGAGAACTTGCCGAACAGCATGTTGCGCACCGCCATCTCGTAGATGATCGCGTTCAGCCATTCGACCAGCAGCAATTCGAGATCGGGCGCGTCGCAGGACACCACGACCTCGGTCGTGGGCGCGATCTCGGCGTCAGTGGTCGTGGCGGTCAGCGCCAACGCCGCCTGCTCGAACGCCTGCTCGACGGCGGGCCCGAAGCCGCGCACGCCGA
>Ga0209640_10005754_pt1 | contig 10845 bp, 5 predicted proteins | sample RifCSP10_1_FD_184018 | JGI IMG/M metagenome (GOLD analysis project Ga0209640, IMG submission 184018) | Soil microbial communities from Rifle, Colorado - Rifle CSP2_sed 10_1 (SPAdes) (version 2) | ecosystem: Environmental > Terrestrial > Deep subsurface > Rock core/Sediment | place: Rifle...
GAGGCGGACCGCAAGGGTCCGCCCCGCAGCGCTCTGTTCCTGCTGACTCGACTGGTTGGCTGGATTCGAGCGGGAGTGGCGTGTGCGTCGTTCCGGTCTGTCGAGGCTCCACGGAGTTGCGGGCATGACCAAGGAGATGATCATCTCCTCGAGCGCCCACGAGACGCGGGTCGCCATTCTCGAGGAAGACCAGGTCGCGGAAATCTTCATCGAGCGCGAGCGTTCGCGCGGCGTCGTCGGGAATCTCTACAAAGGCCGGGTGTCGAAAGTGCTGCCCGGCATGCAGTCGGCGTTCATTGATCTCGGCCTCGAGCGCGACGGCTTCCTCTACGTCACCGACGTCATAGCCCCGTCCGACGAGCTCGACCGGTTCGAGACCGACGACGAGCCGCCTTCGCCTGCGGCTGATAATGGCGCGCCGCAGGCTTCGGCGGGCCAAGGGCCGCGTAAAGGCGGACCTTCCTTGGGCGCCGGAGCCTTGGCGAAGGCGGCAGGTCCGCCTGACCGTGGCGGCCGCCGCGGCGATCGCGACCGGGACCGCGACAAGGGCCCCGAACCCAAGATCGAAGAGCTCCTGAAGGAAGGCCAGGAGATCATCGTCCAGGTCGCCAAGGAGCCGCTCGGCACCAAGGGCGCGCGGCTCACCTCGCACGCGACCATGCCGGGACGGTTTCTGGTGTTCATGCCCACCGTGGACCATGTGGGCGTGTCCCGCAAGATTGACTCGCGCGAGGAGCGCGGCCGCCTGCGCGGCATCGTGCGCGAGTTCCGCGAGCAGCACGGGTTCACGGGGGGCGTCATCATCCGGACGGCCGCCGCCGGACGTCCCAAGGAAGACATCGTCTCGGACCTGAGCTACTTCCACCAGGTCTGGACCGACATCCGCCAGAAGTCCGAGTCGTCCCGCGCGCCGGCCGTCGTGTACCGGGAACAGAGCCTGGTGGCGAAGCTGCTGCGCGACCTGCTGACCGAAGACTTCACGGCGATCCGCATCGACAACGAACCGGAGTACCGCCGCATCTGCGAGCTGGTCGAGCGCATCATGCCGGCGCTCGGGCCGAAGGTGAAGCTGTACGAGAAGGAGTTCCCGATCTTCGAGGAGTACGGGGTGCAGCCCGAGATCGACCGCGCGCTCCGCAGCAAGGTGTGGCTGAAATCGGGCGGCTCGATCGTCATCAACCAGACGGAAGCGCTGGTGGCGATCGACGTGAACACCGGGCGGTACGTCGGAAAGAAGACCGCCGGCCGCCTCGAGGACACCATCCTCAAGACGAACCTCGAGGCGGTCAAGGAAATCATCCGGCAGATCCGCCTCCGCGACCTGGGCGGCATCATCGTGCTCGACTTCATCGACATGGAAGAGAAGAAGAACCGGCAGAAGGTCTTCCAGACGGTGGAGCAGGAGCTGCGCAAGGATCGCGCGCCGTCGAAGGCGCTGCAGGTGTCCGACTTCGGGCTCGTCATCATCACGCGGAAGCGCGTGAAGCAGAGCCTCGAGCGCGTGCTCACCGAGCCCTGTCCGTACTGCGCGGGGAGCGCGGTGATCAAATCGAGCTCGACGATCTGCTACGAGATCCTGTCCGAGGTGAAGAAGATCAGCGCCGACCTGAACGGCCAGAGCCTGGTGCTGCGCGTGAACCCGGACATTGCCCGCGCCCTGCGCGACGAGGAGCGCGCCGTGTTCAAGGACCTGAAGCAGTCGCTCGGCCGCGAGATTGCCCTGCGGTCGGACGCGCAGCTCCATCACGAGCAATACGATCTGATGGCGATCGGGTAAGCGCCTAGCGCTTATCCTGATCGTGCGGCACGGTCACCGTGACGATGCACGTGCCGACGTTGCCCGCCAGGTCACGGCCTGCGTATCGCAGGGTGTAGACGCGCCCCGGTCCGTTGCCGCGCCGTGTCGCTCGCACCTGCCCCTCCAGGTCCGGCGTTCCAGTCGCGAACCCGACGATGCCGCCGCTGCCGGGTTCGCTGCTAGTTATCGACTCGAGCACGAAACCGCCCGGCCCTGATTCGCCATCGGTCACCAACACGCTGGCGCGCACCGGAATCAGCTTGTTGTTGGGCGGCCAGACCATCGCAGGATTGACGGAACAGCTCAGCGCCGGCGGTGTGGCGTCGGCTTGTTCTGCGACGACGAAGGGCGAGAACGACCTCACGCTGCCGCAGATCACGTCATTCGCCGGGTCGTGACTCGTCGTGACGTTCGTCCACATCCCGAACTGGAAGTGCAACAGCTGCAGTGCCGACTCGTCGGTGTAGCTCACCCCCGTGTAATTGAAGCAGGTGGTTGCCGGGGGGACGAACGACGCCGTCGTGCTGACCTCGTAGTAGATCGGTGGATCTCCCAGCTGGAACCCCGAGGGAATCGGCGGTCCGCTCGAAGACACGCTCACCGTGGTTCGGCCTTCCGTGGTGACGACCGGGAACGTGATCTCGGCGGGAGCGTAGCCGGGAACGGCTTCTGGCGTAACAGTGATGTCGCTGCCGACGATGGTATTGGGACCAAGGCCGAAATCGATGCTGCTTGCTTCAACGCCGGCCGTCAGCGATATCACCGTCCCCGTCGTCACGTCGCACCCGACGGCACAGTCGATCGCGTCGTACAGGAGGTCCGCGTAGCCGGCGGTATTGCCCGTCCGGGCGAAGTACTCGGCGACCGGTAGAGTGACCGTCGCATACGTGCCGGTGCTGTCGGGCGTCGCCGAGGTGACGAAAGTACCGCTGCTGTCGTAGATGTCCACGCGTACGCCACCGGCGCCGGCCGCGCCCGAGGCGTTGCCCGAGATAAATGAGCCGCGCGCCAGGGCGAAGTCCGCGAATCCGCCGGTCGATCCCGCCGCGTGCGTCACAACCTGTCCGGACGTCACGTTACATCCCGTCGCGCAGGGGATGTCGTTGAAGAGCTCGCCGACGAACCCGCCGATGTCGGTCGTCCGGACAAAGTAATCGCCGGTCGGGATGTCTGGCGTCAGGTACTGGCCGGCCTCGTTGGTGAGAGCGCTGACCACGGCGGCGCCTGTCCCATCGAACACGGTGACCATGACGCCGTTGAGCGGAGTGAGGGTGTCGGCGTCGGTGACGACGCCGGCGATGCCGCCCGTGGCCGGCAGCAGTGAGAAGTCGACATTGTTCGTGAAGCCTGCCGTCACCGAGATGGGCGTGCCATGGTTGACGCCGCATCCGGTCAGGCAGGAGATGTTGTCAAAGAGCTCGTCCACGAAGTCCTGCGAGCCGGCGTTCGTCGTGCGCGCAAAATAGTCGCCCTGCACGAGACCGGGTACGGAGAACTGCCCGTCCGGGGCGGTGGTCACGGACGCGATGTTTTCGCCCGCTTCGCTGTACACGCTGACTTCGATGCCCCCCAGGGGGGTCATCGCCACCGCGTCGCGGACGACGCCTGCTATCTCGCCTGGAAACGCGAGAGAAATGTCGATCGTCTCCATGCTCCCGGAGCTTACCGTCACGGTCGATCCCCTCGTGACATCGCATCCGTTATCGCACGCGATCTCGGAGTGCAACTCGTCAACAAATTCGCTGCCGGCTGTTCGGACGAAATAGCCGCCTGGGGGGAGAACCGCACTCAGGAACACGCCGTCGCCGTCGGTGGAACCGGTCGCGACCAGGGTGGCCGTGGCATCGAACACTTCGACGGTGATGCCGGGGCGCGGAGTGCGCGGGCCCGCAGTCTCCAGAACCACGGTGACAGCGATCCGGCCGCCAAGAGGCTGAACGGTCAGCTGCACATCGTCACTTGCGGTCTGCCCGATGATGTCGGTGGCGATGACGGTGAAAGTGCGAACGCCGATGCCCGCGGAGTCGGCCAAGGCGGGCCCATTGCTCACAAAGCTGCCACTCTCGAACCACTGGTACTGCAGCGGTCCGCAATCGCTCGTGCCGTTCGCGATGAATGAGAACGGCGCCAGACCCGACGCTCCCGCCATGAGAATCTGATTCGCGCCGGCGTCCACGGTCGGCGGCCCGCACGACGGCCAGGCGAATCGAAAAACGACGCCCGAATTCGTACGGCCGCCGAACGGCGTGATGCCGTATATCGCGGCGTCAGGGCTGGCGATTACCGCACGGGGAAATGCGCCATCGATCTCGCCGAAACCATGCACCGCCTGGAGCGGTCCGTTCCCCGATAGCCGGAAGATCGTTCCATAGCCATTTGGGCCGGCCGTTTCGGCCGTGCCGTAAATCGCGCCATCGGCGCCGGCAGCAACGGAATTCGGTCCGCCGCCGTCGGCCCAGGGATCGAAATGGTGGACGCTAGACACCGCGCCGCCCGCCTCGACCCTGAACAGTACGCCCGATCCGTGTGCGCCGCCGCCCCACGCCGTGCCATACACCGCGCCGTCGGCGCCGACGGCGAGTCGCTTTCCGGGGAAGGATCCGTTCGCCCCGTTGAAACTGTGCAGTGATTCGGCGGCGCCAGTAGCCGTCATGCGAAATACAGTTCCGAAGCCGGCTGCGCCTCCCTGCTGCGTCGTTCCATAGATGATGCCGTCGGCGCCCAGCACGAGCCCGGAGGGTGATGCTCCGTCAAGGCCCGCGAACGTGTGTAATACGGTCACGGAACCGTCTGCGCCGACTCTGAAGAGGACGCCGGAGTTGCCGGGCCCCCCCTGATTGGCCCCATAAATCAGTCCGTCGGCGCCCCGTACGAGCCTGCCGGACGCGCTGCCGTCTACGCCATAGTTGAAATGATGGAGCGCATGGACCACGCCATCCGGCGTGATCTTGAACAGCGTTCCCGCATGAAACGCGCCGCCCTGTCCGGCCGTGCCGTACAACGCGCCGTCCGCGGCCAGCACAAGATCGTTGGCCGTAGTCGGGAATACGCCCGTGTTCAGGTCGAAGCTGTGGAGCGACGTGAAGAGCCCGGCACTCAGCCGATAGATCGTGCCGCGGTTGTTGTCGCCGCCGAGCGTCGTCGTGCCGTAGACGGCGCCGTCCGAGCCTATGGCGAGCGTTCCGGGCTCGGAACCGTTCGCCCTGTTGAAATCATGCAGCGAGGTAAACGTGCCGTCGGGCGCCACCTGGAATACCGTGCCGTATCCATATGCGCCCCCGGCCCTTGTCGTGCCGAAAAGCGTCCCATCGGCCGCTGCGATGAGGACCTGCGGATCCTGGCCGTCGCTGACGCGCTCGAAGCTGCCAAGGGTCGTGACGGTTCCGGCCGCGTCGACCCGGTACACGACGCCGAACCGGTTGACTAGCCCCTCGTGTGTCGTGCCGTACACCGCCCCGTCGGAGCCGACGATTAACCCGGCGGCCAATCCCCGGTCCGCCAGATAGAAGTTATGGAGCGAGGTCAACGTACCGTCGGCATCCAGCCTAAAAACCGTCGTGTGGGTAGTGCCGTAGATCGCACCGTCACTCCCGACGACCAGGCCATCGGATGCTTCGGGGGATGAGGCGGTCGGGGAGGAACCCCCGGCGAAACTATGAAGCGTTTGGACCGAGCCATCGGGGTTGATCCGGAATATGCTGCCGACGATGGGCGCACCGGCGACGGTTGTGCCGTAAATGGCTCCGTCGACGCCTCGGACGAATACTCTGGCAGCGGTGTCGCCGCCACTGAAACTGTGAAGCGACTGGAAGGTGCCGTCCAGCCCGATCTTGAAGGCGGTACCGTTTCCCGACGCGCCTCCCTGGCGGGTCGTCCCGTATATCGCTCCGTCGCTCGCTATGAGAAGCGAGTGCGGCCAGCATCCATCGGAGGACGAAGCAAAGCCATGCACGCGCTGAAGCCCGCCTCCGGCAGGAACCCTGAAGACAGTCCCGCACCAATCGGCCGATCCTCCATTCGTCGTCGTGCCGTACAGTGCGCCATCGGCGGCAGGGACGAGAAGATTCGGGCTGCTCCCATGCGTCCAGGCATCGAAGCTGTCCAGCAGTTGAACCGTGCCGTCAGTGTCCACACGAAAGAGCATGCCGGCGTTCGACAGGCCGCCGTGGGCAGTCGTGCCGTACAGGAAGCCGTCGCTACCAGGAGCGAGCGTCGATGGATATGCTTCGCCGGCTGCACCGAAACTGTGCAGCGACTGCACGGCGCCGGCCGTCGTGATTCGATAGACCGTGCCGGCGTTGTGCGTGCCGCCCCGCTCGGTGACGCCGTAGAGAAGACCGTCGCTGCCGCGAACGAGCGCCTTGCGTGGGGATGATCCGTCGGCACCCGTAAAGATATGCACGGCGTGCGGAGTCCCGGCCGCATCAATGCGGAATACCGCGCCCCACCCGGACTTCGTCGTCACGCCGTACAGCTGTCCATCGGTACCGAGCGTCAGCGTGCCCCCCGACAGGCCGTCATCGTTGAACTCGTGGACGAGGGAGAACAGTTCCTGCGAGGCGGCAGTCGACGAGCAGATGATTGACGAAGCAATACCGAAGGCGACGCAGAATATCCTCATGGGATCTCCGCTGAGCGCACTAAAGGGGTGATGCGGGAGGTAGAATTCTTACGGCTGAGGTTCGGTAAGTCAAGTTTTTGCGCCATCCCCGCGCACCGAGTTGCATGCCTTCTATTCCTCGCACTGGATCAACGCAGAAAACGCGAAAAACAAACACCATCGGACCGCAGACCGTTCTGAACACCCTGCCCGAAGCGGCGGTCCTGACACTCCTGGCGGTTCTCCCGGCTTTCATCAATCTCGCGACTTACCGGATCTTCGAAGAAGAGAAGTCGCTCCTCCTGCGCGCGGCGGCTGTCGTGGTCCTTGTGGGCCTGGCGGGAACCTTTCCGCGATGGCGTCACCGCATGCCGTGGCGGCACCCGATCGTTCTGGCTTTCGGCGCCTTGCTGGCTGCCCTGGTCGCCGCTTCTTTGTTTGCAATCGCTCCGCGCGATGCGTGGCTGGGCGCCTACGTGCGGCACCACGGCACCCTCGCGTGGCTGTCGCTCGCGGTGGTGTTCATCGCCATGGTGAATGCCGCACGCGTCGCCGGCGGCCGCGAGCGCATCCTCGCAGCAGCCGTGATCGGAAGCATCTGGCCGTCGGCCTACGCGCTGGTGCAAGCGGCCGGCCTCGACCCGGTTGCGTGGACCGACGTGGTGCCCGGACGCGCCGGCAGCACGGCAGGGAATCCTATCCTGCTTGGCGGCTACCTGGCGGTGACCATCCCGCTGACCGCGGCGCTTGCCTGGCGCACCCGCGGATGGGTGCTCTGCCTCGTTCTTCAGTTCGCCGCCCTCGCCGCCTCCGGCAGCCGCGGCCCGCTGCTCGCGGGTGCGGCGGCGATGATCGCGTTCGGGCTGGCAGTCCCCTGGAATCGGCGGCGCGCGTGGCTCTTGACGAGTGCTGCGGTAGTGGTCGTCGCGGGTCTAGGTCTGGTCGCGACACAGCCGGCGTTGCGGCCTCCGGCCCTGGACCGATTTGCCGATGCCGGAGCGGGAAGCGGCCGGGTGCGCGTGCTGATCTGGTCGGGGATTTCTTCGCTGATGCGCGAGTCGGGGTGGCGGCAATGGATTGGCTACGGTCCGGAAAGCCTGCGGCGCGTGTTTCCACCGTACTACTCGTGGGAAATCGGCCGCATCGAAATGACCGAGGCGATGCCGGATCGCGCCCACAACGAGACGCTCGATACGTACGTCAGTGGCGGCGTGATCGGCGCCCTATGCAGCCTGGCTTTGCTCGCCACAGTTGCATTCGGCGCGCTGCGGGTGCGGGAGCGCCGCTGGCGTGCGGCACTCACCGCGGCTGCCATCAGCCATGCGGTCGAGATTCAGCTCGGGATCGCCACAGTGATCTCACGGTTGGTGTATATGTCCGTCGCCGCGCTTGTGGTCGGGACGCAGACCCGCGAACAATCTGAACCCGCGACCGAGCGCGCGGACGGCGGCGCTGCGGTTCCCTGGAGGGCCTTGGTGGTGGCTGCAGCCGTCGGCGCCGCTTCGGCGCCTCTCTCGGCACTCGCCGGGGCAATCGGACTGCCGTCGGCTGGCGATGCATCCACTCTGCTGGCCGGCCTCTGGCGGATCTCGATGGTGACAGCGGCGCTGTACGCGCTGGTGCTGGCAGCTGGCGCCACTGTCGCGCGCATGATCGCGCCCCCCGATAACCGGCGGGCGTGGCCGACGCCGTCTGCGCTCGCGCTGGTGGCGGCGGCGTGCGTCGCCGCCGTCCTTCTTTCGGTGACGCCCTCACGCGCCGACGTTTACGCCAAGGCAGGAGCCGCGTTCGAGGCGAGCCGGCGATGGGAAGAGGCGGTCATCGTCTATACCGAGGCGACGCGAATCCAGCCGCAGCAGGAAGCGTACTGGACGAGAGTGGGGCGCGCCGCCATTCAACAGGGCAGCGCCGCTGCGCCGGCCGACCAGACGCGTCATTTTGTCGCGGCGCGCGCCGCCCTGGAGCGGGCCGTTCTGCTGAATCCGCACGACCCCAATCATCCGCGCAACCTGGCCAGCCTGTTTCGCGTGCGCGCGCGCCTTGCGGACGAGGCGAATCGCGCGGCGCTGCTGGCCGATGCCGACCGGCAGTACACGCGGGCCGCGCAGCTGGCGCCCGGGTTGCCGACGCTCTGGGTGGAGTGGGCAAATGTCGACGCCGAGCGGCGCCGTCTCCCGGAATCGATCACTAAGCTCAACCATGCCATAACGCTCGACCCGCAGGCCGCCGACGCCTGGATGCTCCGGGGCCTGGCCCGGACGCTGAGCGGACAGGTCGATCTGGCGCTTGCCGACTACGAACGCGCCCTGAGCCTGCGGCCCGCTGATGTTGTCGCGCTGCGAGGACGCGCGGTCGCGCTGGCGGAGCTGGGCCGCCGGGACGCGGCGCTCACGGCCGTGGAGGAGCTACTGCGCCTTCAGCCGCAGGACGCCATTGCCCTGCGGCTGAAGGCGCGTCTGGCGCGATGATGACGGCGCTCCGATCGACACGCGTCGTCCTTGATGGCACGAAAGGCCAGACAGTTGAAGAGTCGCGCTTAGTGCTATAGTTCGCGCACTCCGGCCACCGCTAATTTCAGGGGTGCGCGATGACGATTGCAGAACGAGAGTCCGGCGGCGTGATCGTCCTCGACGTCCACGGGCGCATGACGATCGAGGTGGAAAAGACAATCCTCGCAGAGAAGGTCCGCGAACTCCTGCAGCAGGGACACAAGCACATCCTGGTGAACCTCGCCGATGTCGTGCACGTGGACACGTCGGGATTATGTGACCTTGTCGAAAGCTACCTGGCCGCCACGCGCCGCGAAGGCCGGCTGAAGTTCACAGGTGTGACACCACGTGTTCGAAAGGTCCTGGAGATCACGAAGCTGCTGACTGTGTTCGAGGTGTACGATTCGGAGTCCGAGGCGCTGGCGAGGTTTGGATCAGGCGCGGTCGTGTGATCCGATGGCGATAAGATAGTGCGTCATGACCGATAAGAACATTTTTGCTGAACGCGGGCGCTCGCTCGAGGAGGAATACTTCCGCCGCAAGGACAAGGAGCTCATCGAGAAGATGCGCAAGGCGGCGGCCGCCGAAGAGGCGCGCGTCGAGATGGGAAAGCGGACCGGCCTCGCGGATCCCGAACTGCTCAAAGAGCTCGACGCGCTCGGCTTCACACCAGAGACCGTGATTCTGCTGCCGCTGGTCCCGATCGTTCAGGTCGCGTGGGCCGAGGGCGGCGTCTCGGACGCCGAACGCTATCTGATTGTGAAACTCGCACGCGCTCGCGGCATCAGCGAGGGAAGCGGCGCCGATGCTCAGCTCATGGAGTGGCTTGATCGGAAGCCGGCCGACCGCGTGTTCATGGACGCGACACGGTTGATTCGCGCCCTGCTCGATGCCCCCGGACACCCCGGCATCAGCGTCACGGCCGCCGATCTCGTGAAGCAGGCCGAGTCGATCGCTGCGGCATCCGGTGGCATGCTCGGGATCATCGGGCGGATCTCCGCCGAGGAGCGGGAGATCCTGAAGACGCTGGCCGCACGGCTGCAGGGCGGGACGCCGTAAGCCCGATCTTCCAGCGCACGTCACCGAAGCGTCGAATCCGGGAGACGCCTGCGTCGATTCCCTCGGCGCGCAGCAGCTGCCGCTTCAACTGCAGGTTCCCGCCGTAGCCGCCGAGCGCGCCGCCGGCGCCGATGACGCGATGGCAGGGCGTGCCGGGGTCGCGGCATTCCCGCATGATGTTGCCGACCGCCCGCCACGCGCGCGGGCTTCCCGCCAGGCTCGCCACGTCGCCGTAGGTGGCCACGCGGCCCGCCGGAATTCGCCGGACCGCCCTGAAGACGCGCTGCTTGAATGAAACCGGGTTTTGGTTTTTCACAAATGGTAAAAACGAAACCCGGTTTCGTTTTACATTCCGACGATGATCTTGAAGCGGAACGTGGTGCCGCCAAGATCCGATTCATCGAACTCGTGGGAGACGCTGTTCGGGTCGTCGCCGAAGGCGTCGGGCACGGTTGCCCATTGCAGCTCGCCCGCCGCGGCGATCCAGCGCGCCAGCCGGATCTCCGCGCCGCCGAGCAGGTGGGCGCCGGTGAACCGATCCTTCACGTTCTCCTCCGAGACGGCGAACTGTGAGGTTTCCTTGAACTGGTGCCACCCGACGCCGGCGCCCGCATACGGCACCAAGCGGCTCCAGAACGGGAACCGGTAGCCGCCCGTCAGCTCCACGGGCGTCAGCGTGATCGTCGTCGGGATGCCGAGGTCGAATTGCTCGCCCTCGAAGAGGAACACGCGCTGGCCGGTCTCGCGAAAACGCGACGCGCGCACGTTGACGAATACGCGCTGCGGCAGCACGACCTCCACGCCCCCGCCGAACACGGGGCCGCTCCTCGAGCCGAGAATCGCATTGAAGCTCTGTTCCGCGGTAAAGGTCGTCGCACCCACGTCGCCGAAGCCGCGGA
>Ga0209640_10005755_pt1 | contig 10844 bp, 7 predicted proteins | sample RifCSP10_1_FD_184018 | JGI IMG/M metagenome (GOLD analysis project Ga0209640, IMG submission 184018) | Soil microbial communities from Rifle, Colorado - Rifle CSP2_sed 10_1 (SPAdes) (version 2) | ecosystem: Environmental > Terrestrial > Deep subsurface > Rock core/Sediment | place: Rifle...
CTAGAATTGGTGGACGCGGCGGGATTCGAACCCGCGACCCCCTGGTTGCAAACCAGATGCTCTCCCAACTGAGCTACGCGCCCGGTTCTGGAGGCTGGACGCTAGAGGCTAGAGGCTTGACCCACTGTGGTTCAATCCCTCCAGCTTCCAGTCTCCAGCTTCTAGCCTGGTGGGCGTAGGTGGATTTGAACCACCGACCTCACCCTTATCAGGGGTGCGCTCTAACCAACTGAGCTATACGCCCACCGCTCTCATTCTGCTCAACTTGCTGGCGATATCGAGTCCCACCGTTTCCGGCCTCGGGGACCCATTGGGGCCCGGTGACCGGGCCCCTGCCGGCCCGTCGAGCAGCCTCACCGCCGCAATTTTATCATCCGCCAGCGCGTGTGCATAGCGGGCCGTCATTGTGATGGAAGCATGCCCCAAAAGATATTGAACGGCAATCAGGTCCACCCCGGCCCGCACCCGCCGGAGAGCAGAGGAGGACAGCGTTCGGACGACAGCCAGAAGAAAGGCATCATGGGACTCTGTCTGCTCTGGAAGTCCGGGGTGCAGGTCTTGGCTATCCCGCCCGATGCATTCCCTCGTCGAGTGACTCGAAAAAGCTGCCCGCCATCCGCGCCACAGGCTGTTCTGATGCCTAGCGCGGCAGGCCGGCGAATTACGGCAAGCAATTCCTTCGGCAAGTGTGCACCAGCCAGCGATCTCTTTGGGAAGAGCTACGCTGGAATGGGATTGTCAGGCCCTTCTTCGTCTCAGATGACCGCCGCCATCTGCTCCCCTGACATGCTTCTCTGTTACTCAGCCCTCAAGCCCATCGGACAAATACCGCCCCCCTGGCTCGGGCTTCGGCCGCGAAATGTTCGAAGCGTTCCGCAACCGCCTCGATGCGCAGAGGGATTGGCGAAGGCCGTGGCACCGCGCGTGCGGCCGCGGGGATGTCCTTCAACCCGCTGCCGGTGATAAGCAGGACGACCCGCTCGTCGCGGTCCACGAGTCCTTCGGCCAGCGCAGCGTGCAGCCCCGCCAGGGATGCAGCCCCGGCAGGCTCGGCGAAAACGCCGGTGAGGCACGCCAGCTCGGTAATGGCTTCGAGAATGGCGGCATCAGTGACCTTGACTCCACTGCCGCCAGAAGCGCGCACGGCGCGCAGACATTGCAAGGCGTTGCGTGGCACCTGGACCGTCAGACTATCAGCCACGCTCGCGGCATTGGCGACCAGCCTGACCGTGTCGCGCCCTTCTCTCAGCGCAGTGACGATTGCTGCGGCCCCTTGCGGCTGAACAGCAATGAGGCGCGGTGCCTTGGCGATCAGCCCGGCGCGTTCGAGATCCGCAAAGCCCTTAGCGAGGCCAGCGATGATCACGCCGTCTCCGGTGGGGACGAAGATAACGTCCGCGCACTCCGGCGCGAGGTCCCGAGCGATCTCGAGGGCGGCTGTTTTCTTGCCCTCGATGGTGAACGGATTGAGTGCGGTGTTGCGGTTGTACCAGCCGAATTCGCGGCAGGCGTTGAGGCAGAGTTCGAAGGCCTGGTCATAGGTGCCGTCGACGGGCAGAACGAGCGCGCCATAGCTGAGCATCTGGACGAGCTTGGCCTCGGGCGCAGAAGCAGGGACAAAGACAACCGCGCGGATGCCGCTGGCGGCGGCAACAGCAGCCAGTGCCGTCGCAGCATTGCCTGTGGAAGCGGCGGCCACGGTTTCATAGCCATACTCCCGCGCTTTGCTGACGACGAGCAGCGATGCGCGGTCTTTTGTGGAGCCGCTCGGATTGCGCGTATCATCCTTCACTCGTAGGTGCGGCATGCCCAGCGCGCGGCGCAAATGCGGCACTTCGAGAAGCGGGGTGTCTCCCACGGGAAGCGATGGCAGGAATTCTGCAGAAGAGATAGGCCAGAACGCGGTGAGGAACTCCGCGCACGACGCTGGCCCGGACGGCCAGCGCGAAGGAAGCTCTTCGAGCACAACTTCCAGCACGCCGCGCGTGACACCGCCGGGCTCCTGCTTGCCGACGCAGGCCGGACACACCAGAAGCGCCCTGCTCTCCGAGTACGAGGCGCCGCATTCGGTACAGCAAAGGTGAAATCGGCTCATCGTCTCACATCGTGAGGGCCATCAGGGCCTTCTGAACGTGGAGGCGGTTTTCTGCCTCGTCGTAGACGACCGACTGCGGCCCATCGATGACCTCATCGGTGACTTCTCGGCCGCGGTCAGCCGGGAGCGGATGCATGTAGATCAGGCGCTTCTTGCCGAGGGCGATACGCGCGGCGTCGCAGCGCCACGTTGGGTACTTTTCGATCAGCCGCAAGCCTTCCGGGACATCGCGGGTGGTGAGCAGCGGCCCCCACGACTTCGGGATCACCACATCGGCGCCCTCGAAGGCGTCCTCGAAGCAGTGGGTGATCTCGAAACGCGTTCCCGCGGCACGTGCATTGACCTTGGCCTGCTCTTCGATTTCAGGCATCAGCCGAAACTCCGGCGGGTAGGCAAGCGTGACGTCGATTCCGAAGCGCGGCATCATCAGGACCAGACTCTGCGGCACAGAAAGCGGGCGGACGTAGTTCGGTGCGCTCGTCCACGCCACACCGAGCTTCAAGCCACGCGTGTGTCCGAACTTCTCGCGGATAGTGAAGTAGTCGGCCAGAATCTGGCAGGGGTGGTGGACGTCACACTGCATGTTCAGTACGGGCACATCGGAGTTTCTCGCCACCTCGCGGAGGTAGGCATTGCCCTCCCCAAATGCGCAGTGGCGAATGGCGATGCCTTCGCCGTAGCGCGAGAGAACTTTGGCCGTATCGCGGGCGTTCTCGCCGTGGCTGATCTGCATCTTGTCGGGTGAGAGGTAAATGGCGTGGCCGCCAAGCTGGGTCATGCCTGTCTCGAAGGAGTTGCGGGTGCGTGTGGAGGCGTCGAAGAAAATCATGTAGAGCGTCTTATCGGAAAGCAGCGGCGTGGGGCGGCCTTCTTTTTTGGCTGCCTTGAGCTCGGCAGCTAGAGTGAAGAGCGTCTCGAGCTCCTGATTTGCCCAGTCCTCAGTGCTGAGGAAGTGCCTGCCTTTGAGTTTCACATCCATGCTTTAGCCTCCGCTCGGGAGCGCGGAAGCCACTATCAGCTCATCCTTGTGCGCAGCGAGAAATTCAGGGATCAGGCTGTAGACGGCAGTGGCGCGGATGAGATCGTCCACAGCAACCCATTCGTGCGTCGTGTGGGCGAGTTCCTCCCGGCCCGGCGCGAAGCCGACGGTGGGAATTCCGAGCCGTCCCATGCTGGCCACGCCGTTGGTGGAAAACAACCAGCGCGAGATCGCAGGCGGCTTGCCGAGAACCGTCTCGACGGCGCGCGCTACACCCCGCACCAGCGCGTGATCTTCGCGGAGCACCCAGGTGGGGTAGTACTTCTCCTGCCGGGCGCGCTCGCCGCGCCAACTCGTGGCGTCGTAGGTGAGCAACTCCACTTCGGCATCACCAAGGTGTGGCAGCGAGCGAAGCTCTCTCATTGCGCTTTCCACCGTTTCGCCCGCAGTGAGGCGGCGATCGAGGTAGATGCGCGCGCTATCCGGCACCGCATTCAGGGAAGGTGAAGTACATTCGATGAACGAGACGACCACCGAGCCCTTGCCCAGAAATGGGTCCGAGGGCAGGCAGCGGTGCAGCGCTTCGACATCCGCGATAATAGGCGCCATCTTGTAGAGCGCGTTGACCCCCAAATCGCAGTGCGCGCCGTGCGCGGATTTACCGTGCGTCGTGACTGTGGCTTCCATGCGGCCGCGGTGGCCACGGTAGACGTTGAGGTTCGTCGGTTCGCCGAGGATCACGGCATGCGGCCGGACGCCTTCCTTTTCGACCAGGTGTAAGAGGCAGTACCCGTCGCAGTCTTCCTCCATCACGGACGCCGTAAGGTAGAGCGTGACGTCGGAAGGAAACCCGCGTTCGCGCAAGAGCTTGGCGCCGTAGGCCATGCAGGCAATGGCTGGAAGCTCGTCCACGGCGCCACGACCCCAGATCTTTCCGTCTTCGAGCTTGCCGCCGAACGGATCGTGCTCCCACGTCTTTGGATCGCCAACGCCAACGCAGTCGATATGGCCGTCCATGAGAATCTTCAACGGGCCGTTTCCGATGCGCGCGACCACGTTCCCGAGCCGGTCGAAGAACACCTCGTCGAATCCAAGCTGCTCGTACTCCTTGCGAACGCGCTCGCAACGAGGGCCTTCGCGACTGCTTTCGGCGGGAATGGCAATCATCTCTCGCAGGAAGGTCACAATTGCGTTCGTGTACCTGGCCGCTGCTTTCGCGGGCGCTTCCACCGCTTGTGTCATGAAAGGTCCTCCCAATTCACGATTTCACTTGCGCGGCCTTGAGCTGCTCAAGCACTCCCGTCTCTTGATTGAAGGCTGCAATCTCCGCATCCCACCGTGGCAATTCGGCCACGAGGTCGTCCCAGAAAGCAGGACTCCAGAGGGCGTTGAGCTGCTCGACGGTTTTTCCCTGCTGCTCGACCCAGGTGAAGTACTTGAGGTTGTGGATGGCTTTGCGCTCGAGATAGCGCAGCTCCCTCAGATGATCTGTGGAAGCGCCCGCAAGGAACCGTTCGAAGTCAGCGGCCGCCTGTAGCTCGGTGTAGGGGCCGCGCGCTGCGTTCAGTTCCGCCAGCCGCGTGCGGTAGAGCCCGACGGAATCGGTGAACGAGGTGAAGAGAATGTCGTTGCCGTCGAATTCAAAGTAGCGGGCCGTCTTGATGGCTGCGAGCAGGTTGCAGATGCTCGAGATGCCCAGTAGCGATAGATCGGCGATGACGCCGTCGGGGACGCCGCGGCGGGCGAGCTCGGCGTGGCCAGTAGGCTCGTTGAACAGACGCAGCAGATGCAGGGTGGCTTCGTCGTCGATGGCTGTGACGACGTCGGTGCTGCGCACGTTGTGGATCCACGGGACGTGCTTATCGCCGATGCCTTCGATGCGGTGGTCGCCGAAACCGGCGAGCAACAGGGTCGGGCACTGAAAGGCCTCCGCAGCGGTGATCCGGCAGCCCGGGAATTGCTGTTTGAGGTAGTCACCTGCTGCCAGAGTTCCCGCAGATCCGGTGGCGCCCACCCAAGCGGCCAGACGATAGCCCGCCCCGGCGATGCGGTGGAATACTGATTCGGTCGCCGGGCCCGTGACACCGTAGTGCCACAGGTAGTTGCCGAATTCTTCGAACTGATTGAAGATCACCGCTTCCAGGCGCGTCTTGCGGATTTCCCAGCAGGCGTCGAAGATCTCCTTCACGTTGCTCTCGCAGCCGGGCGTGGCGATGATTTCCGCGCCCATGCTCTCCAGCCACTGGAAGCGTTCGCGGCTCATGCCCTCCGGAAGAATGGCCACCGCTTTGCAGCCGAGCAGCGCGCTATCAAAAACGCCGCCACGGCAGTAGTTACCGGTTGAGGGCCAGACGGCGCGCTGCGTGGTGGGATCAAACTCGCCGCGCACCAGCCGTGGCACCAGACAACCGAACGCGGCGCCCACCTTGTGCGCGCCCGTCGGGAAGTGTTTCCCAACCAGTCCGATGATGCGCGCGGGCACGCCGGTGAGTTCGGAGGGAAACTCGAGAGCGTTGACCTCGCCAAACTGGCCCGTCCGGGGGTCGTTGTGCCACGTAATCCGAAACAGATTCAGCGGGTGCGCGGCCTGCATGTCCACGCCGCGCAGTGCCGCGACAACGGCGGGATCAATGCGTTTCGGGTCGCGCTGTTCCGCAAACGTGGGGATCAAGATCCGTTTTTCGCGGCAGCGCCCGATCGCGCGTCGGCGGACTTCCTCTTTTGTTGCCGCATTCAACCTAGCCATTGTCACTCCCCCAAGAACTGTGTGCCGCGCCTCGAGGCACGAAAACGTCGCCACAGAGCCGGGGTCTGCTCGCGGGCGCGCGCAGCCAGTTCGGCAAGATCGAAGGTTGTGTGGCGAAAATCCTCGAGCAGGACGCGGCCGCGCGCGATCGTGTGTCGCACAGGTGCTTCGCTGGCTCCATAAACGAGGTGGCCGAAGAAATTTTCCGCGCTGACCGGCGTGGGCGGCGGAGTGTCCACGGCAATCATGTCGGCGGGCGCCCCGGCAACCAGTTCGCCCAGCAACGGCTCGTCGAAGAAACGCCGGGCGACCTTCGCATTGTTCGACAGTAATTCGGTGACGGCCTCGCCACTGGAATCTGTGCTGCCGCGTGCGGCACGATGAGCGAGAAAAGCGAATCGCAACGCGCGCAGCATTGCCGACGACATGCCGTCGGTGCCGAGCCCCACCAAACAGCCCTGCGCAGTCGTGCGCGCGACATCGAGATGGCCCACGCCGTTATTCGCATTCGACTCCGGGTTGTGGATCAGGACAGCGCGGTGCTCGGCAATCCTCGCGTAGTCGTCGTGCTCGAGGTGGATGCCATGGGCGAGCAGGCAGCGTTCGTCGAGCAGGCCGAAATTCTCGAGGCGCTCCACGGGCCCACTGCCAAACGCCCGGCGCGACGCAGTTACGTCCACGGGATCTTCGGCCACGTGGATGTGACAACCCGCCGCCGCGGGCCGGCGCACGGCCACTTCAGCCAGGGTTTCATTGCGCAGGGTGAAGCTGGCGTGCAATCCGAGGGTGCCCCGGATGCGCGGATGGGCGCTGCGCTCGCCAATGAATCGAAGGTTCTCCTCGATTCCGGCGCGGGCTTCATCGCGCCCGTTGCGGTCGGTCACTTCGTAGCACAGCACGCCCGGAAGCCCGTGGGCATCCAGCACTGCCGCGAGGATGTCCAGACTGCCGGCAAGACAGGACGGCGAAGCGTGGTGGTCGAAAACAGTGGTGCAGCCCCAGCGGATGCAGTCCGCGACCGAGAGTTGCGCGGAGAGGCGCACGGTCTCCAGATCGAGCGCGCGATCAAGGCGCCACCACAGCCCGTCCAAGATGTCGGCAAAGCTGGTGAGCGGCACGCCCGGGTCAAGGCCGCGAGCCAGAGCGGCGTAGAAATGATGATGAAGATTGATGAGACCGGGCAGGATCAGGCCACCGTGAGCGTTCAGGAACGGCGCGGTCGGATGAGCGCGACGCAGCTCCGCTTCGGGACCGACCGCCAGGATTCGCTCCCCTTGCCAGGCCACCGCACCGTCAGAGATGACCGAGAGCTTCGCATTGCCAGCCGAGAGACTGGTCACCACGACCCCGTTTCCGAGCAGGAAGACTTCACTCATCGCTGCGTCCCCTGCGGCTTCTTCGGACCCTTGGGCGGATCGGGATTCGTCATGTTCGGCCGACTCGAGTGGAAGATAGATTCCCACACGGTCTTCATTCGCCAGAGCAAGGCAGTGTCCAGCGTCACGGCTCCGACGCGCTCCGCGTGCGAGCGCTTTACCTGAAACGGTTCCCATTGCATCTCAAGACGGAAACCTTGCCCGCGCACAATCGCGCGGTTGTGCTCCGGCTCGGGATTGAACCGCAGCTCAAAACCGTCGAGGCGAGCTAGAAGCGCGCCGTCCTGGTGACAGAAGCCTTCGTGCAAAGGCGAGGAACGAAAACTTTCGACGCTGAGAAACACCTGTTCTTTGACCTTGTACGGCGCTCCATGCTCTGGGCAGTACAGATCGCAGTTCGAGCATTCGTTGCAGAGGCTCTGCACGACGGCAAGCTGATGCGCTTTGCGAACGGCAAAGCCGACCCCCGGGGTTCGTTCGAGCCGACCTCCCGGCTGGACGCTCAGGCGTTCGGTGGGGATTTCGACTGGAGTGGCTTCATACGAGAATATCGCGTCGTTGGGACAGGCGGATATGCACAGGTCGCAGTTGATGCAATCGTAGAGGCCGAGGGTGCGACCGACGCGGCGTGGCTCCATGCTGTTGGCCCGCGCGTGGTAGCGCGGGTCATCAGTCAGCGCAGGGACAACGTCGCGGGCGTTGAGGCGTCCGGCGATCCGCGTCCCTTGCAGGACGACGGCCTCTGGATCGAGACCGGCAGCGGCTGCGGATTCGCGAAGGACCCGCGGGAGCTCTTCCGGGTGCTCACGGGCGATCTGGCTGAGGCGCTCGGCTTCCCGGTTCCAGAGCTGCGCGCCGCCAGAAAACAAGCGTAGCGCGTGCGCCACGGCTTCAGCACCGTGGCCGCGCGCGACCAGCACGTAGGCTTCCCAACTGCTGACGCCGCAGCGACGCATCTCCTCCGCCAGTTTCTCCAGATAATGCGGCAGCCGCGCATACCCCCCCTGCCGGAGCAGATCCGTGCAAGTGGTGACCGGCACCATCCCGCAGGCGACCGCGGCGGCAAAGTTCCTCCGGTCGATGCCCGCAGAAAACGACACGGGCAGATCAAATCCCACTTCCTCGCGGACGCGATGCATCAGATGCATGGCGATCACGTGCAGCGGCTGCCCGGAAAGATACATGTAGGGATCAGTCTGCGTGGGGAAGAATTTCGGGTTGTTGGCAACGAGGAGGGTGTTGGTAAACTTCGCGCCGACAGCCCGGCCGCAATTGTCGGCCACGCGGCGGAGGCCTCGCAGGATCTCGAGCGCGTCGTCATACTTCAGGTCCTGTTCGAAGGCCTCGCGGAGAAGCGTCAGGTGGCGGTAGCCGAGCCGGTCGAGGAGAAGTTCCCGGACACGCTCGAATCCGAGCAACGTCGGATTGAACTTGATGATGATGTGGAAACCGAGCTCCTCAAGAAGATAGCGGCCGATGGCTTCGATCTGATCGGCCGGACAACCGTGAAAGGTGGACAGGGATACACAGTTCGAGATGTAGGACGGCAGGTCCAAACCGCGAAACGTGCGGCAGTCACCGGCCAATTGACCGCGCAGCGCATCGAAATGCGCTGCCGGATTCTGCATTCCGCGCAAAAACCCGGTGACCTTCTCGGAGCGAATTCCCTCGAGGTCGTAGCCCACGCTCGTGTCGAAGACGGTGTCCACGCCTTCGGCGAAGGCTTTGGTCTCGCCGAAGGCACCAAACGCGCGCGTCTGTTTGAGGATCTCGATCAGGTAGAGTGCCTTGGCATATTCGAGAAGCGATTCGGAGACGGTGAGCTCTTGCGACCACTCGACGTTGTAGCCGACGTTTGGGATGTAGATGCAAGGACGCGGAATTTCAAGATTGTCGTTCACCTGCACTGTTTTCAATTCGAGGATGCGGCCGCCGGCCAACCAGGAGAGCACAATGTTCTGCGCGAGCTGCGTGTGGGGGCCGGCGGCAGGTCCCACCGGAGTGGAAGCACGCCCGGAAAGATGCCTCACGCTGAAATCCAGGGTGTCGTTCGGAAAGAACCACTTCGTCACCGGCAGATCAAAGATCGAGCGGCAGACTTCAACCTCGCGCCGCATCCGGCGCACCAAGTCAGGAAACGGTACCGGCGTAAGTTTGGCCATCCGACGGAGCTTTGCCTTCAACCTTTCCGCAGGTGCGCGGGTTGGCGGCGGGACTTGGGCACGGAGGGCGCCGCCGCTGGCGTGTCGTCCATGGGGAGCCGGGAGCGGCGGATACCGTCGTAGGAGTACAGAGCCGCCGCAACGGCACCTGCTGTCGGCACCAGCCCGATTTCGCCCACTCCCTTGGCCCCATACCCGCCGTACTCGTCAGGCACTTCCACCAGAATCACCGTGACCTCGGGCATGTCGGAAGCTTTAAGAATGCCGAGGTCGCGCAGCCGGTACGAATCGGGACGGCCGTTGGTGCATCGGAAGTCTTCCGAAAGGGCGTAGCCCAGGCCCATGTGCACGGCGCCCTCGATCTGTGTGGCGCACTGCAGGGGATTGATCGCATGGCCGACGTCGTGCGCCGCCACCACGCGGCGGACGCGGCCATCCTCGCCGAGGATCACAACCTGGGTGGCGTAGCTATAAGCCACGTGCGTCCTCGGCTGCGGCACATCGGCGCCAGTCTTTGTCGTGAAGCTGCAAACGTATTCGCCGCGGTATTCGCGGCCCGCCAATTCCTCGGGCGCATGTTCTCGCAGATCCGCAGCTAGCTTACGCGCAGCTACGCAGGCCGCTGCGGAGCTCAACGCCGTGGCGCGCGACGCGGTGGTCATTCCGCATATGACAGCAAGATCGCTGACGGTGCGGACGCGCATGATTTCGGGTTCCAGGCCGGTTTCTTCCGACACAACTTGGCGGAGGATGGTGAACAAACCCTGGCCCATTTCGGTGTAGCCGGTGCGAATCTCCAGCTGGCCTCCTTCAAGCATGCTGAGCAGCACGCGGCCGCTATCGTCCATGGCATTGCCGATGCCGGTATTTTTCATGCCGCAGGCGATGCCAGCATACTCCGCCTCCTTGTAGATGTCCTTGACCGCCTCGAGCGTGCGGCGGATGCCGCAGCTCTCGGTCATGATTTGCCCGGTCGCAAAACGGTCGCCGGGTCCCAGGATGTTTCGTTCGCGGATGTCGTACCCGTCCACGCCGACGCGTTCCGCGAGCCGGTCGAGCATGCCCTCGATGGCGTATGCGGCCTGGTTGGCGCCGAAGCCGCGCATGGCGCCGCTGGGCGGATTGTTCGTATAGACGGTCTTCGCCTCGACGTCCACGTTGGGAACGCGATAAGGCCCGCAGGAATGGCCCGCGGCGCGTTCCAGCACTTTCGCCCCCACCGAGGCGTAGGCGCCGGTATCGCCGACGATGCGCGCGCGCACGGCAAGTAAGCGGCCCTGGGCATCAGCGCCCACCGTGTATCGCAGGATCATCGGATGGCGCTTCGGGTGCAGCTGCATCGACTGCTCGCGAGTGAGCACCGTCTTCACCGGCTGATGCAGCAGGTGGGCCGCAAGCGCCGTCTGTGCCTGAATGGAAAGATCTTCTTTGCCGCCGAACGCGCCGCCATTCGACGCCAGCTCGACCTCGACTTGTTCCAAGGGGA
>Ga0209640_10005756_pt1 | contig 10843 bp, 11 predicted proteins | sample RifCSP10_1_FD_184018 | JGI IMG/M metagenome (GOLD analysis project Ga0209640, IMG submission 184018) | Soil microbial communities from Rifle, Colorado - Rifle CSP2_sed 10_1 (SPAdes) (version 2) | ecosystem: Environmental > Terrestrial > Deep subsurface > Rock core/Sediment | place: Rifle...
GGCGACGGCTACGGGCCGATGGTGGTGAGCGGACGGGCGCTCACTCCAGATAAACTGAGAGGAAAAAGGATTGCCATACCGGGAACGCTCACGACCTCGTTCCTGGTCCTAAAAATTTATGAGCCGGATTTCGAGGCGATGGTCACGCCTTTCGACAAGATCATGGACGCCGTGAAGGAAGGCAGCGTGGACGCGGGGCTTCTGATTCACGAAGGGCAGCTCACTTACGGCAGCGCGGGGCTCCACTGCGTCGTGGACCTTGGCCAGTGGTGGAAAGATAAATTCGGGCTGCCGCTCCCCTTGGGGGCCAACGCCATCCGCAAGGACCTTCCGCCGCCGGTCCGGGAAGAAGCCACGGCGCTGTTGCGGAGCAGCATTCGGTACGCGCTCGACCACCGGACCGAGGCGATGGCCTACGCGTTGCAGTTTGCCCGTGACATGGAACCGAGTCTGGCCGACCGCTTCGTGGGAATGTACGTGAACGACTATAGCCTGGACTACGGACCGCAAGGCCGCCGGGCAATCCAGACGTTGTTTCGCCTGGGATATGAAAAGGGGCTATACTCCGAAAAGCCTCCCGAGGATTTTCTATGAGACTGCTGACTGCCAGCACCGGCAGCTATCCGCGAATCGGCAAGACCCCGGACCTGCAACTGTTGCGGCAAACCATCGCCCAGTGGGAAAGCGGCAAGAAAACCGAGGCCGACTTGAAAGCCGCCGAGGATGCGCTGACGCGCGCCGCGATCGCCGAACAGGTTGACGCCGGCCTCGATCTCGTGACCGACGGACAAATCCGCTGGTACGATCCGATTTCGCACCTGGCCGGCAAGCTTGAAAACGTCTCGATCAACGGTCTGCTGCGATTCTTCGATACGAATTTCTATTTTCGGCAGCCCGTGGTCCGCGGCCCGGTCCGGTGGACTCGGGCTGTCCTCCGGGCCGAGTACGAGTTGGCGAGGGCAGCGAGTCCGAAGCCCGTCAAGCCGGTTTTGACCGGAGCCATCACGCTCGCCCGGCACTCGATTGTCGAATATCCGCCGTACCAAAAGGACTTTCGGCAACTGGTCCTCGATTACAACGAGGCGGTCGCGCAGGAGGTGCGGGAACTGGCTGCGGCCGGGGCGTCGGTGATCCAGATTGACGAGCCTTCGATCTTGCAGGACCCTTCTTCCATCCGCTTGCTGGAGGAAACCCTCCAGGCGCTGGCTTCCTCGAAGGGGGCCGCCCGGCTGGCGCTCCATGTCTACTTCGGAGACCCGGCCCCGGTTCTGGAGCGGCTCCTCGCCTCGCCGGCCGATATCGTGAGCCTGGATTTCACCTACAACCCGGGACTGGTGGAGCGAGTTGCCGCGGCCCGACCCGCGAAGGCACTGGGCTTGGGCCTGCTGGACGGCCGTAACACGAAACTGGAAGACCCGGGTGGGGTCCTCCGGGCGCTCGACCGGATTTTGCCGCAAACGCGGGCGGAAGAGTGCTACTTGCAGCCTTCTTCCGGCTTGGAATACTTGCCCCGCGACCGGGCCCTCGAAAAGCTGAAGCGTCTGGTCGCAATTCGGAACCAAGTGAGGAATTAGGAAACCGCGGCGCCGCCCGGTCTCCGTCCCAAACGGGAGGTTTAGAAAGAGAGAGAGATGAGCCGAGAAAAAATGCAGAAGCTGGGGCTGGACCTCCCGCTGTTGCCCACCACCAGCGTCGGGAGCTTCCCCAAGCCACCCAGCCTGGCGCGGGCACGGACGGACTACGCCAAGGGGAAAATCACCGCCGCCGCGCTCCAGGCCGAAGAAGAGAAAGCGACAGCCTTTTGGATGGAGGCGCAAGAACAGATCGGCCTCGACGTGCTGGTGGACGGCGAACAATATCGCGGCGATATGGTGGTCTATTTCGCGGAGCACATGCCGGGGTTTGAAATCGGCGATCTGGTCCGCTCGTACGGCAACCGCTATTATCACAAACCGATCCTCACCGGGGAGGTGCGCTGGCCGGGGCCGATCACCGTGGCGTGGTGGAAGTTTGCGCAGCGCTGTACCGCGAAGCCGGTCAAAGGAATGCTGACCGGGCCGTACACGGTGATGGACTGGTCCTTCAATGAACATTACCCCGACCGGAAATCGGCGTGCCTGGCGCTGGCGCGCGAAATCCGCAAGGAAGTCGAGGCGCTGCTCGAAGCCGGAGCGAAGATCATCCAGATTGACGAGCCGGCCACCAGCGTCCGTCCGGAGGAATTGCCGCTCGTGGTCGAGGCGATGCAGGTGGTCACGGAAGGACTGCCGGGCTACTTCATCACGCACATCTGCTACGGAGCGTTCCGGCGAATTTATCCGGCGATGCTCGAAATTCCGGTGGACAACTTTGATCTGGAAATGGCCAACAACCAGCTCAGCCTGCTCGACCTGTTTCGCGAGCACCGCTTTCGGAAAGACATCAGTTTCGGTGTCGTGGACGTGCATTCGCACGTCGTGGAGGACCGAGCCACGGTGGAGCAGAGACTGGAACAGGCCCTGCAAGTGCTGCAGCCGGAGCAGGTCTGGGTGGATCCGGACTGCGGATTGAAGACCCGCAGCGTCGAAGAAGCGCAGGAGAAGCTCCGCGTCGTGGTGGAAGCCGCCCGGCGGCTTCGGGAACAGTACGCCAACCGCTCAGCGCCGGCACGCTAAGTTCGGCGTCAGGAGGAGTCCGATGCCCGTCAAACCGAGCGAGCAGGAAGAAGAGTATTTCGCGAAGCTGGAAATCCAGCGCCGCCTCCAAGCCGAGGCGAAGAAAGCGCAGTCGCTGGCGGAAGAAGAGAAAAAGCGCCTGCGAGAGCTGCACTACCTCCACTGCCCGAAGTGCGGCACAAAGCTCCAAGAGGCAGTGCTGAAGGAAATCACGGTGGATATTTGTCCCGCTTGCCACGGAATCTGGCTGGACGCGGGCGAAATGGAGAAACTCACGGAGGGGCCAAAGAAGGGCGTGTTCGCTTCGATCCGGGACGTCTTCTCCTGATGGCCCGGTCGGGCCGGGGTATGCCCCGGAACAGTTTCTCCGGGACGTCTCGGCGTCCGCTCGCAGTTCGGAGTTGCGTTCCTTCGGCGGATCCGGTTTTCCTTTGGCCATGGGAAGAGCGAAATCCGCGGTTGTGTCAGCGCAACTTCCGTTCCGAAAATTTCTGTTGACAAATTTTTCGGCTGGCATAGAATGAGCGCCGCTTACAAACGGGCATCCTCTCCAGGAAAGGCAAGATGACGATCCCAGTACTCCTAAAGAGCGACCTTCCCGGCGTCGCAATTTGTTCGCGAGGCAAAGTCCGCGACATCTACCGGGCCGACGGACGTCTGGTGCTGGTCGCTACGGACCGCATCTCCGCGTTTGATTGCGTCCTCGGATCGGGAATTCCGTTAAAAGGGCAGGTTCTGACGCAACTGTCGGTGTTCTGGTTCGAATTTTTGCGGGGGATTGTTCGCAACCATTTTCTCTCCATGGATCCCGGCGAATACCCGCAACCCTTCCCGCCATTCCGGGACCAACTGGAGGGCCGCTCGATGTTGGTGAAAGAGGCGCGCCCCTTCCCGGTCGAGTGCGTGGTGCGGGGCTACCTATCCGGCTCGGGGTGGAAAGAGTATCGGGAGAGTGGTTCGATCGCGGGCATGCCCCTGCCGCCCGGTCTGCAGGAATCGGACCGGTTGAGCACGCCACTGTTCACACCGGCCACGAAAGCAACCAGTGGCCACGATGAAAACATCTCGTTTCACCAAATGGCAGGCTTGGTGGGGCAATCCACGGCCGAGACCTTGCGAGACTTGAGTATCCGGATTTATCTCCGTGCGGCCCAACACGCCGAGCGGCAAGGGATCATTCTGGCTGACACCAAGTTTGAATTCGGGACAGATGAGGAGGGGATCCTGCTGATTGATGAAGTATTGACGCCGGACTCGTCGCGCTTCTGGCCGCGCGAGAGTTACCGGCCGGGCGGTCCGCAGCCCTCCTTCGACAAGCAATATGTGCGTGATTACTTGGAATCGGTCGGGTGGAATAAGCAACCGCCCGCTCCAACTCTCCCCCCCGAGGTGGTGGAGCAAACCACCTCGAAATATGTCGAGATTTTTCGCCGGTTGAGCGGACGGGAATTGCAGTAAACCGATTTCCACTCCCCCCGTGCGAAATGGCTTCAACTCGTGGCCATAACTGGCCTCCATCGCGCAGAATGCCGCTACGTTTTTTCGCAGGAGTGACCGTGAAAGATCTAATGGAGAAACTCATCGCTCAGATGGTGGACGCTGGGATGTTTTTCCCGGATGCTGTTTCGGAGTTTGAAAAGCGGTATATCCGGAAGGTGCTCGAGGACAGTCAGGGGAATCAATCCCGAGCGGCGAAGGCGTTGGGAATCCACCGCAACACGCTCGGCCGGAAAGTAGAAGAGTACAAACTGGAAAGGGACGGCGCCTCCCGTCGGAAGGTCCGCTCCTCCAAATCCACCAAGAAATGAACCCTCGGCGTCATGTCTTGAACCAACATCCGAGAGAACACCCCGTTACCCGAACGACCACACATTGACTGAAAACTTCCCACCTCTTTGGGAAAACCTCCGGGTCTAGGGAGTAATTTTCCCGCTCACCATTTTCAACAAGAACGGTCTGGCGGTATAAGAGTCGAAAGTGCCCGAAAACATGATGTCCTGGCCTGCGGCCAGCGCCCGGGGATGCGGAGTCCCTAAAGTCAATTCCACGTCAAACTTTCCTGCTTGCTCAGCCAACTCCGGCGAGACGGCCAGCCGAATGGTCGTGGGGCGAGCGGCGGGCGTTGCCGAAACCACTTTGCCCGACAGTGGCAGCTCCTGTCCGTGCAAAATTTCCCAGGTGTCGTTCCCCTTCTGTCCACCTTCCTGGAGATATTGCGCGATGACGTCAAAGGTAGTGAGTTCCTCTAACAGCCGCTGCTTTCGCAGCGCCACCTGCCGCTCCGCCTCCAGCCTTGCCTCCTCCTGCCGCCGCAACGCCTCCTGCTCGGCCTGATACTCCGGCGTCTCCTCGAGTGTCAGAACGCGGAAACCGGCTGGCGGAAAGGGGGCTGTTGCGGCCTGAGCCAAGACCTGGTCCAGTCCATTGCGGGAACCATGGCGTGCCTCATAAACCTTGGTCACGTAATCCCGGACTTGCTGCTGGATAGGACCCGGCAGAGCGTTCGGCCCGCTAATGGAAACGGCGCGCGCCATCGCCCAAATTCCCGGATCATGCTGCGGGGGCTGGGGCGAGAGGTGGGCCGAGCCGAGCCAGTAGAAGGTGAGCCCATCATTCGGATTGATTTCCGCGCTGCGGCGGAGCGACTCCGCGGCCTTGGCGTAGTCCTTCTTCTGAAGCGCGGCGAAACCGGCTGTTTGGTGGAAGACGGCGGCCGATTGCTTCTTCTGCTCTTCAAACTGCGCCGGCTGCATCCCCTGCGGCATCTGGATCGCAGCCAGCTCCTCCAAACCGCGGGCGGCGTAGCCGGCGACCGTATCCAATTTCGCGCCCGCATTGGGGTCCTGAACGTTCAGCGTCCGAGGAATCAGGAAGCTCAACAGGTACAGCGCCTGAAAGTTCTTAGGGTTGAGCTCGAGCAGCTTGGCGGCGGTTTCTTCGATTTTCTGCGAATTGTTGAGCTGCTGGTATGCCTGCAACTTGAGGGCGTAGACCCGTTCAGCCACCTTCGATTCCGGATAGGCTGCGAGATACTTGTCTGCCAGCTCCACTCGCTGGTTGGGCATCGCGGCCTGTTCAATGGCGTTGTAGGCGTCGTACTCGGCTCGATCTTTCCAAGGCGATGCTTGTTGCGCCGCAGCCAGAGTGGCAAAGACGCCGAACCCTATGGCCAGCACCGCCGTAATCAGTACCCTGTGCAACCCCTTTTCGTTTTTCATAGCCGATTCCGTCCTCCCAAGGTTTTTCCTAGCCCTTGCCTCCGAGGAAACCGCGGGGCCCAGAAGCCTGGCCGGGAATGTGCTGTTCATTATATCGTAACTAAATTGTATCCTGACAAGCCTAAAAACTTTTTTCGGCCTTCCGGCTCCGGTGTGTTCGAAGCAGTTTGGCCATATATCGCCGGATTTCTTGCCTCACCCGCGGGTCCTCCACCAAGTCGTCCAAGTCGGGACGGGCCAGCGCAGGCAGAATCGCCATCACGCGCGCCAGGGACAGGTGCCGTCCGCGGAGCAGAGCCAGCTTGATCGAATAGCGGGCGAACCAGCGGTCCTGGTCGAGCACCGCTGCCGTCAGGTGCGGGCCGGCCTTCCCGTCGAGCAGCGCCCGGGTGACGGCGTGCTCGGTCATGGCTGGATTCGACAACGCCGCTTCGATCACGCGCCGATCCGAATCCCCCAGCAGCCCTCCCGCGATCCGGTGCGAACCGCGGCGCGCCAAGTTGATGCGTTGTCCCAGCGCCAGCCCCTCGCGCTGCGCCAGAATGCTTTCCTCAGCCAGCCGCTTTACGTCCGGCGGCACACCGGCCGCTGTAGCTACCGACAGCAAATCAAACAAATAAAGGAACTTGAGCAGCGGCAGTGCCAGGTGCCGCGGTGTTCGCGGATGTTTGACCACAGCCAGTTTCAGCGGATAGCTTTTCATCCACTCCCGGTTTTGGGCGATTCGCGCTACGATGTCCCGCGAAAGGTCCCGGCGAGACAGCAATAACGCCAGATGCTTCTCGCCCAGGCGCGGGTTCTCGAGCAGCGCTTCCAGGACCTCCCGAGAACGGTGGTATAAGAGGTTCTCGAGCCGGAAGCGGTCAGCGGTCCGCGCCCGCTCCGCCTCTTCCCGGATTTCCGATATGAGGGATGGATTCATCATCGTTCCTACCCGCCCCGAAAGAGGAAGTGGTATTCTGTATTCTAAAACACTACTGCGGGCCAAGTCTCCCTTGCTGCTTTTCCCAAAAAATGCTACTATCACCGCGACTTTTTTTCGAATTTGGTGTTGCCCTGGCGCCGCCGGAGGGCCCGGCCCCGCTTGGCTCAGCCGGGACTACAAAAACGACGGGGACTGCCTGCGACAGCAGACAGTGTCTTCGGACTGGGGAACTGGAATCCTTGGAATGTAAGCCAGAGAGTATATCCGCCTTTTTCCCCGCTTATAACGACGCCGCCACCATCGGCGGGTTGGTTGCAAAGACCTTTCACCTGCTCGAAGCGTCCGGACGGGATTTTGAAATTCTGGTGGTGGACGACGGAAGCCGGGATCGAACGCCGGAGGTGCTCGAACGCCTCCTGCAGCAATATGGGCCGGCGTTCCGGGTGATCCGACATCCCGTCAACCGGGGATACGGAGCGGCTCTGCGCAGCGGGTTTGCGGCCGCCCGAAAGGACCTGGTTTTCTACACGGATGGCGACGGGCAGTATGACCCGGCGGAGCTAACAACCCTCCTGGCGCACATGGAACCCTCGGTCGGGCTGGTGAACGGCTACAAAGTCAAGCGCAGCGACCCCTTCCACCGGATCGTTATCGGGAAAGTCTACAATGCGATGGCGCGGCGGCTGTTTGGCATCTCGCTGCGGGATATTGACTGTGATTTTCGTCTCCTGCGGCGCACGCTGCTGGACCAGGCGCGGCTACAATATGACTCCGGGGTGATTTGCGTAGAGATGGTGTATAAGCTCGAACGGCTGAGCTGCCGAGTGGTGGAAGTGCCGGTGAGCCATTACCCGCGCGTAGCCGGGCGCTCGCAGTTCTTCCGGTGGCGCGCCATCCTCACCACACTGGCGCAATTGGCCTCTCTCTACTTCTCCCGATGGGAAGCCCCCGCCGCCCGACGGGACGTAGCGGAACTCAACCCGAAATGACCGGACACGGAATCTCCCGGAACTCCTATCAGGACGCCCGCGTCCTCATCACCGGTGGCATGGGCTTCATCGGCAGCAATCTCGCCATTGCCCTGGTGCGGCAAGGCGCGCGGGTGACAGTGGTGGACTCGCAGGTCCCGGGGTGCGGCGCCGATCCGGCGAATCTCGACCCCGTCCGGGACCAGGTCCAGATTTCCACCCATGACATCGGGGATGCGGACGCGATGCGGCCATTGGTTCCCGGCCAGGAGGTCATCTTCAACCTGGCCGGTGAAATCAGCCATGTCAACAGCATGACCAACCCGCTGCGAGACCTGGCGATCAATTGCGCCGCCCAAGTGCAGTTCTTGGATTTGTGCCGTGCGGTGAATCCCCATGCAACGATCCTGTACGCCAGTTCCCGGCAGGTCTACGGACGCCCCCAGTACCTCCCGGCGGACGAGGAGCACCCCATCAACCCGGCGGACTACAATGGAGTTCACAAACATGCCGCCGAGCAATATCACTTTTTGCTGCGCCGCCAATTTGGAATGCGCACCATCTGCCTGCGACTCGGCAACGTCTATGGTCCGCGCCAGGCAATTGATCAGGATTGCCGGGGGTTCATTGATGCGTTCCTGCGGATTGCCCTGGACGGGAAACCGATTGTGGTGTTCGGGGACGGCCGGCAACTCCGCGGCATGACCTATGTGGACGATGCGGTGGACGCCTTCCTCCGGCTTGGTTTAGCGGGGCCGGAAGCCGCTCCCGTCTATAACGCGGGTCATCCGACTCCCGTCACGCTGCTGGAAATCGCTCAAACCCTTTCCGAGATTGCGGGCGCTCCCCCACCCCAGCTTGCGCCCTTTCCTGCGGACCGCCTTTCCATTGACATCGGCGATTTCTACCAGGATACGGAAAAAATCCGCCGCGACTTCGGTTGGATCCCCCGCGTGGGCCTGCGGGAAGGTCTTGAGAAAACGGTCCAGTTTTTCCGATCGCAACAAAAACGGCCCCCGCATGCGGACCCGCATCCCGTTTCTTAGGCTTCCCGCCTCCGACCCCCTCGTCGCCCAGGAGTATCAACGCCGGTTCGCCCAGGTCCTTGCGGGGGGCCGCTTCATTCTGGGAGACGAAGTTTCCCGTTTTGAGCGGGAATTCGCGGCCTTCTGCCGCGCGCGGTTCAGCATCGGAGTCGGCAACGGGACCGAAGCGCTGCTCATCGCGCTGCGGCTGAGCGGGATTCGCCCCGGCCAAAACCAGGAAGTCATTACCACGCCGCTGACCGCGTCCTTCACGGCGCACGCCATCGTCGCCGCCGGAGCGCGGCCGGTCTTCGCGGACGCGGACCCCGATACGCTGTTGCTTGACCCGTCCGCAGTCCGCCGTCGCGTCACCCGGCGAACGGCTGCGCTCCTGCCGGTCCACCTCTACGGCCAGTGCTGCGACCTGGCTGCGTTCCGCTCGCTCGCCGAGGAAACCGGGTGTTCCTTGATCCAGGACGCCGCCCAGGCGCACGGAGCGGAATTCAAGCGTCGCCCTCTCGCCGATTTCTCCGATTGGGTCGCCTACAGCTTTTATCCCACCAAGAACCTGGGATGCCTAGGGGACGGAGGAGCACTCGTGACCCAACGGCCCAAGTTGGCGGCGCAGGCGCAAATGTTCCGCGATGGCGGACGGCAGGGCGGCCACGTTGCTCTCTGCGAGGGCATCAACAGCCGGCTGGACGAATTGCAGGCCGCTGTCCTTCGCATTCATTTGAAGCGTTTGAAACGGTGGAATCGCCGAAGAGAGCAGATTGCAAGGCTCTACAATCGCGGGCTGGCTGAGTGGGCTCCTGAGAGCCTCCGGTTGTTGGGGCGGCCACCTTACAGTCAGTCCTGCCACCATCTCTACGTGATCCGGACTCACCGGCGTCAGGCGCTCCGGCAATTTCTGGCCCAGCGGGGCATCGAAACGGCGGTACATTATGAAATGCCCTTACACCTGCACCCGGCCTTCCGTTGGCTCGGCTATCAAAGGGGGGACTTCCCGGTCGCTGAGCAGGCCGCCCGCGAGGTGTGCTCGCTCCCGCTGCATCCCTGGCTTGCCGACCACGAGGCGGAACGGATCGTGCAAGAAATCGGGCGGTTCCTCGGTTAGCGATGGACCAGCGATGAATCAACGATGACGCCGGAAGAACTGCACAATATCTACCAGGCCGAGTCCGATTTCTGGTGGTACGAAGGGATGCGCGCCATCACCTGGGCCTTGCTCGATCGGTTGCTTCCTCCGGGACTTGCCTGCGGACTGGACGCCGGCTGCGGAACCGGCATGAACGCGCGGGAATTCGAACGCCGGTATGGAATTCGGATGTATGGCGTGGACCTGGCTCTGCTCGGAATTCAGTACTGCAAGAAGCGAACCTTCGATCGTGCCGCGGTGGCTTCGGTTCTGACGTTGCCTTTCGCGGATCATTCCTTTGATCTGGTCAGCTCGCTGGATGTTTTTCCCGTCTTGCCGCCCGGCGGCGATGAGCAAGCATTGCGGGAGTTCCGCCGCGTCCTGCGCCCCGGCGGATGGCTGGTCCTGCGCGTCGCGGCGTTTCATGCGCTCCGTAGCCGCCATTCGCAGTACGTGGCCGAGCGCCACCGCTACCGCGTCGGAGAACTCCTCCGCAAGCTGGCGGCAGTGGATTTCCGGCTCGTCCGCTGGACCTACGCCAACTCTCTTCTTTCGCCCATCGCCTGGCTCAAATTTCGGATTTGGGAAAACTTGACGCGCCAAGAACCCCAATCCGGCGTCGCTGTAACCCTTCCCATGTCGCTGAATAGGTTGCTTCTTGCGGCCTTGCAATCGGAGGCAGCGCTCATTCGTTCCGGCTTCCGACTTGCGTTCGGGCAGTCCTTAATGGTTGTAGCCCGGAAGCCGGGCTAGTCCTTCTTTGGCAAGCGTTCTGGCCGTATCAGCGAACCGGGAAATATGATAGTCTGCGAATATTGACAGGACCTCGGGGCGGTTAGCTCAGTTGGTTAGAGCACCTGCCTTACAAGCAGGGGGTCGCAGGTTCGAGTCCCGCACCGCCCACCAATCCTTTCA
>Ga0209640_10005757_pt1 | contig 10842 bp, 17 predicted proteins | sample RifCSP10_1_FD_184018 | JGI IMG/M metagenome (GOLD analysis project Ga0209640, IMG submission 184018) | Soil microbial communities from Rifle, Colorado - Rifle CSP2_sed 10_1 (SPAdes) (version 2) | ecosystem: Environmental > Terrestrial > Deep subsurface > Rock core/Sediment | place: Rifle...
ATACTCGGAAGGCCCTACGGATAGATGATCGTAGAATGGACTTCGTACCCGGTAAGTTTTTCGCGCCCGTTCAGGCTCTTGAGCTCCACGAGAAAATCGAGCCCGACGATCTCTCCACCAAGCTGGCGAACGAGATTGATCGTCGCTTCCGCCGTTCCCCCAGTGGCCAGGAGGTCATCCACGATGAGCACCCGCTCCCCGATTCCAATCGCGTCACGATGGACAGCCAGGGAGTTCGCCCCATACTCAAGGCTGTACTTCACTTCGTAACAATCGGCGGGAAGTTTTCCCGGCTTGCGAACCGGGACGAACCCAGCCCCTAGACGCGCGGCCACGATCCCCGCAAAGATGAATCCGCGAGACTCGATGCCCACCACTTTTGCCACACGCTGGCCCTGGTACCGGCCCGTCAATTCGTCGGCCAGACTCCGAAGCGCGGCGGGATTCTTGAGCAGCGTGGTAATGTCGTAGAAGAGGATGCCGGGCTTGGGAAAATCCGGCACTTCACGAATAAGCGATTGATAGTTGATGGCGGTCACGGAGTTAGAGCAAATCTGCCCGTGTCATCGTTTTCCTCTCGATAGTGTTGCGAAGCCGAACCAACGCCGCCATCTCAATCTGCCGCACCCGCTCACGGGTCAACCCCATTTCACGGCCGATTTCTTCCAGCGTCTTCGCTTCGTCTCCATCGAGACCGAACCGCGACACAATAACAGTTTGCTCTTTCTCAGGCAACTCCTTCACCCAGGCCATCAGTTCCGTCCGGCGCCGCACCCCGTCGGCCGTCTCGTCAGGGGAGAGGCACATCGGGTCTTCGATCACGTCGCGGAGGAAGGTATCGGTCCGGTCGTTGATCGGACTATCGAGCGAACAGGTGGTTCGAACCAGCTGTTTGAGATCCAGCACTTCTTCTTCGGACGTTTTCAACTTCACAGCGACTTCTAGCGCCCTCGGCTCACGCCCGAGTTCCTGCACCAACTGCTCGACCCTGCTGAGATAGCGATTTAATCGCTCCACAACATGCACAGGCAGACGCACAAGCTTGCCTTGATTGATGATCGCCCGTTCGATGTACTGTCTGATCCACCAGGACGCGTACGTGCTGAATCGGAAGCCACGCTTATAATTGAACTTCTCGACGGCTTTAATGAGCCCCAAGTTACCTTCTTCGACGATGTCGGAAAACGGGAACCCGCGATGCATGTAGCGCTTCCCGATGCTGATGACGAGCCGCAAGTTGGATTCGATCATCTGCTGGCGAGCCTGCTCATCACCGGCCATCACCAGCTTACCGAGTTGCTGCTCTTGCTTAAACGTGAGCAGCGTTGAACGGCGGACTTCTCGCAGGTAGCTCTTGAGCGTATCGAGACCCTCGGACCGGCCGGATTCCTTCTCCGCGCGACCAGGCACGCTCTCGCTTTCGCAATCGTCGACATCATCGACGGTCTGCCTCCGAGCTTCACCCATCTCGAGCTGCTCGTCGTGCTGTCGGCTCATGCGGTGTGGTTCCCTTTTCTCCGTCTTCCTAATACCAGATACTGAAACTTGAAAACCGTTCGGTCGCCGCACTCCACTCCGTCTCGATCTTCGTCACATGTGCCGCAGGCGGGCCCGCCTTCAATTCATGCAACAGCGCCTCGATCACGGCTTTCTTTCCTTCCACATCCAGCTCGACCCGACCATCGTCGAGATTTCGGACCCCGCCGATGAGTCCATGTTTCGCCGCCACGCGAGCCGCAAATGCGCGATAACCCACGCCCTGCACACGACCACTCACCTTGACATGCGCACGAACCGGCGACTCTGCTGCTGACTCAGTCATCTGCTCTGTCACGATCGCTCACGGGCCCAGAACCCGCGCGGAGCATGCATGCTCAACGGATATTCTCACACCTTCCCAGACGCGTCACGCGTTTTGCAATTCTACGCGAACAAACTGGGAGAAGGAATTCCTGTAAATGATCTCAACCCCACATCATGACAAACAATGACGACTTAACGAGGCTTGGATCGAGAATAGACGCCGTCTGGAGGGAATTCGCCGCGCGCATCAAATTCGATAAAACGAAAATGAGCGGGCGGCACGTGCAAGCTTGGTTTAGGCAGAAAGCCAACACTGGAGGGGTTTATCCGCCCGCAATAACTCGATAAAGCGATACTGAGCGGGCGGTACGAGCAAGCTCCAGAAATTCAAATCACTGGAGGGGTTTATCCGCGTGCACTCATTGCGAAAAGTCGAAAATGAGCACGCGGCTCACACGAAGTGCGGTTTGTATTAGAGAAAGATCTACTTGAGGGGTTTATCCGCTGGCCGTCGTAACGATAAATCGATAAAGTGGCCAGCGGCACGAGCAAGCTTGGTTTGGTCGGGGCGAGAGGATTTGAACCTCCGACCCCTGCGTCCCGAACGCAGTGCGCTACCGGGCTGCGCTACGCCCCGACATCGACTTAAACGGGAGAAACAAGGTTGCGATTGTCTTACAGGATGGAGGTGAAACGCAACCCGTGCGCCTCCGCCACGCCCTGGCAGGTGACCTGTCCATCCTTGAGGTTGACTCCCTTGGCCAGCCCAGGATCAGATCGAATCGCCCGATCTACACCATCAGAAGCGAGGCGCACTATATAAGGCAGGGTCGCGTTGGTCAAGGCGAAAGTCGAGGTCCGGGGCACAATCCCCGGCATATTGGCCACACAATAGTGGAGCACTCCATCGACCACATACACGGGATCAGAATGCGTCGTTGGCCTGGTCGTCTCGAAACACCCCCCTTGATCAACAGACACATCGACCACCACGGCTCCTTGTTTCATCCGCGAGAGGACCGAACGGGAGACCAGCTTGGGCGCCTTTGCGCCTGGAACGAGCACCGCGCCGATCACGAGATCCCCCTCGCACACTGCCTGCTCGATTGCAGCAGGACTCGCTGAGCGTGTACAGATCCGACCTTGATAGAGATCGTCGAGATACCGTAATCGATCGAGATCGGGATTAATCACGGTGATCTGTGCCCCGAGCCCTACCGCAATCCTAACCGCAGAAGTGCCGACGGTTCCCGCCCCCAGCACGACAACCTTCCCCGGCTCGACGCCTGGCACTCCGGCGAGTAATACTCCCCGCCCACCTTGCGTTTTTTCTAGATAACGGGCACCGACCTGGACGGACATCCGTCCGGCAATTTCACTCATCGGCTTGAGCATCGGCAGACTGCCATCTTTGGCGACTGTCGTCTCATAGGCGATCGCCAGAATCCGACGATCGAGGAGCGCCTTCGTCAGATCCGAAAGCGAGGCCAGGTGCAAATAGGCAAACAGGACTTGCCCCGGGCGGAACAGCGGGCACTCTGACAACAGGGGTTCCTTCACCTTCACAATCAACTCGGCTTTAGCGAACACCTCATCTTTCGACGCCGCTATCGTTGCGCCGGCCTTGCGATACTCGTCATCGCTGAACCCGCTCCCTTGCCCTGCGGATGGCTCTATCCACACAGCATGTCCGGCCTTCCGCAATATCGCCGCGCCGTCCGGCGTAAGACTCACGCGATATTCGTGATCCTTGATTTCTTTTGGAATGCCGATGATCATGAGTTCCCCTCCGATCGTCCTGTGCACGGCGGTTGTCGATCCATTATATACACTCTCATGAGCTTTTCTGCACGCGATTGGACCTCCTCGCTCGGTGGACACTCCCGAGAATGCTGGTGTAAGATGCGCGCGTTTCTGGGACCTTGCATTGTAGGGAGGCGCGCATGGACTCTTCGAACGGATCGTGTCAAGCCTGCGGAGCCACCGGCGGCCCGCTCATGAAGTTTTCGCTGGGCAAGGATTTCTTCGGCCGTCCATACGACCGTCTCTCTCCTTCCTCCGATCAAAGCCCCAAATGGTATTGCGAGTCCTGTTCGATGCACAAGAACCTGCAGCGGGATTTCCGCGATATTCGCGCCGAGTACGACAAACTGAGCGCCGGTCAGGGGTCAGAACTCGCCAAGGGCGACGAATTTCGCCGCGCGTCCGTGCGGCTGCGGGAAATCATGACCATTCTGGATACCGCGCAGGGACAGTCTCCGCTGCTTGCAGGCGCTGACGTCAGGCTTCTGATGGATCGACTCAATACGGCCACCATGCCGGCCTAGCGCGATTGCACCATGCCACCGTTTCAGCGTCATATTTTCGTCTGCATCAATCAACGCCCCAAGGACGATCCACGCGGCTGTTGCGCGAATCGGGGATCGGAAAAGCTCCACGCTCATTTCAAGAGCGAAACGAAACGGCTGAATCTCAAAGGGCTCGTGCGCGCGAACAAGGCCGGCTGCCTCGACCATTGCGAGTTGGGTCCCAGTGTCGTGATCTATCCTGAAGGTGTCTGGTACTGGGTCGGCACGGAAGCCGATGTGACCGAGATCATGGAGCGGCACGTCATGAAGGGCGAGATCGTGAGCCGGTTGCTCATGCCGGACCATCCGGTTCCGGAGAAGCTCGCGCCGCTGAAGAAAGATTAGGGCCTCCCGCATCACACACGACCATGTCAACCGAAGACAAATGGAAGGCCAACATGGAAAAGGTGGCCTTCACCAAACAGTTTCCTGGACTGACACTGGACTGGAAAGCCTGCGAAGGCAAAACATTAGAAGCCGTGATCTCTTTGACCGGCAAGCCAGGTGCCGCAGTGGTTGTGTTCACCGATGGTTCCTTCACCGTGGCTCCACCGCTGAACCCGGAACCCTGGGAACTGGGACAGGCATTGGTGGATGCCCGCGCGCAGATCGAGCCAAAACATCCGGCTGCCTATATGGAGTATGATCGGTTGGCAAAGAAAGATAAGGATGCGCTGAAGTCCGCCAGACTCGAAAAGATTGTCGGGGCGATTCAGAATAATCTGGAGCAGATTCCCGAACTCAAGAACCGATTGAAGGAACTTGTGAAGGAGTGGAAGTGAGCAGCCTCCCAGACAGAAACATGTTCGACATCTTTTCCCAAGGTCTCTTCGAAGGAGTCAAACCCATGATGATCATTCGCGATCACCTCGTCCGCCACCCTGACCGCTGTACCCACCAGGCCATTTGCGTCCCCATCTGCCCGACCGGCGCTTGGCTCTCGACCCCGCCGTACAAATTCGATGCAGCCCGCTGCCTCGAAAGCTGTCGCCTCTGCTTGGACGCCTGCCCCTCGCAAGCGATCTTTGGGGTATTCAAGAAGGGCGAGAAACTGCTGGAGCCGCAGAAGAAGTAGGTCGGGTGTGACAGGGCCTTTTGCTTCCTCGCCTTCAGAGCGCGCAGCGCCTGCTCTGTGGGGCGGAAACCTTCTGGAATTCCCTCGCGGACTCGGTCAGTTCCAGCTTTCCTTACCCACAGAGCCGCACTGCTAAATGCGCTCCTCCGGCGGAAGTCAGCGCCAAAGCCCTGTCACATCCTTAGTGAGAGATCGATGGATCGGATCGCATCTTCTCGGCAAGTGCGGTGCCCTCGCCTATGATCACATTCGCAACGCCGGTTCATCCAGCCCACCAGAAGATTGCGGCACAGCATGGGGAAAAGAGAGAAAAAGACTCGCTGGCGAACGGCGTGCGGTCTCGGTCGCGCCATAATGCGTCGCATCGAGACAGCTCCCGTGTATTCCTTATCCTTCGCCGCAGGCTCCTATGAGATGCTGCCCTTCAGCCAGCAAGCCGTCGCCTGCTTTCCTCATCAAGCTCCTGACATTCACCCGACGCCATGGCGCTTCTTCGTCGCCCATCCGTTCCAGCCGCGACTTGAAGAGGGAGGGTCAGAAAAAGAATAGTTGACATAGGGCGGTGCTCGGTGCATGCGCGCAATTTAGAAGCAACCAGCCCACCCCTAAAATGGATGAAGAGAAAAACTCGGTTAATTACCGCTTTCCTTCTCCCCCTCACCGCCGCAGCTTCTTCGCTCCTTCGGCAAAGTCGCCTCAAAGCTCTCCCTCGCCAGACCCGTGGGAGAACCATACAAGAAATTTCTTAGCCCTCGCCGCGCATCCGTTCCAACTGCGACTAGCAAAGAGGAGAAGAACGAAGAAACTCATCCGATGCGCGAAGTTGGCAATGTACCGGACCAACTCCCTGGCAACTTCAACTGATTTACCCTGATTCGTTACCTATAACGGCGATCTCCTTTCACGGTTCAGAGGGGACTCCCTCCCATGGAGAGAACCCCCCTTTGTCTTGCCATCGCGATCAGTTTGCTGGAACAATTCGTACCGAGCCCTTCCCCCTGAAAGGCGTTCCACCCACCGTGCTTCCTTCGACAATGGCCTCCGTGTCGGCCGCGTTTACCTGCAGAGCCTGGGTACTGACATGAACCACCATGTCTGCAAACCCATCGTTATTCACATCTTCTAGCGAGGCCATTGGCGTGCCTTTACCTTTCAGTTTCACCTGCGCGTCTGCCACCGTCACGGTCAAGGGATCAATTAGGGTGGCATTAAACGTGGCAGACCCGAGGATCGCAACCGGTACGGTGCCTTGGCTACCCAGGTTGATACTGTTAGGGAAGCTACCGGGCTTGATGTCGATTGTTACCGGAGTGACGAATATAAACTTCGCCACAAATCCGTCCTCAATCCCTCCGAAGGTGGTCTGAAAGGCTCCGGCTGTGGTTGGCAAGTTCGACGAAGCCGTGTTACCTACCACATAAGCATTACCGAAGAAATCTATGGCGATATTACCGCCGCCTGTCAACTCATTGCCCGAACCGCCAAAGTAAGACCCGTAGAGCAGGGCAGACCCGGTGGCATTGAGCTTTGCGAGAAAAACATCGAACCCACCTGTCAGTGTAGATTGCAGAGCATCGAGTGTCACAGGGAGATTGGTTGACTTTGTTCCAAGAACCAAATGGACAACGCCCGTCGGTTGATCGAGAGCGAGAAGACAGCTTCCGTCCTCTCCGTTGCCGCCAAGATAGGTGGAATACACGAGCGCAGAGCCAGTGGGGTTGACCTTGGTGACAAAGGCATCCGAGGCAACCCCAACTCCACCAGCGAAGGTCGTCTGTAGTGCTCCGGAGGTCGTGGGAAAGTTCGCCGACTCAGTTCCCCCGCACACGTACGCATTGCCGGTCGCATCGATCGCGAGACCATTGGCTTCATCACCCCCGCTCCCGCCCAGGTTCGTCGCATAGACCAAGGCAGATCCCGTGGGATTCAGTTTCAGGACGAACGCGTCCCCATTGATGCCGCCTCCATACACAGTTTGAAAGGCTCCGGGTGTGCCGATACCCGTTCGTGTGCCACCTGTCACGTAGGCGTTCCCAGACGCATCAACCTTGATGGCCGTACCAGCATCACAGTAGCCGGATGCGCCCCAGGGATAGCGGTGGAGTAGACAAGCCCCGTCCCAGTCGCATTGAGTTTCGTCACGAAGATTTCGGCATCGAGCGAGAGAAAGGTCGTGCTGAAAGCTCCCGCTGTCGCCGGGAAATTGGCTTGAGCGTCACCGGTCACATACGCATTCCCCGTTCCATCTACCGCAATATCAAGGCCTTCGTCGTTCTGCGTGCCGCCAAGAATAGGTGGAATACATCAAGGAGGAACCGGTTGAGTCGAGCTTCACGACAAACGCATCGTTCGGCCCCCCAGCAAATCCCGATTGAAAAACCCCGGCAGTGACCGGAAAGTTCGTGGAATTCGTAACGCCCGTCAGATAGGCGTTTCCCGCACTGTCCAAGGCGAGCCCATTTCGGGAGACAAAGTCGTTATTGCTCCCCCCAAGATAAGTGGAATAGACCAGTCCGGTGCCCGTGGCATTGAGTTTCGTCACGAAGACATCTAAGGCCCCGGCTAGTGATGATTGAAGCACTCCTACAGTTGTCGGAAAATTCGACGAGGAGGTGCGGCCGGCCACATAGGCCTGTCCGGTGCTGTCCACCCTCACGGCGACGGCTTGGTCTGTACTGCTCCCTCCAAGATACGTCGAGTAGGTCAGCACGGGATCGATGATCAGAGGAAGCCCTCGATCATAGGAAGCAATCTGAAACGCGACCTGGTTCTTGTCCGACTTGAGTAGGTAGCCTCCGGCGATCGGCTTTCTGAGCCGATCCATCTGCTGGTAGATCATGGGCTTGTTCAACCGCACCGTCCCCGCTGGATTTGATATGAGTAGGTTCCCGTGGGCATCGACATCCAGTCCTTCGGCGCCTTCAAAAGCCAGGATGATCGCCGACGGATCGGCTCCCGGTGCCAGCACAAAGTCATATTCGAGTTGCCGCTGGTTGCCGTAAAACACGAGGTCTACACCGGGATAGACATTCTCGTATTGAACCTTGCTATACATGGGAACATTCGTGTGCCACTGCCGTGGGTTGTTGCCGATGAAATAATTGGCCTTGCCCAGCAAAGCATCAAGCCCGGTGATCGTTGGCGAAGGATTCGCACCAACTAGGCTCATCCCAAGGACCGCCTGCTTGGTATCCTTCGACGCGCTAGAGTCCTTGGCCTCGATTCCCTTGTCCAAGGTCCGCTCCAGACTTGTCAGGGCCAGCACGGCCTCCGTCGAGGTCAAGAACAGGTTATAGCCCTTGCCGCGAGAGAGAAATTTGACCTGGCGATCCGTCTGACCCTGATTCGCTTCGAAGCTGAGCGGCAGATGGCCATAGGCGGAGTGCGCATCGGTCATCGAACGTGTTAGCGGCGCAGAAGCCTTCGGCTGGTCCGCCCACAGCGCCGCCGCAGGCATCATGCTAAGGGTGACCGCGACCGTGATTCCACACACAAGCGCGACAGCTTGATTCCTAGTCTTCATGGCACTCCCTCCTTTATTTGTGGACAAGACGCTAGGGTCCGAGGATGCCGAGGGAACGGTGATCCCCTGTATCGGCGAAGCGCTGAGACGGAAAGTGGCGAGTGAGGTTAGATCTGTGTGTGTGTGCAAACCGGGAACCGGGCGAGAGCGGAGACGACTGCCTGGTGGCTCTGGAGAGGCATGGAGCGCCCTCGGAAAAACCGAACGGTTCCGGCTTGGCAGTGAGCCTCAATTTATCCGCCCCGCATTCTGCAGTTGTCAATGGATTTTATTAGGGGAATGTGGCGGGGCACTCAAGCAAGAGTGATACCGGAGCAGCAATGGCTTACTGGGACTGCCGGTGGGGTCCAATTGTCTGAAGGAAAAAATCTTGCCGGCTTGTGCGCACGGGGGATGGAGAAGGCCCGCATCTTCAAGCACTTCGCCCACTTACAAATAAATGGTATTTCGAGATCCGACGCCAGCTGTGAAATCCCTCTACAGGGTTTGCTTCCGCAGCCAGCCCCAGTAGGCCGTGCCGGTATACCCGCATACGCCGGTGAAGGTCGTGAGCGCCATGATTTGATAAACTTTGCTGCGGGGGATTTTCGCTTTCACGGGGGGATTCAGAAGATCGGGTGAGGACATGGCCAGCTTGAGCGATTCGCCGGCGGCTGGTCATCGACTCGTTACCCCTGCGGCAATTTCTCAACGAAGTGCTGAATGTGGTCCAAGTACACGGGAATCCGGCGGACCGCGACAGGCAACGCCTCGTACACTCGCTCAGGATCAATGTCGTCGTATTCATGCACGATCCGGTTGCGGAGCCCCGCGGCCATAGCCATCTCCTTGGCAAGATCGGCCGTTATGACGCCGAGCGTTCCGAGGAGCATGAAGGATTCGTGATAGTCCTTGGGCGGCGCATGGCCTGACTCGGTGACCAGATGGAAATTGACATCAATCATGCGGCCGATGGCCCGTTCGAGGTACCGCTCGGCCAAGGCTTCGTTGATGGAGTCCTTCAGGTACTGCTCGCGAGACAGGTGGGACAACTGGGTCATCGCCGTCAAGTCCTCAAGAATGAGGCTCATCTTTCTGGTGATGAGCAGGCGATCGATCATGGGCGTGAGGGCTCCGCCGCCAGTGCCGCCAGTCGCCGGACGACAGACTGTCGTTCCAGCTCCAAGTATGGCCGAAAGTCTTGGTATGCTTTGAACGCGTAGAGACGCAGGTGGGCGAGGGCTTGGGGCGTACCGAAGAGCACGCGGCAGGACTCAACGATTTTCTTCAGGAAGAGAGGGTCTGCCCGATTGAGAATCGCCAGATCCACCTCGCGTCCAGGGAACTGCGTCTGCAATGCCTCTTGAATCTCCAGGACGGTTTGCAACGACGGGTCGGGAGTGTCGAGTTTGACCGCAAGGTCCAGATCGCTGCGGGCGTGGGTTGTTCCTATGACCGTCGACCCGAACTGGAGGATCAAGCGAATCCTGAAACGCCGGGCGATCTCTCCCAGCCCTGGGATTGCTTCTGTGACACATTCCTCGCTCATCCGCTCACTCTGGAGATTTCCATATAAGGTGTAGACTAGCCCATCGCGGGTTCTGTTGTAAATGTGTGCCAGTCCAGGCAACAGTTTCCAGAATCAGCGGTATACCGAGCTACAAACTTACCTCACACAATCTGCCTACGCAGCCGGCCCCAGTAGGCCGTGCCGACGTAGCCGCAGGCGGTTATTGGTCCCTTAGCAGGCCAATTGTTGCGGGCCTGTATGTAACTGGCTAGAATGACACCATGAACCGCCCTATTTATCAGGTTCGAGCCGTCGAGGTCGTCGGACCTTACACGCTACGCGTGCAATTTACTGACAACACAGAACAGATCATCAACTTAAGACCGGTTCTCGCCGGAGAATTGTATGGTCCGCTCCTCGATCCAAAAATATTCAATCAAGTCTCTATCGACCCAGAAGTGAAAACGCTTGTATGGCCGAATGGAGCGGACTTCGATCCGGCCACCTTGCACGATTGGCCCAACTACAAAGACGCTTTTGCTGCTCGCGCCAGGGAATGGGAGCGGGTTTCTGCCTAATTGACTGTCCATCGCTCATTGCTTGA
>Ga0209640_10005759_pt1 | contig 10842 bp, 10 predicted proteins | sample RifCSP10_1_FD_184018 | JGI IMG/M metagenome (GOLD analysis project Ga0209640, IMG submission 184018) | Soil microbial communities from Rifle, Colorado - Rifle CSP2_sed 10_1 (SPAdes) (version 2) | ecosystem: Environmental > Terrestrial > Deep subsurface > Rock core/Sediment | place: Rifle...
CGCAAGCTCAAGGCCGAGATCAACGTCGTGCCCTACATCGACGTGATGCTGGTGCTGCTGGTGATCTTCATGATCACCGCGCCGCTGCTGAACCTCGGCGTCGATATCGACCTGCCGCAGTCCAACGCCAAGTCGCTGAGCCAGGACAAGGACCCGATCGTGGTCAGCGTCGACGCCGGCGGCAACTACTTCCTCGCGGTCAAGGCCGGCAGCAACGAGGCGGTCACCGCCGACGCGCTGGCCGCCAGGGTCGCGGCGATCGTCAGCCAGAACAAGGACGTCCAGGTGCTGATCGGCGGCGACGCCAAGGCCAGCTACCAGGCCATCAGCACCACCATCGACCTGCTCAAGTCGGCCGGCGTGGACAAGGTCAGCCTGATCAGCGTTCCGAAGCAGGCCCCGGCTAAATGAGGGAAACCCGCGCCGACACCGCGCAGGCCTTCGGACTCGCTCTGCTGCTGCATGCGCTGCTGTTCGTGGTGATGTTCGCCGGGCTGTGGTGGACGCGCAGCGCGGCGCCGGCGTCGGCGCCCGGGTCGATGGCGGCCGAACTGGTCGATGCCGGTTCGTTGTCCGCGGCGATGCAGCGGACGTTGCGCAGCCGACCGGAACCGGCCGAGGTGGTCCTTCCCGAGCCGGAACCCGAGGAGGTCGCGCCCATGCCGCAGCCGCTGCCCGAGCCCGTGCCGCAGGACGCGCCGACGCCGCAACAGCAGGCGCCGCAGGAACTGATCCCCGAGCCGGACGCGCAGAACCAGGAAGCGGTGGTCGAGCAGCCCACGCCGGTCAAGGCCGCCGAGACCAAGGTGCAGGACGCCAAACGTCGGCAGGAGCAGGTCGACCTGACCGCCGAGCGCGAGCGCCAGCTGGAAGCCGAGCGCCGGCAGCGGCTGTCGCAGATGGAGGCCGAGCGCCAGAAGCAGCTCGACGACATTCGCAAGCGGCGCGCCGCCGCTGCCCGCGAGGCCACGCTGGCCGAGCAGAAGCTCGAGCAGATCGCCAGCGCCAGGGCCGGGCGCGCGTCCGAGGATGCTGCGCGTGCCGACGCCGGCAACAACGGTGTCGACGCCGGGCTCGCGGCCCGTTACGCGGCGGCGCTGCAGGCCGCGATCGTGGCCAAGTGGACCCGGCCGGACAGCATTCCCGCAGGCGCTGTCTGCCGCCTGAAGATCCGCCAGTTGCCCGGCGGCGAGGTCATGGACGTCGAGGTGTCATCGCCATGTGCCTACGATGAACAAGGGCGGCGTTCGATCGAGGCGGCGGTGCTGAAGGCGCAGCCATTGCCGTACCAAGGTTTCGAGGCGGTATTCCAGCGCACCCTGATCCTGAATTTCCGTGCCGAGGACCGCTGAACCCTCGTTCGCTTTCGCCAATCGTTCAGCTTTGAAAAATCATTCACGTAGAAGCTGTTAAAAATGTTCAGCTTCCATTTCCCCACTTCCCCCCGGAAGGATCTGCCGATGAATCGATTCCTGCCCTGGCTGGCTGCGCTGCTCGCCTTTCTCGTCCCGCTGGTCGCCGCTGCCCAGCAGCAAGGTCTCGAACTCGACATCGTCGGCGGCAACGCGGCGGCACTGCCGATCGCGGTGGTGCCGATGCCTTATCAGGGCGGTGGTACCGCTCCGGCCACCGACGTATCCGAGGTCATCACCGCCGACCTCAATCGATCGGGCCAGTTCCGCGGCCTGCCGGTCACCGGCATGATCGAACGCCCGACCCGTGGCAGCGAGGTCAACTACCCGACCTGGCGCGCGCTCAACCAGGACTACCTCGTCACCGGCCGCGTGCTCGATGCCGGCGGTGGCAGCTACCGGGTCGAATACGAACTGTTCGACGTCGCCAAGCAGGAACGCCTGCTCGGCTTCGCCCTGACCGCGCGCAGCAACGCGATGCGCGACGTCGCCCACCAGATCGCCGATGCCGTCTACGAGAAGGTGCTGGGTGTGCGCGGCGCGTTCTTCACCCGCATCGCCTATGTAACCGCCACCGGCCTGGGCAGGGATGCGCGTTACGCGCTGATGGTCGCCGACTCGGATGGCTACAACCCTCAGACCGTGGTGCGCTCGTCCGAGCCGCTGCTGTCGCCGTCGTGGAGTCCGGACGGCAACCGCCTCGCCTACGTCAGTTTCGAAGGCGGCAACTCGACGATCTTCATCCAGAACATCGGCTCCGGCGCGCGCGAGCAGGTCGCCAAGTTCCGCGGCATCAACGGGGCACCGGCGTTCTCGCCCGATGGTCGCCGCCTGGCGCTTACGCTTTCGCGCAGTGGCAACCCGGAGATCTACGTGATGGACCTGGGCAGCCGCGCGCTGACGCAGGTCACCAACCATTTCGGCATCGACACCGAGCCGACCTGGAGCGCCGACGGCGGCAGCCTGTACTTCACCTCAGACCGTGGCGGCAAGCCGCAGATCTACCGCACCGCATCCAGCGGTGGCAGCGCCGCGCGCGTGACTTTCCAGGGCAGCTACAACGCCAGTGCCAGCGTGTCGTTCGACGGCAAGAAGATCGCCACCGCGCAGGGCGCCGGCAACACCTATCGCATCGCGATGATGGACGCGAGCCTGGGTGCGCCGCGCTGGAGCACCCTGTCGCCTGGCTCGCTGGACGAATCACCGAGCTTTGCGCCCAACGGCGCGATGATCCTGTACGCGGCCCGCGAAGGCCGGCGTGGCGTGTTGTACGCCGTGTCCGCCGATGCCCGCGTGCGCCAGCGGCTGGTGCTCGCCGACGGCGATGTGCGTGAGCCGGCATGGGGTCCGTTCCGCACCCCGCGCTGATCACGCCGCCCAGTCTGCCAAGTCATCTAGACTCCCTTCACGCCCCTTCCATGCACCCAGTCGAGGAACGACCATGAACAACACCAGCCCCGCCTCCGCCAGCAAGCTCCTGCTCACCGCCGCGTTCTGCGTGCTCGCCGTCGCCTGCTCGAAGAAGGTCAAGGAAGTGCCGCCGGCCGCGACCGGCGAAACCGGCACCACCGCGCCGATCACCGACACCGGTCCGGTCGCGCCTGGCGCCTATGGTCCCAATGACCTCGACAGCGACGCCTGCCTGCGCCAGCGGGTGGTGTATTTCGATCTCGACCAGGATGCGCTGCGTCCGGAGTTCCAGTCGATCGTCGCCTGCCACGCCAAGTACCTGCGTGACCGCCCGTCCTCGCGCATGAAGCTGGAAGGCAATGCCGACGAGCGCGGCAGCCGCGAATACAACCTCGGTCTCGGCGAGCGTCGTGGCAACGCGGTGTCCTCGGCGATCCAGGCCAATGGCGGCTCCGGCAGCCAGATCAACGTGAGCAGCTACGGCGAAGAGCGCCCGGTGTGCACCGACTCCAACGAGGACTGCTGGGCCAAGAACCGCCGCGTCGAGATCATCTACAGCGCGAAGTAATCGACGATGCGGATTCCAGCAATGGCAACAGCGATCGCGGTGGCCTTGATGGCCGCCGCGCCCGTGTCCGCCCAGCGGGCGAGCCTGGCCGATCGCGTGGCCGTGCTCGAGCAGCGCGCGGCCACCAGCCAGGCCAATGTCGACCTGTTGAACCAGGTCACCCAGCTCAAGTCGGAGCTGCAGGCCCTGCGGGCCCAGGTCGAGGAACTGCAGCAGCAGGGTGAACAGGCCAGGCAGACCACGCGCAGCCAGTATCTCGACCTGGATGGACGCATCAACAGGCTCGAAGGCGGCCCGGCCATCTCTGGGCCCTCGGACCCCGCAGCCGCTCCAGCGGCTCCCGCGCCACCACCTGCCGGTGCGCGCGAGCAGGCGCCAACGATTCGTGGCGATGGCGGGACCCTGGCGCAGGGGGCCGACGAACGCGCCGGTTACGACGCCGCGTTCAATGCACTCAAGGCCGGGCAGTACGCCGAGTCGGCGCAGCGGTTCCAGGCATTCCTCACGCGTTTTCCCAATGGCACCTACGCACCCAACGCCCTGTACTGGCTGGGCGAGAGCTACTACGTCACCCAGAACTACCAGCTGGCGCAGCAGCAGTTCCAGGCCCTGCTGGATCGCTATCCGACCCACGACAAGACGCCGGGGGCGATGTTGAAGGTCGGCCTGTCGCAAATCGGGCTGAAGCAGCTCGATGCCGCCGAACGGACCCTGGCTGCGGTCGTGTCCCGCTACCCGGGCACCGACGCCGCGCGCACGGCTGCCGACCGCCTCGGCGCGATACGGCTCGGCCGGCTTCGCTAGCGGCTTCAGCAAGGTTCTTCCCGGATTACCGCGTCTCGCGCCATCCGACCGGTCCGCAGGATCGCCCCATGGGCGCGAAAAGGCGCCGCCCCCTGGTCTGCAGGAGTGCCGGATCAACTGCCGGCAACCCGTGAAGATCCGTCAATAAGCCCATTGCGGTCGCTGGCAGCGCCGATCGGCCCGGCCTTGCCGGCCTCGGCTAAAATTGCCGGATGAACACTGCTACCCCCGAGGCGACCGTGGCATCGCCAGACCGCCTGCGGCTGACCGAAATCTTCCTGTCGCTGCAGGGCGAGGCGCGCAGCATCGGCTGGCCGACCGTGTTCGTGCGCCTGACCGGCTGCCCGCTGCGTTGCCAGTACTGCGACACCGCCTACGCCTTCCATGGCGGCCAGTGGTGGGACATCGAGGCGATCCTGGCCGAGGTGGCCGGGCACGGCGTGCGCCATGTCTGCGTCACCGGTGGCGAGCCGCTCGCGCAGAAACGCTGCATCGACCTGCTGCGACGGCTGTGCGACGCCGGTTACGAGGTATCGCTGGAAACCTCCGGCGCGATCGGCATCGCCGACGTCGATCCGCGCGTGTCACGGGTGCTCGACATCAAGACCCCCGGATCGATGGAGGCGCACCGCAACCTATGGGCGAACCTGCCGTTGCTGACTTCGCACGACCAGGTCAAGTTCGTGATCTGCAGCCGCGACGATTACGACTGGGCCCGCGGCATCGTCGCCGAGCACCGCCTGGACGACGCCTGCGACGTGCTGTTCTCGCCGAGCTTCAGTCAGGTCAAGCCCAGCGACCTGGCCGACTGGATCGTCGCCGACCGCTTGCCGGTGCGTTTCCAGTTGCAGCTGCACAAGATCCTGTGGAACGACGAGCCGGGCCGGTGAGAAGCCGGGACTCGGGAGTCGCCGTTTTGGCCCCCTCCCTTGCGAAGCGGGGGAGGGTTGGGGTGGGGCGCTTTGGCTCGTCATCCCCGCGATGAGCATGCCCTCGAGTGCCCAAGCCCGCAGCGGGAAGCCAGCTTCTTTCCCTATAAGCTCAGTCGCCTTGAGCACAGTCACTGGATCCCCGCGTTCGCGGGGATGACGATCAACACGTGCCGCCCTCAAATGGTTCCGCTGCCATGAAAAACGCCGTCGTACTCGTCTCGGGCGGGATGGACTCCGCCGTCGTCGTCGCGCTTGCCCGCGAGCAGGGGTTCGCCGTGCATGCGTTGAGCGTGCGCTACGGCCAGCGCCACACGTCAGAACTCGATGCCGCCGATCGTGTCGCCAAGGCGCTGGGCGCGGTCGCGCACAAGACCGTCAGCGTCGACCTGCGCAGCATCGGCGGTTCGGCACTCACCGACGACGCCATCGGCGTGCCCATGGACAGCGACCACCATCCGGTCGGCATCGATGCCGCCAAGGACGACATCCCGGTGACGTACGTGCCGGCGCGCAACACGATCATGCTGTCGCTGGCGCTGGGCTGGGCCGAAGTGCTGGGCGCCGCCGACATCTTCTGTGGCGTCAACGCGGTCGACTACTCAGGCTATCCCGATTGCCGCCCGGAGTTCATCGAGGCGTTCGAGCGCCTGGCGAACCTCGCCACCAAGGCTGGGGTCGAAGGCGCCGGGCTGCGCGTGCGCGCGCCGCTGCAGCACATGAGCAAGGCGGACATCGTGCGCGAAGGCCTCCGCCTGGGCGTGGATTTCTCCCAGACAGTGTCGTGCTACCAGGCCGATGCCGAAGGCCGCGCCTGCGGCCACTGCGATGCCTGCCGGCTGCGTGCGGAGGGCTTCGCCGCGGCGGGCGTGGCCGACCCGACGCGCTACGCCTGACCACCCAATCGGCCCGCGGCATGCCCGGGATGCGCCGCCTGCGCTAGAATGCCCGCCCCGGTGCAATGCCGGGTTTCGATGGGCCGTTAGCTCAGTTGGTAGAGCAGAAGACTTTTAATCTTTTGGTCGATGGTTCGAATCCATCACGGCCCACCATCCAGTCAGTGCTTGCCTTTTCTCTCTCCCACTTTGGGGAGAAAGTAGCCGAGCTGGCGCGGATTACATGGAAGGATGCCACCCGGGTCCCGGATGAGGCGTGCGCCTGATCAGCAAATTGACGGATGCGGTGGTCTGGTACGAAATGGCCCTTGATCTTTGGATGCGAATGATTATCATTGCCTCTGATCTCCGGAATGAGCCACGACAATGCAATTGCCTCGGCCGCACGCTGTTGACAGGCAACTCCAGCTCAAGCCTCGCGCCGAGCGCCCCCTGTCGAAGTTCGCCAACGCCAGCCACGGCTCCCAGATGGACAGCGATGATCTGTTGCGCGGCACGCGCGAGCTGTTGATCCGTCACCGCGGCGAGGTCTATCGCCTCCGCCATACCCGCAATGACAAGTTGATCCTGACCAAATAAGAACCGCACCAGTCGCCAAGGATCCGCGGGGGCGGAGCCTTGGCGGGGAAAATGTGCACCTGCCCACGCGGCGCGAGTTCCGCGCTCAAGCCGCCAGTCCATCCTGAGTAGCCCGCCACCGGCTCTGCCGGCCGCCAGCCGTCTTGGTCCTGCCCTTAACGGAAACCATACGACCGCCATGCGACCGACCTTGCTAAATGCTGCCTTGTGGATTGCCCTTGGCACGCCTGCCTTCGCTTCTGCCGAGACACCCGCCGATGTCGGCATGGGTGCGGACGGAAATGTCCACGAGCTCGCCACCATCACCGTCTCCGCCACGCGCACCGAACGCGCAATCGAGGACGTGCCGAATACGGTTGACGTGATCGACCGCGAACAGATGGATCGGGAGCTGGTACGCGACCTCAAAGATCTGATGCGCTACGAGCCTGGCGTATCGGTCACCAGCGGCGTCGGGCGCTTCGGCATCGGCGATATCCGCATCCGCGGCCTCGGCGGCAATCGCGTGCGGATCGAGACCGACGGCATCGCGGTGCCCGACAGTTTCGAGATCGGCAGCTTCTCCAACGCCAACCGCAACTTCGTCGACCTCGACACGCTCAAGCGCGTGGAGATCGTGCGCGGGCCAGCCAGTTCGCTGTACGGTTCGGACGCGCTGGGAGGCGTGGTCGCCTTTGTCACCAAGGACCCCGCCGATTACCTGCTGCCGGGCAGGAATGCCTATTTCGGCTTCAAGCTCGGCTACGAGAGTGACTGGCGCGGCCTGTTCGGCGGCGCCACGGCGGCGTTCGGCGGTGAACACTGGTCCGGGCTGGTGGCAGTCAGCCATCGCCAGGGCCAGGAGACCGGCAATCAGGGCGACAACGCGTCGGTCGGCGCCTTGCGCACCGCGCCCAACCCGCAGTCGCGCGACGGCCGCAGCCTGTTGACCAAGCTGGTATACGCGCCCAGCGCCAACCAGCGCTTCAAGTTGACCGTCGAGGGCAACGAGGACAGCGCCGATACCGAGGTGCTCAACCTGGTCGGCTTCCAGCCGCGCACGCGCGCAACCACATTGTCGCTGCTCGGCGACGACCACCAGACCCGAATGCGAGTGTCGTTGGCGCATGAGATCGATGCACTCGATGCAAGCTTCGCCGACAGTCTCAGCTGGCAGGTCTATCGCCAGGACAGCGAGACCACGCAACGCACCCATGAGGAGCAGGTCAACGCCGCCCGCGCCGCCATCCGCCGTGAGCGCGAGTTCAATTTCGACCAGCGCGTCGTCGGTGCCGAGGCGACGCTGCACAAGGACTTCGCGACCGGTGGCTTGCAGCACACACTGACCTACGGGTTCGACGTCAGCCGGACCGAGTTGCGGCAGAAGCGCGACGGCCGCGCCATCAGCCACGCCAGCGGCGGGGTGACCAACGTGGTGCCCCCGGACGTGTTTCCCGTGCGCGACTTTCCGCTCAGCCAGGCGACTGCCAGCGCGTTGTTCGTGCAGGACGAGATCAGCCTTGCCGACGGCACGCTGCGCCTGGTGCCGGGGCTGCGTGTTGATCGCTACGAACTGCGGCCGCGATCGGATCCGATCTTCGCCGAGGACAACCCGGGCATGGTGCCCAGCGGCATCACCGAAACCAACGTCTCGCCCAAGCTCGGCGCTGTATGGAAGGTCCGCGGCGACTGGTCGCTGTTTGGCAGCTACGCGCGTGGATTCCGCTCGCCGCCGTACAACGATGTCAACCTCGGCTTCACCAACCTGCAGTTCGGCTATGCCGCGATCCCGAACCCGGACCTGCGCCCGGAGACGAGCGATGGCTTCGAACTCGGACTGCGTTACGCGGGCCAAGCCGCTTACCTCAGCCTCGCCGGGTTCGTCAATCGCTACGACGACTTCATCGAATCGGGCGTCGTGGTCAGCCGGCCACCGCAGTCGCCGCTGCTGATTTTCCAGTCGCAGAACGTCTCCGAAGCGCAGATCCGAGGCATCGAACTGACGGCCGGTGTCGCACTTGGCGACCTGACCGACGCGTTGCAGGGCTGGTCACTGCGCGGCGCCGCGGCGTGGCAGCGGGGCGAAGACAAAACGGCCAATCGGCCGCTGGCTTCGGTCGACCCGGCACGCGCGACATTGGGGGCGGGCTACGAACACGAGCGTTGGGGAGTGGAACTGGTCGGTCGTACCGCGCAGCGCAAGCGTCGCCTCGCCGACGAAACCCAGTTCGCGCCGCCCGGTCACGGCGTGCTCGATCTGCTCACGCACTGGGACTTCGCGCCTGGCGCGACGCTCAACGTGGGCGTGTTCAACCTCGCCGACCGCAAGTATTGGGACTGGGCCGACGTCACGGGCGTGACGGCGACCAGTCCGATGCTCGATCGCTACACCCGTCCCGGGCGCAGCGTGGCCATGAGCGTGACGGTGGACTGGTAGTCGCATGCATCGCGATCGCGCCTCATGTCGGTGCTCCGGATGATCCTGCCGCAGCCACTGCAGCTCGCAGCACTGGGGACGGTACTTTGTCTGTACCGATCCCAGGACCTTCCGGCATTGGCTGGCTGGACGAGAGCCACGCGCGCGGAATGGAGTGCCGGGATCGACAGCGACGGCTTGCGCGAGGGCCTGTGGTTTTACGACGGCGACAATGCGCTTTGCTGGCGTTTGTACCTTTTGCCAGACAGCGATTTCATGGCTTGGGATCAATTATCGCTAGCGCTGCCGACGCGGGTAGAGCAGGACGCTGGCAGCGGGTTCTGCAATCGCCTCTGGCGACGCATGGCCGATCAGGTGCGCGGCGACATCTGGTACGCCTGCGTGCTGCAGCTGCATGCGCTGCACGGCATGGCCGGAGTCGGAACAGCCGCGCAGCCGGTGCTCGCTGCCAGTTTGGTGCGCCCGTCCACGGTTGGCGTAGCCGTGGCCAGACGCATTGCGTCGGCCGCAGGTGTGAACGCCACGAGCTTCGTAGCCGGCGGACAACCTATCCATGCCGCAGCGACGGAGACCACGGTCGCCCTCCACGCAGCGGCGCCCATTTCAAACCACGCAACCCTGGAGAACTGACATGAAGCACGCAACAACGCGGCCACGGATGGGTACCAACGGAGTGGGAGCGACGCGGCCGCTGTATTCAGCGGCGTTGGTTGCAGTGGCACTGCTCATCGGTTGCGCGGCACGACCGGCACAGGTGGCGCGCACAAGCGATGACTTCGGCGTGCTGGTGATGGCGCACGGCGGCGGTGCCGAATGGAATCGCAACGTGGCCGCGGCGCTGGCGCCGATTGGCGCTCACTACCCGACAGAGATCGCCTTCGGCATGGCCGATGCCGTGAGCCTGCAGGACGGCGTGCGCAAGTTGGAGGCAAAGGGGGTCGGACGCATCGGCGTGGTGCGGCTGTTCGTCAGCGGCGAGAGCTGGTACGAGCGTACCGAGCAGATCCTCGGCCTCAAGCCCGGCGCACCTGCGAAGCCAGCGACCGGCGACCATGCCGATCATGGCGAACACGCAGGTCACAGCATGGCGTTTTGGCAGCTCGACGCCGACGCCTCCTTCGCGCTCAGTAAACAGGGGCTGGCCGACGCGCCAGAGATGGGGGCGGTGTTGGCTGAACGCGCGCGTGGCCTGAGTCGCGATCCCGGGCATGAGGACGTACTGATCCTCGCTCACGGTCCTGGGGATGATGCCGAGAACCAACGCTGGATCGATCAGATCAATGCCCGGGCAGATACCGTGCGCCAAGCGTTACCGTTCCGCCGCGTGCAGGTCGAGACCTTGCGCGAGGACTGGCCCGACAAGCGCAAGGCGGCCGAGTTGCGCATCCGCGCTTTCGTCGAGCGCGCGAGCAAGGAAAGCGGGCGTGCCATCGTGATCCCGTTCCGCGTGGAGGGATTCGGGCCGTACGGCAAGGTGCTGGATGGACTCGACTACCTCTCTGACGGCCGTGGTCTGGTGCCAAGCCCGCAGGTCACGCAGTGGGTGCGCCGCCAGGCCGAGGAATTGCACCGCGTGGGCTTCCGCTCTTCGGGCGACGCGCACTCGCGATAGGCCTGTACAAGAAGGCGTGTGGCGCGAGAGCCGGTTTTGGCAGCCTCCCGCCCGCACTGTCCGCGATCAGTCGACAGATTGGCTCGTTGTCTGCCGCGTAGCTCACGCGAATGGGCGTATGTCGCCACCTACACCAACAGCGCCCACCGGCAAGCGGCTCTGCAACCGTGGATGCACCGATACAATCACCACCGACCTCATTCCGCCCTCGGCTAC
>Ga0209640_10005760_pt1 | contig 10842 bp, 9 predicted proteins | sample RifCSP10_1_FD_184018 | JGI IMG/M metagenome (GOLD analysis project Ga0209640, IMG submission 184018) | Soil microbial communities from Rifle, Colorado - Rifle CSP2_sed 10_1 (SPAdes) (version 2) | ecosystem: Environmental > Terrestrial > Deep subsurface > Rock core/Sediment | place: Rifle...
ACCACCATCGGACCCTATCTCGAGCCGGGCATGACCGCCGAGGAGATCGCCGCTCTCGAAGAGCGATTCAATCTCGACGAGCCGGTCCACATGCAGTACCTCGCCTGGCTGGGTGGGGTGGCCCGAGGCGACCTCGGTTGGTCTGCCGTGGCGGCGGCGCCGGTGAGCCAAGTCTTCCCCCAGAAGTTGGCCGCCTCCTTCGAGTTGGGGACCGCCGCAGCTCTCTGGGCGGTCACGCTGGGAATAGGGCTCGGGACCTTCGCCGCCCAACGCCGTAACCGATTGCCCGACCAGTTCGCCAGCGTCTTCGCCGTGGGCGGGGCCTCCATGCCCACCTTCTGGCTCGGGATCGTCCTCCTCATCGTGTTCTGGGCCTACCTGGGATGGTTCCCCCATGGCAGATCCAATCCCGAGTTGTGGAACAGCCTCCCGCATCCCACCAACTTCTATGTGATCGATTCCATCCTCGCCGGCAACCTCACTGCCCTCAAGGACGCCGTATGGCATATGGTCCTGCCCGCGATCACGCTCGGATACGCCGCAGTGGGCATCGTGACCAGGATGATGCGCTCCTCGCTTCTCGAGGAGATGGGGAAGGACTATGTGGACGCCGCCCGGGCGCGTGGCCTTCCCGAGCGACTCGTCGTCCGCCGCCACGCCCGCCGCAACGCCTTCATCCCCACGATCACCGTGATCGGGCTCTCCATCGGCATCATGTTCGAGGGCACCGTCGTGGTGGAGACCATCTTCGGCTGGCCGGGTCTGGGCAGCTGGATGGCTGATTCGGTCCTCAGTGGTGACCAGGCGACCACGCTGGCCTTCGTCATTTTCACCAGCATCCTCTTCCTGACCATCAATATTGTGGTCGACGTCATGTACGGATATCTCGATCGCCGCGTCGTGCTGAGGAAGACCTAGCCATGTGGTTTCAGGCGGTCCGCGTCGAGAGTGCACCACATGCCCTCCGGGACACTCCCTTCAGGGTCAAGGCCCGACGACTCTGGGCCACCACCGGAGAAGCGCTCAGCAGGAAAAGCACCGCCCTCGGTGCGACCGTGATCGTCCTGATGCTCGCCATGGCGATCTTCGCTCCGCTGATCGTGCCGGAGAACCCTCGGGGGGCGTATCAGATGCCGAGGGACCTGAGTTCGGTCGCGGTCTCACCCGGGAGCCCGGATCATGTTCTCGGGACCACCCGTATGGGAGGCGACGTCCTCTACGGTGTCGTCTGGGGGGCACGTCTCTCGCTACAGCTCTCCATATACGTCGTGGGCGGGGCCGTGCTCATCGGTCTGATAGTCGGCTGCACGGCGGGCATAATCGGCGGCAAGGTCGACTCCTTTCTCATGCGCGTCGTGGACATCTTCTTGGCGATCCCGGCGCTGATCTTCCCGTTGGCGATCGCAGCGATTCTGGGCCCATCGTTCATCAACATCGTGGTCGCGCTGGCGGTGATCATGTGGGCGCGCTACGCCCGGATCATCCGAAGTCAGATCCTCCAGGTCCGTGAGGAGGACTACGTCGACGCGGCGCGAGTCATCGGGGACTCCAGGTTCGGGATCATCCGGAGGGACATCCTGCCCAACTCGCTCACCCCCGTCGCCGTGCAGGCGACACTGGACATGGGCCACGCCGTCCTTTTCGGAGCCACGCTCGCCTTCATCGGCCTGTCCGTCGCAGGCCAGGCGGAGTGGGGCACCCTGGTTGCCGAGGGCCAGGCCGACATCATCGCCGGGAGGTGGTGGACCTCGACGTTTCCGGGGTTGATGGTCTTCTTATGGGCACTGTCGTTCAACCTCGTGGGCGACGGTCTGCGGGACGTCCTCGACCCGCGCACGGAAGGGCGTTGAGAGCCGGTCTCAGCGGTATTTGAGACCGGTGCCGGTGTTGAACACGAGGGTGCGCTCGTCGGCCCCGATCCAGCCCTGATCCCTGAGGATCCCCAGGGCGGCCCATCCTGCCCCGGCTTCCGGGCAGGCGTCCACACCGGTCGCTGCCGACATGGCCGCCGCGGCAGGCGCGATCTCCGATTCGGGCACGGCCACGGCGGTGCCGTTGGTCTCACGAATTGCTCGCAGACAGATGAAGCCGGCGATGGGGTTCGGCACCCTGAGCCCGTACGCGGCGGTCCTCGCATCCGACCAGGGCTCAGTGCGAGTGCCGTTGGCCAAGAACCCGGCCACGATGGGGGCACAGCCGTCCGATTGCACCGAAACCAGCCGGGGGCGCTCGGGTCCGATCCACCCCATGGCCTCCATCTCATCGAAGGCCTTCCACATCCCGACGAGACCCGTCCCGCCACCCGTGGGGTAGATGATCACATCGGGTAGATCCCCGTCGAATTGCTCCCACAACTCGTATCCCATCGTCTTCTTGCCCTCGACGCGGAATGGCTCTTTCAGGGTGGACAGGTCGAAGTCGCCGGGCGAGCGATTCTCCGCCAGCCACTTCCCCGAGTCGGAGATGGTCCCGAGGACGAGTTCGACCTGTGCCCCGTACTGCCGGCACTCCTCGACGAAGGGGCGCGGGGTGTCCTCGGGCATGGCCACCAAGACATCGACGCCGGCGGCGGCTCCGTAGGCGGCAAGCGCTCCCGCGGCGTTACCAGCTGAGGGGGCGACGAGACGGTCCACGCCCAGGGCGAGTGCGGCCGAGACGGCCATGGACATCCCGCGCGCCTTGAACGACCCGGTCGGGTTCCGGGCCTCGTCTTTCACCCAGGTGTGCTGATCGGCTCGCACCAGGGGTGTCCATCCCTCCGTGAGCGAGACGGATGCCTCGAGGCGGACAGGCAGCACCGACCAATAGCGCCAAAGGGAGGAGAGGGAAGTGTCGATGACCGACTCGGGGTCGGTGTCGGGCTTCAACCTCATATTGACCCGGAGAGGAAGACCGCAACGCTCGCAGGTGGAGTGGAGCCGGCCCACTTCGTGGGGGGTCCCACAGTCGAAGCAGGTAATTGATTCGAGCTCGGGATTAAAGGGATCGCGGGACCGGTCGTGCACAATTCTCCCTTCGAGCCGGCCTAGCGCTCGACACCGGCGAGGAGACGGGCGACGTTGTCCCCAAGGATGAGCTGCCGCTGCTCTGTCGACAAGCCCGGAATCGCGTTGACGGTCTCGACCGGGCTGGGGTCACCCATGGGGAACGGGTAGTCGGTCCCCATCAGGACGTGGTCGGATCCGACTTGCTCGACGAGGAAGGCGAGAGGTGCAGGATCGTGGAGCACAGTGTCGTAGTAGAGGCGACGTGCCAGCTCGGAAGGGGCGGTTGTGATGTTCTGGGCGGACAGCTTGGGGACGGCGTCGAATCCTCGCTGCATTCGGCCCAGTTGGTAGGGGACGAAGCCGCCACCGTGCACCACGCAGATCACGAGGCCGGGGAAACGCTCCAGAACCCCGCTGAACAAGAGATGGCCCACGGCGATAGTGCTCTCCGCAGGACGGCCCACCGTATTGTCGAGGAAGTTGCGTGACAGGTCGACCCCTGGGAGGGGGTCGCAAGGGTGCAAGACGATGGGACATCCGAGATCGGCGGCTGCCTCCCAGAAGGGGTCGAGCCCGGCCCTGTCGAGATCGGTCCCGTCCACGGTGGTGGCGATCTGCACCCCGGCCATAGCCAGGTCCCTCACCGCGAAGTCCAGTTCAGCGGCGGCACGGGCCGGGTCTTGAAGCGGGATGGTGCCCATCGGCAGGAACCGATCGGGGTGTCGGCCGGCTTCGGCGGCGATGATCTCGTTGAACCGTCGCGAGTACTCGGCTCCGGCATCGGCGTCGAGGGCGTAGGCGGTCAGGTCGATCCAACCGGCGAGCAGTTGCACATCGACACCCGCTTCATCCATCGCTCGAACGCGTGCCTCGAGATCAGTGAGGACGGGGCGGAAGGGCGCGAGCCGAACGCGATCACCGATCACGGCGAACTCCCCGTCGCCGTCGTCTCTCATCTCGATCCCGAGACGAGGTCCCTCCGCGCGGAGCAGGTCGAGCAGCGCTTCGGGGATGCAGTGGGCGTGGACGTCGTATGTGGTCATGGTCAACGGCGAATCAAGAGGCGGCTCGTGTCATGCGCGCCGACAGCGCTGCGTCAGGCTCGAGGATGTAGACGCCCCCGTTGACCCGATCCGTGGCGTACACGGTGGAGTTATCGGACACGAACACGTCGTTTATCTGAGCGGCCTGCTGGTTCGGGGGGCACTCCGGTATCCAGTGAGCCACCTCGACGGGATGGTCCGCGTCAGTGACGTCGTAGACCCGGAGGCCGGCGTTGAAGTAGGTGACGAACATGAGCTCCTGGCTCCGATAGCTGTCCGGGCGATTCTCGTGAAGACAGTGCGCCCCGAACCGTAGACCGCGCTCACAGAAGTCACCGTCCGGCACCGGGCAGATCGAACGGACGAAGGGTGCGGTCTCGTCCGAGATGTCGACGATTCTCACCATGTGACGATCGCCGTCACACCCATCCGTCGTCGCCTCGTCTGTGACCACGACGAGGTCGCGACCGAGGAGAGGGAGACAGGTGTGGGTGTGCCCACCCTCCTCCCACCCCAGCCGCGATACGGTCTTCGGGGCGGAGGGATCGGAGATGTCGATCACCACCATGCCCCCGTTCCATAACCCGAGGTAGGCGCGATCGCCGTGGACCATTGCATGGTGCACCAGCCACTCCTTCTCGGCAGGTGGCTCAAGGGTCTCGCCACCCGCCTCCCACATCCCGGGCCACCACCAGCGCCCGACCTCGGTTGGGCGGGTGGGGTCGGACACGTCGACGATCATCCAGATCCTCCCGGTGTACCCGTCGGGTGTCGCCGAGATATAGGCAAGGTCGCCGCCCTCGAAGACGATGCGATGGACGCCGTGACCACCGGTGTCGAAAAACCCGACGCGTTTGGGGTCCCAAGGGTCGTCGAGGTCGTAGATGGCCATGCCCACCGGTGCAGGGCCCACGCTCCGGAACAACTCGTGATTCACCATGAGGAGCCCGTCGGCCACCTGCACCTTGTGGGTGTGTGACCCTGCCGGGGCGTCCCACTGCCGGACCACGACGGGCTCCGTCGGGTCGGAGATGTCGAGAATCGAAGTTCCTTTCCCGCTCGGGCCGAAATGTGCCACATAGAGAACGTCGCCCAGCGGCATCACCTGCATCCCGTCACCGTGCCCGTTCAGGTCGGAATGTCCTACGAGTCGGAACCCGGATATGTCCTCGGAGTGCATATCTATCTCACCGCCTGTGCACCTTGCACAATCGTTTGTAGCATGCCTTTCTCACTCATGCGAGACTACCTGCACCGACTCCGGGTCACCCGAGGGCTCCGGGAACCTGGGCTGGTGTCGACCGCAGTTCTGGCCCTCACCGCGATCGCGTTCTTCCGTGTCGCCCTCCTCCCCGAGCTCGGGCGGGACCTGTCAATGTCGACGTTCCAGCTGGGTGCGGTGACGACCGTGTTCGCCGTGGGCCGTCTGATCGCCGACCTGCCCGGTGGGCACTTCGCCGACCGGCTCAGGGCGACCAGCCTGATCGCGCTCTCCGCCACTGGCGTGGCCCTCGGCAGCCTTCTCCTGGGGCTATCCGTCGCAACGCTGACGGTGTATGGCGCTGCGTTCGTGCTCGGGGTCTCGTCGGCGACCACCAACGCCACCGGCATGACCTTCTTTTCCAACGTGGCCGAAGACGGCCATCGCGGCACCTCGATGGCCATCTTCTCAGCCGCTCTGCTCGGTGGCCAGGCGGTGGGGCCGGCGGTGGCGGGTTTGATCTCGGCGGCAGGCGGGTGGCGCCTTGCGATGCTGGTGGGGGCGGTAGGTGCGGCGGCGATGGCCTTGGTCCTCCTCATTGCACGCCCGCGCCAGCCGGCGCCGTACTCACTCGGGCCGGCAGGCGGGTTCCGCTCACACGACACGAAGAGCCCTCGGTTGGGGTCACTGGTGGTTCTCCAGAGCGTCTCGTTCGCGGTGTTCTTCACTCTCGGAGCAGTCCCCCAGACGCTCGTTCCGCTGATCGGCGCCGACGACCTCGGTCTGACCACAGCCGCAATCGGACTCGCGCTCGGGCTGGGAGGGTTCGCCCGATTCGTCGGAGCGATCGTCGGCGGGAGGCTGTCAGATCGCGTGTCACGGAGGGCGGCCCTGGTGCCGGGTCTCTTGGTGCAGGCCGCGGGCGTCTCCCTTCTCGCCCTCGAGCCCACCGTGGTTGCGTGGTTGAGCGCGATCGTCGTCATGTCACTGGCGAGCTTCGCGGTGTCGGTCGCCGCCACGATCCTCGGTGACATCACCGAGCCCTCCCGGATAGGAACCCAACTCGGTCGTTTTCGGTTCGTAGGAGACACTGGATTGATCGCCGGACCTCTTGTGGTCAGTTCCCTCTTCGAGGGCTGGGGGCGGGCCCCTGCTTTCGGCTTGGTCGCCCTCGTCCTGGTTGTTCCGGCAGTGCTGTCGTGGCGATACCTGCCTGACAGCGGCGTGGGAAGGGGGAAATGAGTGGGTGATCTCGATCACGTGCCGGCCGGGTGGGAGTCGAGTCACCTGGTTACCCTCGCCCCGTGAGCTCTTCCGGTGGAAAGGTCGAGATGGGGGCATCGAAACCACCCACGCTGCGTGATGTCGCTCGGGAAGCCGGGGTCCATGTCTCCACTGTGTCCCGTGTTCTCAACAACCAGGCCGCCGCGGGTCGGATCACCCCGGACACGGAGGAGCGAATCAGGGAGGTCGCCCGAAGGCTCGGCTATCGCCGAAACATCATCGCTCGCGCTCTGCGCACCGGTCACACGCTCGTGGTTGGGATGGTCGTCCCCGACGTGGCCAACCTGTATCAGGCTGGCATCACCCGGGGCGCGGGCGACATCCTCTACGCAGATGGGTACTCGCTGATTCTGGCCAGCACCGATGACGATCCTGACCACGCCGAGTCACAGGTCTCCGCAATGCTCGGTGTCCAGGCCGAGGGACTCATGTATGGGGTTGCCCGCGAGGACGACGCGGTGCTGGCCAGCATCATCGACGAGGGGATCCCGGTGGTCTTGTTCAATCGGGCAGCGTCCAGCCCGGGGGTCAGCGCCGTTCTCCCGGACGACCACACCGGCACCAGGCTCGCGGTGCAGCATCTCCTCTCGCTCGGTCACAGCAGGATCGTCCATGTCGGTGGTCCCGAGGACGTGTCGTCCAGCGTCAACAGGCTCGAGGCCTTCGAGGACGTGCTCCGGGTCGCCGGTCTAAGCGGAAGCCACCACTTCGCCCAGCGTCACACCGAAGAGGAGGGCTATCGGGTCACGCGGACCTTGCTCGAGGAGCGGCCCGATACCACTGCCGTCCTCGCCGCCAACGACCGACTCGCTCTGGGAGCGATCGATGCGATACGGGCCAGCGGTCGATCGTGTCCCGAGGATGTCTCCGTGGTCGGGTTCAACGACATGCCGTACAGCGATCGGTTCTCGCCTCCGCTCACCACGATTCGGATCTCCCAGTACGAGCTCGGAGCAAGGACTGCGCGACTTCTCCTCGAGAACATCGCCGACCCGGGCAGACCAGCCGAGACCCAGTTGGTGGCCCCAGAGCTGGTGGTCAGGGGTTCCACGGCACCGGCTCGAATCTGACAGTCGCCCACCCAGGGGTTAGGCTCCTCACGCGAACAACCGTTTGTGCAGGCCGGAAAAGCCGGAGAACACGAGAGTCGATGAATCTCGACCACATGCTCCTCGCCAACATGACCCAGCCGCAAGCTCAGGCGGCGCTTGGACGGGGCACCGCCGTGCTCGTCACCGGGAGCATCGAGCAGCACGGAGGCCATCTACCTCTCGGCACCGATGCATTCGCCGCCCTGACCATTGCGCTCAGGGTCGGGAAAAGGCTCGACGCCCCGGTCCTTCCGCTCTCACCCGTTGGTGTGGCCCCTTATCACCTCCCCTGGGCGGGATCGCTGACCATCAGCCCGGATACCCTGGCGACCCTCATCCTCGAGGTGTGTGACGGCCTATCGAGAGCAGGTGTCCAGCGGGTCATCGTGGTCAATTGGCACGAGGGCAACTCCTCAGCGATTCGAATCGCTGCCGACATGGTCCAGGCGAAGCTCCCCTTGCGGTTGATAGTCGCCGAGGCACACATCATCACCAACGGGCTCTTCCCCGATGAGATGGAGTTCACCCACGCCGGATCGATGGAGACAGCGGCAATCCTCGCCCACGACCCTTCCCTGGTTCAGCTCGACGAGCGGGTCGGGGGCGACTCAGTTGATCGTGGCACCGACGGTCATGCGCTCTTCCGGCGTCGTGACGTGTTCCCGGTGATGAAGGACTTCAGGGAGGTGGCGATCACCGGGTGGTACGGCTCGCCCGACGCCGTCACCGAGGAACGCTCCCGGGAGATCATCGACGCGGTGGCAGACCACATCGTCGGCTCGGTGGAAGACGTGTGGAAGAACCTGGCCGAGCGAGCCCTCGAGACCGAGGAATCCGACGCGAAGTGACGACGATGCGCGCCGCGGTGTTGAGGGGATGGAACGACCTGGCCGTCGAAGACGTCGACATCCCGGAACCGGCCCCGGGCGAAGTCCTGCTCAGGGTCAGGGCTTGCGGGCTTTGTGGCACGGATCTGAAGATGGTTCAGGGGGCTTTCCAGCAGCGGGGCTGGCCGCCGTCGCTGCCCTTCGTCATGGGTCACGAGTGGTCCGGTCAGGTGGTCGCCCTCGGTGAGGGGCTGGACGATCTCGAACTGGAGCCAGGTGACAAGGTGGTGGCCGAGAACCACGTCGGCTGCGGACGATGTCCGATGTGCCGCCGCGGCCGGTACAACCTGTGTGATAAGGCGGGCACCCCGGGGTACCGCCTCTACGGACACACGGCCCCTGGTGCGCTGGCCGAGTACGCGGTGCGCCCGGCGCAGATGCTTCACAAGCTCCCAGACTCGGTCAGCCCCCTCGAAGGCGCCCTCGTCAACCAAGGGTCGATGACCGTCCATGCCCTGCGACGGGTCGGGTTCCTCCCCGGATCAACCGTGGCGGTCTTCGGTCCCGGCCTGCTGGGTCTGCTCACAACTGCGGTCGCCTCGGCCTCCGGAGCTTCCCAGGTGTTGATGATCGGGCGGGGAGGCCGTCTGGATCTCGCTGCCAAGATGGGCAGTGACGACGTGATCGACTACGAGAACGAGGACCCGGTCGCCGGCGTCCGTCGTCTTACCGGGGGAAAGGGAGTGGATTACGTCTTCGATTGCACCGGCAACCCGAGAGTGCCGGCGCAGGCGATCGGTGCGGTGCGACGGGGAGGTAGGGTGGCCCTGCTCGGCCTCACCGGAGGGAAGTTCTCCGAGATCGAGGTCGACCGCCTCACGCTCGACGAGGTGGATCTCATGGGGATTCGCTCCAGCCCCAATGCCTACCCGGCGATGATCGCCCTGATGCGCTCGGGCAAGGTCGACCTGAGCCCTCTGGTCACTCACGTCTACCCGCTCGAAGCGGTCGGGGAGGCCCTGGCCGCCCTCGACTCCCGCGAGGCGGTCCGACCGATCGTGGAGATCTGACCATGGCACTGGTCGAGCATCCTCACATCTCTTTGTTCGGCTCCACCGAGTGCACCTGCACCGAGGAGGAGGCGAATGCCCTTGCCGTGGTGGCCGCCTATAGGGTGGCGAAGGTGTCGGAGAGAGCTCCCTTCCTGGCGCCCGGCTTCAAGCGGCATAGGGCCGGGTTCACGCACATCGGGGAGCTTTGGCAGCACCAGGGGCCTGGTGGGATGGACGACAACTCGATGAGCGATCGGCAGAACGTCCTTCTCGAGCTGACCGCCAAGAACGACAAGGTCTGGGGGATCTTCCGGGTGGTGGGAACTCACACCGGGGCGCTGTACGGCATCCCGGAAACGGGTCGTCACATCGATGTCATCGAGGTCGGGCTGTGGCGGGTCGAGGACGGCCAAATCGCCGAAGCGTGGTATTTCGGGGACGAGCTCGGTCTGCTGAGAGCGGTGGGGCTCAACCCACCGGACCTGACCGTCCCGGAGTAGGTCTGGCTGCCCAGCACCAGCGTTGCACGCCGGACGTCCCTCCCGACGGCCTCTTCAACTGGCTCCGCGTCTCCACGAGCGTGGACGTGTCCGAGGCCCGGGACTACCGCATCGACGGTCGCCTCTACGGCCCGTTCGGGTTCCCGTTCCTTGGCTTCGCCTCAGCGACGGCGACGCTCGGGATCGGTCCCGCCACCGTGGACCTCGACTTCTCCGGCGTCGACATCTACCAGTCCGGGGCCAGCGGGAACTTCGAGGTGTACCTCGACGCCTTCCCGGTCGGGTCCAACTCCTCCATGGATTCCGACCTCTACTACACGAACTACTACTCCTACGACGAGTTCCAGCCGCCGCCGGGGCTCTTCTCCCCGCCCCACGCGAGCGCAGGGATCGACACCTCGAGCCCGCCGGACGGGTACTTCGACTGGCTCCGGGTCGACGCCTACGTGGACGTGACCAAGGCGGGCGTGTTCTCCGTCCGGGGCCGCCTCGACGGGCCGCTCGGCCTCATGGATATCGCGAGCGCCGCGGCGACCCTCCCGCTCGGGCGGAGCCCGATTTCCCTGGACTTCGACGGCCACCTCATCAACCAGCTCGGCGTGGACGGCCCCTATTGGGTGACCCTCGACCTGCTCGACGCCACCGGGAACCAGCTCGACTCCGACTGGTTCAACACGTCCGGGTACCAGGCCTCGGAGTTCCAGCCCCTGGACGGGACGGCGCCGTCCTCGATCGCCTCCATCGCAGGCGGCTACTGGAAGAACACCGCCACGGTGGCGGTGGACTTCACCGCGACCGACCCCACGCCCGCCGACGGCCTGGACACCGTGACCCTCTACGCGCGGTACAGCGCGGAC
>Ga0209640_10005762_pt1 | contig 10840 bp, 9 predicted proteins | sample RifCSP10_1_FD_184018 | JGI IMG/M metagenome (GOLD analysis project Ga0209640, IMG submission 184018) | Soil microbial communities from Rifle, Colorado - Rifle CSP2_sed 10_1 (SPAdes) (version 2) | ecosystem: Environmental > Terrestrial > Deep subsurface > Rock core/Sediment | place: Rifle...
GCTGACGCGGCACCCGCCCCACGTACACGGCGGGTCCGCTGGCGCGGCACCCGCCCCACGTCTGTAGTGTCCGCGATGATACGAAGCGGACCCGGCGGCGGAGTTTTACAGCGAGGCGAGATACGCGGCGATTGCGATGATCTCGTCCGGACTCAGCTTCGACACCACCGGCTGCATCACCTGACTCTGTCGCGTGCCCTGCTGGTAGTTGTACAACTGTCGTACGGCGTAGCTGACGGTGCGGTCTGCGATTGGCGGCACGTCGCCGGCGCCCTGCATCGTTGCGCCGTGGCATGCACCGCACTGGACGGTCTTGCCGCCCCCGGTCGTGACCAGCGTCTTGCCCTTCGCGACGCTGCCAGCCGGAACGTACGCGACGAATCCTGCTTTCGGGTCGCGGAGGCGCTCGGTGCGATCGGGGAATTCAGGCACCTCGATGAACCGCTGGCCGAGCGGCTCGGTCTCCTCGCCAAGAGGAATGAATAGCCCCGCAGCCGACTGACGCGTTTTCGGCGCGGTTTCGCTTTCGACAACCTTGACCCACGGCTTCCACGCGATCGCGGAGTAGTACTGCGCGGCGGCTCTCATCTCGGCATCGCTGAGGAGCCTGGCAATCTGAGCCATCTCGGCGTGGTTGGCCTTCCGCGGATCGGCGCTCATGCGGCCGCCGCTCCTGAAGAGCGCCAGTTGCTGCACGAAGTAGTTGACGGGAAGTCCCGTCACGTGTCCGTTTTCGGGCTTGCCCTGGCCGTTGTGGTAATGGCAGTGGGCGCACGCGCGAAGCCGGTCGCTCTCGCGGCCGTGCTGCACGATGTCGGGCACCGGCGACGGGTGTTCCCGGGGATACCAATCGGCCGGATCGTAGTGCGCCTGGATCTGGGTGATCGTGAACGTGCGGTCGCTTCCCCTAAGGCGCAGGAGTGTCGGGTCGGCTTCCCAGGGCCGGCCCGGCCGCGAGCACTCGTACGGTTTGGTGTCGGCAAGACAGGGTGGCGGCAGCGGATCCGGTCCGGGTGTCAGATATCCGTACGCCCACGGCAGCGGGTTCGGCGTCGGCGTCTGGCCGACGAGGGCTACCGTTCCGATCGCCACCGACAGCGCGAAAACCGCCGCATATCTCCTCATGTCGTCGCCATATTACATCCGGCCCCGGAGGCCTAAAGGCCCCCGGCTACCGCAACCCCCGGAGGCCTGAAGGCCTCCGGATGACATGATCAGACCAGCGCGAGCGGGTTCTCCCACTTCAGCCCGTCAAATCGTGCGAAATCGCGATCCGTCGTATACAGAGTCGCGCCATGCTCGATAGCAATCGCCGCCAGTACCGCATCCATGACCAGAGGGCCGACCGTCTGCCCATCTCGAGACAGAGCGCAGAGGAGATCCCAGTGCCGCTCGCCCGGCTCGAGGATGCCGGCGACCGGCTGCGCCAGCCACGCCGCGACCGCTGTTTCCGCCTCGGTCATGCTCAACGGATGCTCGAACACACGGGCGCTCGTCGAGATGCGCAGGAATGCCCAGAGGGACAACCAGGCAAACCGGACGAGCGCAGACCCCGACAAGGCGGCCTCGAGCCAGCGCTTGCTGGCTTCGTGCTCCTTGGACCGAGGGTTGTACGCGTACAGGAGCAGGTTGGCGTCAATGAGCATCATCGCGCGAGGGGACCTTCGACGCGCTCGACGAGCTCCGCGATGTTGTCGAGGTTCAAACCTGGACGCAGCGCGCCGAGGTCGCGCGCGACGACGCGAAATGGCGTGCGGGCAGCCGTGGCAGGCGGACGCGCCAGCCCCCGTCGCAGAACGTCATTGACAACGTCGCGAAAGGCCCGCCCGGTTCGGCGTGACAGCGATCGCAGCTTCACAGCCACATCGTCGTCGAGCGTAATGGTCGTGCGCACACCATGATGCTATCGGTGAAGCATCATGATGTCAACCCGCGGGGGGCCGCGAACCTGAGCGGAACCTCGGAGGTCTTCAGGCCTCCGCGAACCCCGGCCAGTAGGCGATGCACACGTACCCGATCGCCAACAAAGTCACGAGTGCCAGCAGCGACAGTCCCAATCCCTTCCAGAACATCGTCTGCAGGTTGATGCCGTAGCCGGCCGCCACCGCGGGGCCGCCCGCCGACGAGGGCAGCGCGAATCCGCAGTTGCCGAGCGCCGAGACGAGATAGACGTACGGAATCGGGTTGATCCCGAGACCCTGGAAGGTGCTGATCACAATCGGGACGACGATTGCGATCGCCGCTGTGTTGCTGGTGATTTGCGTGACGACGATCGTGAGCACCGAAAACATGGCGACGGCCATGAAACCGCCACCGCTGGCATAAGGCGTCATCAGCCCAGCGACGAATGCGGCCGCGCCCGATTGCTCGAGAATGGCCCCAAGAGCCGTTCCCCCCGCAAAGAGATAGAAGAGTCCCCACATCATGTTCGTCTGCGCGTAGTTCCAGCGGATGAGCGGCTCGCGGTCCTTCCGAATCACGAAGCACAGCAGCCCGCAGGCGAGAAACGCGTACGCCGGTGCGAGCGCCGGCAGCACCGAGGCGTAGAGTGGCCGTCCAAACGCGAGCGCAGTGGCAACCAGGAACAGCGAAAGCCCCCACGCCTCCTGGGTCGACATGGGACCGAGCGCGCGGATTCGGTCCAGAAAGAACGTCCGCGAGCCCTCGATCTCCTGCATCTCGGGCTTGAACGCGAACCGCATGAAGACGATCGAGACGATCACCAGTCCGATCGTCATCGGCAGAAAGCGCGTGACCCACGTCACGAACAGGAACTCCCGATGCGTGATCGAATCCTGGATGAACTGGATCGATAGGAGATTCGGCGCGCCCCCGAGCGGTGAGGCAAAGCCGCCCACGCTTGTGCCCCACGCGACGGCGATCATCATCGCCGTGCCAAGGCGGCTCTTCCACAGATCCTCGATGCCGACGAAGCGCAGCATGGCGAGCACGATGGGACACAGGGCTGCCGCAACGATCGTGTTCGGCAGGAACGCGCTGAGAACCAGCGCGAGCACGAACCACGTCATGATCTGACGCTGGGTGTTCGTGCCCATGACGACGAGCGACGCGAGCGCGATGCGCCGGTCGATGCCCCAGCGCGCCCACGCGGTGGTCAGCAGGTTGGCGCCGAGCAGGAGGATGATGAGGTCCTGCGCATACGCCGCCAGCACCTGCGGGACTGGAACGAAGTTGAACAGCGCCGCGACGGCGAGCGGCAGAAACCCCGTCACCGCCAGATCCACCGGCGTCGTCACCCACCACCACGCCATCCACAGCAGAAGGCCAAGCGCACAGCGCACCGGATAGGCCATCGCGCCGCCGCCGAGAAGCACCAGCGCGGCAAAGAGCGCAGGCCCGGCTATCAGGTGAAGGGTGGTGCGATCTCTGTGTTTACCTGTATTCAGGGTCGCCGGGTCCGCTCGCGTTGCATGTGTCACGCTCGCGGCACCCGGCCCACGTACGGCGGGTTGAGGAAACAGTCCACAGCCTAGAGCCCCAGCACGCCGATGAGCTCCCGCACGGCGCTGGCCGACTTGTGCAGGGCGGCCTTCTCCTCAGGGGTCAGCTTGAGCTCGATGATCTGCTCGACGCCGCGCGCGCCAAGCTTGACCGGGACCCCCATGAATATGTCGTTCAGGCCGTACTCGCCCTCGAGGTACACGGCGCAGGGGAGAATCTTCTTCTGATCCCTGAGGATGGCTTCCACCATCTCGACCACCGCAGCCGAGGGGGCGTAGTACGCGCCGCCGGTCTTCATCAAGTTGACGATTTCGATGCCGCCGTCTCGCGTGCGCTGGTTGATCGCATCGATGCGTTCCTTCGACAGCAGTTCGGGCAGCGGGATGCTCGCGACCGTCGTGTAGCGCGGCAGCGGCACCATCGTGTCGCCGTGGCCCCCCAGCACGAGTGAGTGCACGTTGGCCACCGAGACGCCGAGTTCCTGCGCCACGAAGGTGCTCATGCGGCCCGAATCGAGCACGCCTGCCATGCCAATCACGCGGTGCTTCGGAAAGCCGCTCAGCTTGAACGCCGCGTGCGCCATGGCGTCGAGCGGGTTCGTCACCACGATGAGAATGGCGTCGGGCGAGTGCTTGACGACCGGTACGACGACGGCCTTGATGATCTCGTAGTTGCCCTGAAGGAGATCGCTCCGGCTCATGCCAGGCTTGCGCGGGAAGCCGGCGGTAATGACGATGATGTCGCTCTTCGCGGTCTCACGGTAGTCGCCGTCCTTGGACGTGAAACCGAGCGCGTTCACATCCGACCGGATGATCGGTGTCGACTCGAGCATGTCGAGTGCCCGCCCGGCCGGGATCCCTTCCAGCACGTCTGCGAGCACGACGTCCGCCAGCCCGCGATCGATGATTCGCTGCGCGGCAGTCGCTCCAACAGCCCCGCCGCCGCCGACGATTGTGACTTTTTGTCGCATCTACATCCTCAGTCCGCGCGCAGGCTGAAGCCTGCGCTCTACATCAGGTCGACGCGCAGGCTGAAGCCTGCGTCCTACAATGCCCACGCGCTACGTCCAAGGATTGACTCCGTGTCTCCGAGTCTCCGTGGCCCGTATGGGCTGGCATCACGCCGACTGATACAGCTTGGTCAGCACGAACTCGCGATGGCCCATCACCTCGGCGCAGGTCAGCCGCCCGTTGCACGTGCGGACGACCATGTCGATGAGCTGGTCGCCCGCCTGATCGAGCGTCATGTCCCGGCGGAGAATGCCCGAGACGTCGAGGTCGATGTGCTCCACCATCGTCCGAGCCGTCCTTGGGTTCGCGGTGAGCTTGATGACCGGCTCGATCGGGTTGCCGATGACGTTGCCCTGCCCCGTCGGGAAGAGGTGAACGACGAACCCGGCGGCCGCCTGAAGCGTGATGCACTCCGCCGCGGCCGACGAGGTGTCCATGTAATACAGCCCCGGACCTTTCGACGGCGCCTCGGCAGGTTTGAGCACCTCGATGTACTTTGTCTTCCTGCCGATCTTCTGCAGGTTCCCGAAGGCCTTTTCCTCGATGGTGGTGAGCCCGCCGGCGAGGTTGCCTTTCGTCGGCTGCGAGTCGGACAGGTCACTCGTTTTGTGACGGTTGATGACTGCCTGATACGCGTTGAATGCCTGCATGAATTTTGCGCTCACCTCGGGAGTGGCTGCCCGGCCGGCACACACCATCTCGGCACCCGTCAGCTCCGAGGTTTCACCAAAGCAGGTCGTGACGCCGAGAGGATCGAGCTTGTCGATCAGATTGCCGACGGTCGGGCAGGAGGCGAGCCCGGACGTCGTGTCGCTCTCTCCGCACTTGGTCGAGATGAAGAGGTCCTCGATCGAGCACGTCTCGCGCTTGTGCTCCGACGCCCACTGCATGAGCTCCCGCGCCTTGCGCGAGGCATTGGCCACTGTCGTGATGTCGCCGTTCTCCTCGATGGAAAATCCGGCGACAGGTTTTCCGGTCTTGGCGATCCCCTCTACGACGCGACCGGTCCAGGCGGGCTCGATTCCAATGACCACACATGCGGCAACGTTCGGATTCGATCCCATGCCGATGAGCGTGCGGAAGAACAGATCGAGATCCTCACCGAACTGCAGCCGGCCGTACGCGTGGGGAAGCGCCATCGCACCTTTGATGTTGTGCGCCACGGCTTCGGATGCCGCATTCGAGAGGTCGTCCAGGGGCAGAATGACCACGTGATTGCGAATGCCCACGCGGCCGTTTTCGCGCCGATACCCAAAGAAGTCGAAGCGTCCCACGTCACCACCTTTTTGTTTTGAGATTGTGCACGTGCACGTGCCGGCCCTTCGGGATGTCGGCCACGGCACGGCCCACGTCATAGCCGTACTTCAGCACGGTATCGCCGCTCTTGATGTCCGCGAGCGCGATCTTGTGGCCGAGCGGCACGGCGTCGAGCGCTCGGACGCGGATGGTTTCGTCGGTTTCCATAATCCAACCGGTGAGCTCCTTGTTCGGCTGGATATCCTCTACAACGGCAACGCCGACGGTGTCGGCCTTGTCGTGAACGATGAAATGGGTAGGCATTTGGCTAGTTGGTGGTTGGTAGTTGGTAGTTGGTGGACATTAACCACGAAGGCCACGAAGATCGCGAAGGCCAAGAAAACAATTGGCTCTGTGCGATCTTAGCGACCTTCGTGCTTTCGTGGTTCCAAGGTCAATACGCGAACACATATACCGCGCCGGAATCATCCGCCGAATTGTCGGCCTGCGCGCCGCTTGTCCCGCCGAAGCCGTCAGGCGAAGGCGGAGTCATCCCTCTGGCGGCGCTGTCCTCGTTGTGCGCGCCGACCGCCATGATTCTGCCGTCACCGCTCAGCGCGACGGCGCTGCCGAACTCGTCACCCGCGTCGGTGTTGGATCCTTTCACGTAGGCGCGCGCGGTCCACGTGGTCCCGGCGCGCGTAAAGAAATATACCGCGCCGGATTCCTCCGCCTGATTCTGGCGCCCCCGCCACGGATCCAGATAATCGACAACGAGAAACGGCTGCAGGTCGGGTGGGCGAACGCCGCGTCCGCCGTTGTCCTCTACATACGACGCCACGGCCAGCGTGTTGCCATCGCCGCTCAGCGCGAGCTTCACGCCGAACGAGTTGTACGGCCGCGCGTTGTTCGCCTTGATGAACGCCTGCTCCGTCCACGTGCTCCCGGTTCGCACGAAGACGTACGCGGCGCCGACCCAGATGTTCGCCGCGCCAAGAGGGGGCGAATCGTTCTCGCAGCCGGGCGGATTGATTCCGGGTGTCAGGCAATCCTCATCGCCCGCCCCCGACGCAATCGTATTCCCGTCGTCGCTGATCGCCACGGAGTAGCCGAGCTGGTCGGTCGCCTCGGTCCTGGAGCCTTTGATGTAGGCCTCCTGGCTCCAGCCGCCCTGCCGCCTCGCGAAGACGTAGAGCGCGCCGGACCCGTTCGCGCGGTTGTCGTGCGGACCGTTGATGACGCGCGCGGAACCGCGCTCGTCGAACGCACTGGCCGCAAGCGTGTCGCCGTCGAAACTGAGCGCGACGGCAAACCCGAACATGTCGCCCGTCTCCAGGTGCGAGCCCTTGATGTACGCCTGCTGAGACCACGTGCCCGCCGTCCGTGTGTACACATACACGGCACCAGAAGACTGCTGCGAGTCGTCTCGCTGGTCGCCGCCTGTCGCGCCGAAGCCACGCGCAGGCGGATTGATGTCCTGCGCGGCGCTGTCCTCCGAGATCGCGCCCACTGCCATGGTGCTGCCGTCGCCGCTCAGCGCCACCGAGTAGCCGAACTGATCGCCGTCGCCGGGCACATCACCTTCGCCGGCCCTCCCGGTATTGGACGCCTTGATGTAGGCCTGCTGAGTCCACGTAGTGCCGGTGCGTGCGAAGACGTAGACGGCGCCGGCCTGCCGAATCGAGTTGTCGTTCTGGTTTCCGTCGACACCGGTTGCCGCGCTCGACTCCCAATGCGCGGTTACCGCCATCGAGTTGCCGTCGCGGCTCAGCGCCACCGACGCGCCGAAGTGATCGCTCTGCTCCGTGTTCGAGGCCTTGACGTACGTCTGCTGGACCCACGCGTCGCCCTGCCGTACGAAGACGTAGACTGCGCCCGACGCGTAGGCGGAGTTGTCGTTTTGATTACCGTTCACGCCCTTTGCGCCGCCGCTTTCGTACGGCGCTCCGACCGCCATCGTGCCGCCATCGCCGCTGATGGCGACGGAGTTGCCGCTGTGTCCCTGGTTGCTGCCGCCGCACGCAAAGTGATCGTAGGCTTCCGCGTTCGAGGCCTTGATGTACGCGATCTGCTTCAGGGGCAGCATCGGCGCCGAGGTCCGCGCCTGACCCTGTGAGAACACACGTCCTTCGGGGATGAAGAGCAGCGCGACGACGGCCGCGCGAACCGTGAACCCGCGAACCCCGAACACGGAACCGAACCTGCCCGCCTCCGCCAAGGCTCCGGCGAGGCCTCGCCGAAGCGCTTCGCGCGAAGGCGGGAACACGAACAGAGAACCGAGAACCGAGAAGTGTGAACGACGGGTCATTTGTCGCTAACGCACGAACACATACGCCGCACCGGAATCAGCCCTTGAGTTGTCGGCCTGATTCCCGTTGACGCCACGGCCTGCGCAACGACCTGTGATTATACCGGCGCGATCCGTCCGATCAACGCGATACCTCGCGGTCCTTCGATCCTTCGAGTGCGGCCGCGAGAATTCTCACGGCGATGCGTGCCGGGCCGGTCGAGGACCTCTCCCGACTACAATTGATTCGCGTCTATCATGATCATCCGCCTCCTTTTTCTTGCCTTCGCGGTATCCGTGGTAGTGACCGGCATGACCACGGACACCGGGGCGCAGTCGCAGCGTTCGAGACAAGGACCCCAGACTCCCGCTCCCATTCCAGGGCCCATCGTCCATCCATCGTCCACGTTTCCGTTGAAGCAGGTTGGCCACATCAAAGCCTCCAACCCGAGCGAACGGGCCCAATTCGGCGATGCGGTGGCTCTGAGTGGCGATGGCAACACACTGGCCGTAGGCGCGCGGGCAGAAAGCAGCGCGGCCGCCGGCATCAACAGCAATCAGGCGGATGCGTCCGCTTTCAGCTCAGGCGCCGTATATGTCTTCGCGCGTGCGGGCGATCGCTGGGTGCAGCAGGCCTATTTGAAAGCCTCGAATCCCGGCATCAACGACCAGTTTGGAAGCCTGGTCGCCCTCAGTGCAGACGGCAACACTCTGGCTGTGTCGGCATACTTCGAGGACAGCCGGGCAATCGGAGTCAACGGCGACCAGGCCGACAATTCGTTGGAACAATCCGGTGCGGTATACGTGTTTGCGCGTACGGGCGCCGTCTGGTCCCAGCAGGCCTACCTCAAAGCATCGAACACAGGCGAAGCGGAGGAAGGCGACCAGTTCGGGTTCTCCCTGGCTCTCAGTGACGACGGCAACACGCTGGCGGCAGGGGCCATCAGCGAAGACAGCGCGGATGCAAGAATCAACGGCAACCAGGCGGACAACACGGCCAGCAGCGCCGGAGCCGTGTACGTGTTCGCTCGCACCGGCAGCCGCTGGTCGCAGCAGGCCTACGTCAAGTCGTCCAGTCCCAACGGGGCCGATGCCAATGACCTCTTTGGCTACTCCGTTGGACTCAGTGCCGATGGCAACACCTTGGCGGTCGGAGCATACGACGAAGCCGGCTCTTCCAACGTCATCAACGGGCCGGAGGACAACAACGCGCCTGGAACAGGCGCCGTCTTTGTCTTCACACGAAGTGGCACGTCATGGTCGCGGCAGGCCTATCTGAAGGCGTCAACCCAAGACAGAGCCGACTCACTCGGGTCGTGGGTTGCAATCAGCGATGACGGCAACACGGTGGCGGCCGGAGCGCCCGATGAAGACAGCCTGACGACAGGCATCAACGCGGTCGAAACGGGCCATTCGGGAAGGATCGGCACGCTTGACGATATCTCGGTCGGCGCAGCCTACGTGTTCATCCGTTCGGGCACCACGTGGTCCCAGCAGGCGTCGTTCAAGGCTTCGAATTCTGGGATCGAGGACTGGTTTGGTGTGCGCCTGGCGTTGAGTGGTGACGGGAACACGCTGGCGGTGTCCGCTCCCAACGAAGACGGCGCCGCCAAGGGCATCAATGGGAGGCAGGATGACAATTCCGCGGGCGAAGCAGGCGCCTTGTACCTTTTCACTCGGGCCGGTGCCACCTGGACGTTTCAGTCATACGTGAAGGGCTCGAACACTGAAGCATTCGACGAGTTCGGTAGCGGCGTCGCGCTCAGTAGAAATGGCACGCTGGCCGTGGGCGCGCGCTCCGAAGACGGCGGCGCCAGGAGTGCGAACGGCGACGGGAACGACAACTCGGTGACCGATTCCGGCGCCGTCTACCTCTTCAGCTACTGAATCCCGGCAGGGCATACCAAGAGCGGATACCCGAATTTGACGCTGGATGATTGGGAAGTGACGGTCAACTACGTCGACTACGCACCGGGACGCGTCGGCGCGCCGCATCGCCACTCCGGCTTCGTGCTCGTCTACGTTCTCGAGGGCACCGTTATCGCAAAGATTTCGGAACAGGGCGAGGAAAAGACGTACACCGCCGGCCAGATGTTTTACGAACAACCCGGCGCGACGCATGAAGTCTCGAAAAACGGCAGCCAGACGAAGCCCGCGCGGCTGCTTGCGATGATCTTCGCGAAAAAGGGGGGCGACGCTGACCACGCCCGTTTGAGGCCGCGGCGTGTTCACGGCCCCGTCGGCGCCGATGTTTTCCAGCAGCGCTTCCACGCGGCCTTTGCGCGTTCGAGCTGTACAGTGCGGCCGTCAGTCAGTCACGAGCTGAAGGGCCGGCTTGCCGTGCGCCGCCTGTGGCCGGCCTTGGCGCACCCGGGCTCGAAGAGTGGGCGCGCAAACAAACACCAATCTCGAGGCTCACGCCAGAACCGTTGACCTCGACCTCCCTGCTCCCACCGCCTCCGCCAAAGAAGATCAGGACCTCGAACATCGTCGGCGGCGAGTTGTAGGCGGCCAGATACGCGATGCCGTCGTAGACGCGCACGGTGTTGAATCCAGAGCCGGTCTCGCCACCGGGCCGGCCGAGCCCTTTCGCCCAATCAGTCCGCTCGGGAACCTTGAAATAACTCTGACCCAGCAGCTCGAAGTTCCTCGGCGAGGAATACTTCTTGAAGTCGTCGAATGACAAACTGAAAGGATCGACGTTCGGCGGGATAGGCACGTTCTCGACTTTCGGTGCCGTGACGTGACCTGGGCGGAGGCCATCGTCGTGAGTGCCAGCACGAGCCATCCGCAGCTTGCTAGAACAGTTGGGGTCCTGCTTCGGATGCGGCGCATGTTCCCTCCT
>Ga0209640_10005765_pt1 | contig 10838 bp, 7 predicted proteins | sample RifCSP10_1_FD_184018 | JGI IMG/M metagenome (GOLD analysis project Ga0209640, IMG submission 184018) | Soil microbial communities from Rifle, Colorado - Rifle CSP2_sed 10_1 (SPAdes) (version 2) | ecosystem: Environmental > Terrestrial > Deep subsurface > Rock core/Sediment | place: Rifle...
AGATCGTGGCCCGCTTCCAGGAAGAACGAGGCGGACGGGAAACCGATGTCGCCCAGATTCAACGCCTTTGCGCCCAGCTTCGGGCCGGTGGAGCGCTGACGACCGATTCCGCCATCGCGAGGGTGATCAAGGCCCTGGCTGAAAGCGGTCTGTTTCATTTGGGAGGGGTATTGGTCGGCACTCACGCGTTTACGGTCCTGGGAAACCTGCTTGGAATTCGATGGACTCAGCACGCCGTCAAAACCCAGGATATCGATATCGCGGGAAAGCTCCACCTCGACATTGCAGTCCCCGACCTTCATGCCGATGTTCCCCAAACACTGGACGGTCTGCAGATGGGGTTCTTGCCCGTCCCCGCATTCAACCTCAAATCTCCCTCTACGTCTTTCAAGGTCCGTGGATCCGCTCTGCGCGTGGATTTTTTGACGCCCCTCAAACATCCTCGGAGTGCCGCTCCGGTGGTCATTCACCGCTTCAACATGGCGGCTCAACCGCTCCCCTATTTGGACTATTTGCTCGAACACTACGAGCGGGGCGCGCTGGTGGACGGACAGGGGGTACTTGTGAATGTGCCGACTCCGGCTCGATTCGCCTTTCATAAGCTGATTATTTCAAGGGTCCGCGATATTTCCACCAAGGCCAAATCCGACAAAGACCTCCTGCAAGCCAGACAGGTCCTGGAGATACTGGCGGCAGACCGCCCCGGAGACTTGTTGCTGGCGTGGGAGGCGCTTGAATCGCGCGGCAAAGCGTGGATTGAAAAGACCGTGGCCGGCTTGTCTGCTTTGATCAAACGGTACCCGACCGTGAAGGAACCTTTACTCGATGCCCTGCCTTCTCTACATTCACATTTGAAGCGCATCGGTTGACAAAGCCCTGAAGCGGGTGACACCATCACCGCATGCTGCAACTCGAAGAAAAATCCGCGCCATCGACAGAACCGTCGGCGCGAGTGGTGTCTGAATGGTCCGGCCCCGCGCGCGAGCAGGCCGTGCAGCGGATGTTCACATCCATCGCAGGCGTCTACGACCTCAACAACACGCTGCTGAGTTTTGGGCTTCATCACCGTTGGAAAAAATTGACGGCGTCCTGTATCCCGCCCGTCCAAAATGGCACCGCATTGGATGTCGGCGCCGGCACCGCGGACCTGGCCCTTCTGATTGAGCCGAGAATGGGCCCCGCGGGCCGCGTCATCGCCTCCGACCTGAACCATGCGATGCTGGCCGAGGGGCTGAAAAAAATCGTCCGGCGCGGACGCGGCCGGCGGATCACCTGCCTCGAAGCCAATGCCGAGCGGCTGGGATTCGCCGACGAGGCCTTCGATGCCGTGACGACGGGGTTCTGCATGAGAAACGTCGGCGATCTGCAGCGGGCGATCCTCGAAATCCGCCGCGTGCTGAAGCCGGGCGGCCGATTCGTCTGTCTGGAATTTTCACGGCCCGTGTACGGCTGGCTCCGCGCGCTCTACGACTGGTATTCCTTCCGCCTCCTGCCGTGGATCGGCACGGCCGTCGCGCGCGACAAGACCGGCGTCTATGAATACCTGCCCGCGTCGATCCGGACCTTCCCGAACCAGGAAGGGCTCAAGGCCATGCTGCTGAAGGCGGGATTCTCGCAGGTGGATTACCGGAATCTCAGCGGCGGCATCGTGGCGATTCATGTGGCAATCAAATGATAGTCGTAAAGTCTATCAAGTCCAAAAGTCTTCAAGTCCTAGGACTTCCGACTTTATGACTTTCAGACTTGACGACTTTTAGACCATGAATTCAGTCCTCTACGTCTTCCTCCCCTGCAAGAAGGTGTACCCGATCGGGATCACCTATCTGGTGGACTTCATCCACCGGCGCAAGCCGGAGGTCCGGCAGCGCATCCTCGACCTGTCGCTCTATCCGAAAGATCAGCGCGGCAAGATCCTGCGCGAGACCGCCAAGGCTTTTTCGCCCGATCTGGTCTGTTTCTCCTGGCGGGACATCCAGATTTTCTCGCCGCACGAGGGCGACAACTCGCTGGAGCATGCGTTCAATTTTTATTTCGCCAGCAACCCGCTCAAGCGAATCACCGCCTCGTTCGAAGGCCTGAAACAGCTCTACCGGTACTACGACCATATCTGGACGATCCTGTCCTACCCCTGGCTGATCCGGAAGGAGCTTCCCAAGGCCCGACTCATGATCGGCGGCGGGGCCTTCACGGCCTTTGCCGATCAATTGATCGAAAAACTTCCGGACGGCACGATCGGCATCCTGGGCGAGGGCGAAGACGCCATTCTGAAAGTCCTGAACAGCGAGTCGCTGGAGAACGAGCGCTATATCATCCGCGAGAACGGGAAAGTTTCAAAAGGCCGGCAGGGGGCGCCGGCCCTTTTGGACGCGCTGACCGTGGATCTGCCCTATCTCACGTCCGTCTTTCCGCAATACACCGAGTTCCGGGACGAATGTATCGGGGTGCAGACCAAGCGCGGCTGCCCCTACGACTGCGCCTTTTGCCTCTATCCCTATATCGAGGGCAAGCGCGTCCGCTACCGTCCGCCCGAGATGGTCGTGCGGGACATCTCGCAGCACTATCACCAGTGGGGCGCGCGGCGGTTCTGGTTCACGGACGCCCAGTTCATCACGGGCAAGGAAGCCTACCCGCAGTGCACCGAAATTCTGGAACGGATTCTCCGCGAGAAACTGGAGATCGAATGGTCGGGCTACATCCGCACGTCGCTGATCACCGCGGATCTGGCCAGGCTCATGGTCCGCTCCGGCGTGGGCGACCTGGAAGTCGCCATCACCTCCGGCTCGCAGGAAATCCTCAACGACCTGCACATGGGTTTCAAACTGGAGAAGCTCTACGACGGCTGCCGGTATCTGGCCGAGGCTGGCTTCAAGGGCAAGGTCATCCTCAATTACTCGCTGAATTCCCCGCACGAGACGGAAGAGACCCTGCTGCAGAGCGTCGAGTCCTACAAAAAGGTCGCGGCCATTTTAGGCGAAGAGAGAGTCTTCCCGCTGATGTTCTTCCTCGGCATCCAGCCGAACACCGATCTCGAACATCGCCTGCTGGAGGAAGGCTATTTGTCCGCCGGGTACAACCCGCTCATGCTGACGCCGCGCAGCATCAAGAAACTGCTCTACAATCCGGCCCCCTTGAACAAGATCATCGCCAAGGCCTGTCTGGCCGCCTGGGAGAAGAAACACGGCAGCCGGGACCCCCGCGCCTGGTCGGGATCGTTGTCTCAAGCCGCCGAGCAGCCGGCCTCCGCATCAAGCGGCTACGCGGACGGGAATCTGATCCACGGCATTGAACACAATTCCGGCCGTCAGGCGCTGCTCACGCTGGAGGAAATTATCCGCAATCGAAAAGGGGTTGGCTCCTCAAAAGGTTCAACCCACGCCAGTTCACCAGCTATCTCATCTAGTTAGCTCTCTTCCTCCACCACATCCCCCTACTGAATGGAGGCGTGGGAACGTCCGACTGCGCGCATCGAACGAGCACCTTCTGAGTGTGCGCGTTCTGCGAGCAAGGGAGGAGACCACTCCGCCAGCTCAGTCCCTCCATCCGCGATGCGCGAGCACGGGACGCTCTCATGCCGTCCCGTTCCTCCCCCTTCCCGCTTGCAATCTCCGTAAATCCGGTGCTATCATGCCAACTCCTTTGATCCTCTAACGTAAGAGAATCGTTCGGATTTTCATCAGATTGCGTCTGTCCTGACGTTCTATATAAGTGTGGGCCGGGCTCGTCAGGGCACAGGAGGAATGCCCGCGATGTACAAGACGATTTACATCCCCGTCGACAACTCCGACCATTCCAACACCGCCGTCGACGTCGGAATCGACCTGGCCAAAACTTTCGGCTCCAAGATCGTCGGCAGCCACGTCTATGCCGCCAAGATGCACGACAAGCGGTTCAAGCAGATGGAGGCCGGTCTGCCGGAGGAATATCACGACGAAAAGGAACTCGACCGCCAGCGCCAGATCCATGACTCCCTGATCACCCGGGGCCTGCAGATCATCACCGACTCCTATCTCGATTACGTCGATAAGCGCTGCACGGAAGCCAACCTGCCGCTGGAACGCAAATCGCTCGAGGGCCGCAATTGGAAGGTGCTGGCCGAGGACATCAACACCAGCGGCTACGACCTGGTCATCATGGGCGCGCTGGGCGTCGGCGCCGTGAAGGACAGCGTGATCGGCAGCAACACGGAGCGGGTGATCCGGCGCGTACGGAACTCCGACATGCTGATCATCAAGCAGACCCAGCCGGTGGGGCAATCGCTGAACGGCGGAAAAATTGTCGTTGCGGTGGACGGCAGCCCCTATTCGTTCGGCGGCCTGATGACCGGCATCGCGCTGGGCAAGGCCCTGAACAAGCCGGTCGAGGCCATTTCGGCCTTCGATCCCTACTTCCACTATGCGGCCTTCCACAGCATTTCCGGCGTCCTGAACGAAGAAGCGGGAAAAGTCTTCCGCTTCAAGGAGCAGGAAAAGCTGCACGAGGAAATCATCGACAGCGGCCTGGCCAAGATTTACCAGTCGCACCTCGACATTTCCCGCGAGATCGCGCAGGCCGAGCAGTCCGACATCAAGACGACGCTGCTCGACGGCAAGGCGTTCGAGAAGATCATCCAGTACGTCCGCAAGGAAAACCCGTGGCTGCTGATCGTCGGCCGCATCGGCGTGCACAGCGACGAGGACATGGACATCGGCAGCAACACGGAAAACCTGCTTCGGAGCGCCCAGTGCAACGTGCTGGTCTCCAACCGCAAGTACGTCCCGCCGATCGACACGCAGGCCGAATACACGATCGCCTGGACGGAGGAAGCCCTGCGCCGCATGGAAAGGATTCCGGTCTTTGCGCGCGGCGTGGCCAAGACGGCGATTCACCGCTATGCCATCGAGAAGGGCCATACGATCATCAGCAACTCGGTCGTGGATTCGGCCGTCGGGCACATCCTGCCGAAGGGCGCCATGGACGCCATGCGCGCGCTTGGCGGCAGCCTCGACGCGGCGGGCATCGACCGGGACAAGATGCAGGCGGACAACGAGGTGGCCAAGGATCTCATGGGCAAGACGCTGAGCGGCATGATGACCGACATCGTCCAGGAAAAACCCAAGGTCAGCTCCGGCACCCAGGCCTACCTGGACCGCATGAGCCAGAATTACTTCGTCTGCGACGGCTGCGGCTACATCGGCAAGGGCGACACGCCGGTGAAGTGCCCCGTCTGCGGCGCGGCCGGCGACCGTTTCAAACAGGTGGACAAGAGCATCTTCGAAGCGGCCGCCAAGGCCGAGGGCGAACTGGAAACCGACGTGGCCTACGACGATGTGCCGATGCAATGGACGAAGGATGCCAAGGAGGCGATCCGCGCCGTGCCGGCCGGCTTCCAGAGACGGCGCGCCAAGGCCAAGATCGAAAAGACCGCCCGCAAGCTCGGCATGACCACGATCACGCTCGAATACGCCGCGCCGATGATCAAGGAAGCGGCGGACGAGGACTACACGCCGATCTTCGCCAACAAGGGGACCGGAACGGACGCCGAGGCTGCCGCCACGCTTGCTAAGGCGGACAATGGGCACGGCAACGGGCATGGAACGAGTGAGGCCGCCACCATGAATGAGACCACTTCTCCCTACACCTGGACACCGGACGCGCAGACCAGGCTGGAACGAGCCCCCGCGGGATTCATGCGCGATTGCACCCGCGCGCTGATCGAGAAACATGCCCAGAAACTGGGCGCCACGACGATCACCGGCGAGATCGCCAACGACGGCATCGAGCAGGCCAAGGGCTTCATGGAAGAGGCCATGAAGACCGGCAACCTCAAGGAAATCATCGCGAGCCTGACCGGGTCAGCAGCCAAGTCCGGACACTGATAAATGGGTAAGCCGCTTCCCGTTTTTGATTTCTCCAAGCTGGCCGGCCGTTTCGCGTCGCTCCCGCAACAGGTCCAGCAGTTCATGACGGCGCCCGGCACAGTATCGCCTGGCGACGGCCGCACGGTCGACGATTTCAAACCCTATCTCCTCGCCCTCAACCTGACCAAACGCTGCAATCTCAAGTGCGACCACTGTTATCTGGACGCCACCACCAAGGCCGGCGGCGGATCGGACGAACTCACGACGGCGGAATGTTTCCGCCTGATCGACCAGATTGCGGAGGTGAACAAAGGCTGCCTGCTGGTCATCACCGGCGGCGAACCGCTGACGCGCCCGGACATCCTGGACATCGCCCGGCACGCGGTGCAGCACGGCTTCATGGTCGTCTTCGGCACCAATGGCATGCTGATCAACGACCAGATGGCCAGGACGCTGGTCGAGATCGGCGTCATGGGCGTCGGCATCAGCATCGACTCGCTCGACTCGCAGAAACACGATAAATTCCGCGGGCTGTCCGGAGCCTGGGCCGGCGCGGTCGCCGGCATCGAGGCGTGCAAACGCAACGGGCTGCAGTTCCAGGTGCACTTCAGCGCGCAGCCGATGAATTACAAAGAGCTGCCGGACGTGGTCGAGTGGGCGCATGGCCTCGGCGCGCGCGTGCTCAACGTGTTCTTCATGGTCTGCACCGGCCGCGGCGAGGAATTGACGGACATCACCCCGGCCCAGTACGAGGAAGTGCTCGGTTTTCTCGTCTCCTCCCAGGACAAGTACAAGGACATGCTCGTGCGGGCCCGCTGTGCCCCGCACTTCAAACGGCTGGCCTACGAGAAGGATCCCAATTCCCCGATCACGAAAGCCACCGGCTACATGGGCGGCGGCTGTCTGGCTGGCACCAATTACGCGCGGGTCACGCCGAACGGCGAACTGACGCCCTGCCCCTACATGCCGCTCTCGGCCGGGAACATCCGCGAGAAGAGCTTCGTGGACCTCTGGGAAAAATCCGACATCTTCGATTCCTTCCGCTATCCGCACCTCAAGGGCAAATGCGGGGACTGCGAATACAGCGAGATCTGCGGCGGCTGCCGCGCCCGCCCCTACGTGGACCACGGCGACTGGCTGGACGAAGACCAATGGTGCCTCTACACGCCGAAGGGCGGCGAGAAGGTACGTGTGGCCTTCAATACCGAAGAGGCATTCGCAGGCACGTGGGAGGAAGCGGCGCAGACGCGCTTGAGCCGGATTCCCTATTTCCTCCGCGCGATGGTCAAGAAAGGCGTTGAACAGCACGCGCGCGAGCAGGGCCTGACCGTCGTCACCGTCGAACTGATGGAAGAACTGCGCAAGAAACGGTTCGGCAACGACGCGCCTGTCTTCAAATTCTAGCGTAAGGAGTGAGGCGTGAGGAGTAAGGCGTCAGGCATGTGTCTCTCGAAAGTCTCCCGCCACGTTTCACGTTTCACGTTTCACGCTTCACGATCATAAGCATGGACTCGCTGCAATCTTTTCTGCTCGACGTCGACCAGCTCATCCCGATCGTCAATCACTGGCTGCATCTGGTTTCGGCGGTCATCTGGATCGGCGGGCTGGCGTTTCTCGTGATGTCGCTCACGCCGACCCTGCAGACGGTTGTTCCGCGCGAACTTGTCAAGCCGATCGCCGAAGGCCTGCAAAAGCGGTACAACAGAATCGTCGGCGTCATCCTGGTGGTCATTCTGTTCACCGGCGGGATCAATCTGCACTACGTCAATCGCCTGCTGATTTCGCAGACGGGCGAGGGCATTCCGCACCACACCAAATATCTCATGATCTTCTTCGTCAAGCTCGTGTTGGTGCTCGGCATCCTGACCCTGTTCCTCTACAACATCATCTTCAAGGAAGATCCCAAGGCCGAAACCTCGGAAGAGGAAAAGGCCGAGCAATTCAAAGAGCCTATCCCCTTCCAGCGTGCCGCCCTCGTGATCGGTCTCTTCATCATCCTCTGCGCCGCCGCCCTCAAACACCTGCACCAATAGCCAGCACAGGGCCGGGTAACCCGCATTATTCATGAGGGTTCGTGACGAAACCGCTGAGACGCCTTGCGAGACGGGCGCGTGGAGCCGCGAGGAAGGGAGGCAGCCTTGCACAGGCTGTTGACCGACCGAGCGGCGAGCCCGCCCGCCATACCAAGCTTCGCTTGAGCCGCCGCGTTCAATCAAATCGCGGCGGAGAAGTCCTTTGCCTCCAGTGGGCTTGGATGCCAAGCAAGCGGCCAGGCTTGTCGTAGCGGCGTATCGGCGGGTGCAGTAGAAGCCGTCATGAATAATGCGGGTTGAAGCCCCCCTTGGCCTCACCCGTCGCTCGACCTGTTCCGGCCCTGGCACTCCCACGCGCTTGACACGACGCTCAGGAAAAGCCTAGCCTACCGCCATCAGAGAATATTATTCGCACTCCGAACCGTCGTTCCTTCTTGCGACGATGGAACTGCTGCCCAAAGACCGCCGCATTCTCGAGAAGGGCCTGATGGAGTTCCGCCCCTTCGGCGTGGACCCTGATGGAACCAGGATCCGCGACGTCAGCGGCATCAGCATCCGTTCCATCGTGGACTATCTGGAAGACTGCATGGCGAAAAAGGAGGGAAACGGCGCCCGGGCCGTGGACGACTTGTGCCGGCTTCTGAACGAACGCATCCCTGATCCCACCTACCACGTCACGCAGGACTTCCTCAGAAACGCCTGGAACAGTTACTCATACGAATTCGTGTCCTTCATGCGCGAATTCGGCATCGTGCTGTCCGGGGACCCCCGGTTCAACTTCAATGCGGGGAAAGAACGGAACGTTTCGCCGCTGCTGCAGATCCTGGGCCGCCCCTTCACGTTGTCGCAGATCTACAGCATGTGGCCGTATTTCGGTCAGAAATACGCGAAAGACTCCGTGATCTTCAGCGTGGGCTCCGTCACCGACCGGTCGGCTGTCTTGAAACTGCAGTTTACGGAACGGACCCACCGACAGTTCGGACCGTACATGAAACGCTGTGCCGAACTGGTCTGCCAGTCAGCTAAAGGCGGCCTGGCCATGGTCCCCGAGAAGGTGCATGGGCTGCCGCTTGCGACGGTCAAGGATCTCAAGTGCATGGCGGAAGGCGACCCCTGCTGCGAGTGGGAGTTCACATGGACACCGCATTCAGGCAGACCCCTTGCGTGGCTGGCATCGGGTGCGCTCCCTGCGCTGGCGGCGTTTGCCTACTGCCGTTTTTTTCTTCCCACGCTTTCGTTGGCCGAGTCGTTCGGGCTCTCGCTCCTTCCGGCGCTGACCGTGTGGGCAGCCTCCAGCCGGCTGTTCAGGAAAAAAGTCGCGCAGCTGGAAGGCCTGATTTTGGAGCAAGACCGGGTGGTCGACACCCGGCACGAGGAACTTCGTGAGGTCTATTTGGAGCAGGCGCAGATTTCGGTCGAGCTCCGGCGGAAAATACTCCAGATCGAGGAGCTCAACGTCGGCCTGGAAGCCAAAATCCTTGAGCGTACGACGGAATTAGAGCGGGTGAACCGGGAGCTGCGGGCCGCCAATGAACAGCTCCGGGAACTCGACCACCTGAAGTCGGCGTTCGTGTCGATTGTGTCCCATGAACTCCGCACCCCGATGACGTCCATCAAGGGCTATGTCGAAAACATCCTCGATGGGCTGGCCGGCGGACTCACGGAGAAGCAATCCTACTATCTCACGCGCGTCAAGCTGAACACGGAACGGTTGACGCGCATGGTCAACGATCTGCTCGATCTTTCCCGCATCGAAGATCCCGAAAAATGCCACGATTACCTCCAGCCCATGCCCCTGTCCATCAAAGATCTGGCCATCGAAGTCGTGGAAAGCTTCCAGCCGATGGCCCGCCAGCGGTCCATTACCGTCAAGGCCGATCATCCCGCCTCACTCCCGTTTCTACGGGCTGACCGGGACAAGTTGCACCGCATCCTCACCAATCTCATCGGCAACGCGATTAAGTTTACTCCTGCGGGCGGCGAGGTGCTGGTCGAGACGACCGTCCGAACGGACGATTCCCTGCAGATCTGCGTGTCCGACACCGGTTGCGGCATCCCGTCCCATGAGCACGACAAAATCTTCGACAAATTCTTTCGTGGCGCAGCAATTCCAGAGGAGGCCCGGGGGGCAGGGCTGGGACTTGCCATCACGAAAAGCCTTGTGGAATTGCACGGCGGGCGGATCTGGCTGGAAAGCGGCCCCGGGAAAGGCAGCCGCTTCTTCTTCTCACTCCCCCTTACCCTCCCCGTCTCCTCCTCCACCAATCTTTGAAGCGTACGTATCTGTCCAGGTACTCTGTACAGAAAATTCGATACTGCTTTTAGTCCAACTCCTTTATCCCCTTGTTATCCTCAAATATCCCCAACCCCGACATTTCTAAGCTCAAATAATCAAGCACTTGCACCGATATGTTTTTTTACTCCTCTTTGTTGTTCTGGTATGGAGGTTGCTTATCTCGACACAACAATCGCTTAACGTGCTTGCAAGGAGGGAGTGCGATGGGACCGGTGATGCAGGAATCGTCGAGAAATCACCACCGCGTGCTGATTGTCGAGAGCAATCCTGATGCCCGCGAAGTGATCCTGTCCACACTGAAGAAAGCCGGCTATTTGCTGGAGGAAGCCTCAAACGGCGATGAGGCGGTCACCCTTCTTGGACTGGACAGCCCCGCCGCCCCTGTCAACGCCATCGTGTGCGATATCCGCGCCAAAAAGATCAACGGCATCGAGGCCGTGACCTACTTTCGCGTGCGCTACCCGCAAATCCCGGTGATCGTCACGGCCTCCTACCCGGATATTGAATGGGCCATCACGCTCATGAAACGCGGCGCCACCGATTACCTGGTCAAGCCGGTTTCCAGGGAGGATCTGCTGATGGTCGTCAAAAATGCCGTCCATCGATACCTGACGGTGAGCCGTGGATCGCTGTAGCGAAAGTAGGGGCGTGGGCACACAAACGCCGCAGCGG
>Ga0209640_10005766_pt1 | contig 10838 bp, 9 predicted proteins | sample RifCSP10_1_FD_184018 | JGI IMG/M metagenome (GOLD analysis project Ga0209640, IMG submission 184018) | Soil microbial communities from Rifle, Colorado - Rifle CSP2_sed 10_1 (SPAdes) (version 2) | ecosystem: Environmental > Terrestrial > Deep subsurface > Rock core/Sediment | place: Rifle...
GGCACGCTACCCGACCGCCCGAGTCACCCTACCCCGCCGGGTCCACCGAGCCTGATGGGACTACTGCGCCGCCGGTGCCTCACCGCTCGCGGGCGGCGTTAGCGTGAATCCCATCTGTGTCCGCCAATCCAGCGCGTCGAAGAAAACCAGTTCCTCGGCGATTTTGCCGTCCTGGTAACGAATGAGCGTGGAGCCCGACACCCTTGTGCTCTTTCCGGTGGGAGCCATTTCCCCCGGCCCGGTATTCGTGCCGGTGAAGGTCCACAGGTGGAACGAGAGATCCTTCATGAAGTAGCTCTCATCGAGGACCACCTTCGTATCGGGCCAGCTTGTCCGGAAGTCGGTCACGGCCTTCTTGAACGCGTCGAGGCCGTCGGTGGAGAGGTCTCCCGGCGAACGCCGCTGGAAATTCGCCACTATTGCCGCGTCGAGCCCATCCATATTTCCATCATTCCATCCCGCTATAAGAGCATCCATAGCGGGCTGATGTTGAGCGGCGTAATCGGGCGGAGTGGGAGCCGCACATCCGACGAGTGCGAACAGACCGATCACGACGAGGAGCGATTGCCTGGTCATGGAGTTTTCCTTGGTTTTCTCGAGAACGTGTCATGGGCCCGGTCTGCGGGTCGGTCGGCGCCACTATACGCTGCTGACTTCAACCGCGTCGCCAATCTGGATCCGACCCGCCGTCTTCACGCTGCAGTACACGCCGAGATTCTGATTCGCCTCACGGACGATGGTGCGCAGGATGCTGGGATCCTTTTCCACCGTCTCGCCCTGCGCATGTGCCGTGATCGCGCAGCGCGGCGCGGGCGAATAGCAATCGAACTCCACGTCGCCGAGCCGAATCGTTCTGCCGGCCCATTGTGCCTCGATGAGCCCGCTCAGTGCGCCCGAGTCCACTACCACGTTGGGACGGAAGCGCTGGACTTTCCAGTCGGCGGCCGGATTCTTGGCGGCGAGATAGGCGAGCGAGGCCGTCGTCAGCAGGTGCAAAGGCAGGACATCGAAGTAGGTGCCCGGGATCGCGACGTACTGCATGAGTATCGGGGGAAAGATGGCCATGTCCGGCAGCGGCTCGCCGGCCACGCGGCCGAATTGTTCGCGCAGGTCGTCTATCGTGCCGGGCAGGCGGCGATAGTGCTCGGCATCGGCTGGTGCGCGCAACGGCCACACCGTCACCGGCCGTTCCAGCCATTCCGACAACGCTGTGGCGGCTGCGGGATCGTCGCTCGCGAGCTCACGGCCGTCAGGCAGTTCGATCAAAGCCGCCGGATACGGCTCGGCTTCCGGCTCGCGCTGATAGCGCGCACGGCAATGCAGCAGCCGTGGGATCTGGCGCCCGCCGCGGATCTCTCCGGCCATTTCGTCGCGCACCGCCCAACCTCGATCTCCGGACAAACCCTTGTCGCCGATCGCGCAGGATTCCAGGCGCTCGCCGCGCATGGATTTGACGGGGTAGCGCCAGATCTCCTTGATGTGTCCGATGAGCGTCATCCGCGCGAACTCCGATGTGCAGGAAGTATAAACCAGCACTTTTTCTGGAAACGACTGCCGACGGTCGCGATCCATTCACGCGTAACGGCGCAACAAATCTTGCTCACGGCCTTTCCTGAAGCGCATAGTCAACACGCTCAAGCAACAACTCGACATCCAACGACGCCACGGGGAAGGAGGAGTTTGATGAATCGACTCTTGCGCATGATCACTCTCGGAGCAGCGATAACAACGATATTGCCTGTGGGTCACACGGTGGCCCAGTCTGCCGACCCCGTGAACGGAACATGGGAACTCAACCTCGCGAAGTCATCGTTCGACCCCGGTCCCGCGCCAAAGAGCCAGACTCGCACGTACGAATCCGACGGGCAAACTGTCAAGCACATCAGCAATGGTGTAAACGCGGAAGGGAAGCCGACGCAAGTGGCTTACACAGCCAGCTACGACGGCAAGGACTACCCGATAACCGGGAATCCGGTCGCCGATACGATTTCACTGAAGCGTATCGACAATGACACGGTCGAAGCGACGCTCAAGAAGGACGGCAGGGTGGTCTCCACCACCACTCGGGTGATCTCGAAGGATGGTAAGGAAATATTGTTCAAGACGAACGGAACGAACGCCAGGGGCGAGGCTGTCAAAAACATATTGGTGTTTGACAAGCGCTAGAGCCGTTACAGGCATTGAGCTCGGGGCAAGCCGGCAAGGGATGCACCGGACGCCGCGCCGTTGTTCGTAACGGCGGGCCGCACGACGAGCATTCCGGAACGGAACTGCCTCAGTTTCAATTCGCGCTCCCGTTGCTCGGGGCCTTGACGACCCGTACTCGCCACCGCGGGACATTGCCGGTATGAAAAGGCCCACGCTTTCTTCCGCACAGATTCTATCGCTGCTCTTCGTCACCAGCTCCGTGTTCGCCCAGGCACCGGATCCCATCGAGCCGCGCGAAGAGTGGTTTCGGGATCTGGACATCGAGGCCGCCGTCGCCGATTCGGAGCTGATCCTGGTTTCGCACGTCGAGGAGGTGAAACAAATCCCGATGCCAGTCGGCGGAAAGGGCGAGCGCACGATGCATCAGCTTGAGTTCAAGCCGGTGCGCGTCCTCAAGGGTGTATTCGCCCGCGATGGGTTGACGCTGACGAGCTACGACCTCGGCAACTTTCAGTCGCGCGCCGGACTCGATCGCGTGACGGCCGGCGAGCTGCGGCTGCTGTTTCTGGGCCGCTCGCAGACCGGCTATGAGAATCGCAACGTCGCCCCCGATGTTGACCGCTCGCTGCCGCTCTTGCGGGACGACCACGATCCCTTGACCGAGACCGTGAGCACACTGCTCGCGGTTCGCGCTGCGCCCGATCGGATGCGGCGTGTGGCGCTGCTCACCGACGCGCTCGAGCGCGCGCGAGGCGCGGCCGCCGTGCCGCTGCTGGCAGCGCTCCCGCGCCGGGCATTACTTGCCGCGCAGCGAGGCACGACGCTCAAAGCCATCGCGCCGCATCTCGCGGATGTGTCGCCGGCAGTGCGTGTGGCAGCCGGCGAAGCGCTGCAGGCCGTGCTCGCGGCGGATTACCTCGAGCAAAGAGAATTCCGCGAGCAGGCGGCAAGCGCGCTCAGTGCCGCGCTCACCCCGGACCGGCCAAACGTCGCCGCGAAGATTGCGTTGATCGAGGCGGCTGGTGAGCTGCCACCGTTCGGACTGAAGGTCGTTCCGCTGCTCAAAGCCGGCGGATCACTTGCCGTCGAGCGAGCGCAGATCAAGGCGCGCGGCAAATTTGGCAAGGAGTACGCGCAGTTCGGTTCCATACTCGCTGGCCTGCCCCTGGACCATCCAAACGCAGGCGCCTACGAGGCGGCGCTCGCGCGTTCGGATCCACAGCGCACCGCGGCGCTGATCCCCGAGCGAGCGCGGGCGAAGCTGGCTGCCGGGCTTTCCATCGAGGACGAAATCAACGGCGCGATGCTGATGCCGCCGGCGCTCGCTGCCGAGACGCTCGTGCAGCTCGCCGAGCTGCCGCTGAACGCACAGGAGCGGCGAGCTTTCGCCGCGGCGGCCAGCACCGTCACGGCCGAGTTCCCGAAGAATGGCTCGCTCGAGCCACTGGTGAAACCGCTCGCGATGATGCTTGATCCGCGCGAAGCCCAGACGCGTTCTGCGGCCATTTCAGCGCTGATCGATATCGACACAGCCGCTGCCGTTCGAGCGCTCCAGCCGCGCCTGCGTGAGGAGATCGACCTTTCACAGAAACTCCTCATGGCGGAGTTCCTTGGCCGGCACGGCGTCCGCGATGGCTACCCGTATGCCATAGAGCACATGTCGGAGCCACACTTGCTGGAGCGGGCGGTTGCCGCACTCGCCGCCATCGGCGACACGCGCGCAGTCGAGGAATCACGGAAGATTCTCGAGACGAGCAATGACGAGGCCTGGAACGGGGCAGCGATCCGGGTGCTCGGGGCAATGGACGTGCGCAAGATGGCCCCACGCTTTCTCGAGATCATTAAAGACTGGAAAAACCCCCTCGCGCCCGCCGCGCTGATCGCGCTGGGCGACCTCGGAGAGCTACAGGCTCGTCCGGCCGTACGCGAGGCGCTTGCTTCACGCAGCGAAGTGATCGTGGCCGCCGCCGCGCAGAGCGCCGGCAAACTGATCAAGGAGTCTGGAGCTGATGCGAAAGAGCTGCGCGACGCGCTGGCCGCGCTGCTGGCCGATTCGAGCGCCACGCAGCAGATGCGTGTCGCAGCGCTCGAGTCGCTCCTCTTGCTCGATGATCCGCGCCTCAACGCCGCGCTGGCTGCGGCTGCCACCGATGCGGGTCTCGAGGGCACCGATCTGCTGGAGCGAATCGAGGTACTTCTGCGCGAACGGAAGGTGCGCCTCGTGGCGTAGAGCGTAATCCACCATCAGCGATGGTCCGCTCCGGGTCCGATAGCGGACGAACGAAAACGCCCCTGCGATTGCACCGAGGCCCTTGATAAACTCCTTGCCACGCATCCGCCATCGGCAGACAGGGTCCACGCGAAGAAGCCCTGCCCACCATCGGCGCAGTGTGACCTCTCTGCGAGGAGACGCTCATGTCTTATCTGCATCGCTCGCCCGCGCACATCGGTACTGCGACATTCGGCCTCGCTTTTTGCATATTGGGTTGCGGTACGACCCTTGCCGCGGACGCGCCTGTCCGCGCCTCGCCGACCTCCGTGCTCCCCGTGCACGATGCGTATCCGCACGTCTCGCACGATGGCCACGTCGTCTTTCAGTCCAACCGCGTCGGCGGCTCGAAATTGTTCGTCGCGCAGCTCGACGGCAATGATCTTCGACAGTTGACCGCGGGATCCGGTGACGATGCCACGCCAAAGTGGTCACCTGATGGTGCAAGCGTGGTGTTCGCCTCCGATCGCGACGGCAACGAGGACGTGTGGATCGTGAAAGCCGATGGCACCGGGGCACGCAATCTCACCAACAATCCAGCGAGCGACAGCCACCCGAGTTGGTCGCCCGATGGCCGACAGGTCGTCTTCTGTTCGACGCGCGGTGACGGCGAGAATGACGATATCTACACCATCAACGTCGACGGCTCCGGGCTGCGGCGCCTGACTGACAACGGCCTCAACTGGGACACCTTTCCGTCTTTCTCGCCCGATGGAAGCAAGATCCTCTTTCGACGACTGCTGCGGCAACGAACGAAGGAAGGAACCCTGTTCAATTCCGAGATCATGGTGATGAACAGCGACGGCAGCAGTACGGTCAACCTGACCCGAGATGCCTTCTTCGACGGCTGGCCGGCCTGGTCGCCGGATGGCCGCCAGATTGCCTTCAGCTCCAATCGTTCAGACCCCTACCAGATCTACGTCATGAACGCCGATGGTTCCGCGCCGACGCGCATCGTCGACAGCCCCTATACTGATGTCCGTCCGCAATGGCTTCCAGACGGCGCAGGACTGATTTTCAATCGCGAGCACGATGACAGGATCGAGATCTGGCAGGTCCGCATTCAATGGCCGAACTGATCGTCACTTCTTGTGTGCGGCAGCTTCGGGGACGATGGCGGAAAAATGAAAAGGTCCCGGCGGTTCGCGCCGAGGCCTTTGAAAAGTGGTAGCGGGGGCGTGCTTTGTGCTGTTCCGTCAATGCCTATTCGAGCGCGTTTGCGCTGACATTCGCGGCAATTCGCCTCGATGAGGTATCCGCAGAGCGAGGTAATAGCCGCTGAGGATCCTGCCGGGCAACTCTGTCGCCGACGCGGACCAGACCATGCGCGAACGAAAGATCCGCTTGCTCCGGTGGTCGACGAGCAAGGTGCCCTGGTCGGGCGTCACACATTGAATCGAATTCCGGTTGACGAGTGGAACAGAGGTCGGCGGCCACGCCATCGCTATGTCGAACACTGCTGTGATAGGACCGAATGGGCACTACGATTCATCATCCGCACCTCTGGGCGCATACGGCGGCGGCTGCCGTCATCTGGCATCGATGCTCGACTGAGGAAGCCTACTCGCTGCTCGACACGAGCCGTGAAGGACTGACCGCCAGAGAAGTCGCACGCCGGCGTGCGGAGTACGGGCTAAATGTGCTCGAAGAGGCCCCGCCCCGCTCGCCGTTCGCGATGCTCGTGGCGCAGTTCGCGGATTTCATGATTCTTATCCTGATCGGCGCCGCCGTGATCTCCGGATTGATCGGGGATTTTACCGACACCGTCGTCATTGCGGCGATCGTCATACTCAATGCCGTGCTCGGCTTTTCCCAAGAGCTTCGGGCGGAACGCGCCTCGGCCGCACTCAAGGCGATGGCCGCCCCCTCGGCAACCGTAGTGCGTGATGGGAGCCAGACCACCATCACGGCTGCCGACCTCGTTCCGGGTGATGTCGTGGTCATCGAAGCCGGACGCATCATTCCCGCGGATCTGCGCCTCGTTGAAGTGGCAAGTCTGCGCGTCAACGAATCCGCGCTGACGGGTGAATCCGTTCCGGTCGACAAGGTCGTCGAGGCAATCGCGGACGCGGACATTCCGGTGGGCGATCGCAGAAACATCGCGCACAAGGGCAGCTTCGTCACCTATGGCCGCGCCGTCGGGCTCGTCGTGGCGACCGGGATGCTCACGGAATTCGGACGCATCGCAAAACTGCTGAGTGAAGCGCGTGCCATGCAGACACCGTTGCAACGCCGGCTGGCAGCATTCGGCCGGCGGCTCGCGCTCGGAGTCCTCATCATCTGCGCCATCGTATTTACAACGGGCCTGATTCGCGGAGAACCAGCATTGCCCATGCTGCTGGTCGCCCTGAGCCTGGCGGTTGCCGCGATACCCGAGGCCCTGCCTGCGGTTGTCAGCATCTCGCTCGCCCTCGGGGCGCGAAAGATGATGGCGAACCAGGCGCTCATTCGGCGTCTGCCCGCCGTCGAGACACTCGGTTCGGTGACCTTCATCTGCTCCGACAAGACCGGCACGCTGACCGCGAACGAGATGCGAGTCGAGCAGTACTACTGCGACGGCGCACGCACGAACACGCTCGGCACAACCGCGCCCGCCCGGACGCTGCTGCACGCCATGGCCATCAGCCACGACGCCGTAACCGACAGTACGGGCCGGGTGGTTGGCGATCCGACGGAGGCGGCGCTGCTCATCGCTGCGCAATCCGCCGGCCTTGATCGCGACACCGAAGATGCCCGCTCGCCGCGCGTTGGCGAGCTGCCGTTCGAATCCGAGCGCAAGTGCATGACGACTGTGCACAGGCAGGCCGATGGCACTTTTCTCTCGATTACAAAGGGCGCAGCCGAGGTCATCATCAATCTCTGTCGACATGCACAGCGCGGTACCGCGCTGGTTGACATCGATCGATCAGAGTTGAGCCGCCTGGTAGACGAGATGGCGGCGGATGGGCTGCGCGTGCTCGGCATCGGCATACGACGGTGGGAATCGATGCCTTTACCCGTGACCGCGGATGCCGTGGAATGCGCCCTGGAGTTCGTCGGTCTTGTCGGCCTCATCGATCCGCCGCGGCCGGAAGCGCAGGAAGCCATCGCCACGTGCATCACCGCAGGCATCGTCCCCGTCATGATTACGGGCGATCATCCGTTGACCGCGCGCGCGGTGGCGCGACGTCTTGGTTTGCTCGCAGCGGATGCCGATGTGATGACCGGCCAGCGGCTTGCGGAGCTGCCGCTGGAGGACTTCGAGCGCCGCGTTCGCGACGTACGTGTGTATGCGCGTGTGGCGCCCGAGCAGAAAGTCAAGATAGTCACCGCGCTGCAGGCTGCCGGCGAGATCGTCGCGATGACTGGGGATGGCGTCAACGATGCGCCGGCCTTGAGGCGCGCCGACGTTGGTGTCGCAATGGGAATCGAGGGAACGGACGTTGCCAAGGAGGCGTCCGACATCGTGCTGCTCGATGACAACTTCGCCAGCATCGTACGCGCGGTGCGCGAAGGCCGCCGCATCTATGACAACCTGCGGCGGTTTGTGCGCTACGTGCTCACCACGAACTCGGCCGAGATCTGGACGATCTTTCTCGCGCCGTTTCTCGGTCTCCCGGTGCCGCTGCTGCCCATTCAGATCCTCTGGATCAACCTCGTGAGCGACGGCTTGCCTGGTCTCGCGCTCGCCTCCGAGCCTGCCGAGCGCGATCTGATGCAGCGTCCACCACGGCCGCCTGCCGAGAGCCTGTTTGCTCGCGGTCTGGGCGCGCATGCCTTCCTCGTAGGCTTGCTCATGGCCGCGCTCACGCTCGGGGTGCAAGCCTGGTACCTGCACCTGGGTTCGCCCGCTTGGCAGACGGCGCTATTCACCACGTTGTGCTTTTCCCAGCTTGCGCACGTGCTGGCGATACGTTCCGAGCAGACTTCGCTCTTTTCGATGGGTTTCGGATCGAATCGCCCGCTCCTCGGCGCGGTGATCCTCACCTTCCTGCTCCAGCTTGCGGTCGTTTACGTACCTGCGTTCAACCTGCTGTTCAAGACCGTGCCGCTTCGACCCGCGGAACTCGCCGTGTGCATCGCTTCGGCCCTCGTCATTCTCGCCACCGTCGAGCTGGAAAAGTGGGTCCGACGCCGGGCTATTTCACCAGCGTTACCGGCAGGGACGTCAGATGGATGACCTTGGTGGCGACCGATCCCATGACCAGCGTAGCGATTCGTCCCATGCCGCGCGTCCCCATGATGATGGAATCGCATTTGAGCGACTTGGCGCGCTGCGCGATGACTTCCGCGGGTTCGCCTTCAAGCGCTTCGGTCGAATAGGCAATGCGCGTGCGGCGCAGCCGCTTTTCGGCGCCGCGCAGCACGTGCGTGTCATGCAGCGCCAGCATTGCACGCATGCGCTTCTCGCCTCCATAGATTGCGATTTCTCCATAGACGTGCAATGGCAAATGCACCGTCAGTACGTGTAACGACGTTCCGGCTCTCTCCTTCGCCCGTTTGACCGCAAACGCCAACGCGCGCAGCGCACCGTCGGAGCCATCTACCGGAACCAGGATTTTGCCCATAACCAACCTCACCAGGTTGCGTGTGGCGGAAAAAGTTTAACCGCCTTTGCCGGACGCGAGCAGCCAGACGCTGCCGATATAGACGAACACGATTAGCACACTGTCTATGTGAGCAATAGAAGCGCGCCTGCCGGCGCGCGCCAGGACGGCGAGCATACCCAGCGCGAGGGAAAGGATCGCCAGCTGCGCCACCAACACATTCGCGGACGACGCATGCGCCAACACCGGCCCTTGCCGGTACGCGAGATCCATCGGCAGCAATACGCACATGTTGAAAGCGTTGCTGCCGAAGATATTGCCGATAGCGAGATCGAGCGCGCCGATGCGCACCGCGGCGATGGTTGCAACGATTTCCGGAAATGAAGTCGTGAAGCCGACGAGCAGTGTGCCGACAAAGGTTTGACTCAAGCCGCTCTCCACGGCAACCGCCTCGGCGGACAGCACCAGGAGCGGCGCGGTGACGACCAATCCCACGGCGGCCCATGCAAAACCGGCGAGACCCCGGCGCAGCAATGAGCGACTGTTCTCGCCCAATACAAGCTGCTCGGGAGGCGCGGTCGGCTGCGTGCACGAGTACACTGCGCGCATTCCGAAGAAGTAGAGCGCTACGATGAGCAGCGTTTCGGTTCCGACGTGGCCGATGCGGCCCCAGCCGCCCGAAGCGATCGCTGCGCTGGCGATCCCGGTGAGCGCCACTGCCAGAGCGCCGACCAGGGTGTGATCAATGGAGACCTGATGGAGAATGCGACGGCGTGCGTACGCCAAGTTAAGAAGCGCAAAAATCAGCATATTGGCCAGCGTCGAACCCATGAGGTCGCCGACGCCGATATCGATGGCGCCGAGGAGCGCTGCGTTCACATCCGTCACCAGCTCAGGGAGCGAGGTGCTGCCCGCAAGGAGTATGGTGCCGATCCACACCCGGCCGAGGCCGGTGGCGTCCGCAATCGCGTCCGCATGACGCGCGAGTCGCGAGGCAACGGCAAACACGAGCGCACCGGCAATGACAAACGCGCCGAGCGGCACAAGAACGCCTCGGCCGGTGAGCATGCCGTATATCAACTCCGTCATCGTCGTGCGCGCGCTGACAAATCGGTGGCGACCAGTATTCGAGAAATTGCCATTTGCCGTCTCTCCCCGGAACAGGATGTAAACGGAGTGTGCGGATGTATTGTCAATCGACGTTGGGTGTTGTTGTTCGGTGTGGGCCGCTCGTTACGCGCAAGTGTACGCCGCGGGGCGACGCCTCGGCACCGGGGAATTCAACAGGGTGAATTTGCGGCAGGACAACCTCGTTGATGCGTGCAGGACGCAAGCACGCGCCGCGTACAGAAACGGCAGTCGCACATCAGGGAGCAAGTGCTCGACGATGGCGGGCTACTTGCCGATCGGATAGTGATCAGCGGTGCTGCACAGATCCGGCGCGGTTACATGCAGACAGACCTGGATGCTGGTGATCTGGCGGTGTCCGAGGAGTTCGCGGAGGAAGTCGAGATAGGCCCTGAACTCAACTAAAGGAGGCTTTTCGTTGGCGCTTGGCCACGGCACACCTCCCTATCGAAGAAAGGCCCCGGCGGTTCGCGCCGAGGTTTTTGAAAAGTGGTAGCGGGGGAGCGCTGACGCCGCTTCTATACAAAGTGTCGCTCAAGCCGTTTGTGACGGCGTGAGCAGTCGCCAGAATCAGGCGGGCGGGGGCTAGAGTCGCGCGGCGGCCGACTTCAGCAGCGCGATGACTTGATCCTTCTTTGCGCGCGCGTCGGAACATTCGAAGTTCACCTGGAGGAGGATACCTTTCACGTACGCGCTCGTCGTAGCCCGGATTGGGTCGTCGGACATGAAGATCGCGGCTTCGCCGACGCCGGGGATTACGGCTGCAT
>Ga0209640_10005767_pt1 | contig 10838 bp, 5 predicted proteins | sample RifCSP10_1_FD_184018 | JGI IMG/M metagenome (GOLD analysis project Ga0209640, IMG submission 184018) | Soil microbial communities from Rifle, Colorado - Rifle CSP2_sed 10_1 (SPAdes) (version 2) | ecosystem: Environmental > Terrestrial > Deep subsurface > Rock core/Sediment | place: Rifle...
GATAACAGAGTATGAATTGCCGCGCGTCTTGTTGAGCGCCCATGATGTGCATGGCGACTCCCAGGGAAATATCTGGTATACGAGCCACAAGAGCCAGTACATCGGCAAATTGGATCCCCGCACGGGAATCGTCAAAGAGTATGCCGTTCCCTTGATTCCGGGCGCGATGCCCGGGACCCATCGCGTTTGGGTGGATAAAAATGACATTGTCTGGCTTTCGGAAAACTGGGCGCATCGGCTGACGCGCTTCGATCCGAAAACGGAACAATTCACGCAAATGCGGGTCGAGTCGGGGCGACCGATTAATTCTCCCGGTTTCGGCAATTTCGCGATGGCGCCGGATGGTTCCGTTTGGCACTCTGAGCGGGGAGCCGGCCGAACCGGCGCGGTGATGAAGATTGATCCTTCCTCGGGAACAGCTCAAATTGTTGCACGATATCCTCTTTCGAAGGTTGCGAGCACGTACGACAACATTGTTTCTCACGACGGAAACTTCTGGGCGGGCGGCTCCCCTGCCGGACCTGGAAATTCCATCGAGCTCTTAGACATCCGGACGGGGAAAATGCTGGAAGTAGACACGGGCGCTCACCTGTCCATTCCTGCCCGAGGCGGATTTGATCCTTCGGGAAATCCCTGGTTCGGGGGCCGCGGCGGCAACTTGGTCATGCTGGACGTGAAGACGGGCCGCATGCGCGAATATGTGCCTCCGATTCCCTATACTCCGTTTACGAGATTTTACGAGGCGATGCCGGATAAGAACGGCGAAGTGTGGGCAGGCGTAAACTTCGGCCGGGGCTTCGTGAGGCTCGACCCGCGAACGGAGCGGTGGACCGAGTATGTGCTGCCGGAGCCGTTTGCCTACGATCGGAGGACTTGGATCGATAATTCCACGAATCCCGTGACGGTTTGGTATGTGGATTACAATGGCTACATTGTTCGCCTGCAGCCGTTGGAATAGCGAGCGCTCCCATTCGGATTGCTCCTCAGGTCGGGGGGCCGGAGAGTATCCTTCCTATTCCGTCTTCTTCCGGCAAAGCGGCCGGTAACGGGTGATCCGCTAGCAGTTTGTTGCAAAACTCACAAACTTCTCCATGGATGTATCCTTCGGGTGGTTTGTCATCCATCGGCCTGGACCGCATCGGTGCGTCCGATCGCAGCCTGACACTCGATGGCGTTCAGCAAAGCTCGACACCGCTTTCCCGGTTCAGGCGGTTAACCCGGCGGCCCCGATTTCGTCGTCGGCCCCTTCGTCCTCGGAAGCCATGCCGAGACGCTTGAGAATCCGGTGCAGGGCTGCTCTGGTCATGCCGGCCTTTCGCGCGGCAGCGCTCACGTTGCCTTCCGCCTGCGTCATGAGCTGCTCGACGTACCGTCTCTGAAAACGTTCGACGGCTTGGCGTTTCGCTTCCTCATACGCCAAGGACTCTTCTCCCTGAGGTTGCCAGTCGAGATCGTCGTCCTCGAGCACGATATCTCCGGGGTTGATCTCCTCACCCTGCGAAATGAGCGCGGCTCGCTCGATTACGTTCTGGAGCTCGCGGACGTTCCCTGGCCAGTCGTGGGAGATGAGCAAGCGCAGCGCTCGGGGGGATAGGGACTTGGGCGGCCGTCCTTCGGGCGCCAGCCGCTCCAAGAAGAGGTTGGCGAGGAGCGGGATGTCCTCGACGCGCTCGCGCAGGGGCGGCACAGCGATCCGCATCACCGCGAGGCGGTAATAGAGGTCACGCCGCAGCTTCTCCTCCTGCACGAGGCGCCGAGGGTCCACGTTGCTCGTGGCGATGACCCGGACATCAACCCGGACCACCGCGGCGGAGCCGAGCGGGAGCACCTCCCGCTCCTGGAGCGTTCGGAGAAGTTTCCCTTGCAGTCCGAGAGGCATGCTGGAGACTTCGTCAATCAGCAGCGTGCCGCCGTGCGCCTCCAAGAACAGGCCCTTGCGGTCTCGGTCGGCCCCTGTGTAAGCGCCTTTCTTGCATCCGAACAACTCGGCTTCCACCAGGGTTTCGGGCAGCGCTACCGCGTTGAAGGCGACGAACGACCCGCCGGATCGAGGGCTCTCCGCGTGAATTGCTCGCGCCACGAGCTCCTTGCCGGTGCCGCTTTCTCCCCAGATGAGCACCGTCGTATTGGTCGGCGCGACTCGACGGATCGCTTCCAGGACCGGCAGCATGCGGCGGTCGCGAGTGTAGAGGCCATGACAGCCGACCGTCCCCCGCAGCTCGGCGCGAAGTCGCGCGATCTCTTCCTCGTCTTGGACCTCCTTGAGCGCCCGTCGCGTGACCACCAGGAGCTCGTCGTTATTAAAGGGCTTGGTGAGGTAGTGGAAAGCCCCGCGCTTCATCGCCTCGACGGCCGACTCGATGGTTCCGTAGGCCGTAAACAAGATGACGCGCGTCGAGGGCCAGCGCTCGCGCACGCAATCCAGCAGGGAAACACCGTCTCGGCCCGGCATCCGGATGTCGGAGAGAAGGATGTCGGCAGGGCGCTGCTCGAGGAGTTCCAGAGCCTCTTCGGCGGAGTAAGCGACCGCGATGTTGTCGCACAGCTTCTTCAGGATCAGCGCCACACCCTGCGCAAAGTCGCGCTTGTCATCTATCACCACGATCCGATGTCCACTCATGATCTGGTCTCCGCCAACAGAACCGATTTCTCGGACGGCAGGGTGACCGTAAAGGTGGTTCCCTTTCCCGGTGTGCTCTGGACCTCGATTGTTCCCCCGTGGGCGGCGACCAGGTCCCGCGCCACGGTTAATCCGAGGCCGGTGCCCTCCGGTTTCGTCGTGTGGAAGGCAGTAAAGATCCGCTCCTGTTGCTCCAGCGAGATGCCGACCCCTGTATCCGCGACTGCAATCCGCACCGAGCCTCCTGGCCCCGGATCGAGTCGGAAGGTAAGGATGCCTCCATTGGGCATGGCGTCGATCGAGTTGAGACCCAGATTGACGAGCACCTGGCGCAATTGGTCCGGATCGCCGTGAAGGAAGACGTCGCCCTTGCTGTTGGGTTCACATTGAATCGCCACACCGGAGGTCTGGGCGTGCGGTTCCAGGGTTCGCACCACATCTCCGAGCAGCTCGCCCAGCGGGAACTCGCGCCGCTCCGGTGGGCGTTGCCGGGCGTATTCCAGCAAATCGCGCACGATTTTCTTGCAGAGGTTGGCGTTGCGGAGCACGGTCCCGAGGTAGTCGGCCAGGGGGTCCAGCGGCTTGATCTCAGCCAGGGCGTGCTGGGTGAACAGGGAGATGGCCCCGAGCGGGTTATTGAGCTCGTGGGCGAGGGCCGCCGCGAGTTTGCCCACCACCGCCATCCGTTCCTCTTGCATCCGCCACTGCTGCGTCTCGAGCCGCTCCGTGACATCCCGTCCCACCAGGACGACCCCGGAGACTTTTCCATCCGGGTCGCAGACTCGGGCATAGCTCGCCTCATAGGAACGGCCGCCCACCTGGAAGATCGGATGCAGCTCCAGCAACTCCGGCGCGGCAACCTTCTCCAGGAGGAGATCCCACTTTTCGGGGGGATGGCAAGCCTTGAGATCACCGTCCGGGAGCGTCTCCGGGGGCCAGAACTCCCGGGCCGCGCGGTTGCTCAGGCGCACCACACCGTCGGGTGTCACATAGAGGACGGCGTCGGCCATGCAGTCAATGATCGTCTGGAGGCGTTCGCGTTCCTGCTGCACCTGCATCTGGGCAGCGCCGAGATCCTCCGCCCGAGCCGCGAGTGCCGCAGTGGCTTGCGCCAGCCGCTCGCGCTCCGCATGGAGTGCCCGCACGAGCGCGATGACAATGAAGGCAGAGCCCACCACCAGGACGGCCACTCCGGTGCCCGCCGCCGCGTGGAACACCCAGTCAACCGCCTCGGGGCAAGCGCCCTGCGCATCGCGGAGGAGGCAGCCGGGTGGGAAGACGCTCGCCTCCAGGGCGGCGAGGGCCAGCACAAAACCGGCGATGGAGACCGCGACCCGGCGGGCTTGGCGGGCCTCCAGGACCACGGCGGCGATCGCCGCATGGAAGACGAAGAGGCCGGCAAATGGGTTCTGCAACCCGCCGGCATAGTGGAGGAGCCAGCCCAGCGCAACCACATCGCCGGCTACCTGCACCGCGAGCGCCCGTTGGGAAGCAAGCCGCCGTGGTCCCAAAAGGCTCAGGACGCCGTTGAAAGCGGCGAGGGCGAGCACGCCCGCCCACAAATACGGAGCGGATTCCGGCGCCACCCGGCCGCTGGCCTGCGTCCCGAAGCCGACAACGGCAGCCGAGACGAACACGGCGATCCAGCGAAGCCCGATGAACCAGCTCACGAGGCCTTCGTGGACCTCGAACTTTCCGTACTTGCTGCTCGGAGCTGCCTCCCCCAGGCTGCGTTCCAGCGAGGGAACCACGCGCCGGAGGAGGTAGGCGGCTGTAGCCAGGGTCGCCAGCAACGCCGCTGTCATGCCGCGGACGATGTGGAGGACACCAAGGGCTCGGCCGGAGAGTTCCCGGAGCCAAAGCCGCTCGACCACCTCATAGGGGATGAACACGATGACGCAAACTCCTGCCCAAATCAGGAATGCCTTCCCGACGTTTCCGAGCAACTGACGACGTCGTAGGGACTCCGTGCGAGGAAGTTCAGCGTTTCTGCTGTCGGCTATCATCGCTCCGTGAACGAGAATATCTTATCCCGTCGCCAGAGTCCACCCGGCCATCGGAAGCTCTTATGCAGGAGCGGTGCCATTGCAGGGACAACCGCACGGGCCTTGGAACCGTGCAAGTTGCGTCCGTCCCGGGCCCCCGACCTGTATACGCCCCTATACAACCAGAACAACTGCGCTATACAGGCCCGTTGGCCTTAAAGGTGATCCTATAGAGATAGCTACTTTGCGCGCAACGTGTTGCGGTTGCCGAACTGCACGGAAGCGCTGGCTGCGGATTTGGCAAAAGGCTTGCTGTGCTCTCAGCCTGCGGGCAACCCTCCGCCGCAGCGGGCAAGAGCGCTTTGGAACCAGGGCTCAAAAGAGGGTGGAACTGAAAAGAAAGTCCTCGCATGGCTGACGGAGTGGGCGCATCTGCCCGCCACACAGGTTCTGAACTTGCGAGTTTCAGGAGATCATCAATATGGAGAACGTTTCGCGTCGCGAATTCCTGCAATGGGTGAGCGAGGCGGGCTTTGGAGCCTTTGCTCTCTCCGCAACAAAGGCGTGGGGCCTGCAAGCCGTCGAGAACCCCCTGGCACACTATCCGGATCGGGACTGGGAAAAGGTCTATCGCAATCTCTGGCAGCGCGATTCCGAGTTCACTTTCCTCTGCGCGCCGAATGATACCCACAACTGCCTGCTCAAAGCTCATGTGCGGTCTGGCGTGGTAACCCGTATCCTTCCGAGCATGCGGTACGGAGAAGCGACCGACGTGGATGGAAACCGCGCCTCGGCGCGGTGGGATCCTCGCGTATGCCAGAAGGGATTGGCGATGACTCGCCGGTTTTATGGCGATCGCCGCGTACGCTATCCCATGGTCCGGGTCGGTTTCAAGCAATGGGTCGAGGACAAGTTTCCCCGCGAGCCGAACGGTCTTCCCCCGGCGAAGTACTTCAACAGAGCCCGAGACCAGTGGACCAGGGTCTCGCACGAGGAAGCGGCGGCGCTCGTAGCGGCAGCCCTCGTCAATATCGCGGAAACGTACTCGGGCCCAGCCGGGGCTCAGCGGCTGCGCGATCAAAACTACATGGAAGAGACGATCGCGCCGCTGAAGGGGGCGGGCGTGCAAGTCTTGAAGTTTCGCGGAGGCATGCCCTTGTTGGGTTTGACGCGCGTGTACGGCTTGTATCGCATGGCCGGCGCCATGGCCTTGCTCGATGCCAAGATCCGCGGCGTTGGCCCCGGTGAAGCGATCGGAGCCAGGGGATTCGATAACTACTCCTGGCATACCGACCTGCCGCCGGGCCATCCCATGGTAACCGGCCAGCAGACTGTGGATTTCGACCTCAGCGCCGTCGAGCAGGCTTCCACCGTGGTCGTTTGGGGCATGAATTGGATCACCACGAAAATGCCGGATGCGCACTGGCTCACGGAGGCGCGGCTGAAAGGCACGCGCGTGGTGGTCATCGCCTGCGAATATTCCGCCACGGCCAGCAAGGCCGATGACGTGCTCGTCGTCCGGCCGGGAACCACTCCAGCTCTCGCTCTCGGTCTGGCGCACGTGATCATGCGCGAGAACCTGTTCGATAAGGACTATGTCAGCCGCTGGACGGACCTTCCGGTGCTGGTCCGCATGGACAATCTCAAATATCTGCGCGTGGAAGAGGTGTTCGGGACCAAGCCAGGGCCGCTCCACAACCAAACCCGCATCCCGGCGCCGGGCGAAACCCTGCCTCCTTTCGCAGCCCAAAGGGAAATCATCATTCCGGCCCCGCTCCGGGCGGAGTTTGGAGATTTCGTGTGGTGGGACAGCGCGGCCAACGCCCCCCGTCCTCTGACTCGCGACGAGGTGGGTGCCCAATCCACTGTGCGCGAACCGTTGCTGCGGGGCGCCGTCGAGGTCACATTGCAAAACGGAACCAAGGTGAAATGCCGTCCCGTATTCGATTTGCTCTGGGACTATACCGAGCATTTCACCCCGGAAACTACGGAGGGAATTACCTGGGCCCCGGCCCAGGCGGTGCAAGCGCTGGCGCGCGACTTTGCCCGTCAACCCGGCACGACGCTTTTCGCCTGTGGGATGGGTCCGAACCAGTTCTTCAACAACGATAACAAGGACCGCGCGATTTTCCTGCTCGCCGCGCTCACCGGAAACGTGGGGAAGATTTCCGGAAACGTCGGATCGTTTGCGGGCAACTATCGCGTGGCGCTGTTCAGCGGAATCGTTCAGTACATTAACGAAGATCCGTTCAATATCGAACTCGATCCCGCCAGGCCGGCCCGCGTACGCCAGTACTGGGTGGCAGAATCGGCGCACTACTTCAACCATGAAGACCGTCCTCTCAAGCTCGGAAACCGTTTGTTGACCGGCTCGTCCCACATGCCGGTCCCTACCAAAGCGCTGTGGTTCAGCAATTCGAACTCGCTTCTGGGAAACATTAAATGGCACTATAACGTAGTGACCAATGTGCTTCCTCGCATCGAAATGGTCGCGGTGCAGGAGTGGTGGTGGACGGGTTCTTGTGAATGGGCCGATGTCGTATTTGCGGCGGATTCCTGGGCGGAATTCAAGCATCCCGACGTGTGCGCCGCGGTCACCAATCCTTTCCTCACGGTCTATCCGCGGACTCCCTTGCCCCGGATCTTCGATACGCGCAGCGACGTGGAGATCCTGTCCTTGGTCGGACATAAGCTGGCCGATCTCACGGGCGACCGCCGCTTCGCCGATTTCTGGCGGTTTGTAGACGAGAACAACACCGGGGCCTACATTCAGCGCATCTTCGATTTTTCCGCCACAACCAAAGGGTACCAATTCGCGGAGCTGGAGGAGAAAGCCAAGCAGGGAATTCCCGCTCTCATGGTGAACCGGACCTATCCGCGGTGCGTGGGATACGACCAGGTGGCCGATTCCCGTCCCTGGTATACCAAGACCGGGCGCCTGGAATCCTATCGCGAGGAGGACGAATTCATTGAGGCCGGTGAGAACTTGCCCGTCCATCGCGAGCCGGTGGACTCGACGTTCTACGAGCCGAACGTGATTGTGGCTGCCGCTCATGAGGCAATCCGACCGGCCGGGCCGGAAAAATACGGCCTTTCTCCCGAGGACCAGTCGAACGAAGTCCGCCAGGGCCGGAACGTTGTCAGAACCTGGGAGGAGTTGCGCCGAACGGCTCATCCCCTGGCCAAGGATGGCTTCAAGTTCGTGTTTCACACGCCCAAGTATCGCCACGGAGCGCATACGACGGGGGGTGACACCGATATGGTCGCGGTCCTGTTCGGCCCGTTCGGAGATGCGTATCGGCATGACAAGCGCTCGCCGTTCGTCTCCGAAGGCTACGTAGACATCCATCCGGCGGATGCCCGCGCGCTGGGGGTCGAAGACGGGGATTACGTTTGGATTGACTCGGACCCGAGCGACCGTCCGTTCCGCGGATGGCAGGAGAAACCGGAAGATTACAAGTTTGCCAGGCTGCTGTGCCGCGCCCGCTATTATCCCGGCACGCCGCGCGGCGTGACCCGGATGTGGTTCAACATGTACGGCGCCACACCGGGTTCGGTGGAAGGCCAGGCCACGCGGGCGGATGGCCTGGCGAAGAATCCGCGCACCAATTACCAGGCGCTGTTTCGCTCCGGTTCCCATCAATCGGCCACGCGCGTGTGGCTGAAGCCCACGTGGATGACGGACTCTCTGGTGCGGAAAGCAGTTTTCGGGCAGGCCCTTGGAAAGGGATTTCTTCCCGATGTGCACTGCCCCACCGGAGCTCCTCGAGAAGCGGTTGTAAAGATCACCAAGGCAGAGCCGGGCGGACTGGATGCGAAAGGGTTGTGGAGACCGGCCGCGCTCGGTTATCGGCCGACCTACGAGAGTGAAGCGATGAAGCGATACCTGGCAGGAGACTTCGCCTTTGCAGAAGAAGAAGAAGAAAGGGAAGGAGGACGGTAATGCCACTCGTCCGCAACTGGCAACTCGGCAGGGAAATGACGTATTGGTACCCGGAGGCGAGACCGGTCAAGCAATTCGCGGCGGTCTTTGATGTCAACAAATGCATCGGCTGCCAGTCCTGCACGCTGGCTTGCAAGACGACCTGGACCTCCGGCAAAGGGCAGGAATATATGCTCTGGGCCAACGTAGAGACCAAGCCCTACGGGTTCTATCCGCTTGGTTGGGACGTCAAGACGCTGGAGCAATTGGGGCCTCAACGCTGGGAAGGAGGCAAATACGAGGGGAAAACCATCTTTGAGGCGGCGCCGGCCGGCGAGCGGATGTTGAACTGGGAACCCGAATCGCTGGACTTCGCCAATCCCAACGTGGGGGAAGACGACTGCGCCGGGGGTGTGCAAACGGGAGCTCATCTTCAGGTGCCACACCTGGCTTGGTTCTTCTACCTGGCCCGGATGTGTAATCACTGTACCTATTCGGCCTGCGTTGCCGCGTGCCCGCGGACTTCGATCTACAAACGGCCCGAGGATGGGATCGTGATGATTGATCAGAGTCGCTGCCGCGGGTATCGCGAATGTGTGCGAGGCTGCCCGTACAAGAAAGTCTTTTACAACCCCATGACCGGCACTTCGGGAAAATGCATCGGCTGTTTTCCGAAGCTGGAATCGGGGTTGCAACCGCAATGCTTCGTGAGCTGCATCGGGAAGATCCGCATGGCAGGGTGGGTCTCGACTCCGGACAAAGCCAACCCGGAGAATCCGATTGACTACCTGGTGCACGTGCGCAAGGTTGCTTTGCCGTTATACCCGCAATTCGGATTGGAACCGAACATCTATTACATTCCTCCCATCCACGCGCCCAAGAAGTATCTCTACCAGATGTTTGGTCCGGGCGTGGACCATGCCCTGGAGGTCTATCGCCAGACTCCGGAGGACCTGGATTTGTCTGGACTGCTGAGCCTGTTTGGCTCCACCGAGCGCATGATGCCCCGCTGGCGCCGGCAAGGGGATATGGTTCTGGGACTGGATGAAAGGGGCGAGGAGATCGCCCGCGTTCCCCTCAAAGAGCCGGTCTATATCCGGGAAGCGTTCGACTCCGTCCGAGGCGTGGCGCACACCAACACACCCTAGGAGGCCAGCCATGAAACTGATCCGATCTATCGCCTTACTCTCGAGCCTGGCCGCCGTTACCGGTTGCGGGATGGTGAGCACGCGTTCCACGCGCGCCCCTGCCGGCCCTTCCGTTTCCACGGGCGAGGTCGTCGCGGTCTTTCGTCAGGGCCAGCCGCCTGCCCCGGCCGATTCCTCCTGGAGTCAGGCGCCGGTCTATACGGTTCCGCTGCTCACGCAGAATATGCTCGATCCCAAGTTGATGGTACCTTCCACCCCGGAGGTCCGAGTGCAGGCCATTACCGATGGCTCACAGGTGTCCTTCCGGCTGGAGTGGGACGACAGTTCACGGGATGACTTGCGGGCCGCAGGAAGGCATACCGATGCGTGCGCCATCCAGGTGGCCGCTCCCAACGAGGCGGGCGCCACTCCTTCCCCGATCATGGGTAATCCGCGCCGCCCCGTCGAGATCGCCTATTGGTCGGCATCCTGGCAGGCTACGGTAGATGGCCGCCCCGATAACATTCAGGCCTTCTACCCCGGAGCGACGGTTGACTCCTACCCGTTTGCGGCGGCGGCCCCGGACAAACAGGAAGAAATGGCAATCCTGTACGCTCCTACCCGAAGCCTCGGAAATGACCGGGGCGGCCCGCGGACGCAACCCGTGGAGGACTTACTGGCGGAAGGGCCTGGCTCGCTCCGGCCGGCGGCGCAGGCCATCTCGCAAGGGCAGGGTGTTCGGACGGCTCGCGGCTGGGCTGTCGTGATCTCGCGCCCGTTGCCGGATGGGTGGACTCCGGGCAGCCGAGCCAATGTTGCCTTCGCCATTTGGCAAGGTGCAGCACATGAGGTTGGGTCCCGGAAAATGCGTTCGGTTTGGGTTCCGATCTCGATCGGGAGGCGCTCATGAAACCAGCGACGTTCGAGTTAACGGAAGCCAGAACTGCCATCGCGGAAGCGGCTGCGTGGCGGCTTCTCGCGCTTCTTCTGGCGCGCCCGCGGCCTGGTTGGGTGGAAGAAATCGAAGTGTTGGCAGAGGAGCTTGCGGACGGGGATTTGAAGGAACTCAGCAAGAAGTCGGGAGAAGCTCGGGAGGGAGTGTATCTAGCCTTGCTCGGGCCCGGCGGGCCCGTGTCGCCCCGCGAACGCAGCTACTACCCCCTACGAGACCCCAGCACTATCCT
>Ga0209640_10005768_pt1 | contig 10837 bp, 6 predicted proteins | sample RifCSP10_1_FD_184018 | JGI IMG/M metagenome (GOLD analysis project Ga0209640, IMG submission 184018) | Soil microbial communities from Rifle, Colorado - Rifle CSP2_sed 10_1 (SPAdes) (version 2) | ecosystem: Environmental > Terrestrial > Deep subsurface > Rock core/Sediment | place: Rifle...
CGATCTTAAAGACGGAAAACACAACCGACAGGGATTTTATAAGCCTTGCACCGGCAAATTCGAAAAAGGAATTGCATTAGCTCCGGCTTGGTAATTTACCGGCGGTTATCCGCCATCGTCTTCAGCTATTGGCGATCCCCAACACCACGTCAGCGACATTGGTGCCGGTGGGCCCTGTTTTAACAAGACTATCAGCCGCTGCAAAATAACTGCCGGCGTCGGCGCGGCGCAAATAGTCCACCGGATCACAACCAAGGCCCAGCTGTTGCCGCGCCCGAAGCAGCGAGCCGGAATCGACACAGGCACCCGCGGCATCCATCACGCCATCACGGCCATCGGTTCCCGCGGCTAACAAACACCAGCCGGTTTCATTTTGAAGGGTAATCGCGGCGCTTAACGCCAGGCTTTGACAGCGCCCGCCCTTGCCGGGATTTTCCGGTAACTTAACCGTGGTTTCACCGCCCCACAGGTGCAACTTACCCGGTTGGGATCGCATGATCCGTGCGATACGCTCTCCGCATTGCGACGCGTCACCCTGCAAATACTCCTCATGCACAAGCGGCGCGTATCCGTGGTGCACGGCCGATTGCTGAGCCGCGCGCACTGCCTGCTGAATACTGGCAATAATCTTCCACTGTATATTATTGAAACACGACGCGTTCCGGTCCGGCATTGGCGGCGCCTGCAACAACAGGTGGCGAACAAATTCCGGCAGCGCTTCGTCATGCATGGCGCCCGGGGAGACCTCCGCGGGAAACAATAAGCCCGAACCGATCACTGCGGGATCATCACCCTGCACATCCGACAGCAAGAGCACGGTGGTCCTACGGCCCGCGAGCTGTCGCGCCAAACGCCCGCCTTTGATGCAGGAAAGCCGTTTTCGAATCGCGTTCATTCGCATAATAGGCAGTCCGCTTTGCAGTAACCACGCATTGAGATTTTTCAGTTCGGCAATGCTCGAAGACCCGGGCAACACCTCCACCAATGCCGATGCGCCCCCGGAAATCAAGAACAGTAACGTTGTGGCCTCCGGTAGCGCCTGCAGCAGATTCAATAACCGGCGCCCCGCTTCCAGGCTCCTTTCATCCGGCAACGGATGTCCGGCTTCCAGTACGTCATAGCCCGGCAATGCCGGATGGTGCCCACCGGCGTGGGTGATGACAAGGCTGTGTTTGATTTGCCCACCCAAAACAGTGCGCGCGCCACTGGCCATACTGCAGGCGGCTTTTCCAATCGCTAACAGACAAACATCGCCGATGAGCGGATTTTCCCGTAGATAGCGCTCGGTGCAGCGCGCGCCATTGACTGCCTGAATCGCGTCTTTGAACATGGAGACGAATGCCGGCTGGTGCGAGCTATTGATATTCATCAGGTTTTTCGGATTCCAAAATTACTATGAGTCAATAAATTTATTACCATTGCGATACCCGCATAATTAAGTAAAATCGCTGTTGCTTGAGCGCAGCTACCAAGCACATCATAATATAAAATTCCTGATTTCCTGCTTTTAGTGATTTTGGCGAAAACACCATGCAGTGTACAAAATGCGGATTTGCAAATCCGGAAGGCATGAAGTTCTGCGGCCAATGCGCGACGCCGCTGGCGCCCTTGTGTCCTCACTGCCAATTCGAGAACCCGCCGGGATTTAAATTTTGCGGCGACTGCGGCAAACCACTGGCCGCGCAATCCAGCACTGCCTTGGGCAATGATAAAAAGCCCGCCGTGGCCGATGCGCTGGCCTCCCATCCGCAGGCGGAACGGCGGCAGTTAACCGTGCTGTTTTGCGATGTCGTGGGTTCCGCGGCGTTATCCGAACATGTCGACCCGGAAGACTTGCGCGATATTATGGGCAAGTATCGCGATACCTGCCAGGAGGTTGTCGGCCGGTTTCAGGGGCATATCGCGCAGTACCTGGGCGACGGCATTCTGGTCTACTTTGGTTACCCACAGGCAAACGAAGACGACGCCATACGGGCCGTGCAAGCCGGCCTGGAACTGATTGAGCATATCAGAGGCCTCAACGAGCAATTATCCCGGGAACAAGGCATCAGCCTATCCATCCGGGTGGGTGTTCATACCGGACTGGTCGTTATCGGCGAAATCGGCAGTGATGACAAGCGTTCACTGGCCATGGGAACGACCCCCAATGTGGCGGCCCGCCTGCAGGATCTGGCCGAAGCGGATTCCGTGGTCATAAGCAATGCCACCTACCGCCTGACGCAAGCCAGGTTCGTGTGTGTTGCGCTGGGTGAACATCAGCTCAAAGGATTCAGCCATCCATTCACCTTGTACAAAGTCAATTCGATGGCCCAATCGGCGAGAACCGGCGCAGCACAAGCCGCGTTTAATCAGGTTCCATTGATAGGCCGGGAACAGGAGTCCGCGCTGATCGTTGACCGCTTCGAACAGGCAAAAACCGGCCAAGGACAAGTAGTGCTGCTCAGCGGCGAAGCCGGGATTGGCAAATCACGGCTGGTGCAGTTGTTGCGGGAAGTGGCCGACGACGGTAATAATTGCCTGTTTGAATGCTGGGGTTCACCCTACCATAAAAACAGTTTCCTGCATTGTGTCGTTAATGTATTGCATAGCGTGCTGGAACTGGAAAAATGCGCCACTGACGACGAAAAAATAAAACAACTTGAAGCACCGCTGACCGCGTTTGGCGTGCCGCTATCGGAAAACGTGCCGCTGCTCGCCGAATTGCTGTCAATCCCGCTGCCCAAGGACCGTTATCCCGCTTTGCAAGTCACCCCTCAACAACGCAAGCAAAAAATACTGGAAGCTCTGCTAAGCGTAGTACTGGGGCTGGCCGCACAGCGTATGGTGGTGATAATTATCGAGGATTTGCATTGGATCGATCCGACCACCATTGAATTGCTGGGCTTGTTGCTCGACCAGGTGCCCACGGCTAATATTTTTGTGCTGTTAAGTTACCGGCTGGAATTCACCCCGCCGTGGGCGCCGCGTTCGCATATCACCCATATCTCCACCAACCGGTTGACCCGCAAGCAGTCCGGGCACATGGTGCGTTGGATCGCCAAGAACAAGGATTTACCAATATCGGTATTCAATGAAATTATCAGCAAGACGGACGGCACGCCGTTTTTCGTGGAAGAATTGACGAAAATGGTTCTGGAGTCGGCTTTGTTAAAAGAGACTCATGAACGCTATGAACTGGCCGGCCCGATCGCCAACCTTGCGATCCCGTCAACCCTGCAGGATTCACTGATGGCGCGCCTGGACAAGCTGGGTTCCGCCAAGGAGCTCGCGCAACTGAGCGCCACGTTGGGCAGGGAGTTCGCGCACAGTTTATTGAGCGCGGTCACCGGCAGTTCCTATGAAAACCTGGATCAGCATTTGGCGCATCTGGTCTTTCACGAACTGTTATATCAACGCGGCTTGCCCCCCATGGCTTCCTATACCTTCCGTCATGCCCTGGTGCATGAAGTCGCGTACCAGTCCCTATTGAAGAAAACCCGGCAGAAATATCACCGCAAAATCGCCGAGGTTCTCGCGGCTCAGTTTCCGGAAAAAATACAGGAAAATCCCGAGCTCATGGCGCATCACTGTAATGAAGCGGGGGATTGCGAGAGCGCAATGCAATACTGGATGCGCGCCGGCCGCATGGCCATCCAACGCTCCGCCAATGCGGACGCCACCGTCCACCTGAACAACGCGCTGCAGGCTTTGAAAAATCTGCCCGAGTCACCCCAACTCGCGGAAATCGAATTGCAGATCCAGGCGTCCCGGGGCCTGGCGTATATGCTGCTAAACGGCTATGCGGCTGATGAAGTGCAATGCGCCTACGGCCGCGCCTATGAGTTAAGCCGTTACAGCGGAAAATCCAGCGCTATGTTCCCCATTCTGTGCGGGTTATGGGAATTTTACCTGGTGCGGGCGGAGTTGGACGCTGCGCAAGACCTGGCGGTGCAGCTGCAAACCATTGCCGCCGAAACCTCCAAACCGGACCAGCTTCTTGAAGCCCAACGCGCGCTTGGGGCAACGTCATTCTGGCGGGGTGACTTTTCCAGCGCTGAACAGCATCTCGCGCGCGCCATTAAATCCGACGCAGCCGATCAGGCCTCAGAGCGGATGCCGGTGTATGGCCACGATACCCAGGCCGCCGCTTTAGGCAGCGCCGCGTGTGTATCCTGGTTGATGGGTTATGCTGACCGCGCCGTGGAACTTATCAATCAATCCGCGGCGCGCACAAAAAAAATCAACCATCCCTTCAGCATTGTTTACGCCAGTTATTTTTCCGCGGTGATTCATCAGTTGCGGGGCAATGCCGAAAAAACCGGGGAACTGGCCGAAACTACCATGCGGTTGTGTGAAAAATACGAATTCTGGTTCTGGTATGACACGGCGGCCATGGTAAAAATATGGGCCCAACACGAACTGACCGGCGATAATAAATTGATTAGTCAATACACCAGCGTATTGCATCAATATGTCAAGCGCGGCAGCCGCCTGGCATTAACATATATGCATAGCTTGCTGGCGCGCATGCACATCAAAGCAGGCCAATGGGAACAAGCCGAAACCGTCATTGACAAGGCAATCTCCAAACTGAACACGCATTATGAACATTTTTTCCAGGCGGAATTGTACCGGTTAAAGGCTGTCATCACCTGGCAACGCAAAACCACGGCTACTAACGACATCGAAGCCTGTTTCAACCAAGCGCTTCACACCGCGCGGCGCCAAAGCGCGCTGGGACTGGAATTGCGCGTTATGGCGGATTATTGCCGTTACTTATATGAGCAGAGACAAACGGAATCTGCGGATCAAATGCTTACTGATATATTACAACGGGTAAATGAAGGGCAGACGACCCGGGACTATCAGCAGGTGGAATTATTGTTGCAACAGATTAAAAATGCCCCATCCATCAAGGTACAAGTTGAAACGCTATAGGCAGGCTATACACTATTAGTGAAATAGATCAGGCGACGTGATGCGTGGACTTGCCTTCCCGGGCGCGAATTAAAGTAAGCGCATCGATAAACTGATCCCGCGCCTCGACTAACACATTCTCGATATCGTCAATGGATACCTTGGTCATTTGCCAGACGTCTCTGGGCACGCTGCTTAATATCTCCAGATCGTTGGTTCCGGCTTCGGCCAGTTCCGTAATGATATTGGCGAGATACACAATCGACGCTTCCAGAACAAAGTCGCCGGCTTTTTCCGGACTATGATGATGTAAAGCCGCTGTTTGATGGGTTTGCGGCAAGGACCATGCTTTCATCAGTTCAGCGCCGACCTGGGCGTGATCAAACCCAAGCACAGTATTCTCAGCGACATGAAGTTCCACCCCATGCTCCTTCCGATAACGCAGGACTTCCCGGCACTGGTCCGGCAACTTGAAGGCTATCACCATCCGGCCAATATCATGCATCAAACCGGCGACAAACAATCGTTCGCTGTGTAACACACGGGATTTCCTGGCGATGATTCGTGACACAATGCCGCAATAAACCGCATGACGCCAAAACGATTCAATGTCTATCAAGTCATTGGAGACTTTTTCAAAAATACCGGCCACCGTGGCGGCAAACACCAGGTCTTTCAATTCACGGTTGCCAACGACGGTAATGGCGCGGGATACCGTTTCAATCCTGGCGGGAAACTGATAAAAGGCGCTGTTTACAATACGCAACAGGCGCGCGGTCAATGCCGCGTCCTGGCTGACAACTTTGCCGATATCCGCCGCGGAACATTCGGGGTTGTCCACCATTTCCTTGACGCGCACACAGACATCCGGAAGGGAAATCAAGCCTACGACACCTTGCACTAATTCCTGAACCGTACCTGGGCGATTACCCTGTGCGATATGCTTGCTCTCTAATGCTGACATTGTTCTGCGTCTTCAACAAATTCTAAAACTTAATCTGGTTTGCGTTTTTAAAAAAACGGTGAATTACCCATTCAGCGACAAACCAATCCCCGCAACTGACTGAACCACCGCAAGCCAATAACGCCACGCAAAGTCATTATTTTCCACGGAATAGCCCGGTACGCGCTATTTCTATATCGGACAGCAAGCTCAAGTATTAAGCCTGTCACTAACAAACTGTGACGCATGCACATATATATTTATCATATTTATCATTATCTTACAACAGCGTTGGTGGTTTGCCTGAATTCAAGTCGACAAAATCGCTCGATTTTCCTGACGCTTATCGTTAAAGAAACCCGCGAATTTGGCCGACAACCAAAAGTAAAGAGATCACAATTGAACTGAAGCCCCATAGCGAGGAGTAGTAAAACACGTTGTGGTTTTAAACCGGCGTTCTCAGCAAACGGACCTTGAGTTGAAGCACCTGTTGGTCTTTGCCAACCCGCCGGTTTCACGAATAAGTGTTTATTAAGGAATATTGTTATGTGTAGAAAACTGCTTGTAACCGCCCTCTATCTTGGAAGCATAAGTCTTGGCAGCATGAGTGTGTTTGTTGGCAACGCACATGCTTATGTGAAAGCAACGGAAAATGGCCTGAGATCTATCACGTCGCAGCAGAACGAGGCCATCAATGAAACCACCGCCATTGCTGAACAAATCTGGGATAACTTAACCGTGGAATTTGTGAACCACTTTGAAGAAGGCCGCTACGCCCGGGCAGCGGTAACAGCGCGTACAGCATATGAACTCGCTGAATCCTCCTTTGGCCCCAATCACATCAATACCGCGGACTCCATGTTGAAACTGGGTATCGTCGCGGAAACACTGGGCGATCTTCCTACCGCCAAACAACAAATGCTAAAGGCATTAACCATACTGGAAAACCAGTTAAGTCCCACTCATGTCGATGTTGCCGTGGTGCTGACCAACCTGGCCAACGTTTATTTTGAAGGCAATGAACCCAAAGTATCCGAACAATATCACTTGCGGGCGTTAAATATCCGCCGTCAGGCTAATGGTGACACGGATGCGTCGGTTGCGCAGTCACTGTATAACCTGGCGGTACTTTATGACGATTTACTGGAATATAAAAAGGCCATTGAAAATTACCAAACGGCGATTGAAATCTGGGAGCAGACAATCGGTCCGGCTCACCCTTACGTGGCGAATGCGCTGAACAACCTGGCCAATGTGTATTTGGCGAGCGGGAAAATGGATGTTGCCGAAGGCTTGCATTACCGTTCCCTAGCGATCCGTAAACAAATTTATGGAAATGTGCACGCAGAAGTAGCACGCTCGCTGATTAATCTGGGCGCACTGTATGTCAAGCAAAACAACTATGAAAAAGCCAAGCCGGCATATGCGGAAGCGGTAAACGTTGCCGAAAAACTGTTTGGCCCTTCACATCCTCAGGTCGCGATGTTGTTATATAGCCTGGCAAATATTTACCACATCCAGGGCCGCATGGATCGCAACGAAGAGGAAGAACTGGCCATCCAGAAAGTGAGCTACGATGATTCACAAGGTAAAGCAGACACCGTAGAACTCAATTCACAAATCAGCGACCTGCATAAATCGTCGCAAGCCTATTTTTCCAAAGCGTTGCCGCTGTATGAACGGGCACTGGAAATTCTTGACAGTACGATCGGCGGCAGTCATCCGGCGATGACGGCGATGTTAACTGAACTGGCATTGCTCTATAAAAGCGTCGGCAGAACATCCGAGGCCGAGCTCATGCAGGTTCGCCTGAACAAAACTCACTAGAACAATTTCCCCTCGTAAAGCACTACCGGCAGGACTCATGTCCTGCCTTTTTTTCAAGCTTCATGGATACTTTGCCGAAAGACCAGCTTTAGAGTTTACTGAGTCCGCGGAACAAATCCGCCTTGATATCTTCAATGGATTCAAGGCCAACAGCAATGCGCAATAAATTATCCTTGATCCCGGCTTCCGCTCTCGCCTGCGGCGTCAACCTGCCATGGGTGGTTGTTGCCGGGTGGGTAATCGTGGTTTTAGTATCACCCAGGTTAGCCGTAATCGACAGCAATTGAGTGGCATCCACCACCTGCCAGGCCTGTTCTTTCCCGCCCCTGACTTCAAACGACAGCATACCGCCAAAATCAGACTGTTGCCGCCTGGCCAGTTCATGCTGCGCATGTGACTTTAGCCCCGGAAAATACACTTTCTCAACCACTGCCTGCTCTTCCAGCCATTGCGCCAGCGCCAGGGCATTCCGGCTATGCGCCTGCATACGAATACCCAGTGTTTCCAATCCTTTAAGAAACACCCAGGCGTTAAACGGACTCATGCTGGGACCGCAGGTACGAATCACGCCGAATACATCCTTGCCGACACGCTCAGCGTCCCCAACCACGGCGCCACCAATACAACGCCCCTGCCCGTCCAGGTATTTGGTGGCGGAATGAATCACCAAGTCGGCGCCGAGGTCCAGCGGACGCTGCAGCGCCGGGGTGCATAAACAATTATCAACCGCCAGCAAACAATTTTTATCATGGGCCAGCAACGCGAGCTTGCGAACATCCGCGATCACGGTCAAGGGATTGGCGGGTGTTTCCAAGAACAACAGGCGGGTATTCGGCCTGATCGCGGCTTGCCAGTCATTCAGATCCGCCAGATCAACAAACGTGGTTTCAACGCCGAACTTGGCCAGGTAGTTGGTAAACATCAAGACCGTGGTGCCAAAAATAGCCCGCGACGCCACAATGTGCTCGCCGGATTTCAGCAACGCAAGGCAGGTGGCCAGTATCGCGCTCATCCCTGACGCCGTGGCGACGCAACTGGCCCCACCTTCCAACGCGGCGAGCCGTTCTTCGAATACCCGCACGGTGGGGTTGGTAAAGCGCGAGTAAATATTACCGGGTTCTTCACCGGAAAAGCGCGCCGCCGCCTGGGCGGCGCTCTGAAAAACATAGCTGGATGTGGCAAAGATCGGCTCGCTTTGTTCACCTTCATTGCTGCGGTGCTGCCCCGCGCGCACCGCCAATGTTTCCAGCCCATACCCGTTCTCGTTATTTCCATCATTCATCATCGTTGTCCTTTTAGGAACGTCGTAGCAATTGCACGATCTGGCGGGCGCAAAAAAACCCGCTTTACCCGTTGCCGGCCGGCAGATTGATACGCTGCGGACCGGCAGCTAAAGCGGGTTTTACCGATCGCTTTAGCCGTATTTTTTAGGCGCCCGCAAGCTGAAAGTCAAATCGGCGCGATCAATTATCCAAGCGTAGTGATTCAGAAAATCAATGTCAACCAGGCAGTGCCCGTTATTTACCTCAGGCCGTATTATGCAATTCAATCACGGCGTTATCGGTGGCGCGGCTTTTTTCCTGCTGGGCATCGTTGCGCAATTTCTCGATATCATCCAGGTAATGTTGGGTGACATCGCCGGTGACATAACGGCCGTCAAACACCGACGTATCGAAACCCTTTATGGCCGGATTGCCTTTGCGCGCCGCCTTTACCAGATCCGCAAGTTCCTGGTAGACCAGCCAGTCCGCGCCAATAACCTTGGCGATGTCTTCATCGTTACGTCCATGCCCGACCAGTTCAGTAGCGGACGGCATATCGATGCCATAGACATTGGGAAACCGCACCGGTGGCGCCGCGGAAGCAAAATAAACCTTCCTGGCGCCGGCTTCGCGCGCCATTTGAATAATCTGTTTTGAGGTCGTGCCTCTAACAATGGAATCATCCACCAACAGCACGTTTTTATTTTTAAATTCCAGGTCAATGGCGTTCAGTTTCTGCCGGACGGATTTTTTGCGCTGCTTTTGGCCCGGCATGATAAAGGTGCGGCCGATATACCGGTTTTTGACAAAGCCCTCACGGTAGATAACCCCGAGCTTGTTCGCCAGTGGCAAGGCGGAGGTGCGGCTGGTATCCGGAATCGGAATAACCACATCGATATCGTGATTGGGAAATACACGCAGGATTTTATCCGCCAGGTATTCACCCATGCGCAACCGGGCTTTGTACACGGAAATCTTGTCAATGATGGAATCGGGACGCGCAAAATAGACATGTTCAAAGATACAGGGCGTTAGCAGCGGATTTGCGGCGCACTGCTCCGCATACATGTTGCCGTCAGTATCGATACATACGGCTTCGCCGGGCGCGATATCCCGGATCAATTCGAAGCCCAATGAATGGATTGCAACACTTTCCGATGCCATGACATATTCATCGCCTTGCTCCGTGCTGCGTTTACCGAACACGATGGGGCGGATGCCATGCGGATCGCGGAACCCGACAATACCAAAACCGGTAATCATGGCCACCACGGCGTATGCGCCTTTGCAACGCTGATGCACGCCGCGGATCGCGTTAAAAATATCTTCCGGGACCACCGTGAGTTTGTCCGTGCGCTGCAGCTCATGGGCAAAAACATTCAACAGAACTTCGGAGTCGGAATCGGTATTGATGTGACGGCGGTCAGCGCGGAACAAGTCATTTTTGAGTTGGCTGGCATTGGTCAGATTGCCATTATGGGCCAGGCTGATGCCGAAGGGAGAATTGACATAAAACGGCTGGGCTTCGGCGGACGAAGAACAGCCCGCGGTTGGATAACGCACATGCCCGATGCCCATGTTACCCTTAAGCCGCAACATGTGACTGGTGCGAAACACATCGCGGACCAGGCCATTACTTTTGCGCAGATACAAGCGGCCGTCGTCACAGGTGACAATGCCCGCCGCATCTTGCCCGCGGTGCTGCAGCACCGTCAAACCGTCATAAAGCATCTGGTTCACACCGGTTCTCGCAACAATACCGATAATACCGCACATATCCGGTTCCTCTGGCTATGAAATTTCTGACCCAACTAGTGTCGCGAACCAGAAATATCGAAACATAAAACGGCAGCTTTTTCCGCATGGCCGCGTTGCTCGTCGTTGCCATAGTCCCCGCTATGACGCCTCC
>Ga0209640_10005769_pt1 | contig 10836 bp, 5 predicted proteins | sample RifCSP10_1_FD_184018 | JGI IMG/M metagenome (GOLD analysis project Ga0209640, IMG submission 184018) | Soil microbial communities from Rifle, Colorado - Rifle CSP2_sed 10_1 (SPAdes) (version 2) | ecosystem: Environmental > Terrestrial > Deep subsurface > Rock core/Sediment | place: Rifle...
CATCTTCGGGCCGACGAAGGACTGGGAGTGCTACTGCGGCAAGTACAAGCGCGTCCGCTACAAGGGCATCATCTGCGAGCGCTGCGGCGTCGAGGTGACACGGCAGAAGGTACGCCGCGAGCGGATGGGCCACATCGATCTCGCCGCTCCCGTTTCGCACATCTGGTTCTTCAAGGGCGTGCCGAGCCGCATCGGCTACCTGCTCGACATCGCCCCGCGTGAGCTCGAGAAGGTCCTCTACTTCGCCGCCTCGATCGTCACGACGGTTGATCGCGAGAAGCGCCAGGCGGACCTCGCCGACCTCGAGGACAAGGTCGCCGGGGAGAGCGAGCGGATCTATCTCGACCGTGACGAGGCGCTCTCGGGGCTCGACGACCGCTTCTCCCGCCGGCGCGACTTCTTCGCGGCCGACAAGGAGCGCAACTTCGACGAGGACGACGACTTCTGGGTCCGTGGGCTTTCGAACTGGGCGGAGGAGACCGCGCTGCCGTCACTCGAGGAGATCCGCACACTCGGGGGAGGCGTCTTCGTCGAGCTTGCCAAGAAGATCACGAACGAGGATCCGCGCCGTGTGCGGGAGCTCGTCCGCCAGACGGCCACCCGCGAGGACCGCCGGCTTGCGCCCAGAGAGGTCGAGTCGGTCGCCGCTGCGGCCGTGCAGATCGAGGCAGCGCTGGCTCCGCTTCGGGCTGAGTTCGAGAAGGCGTCCGGGTCGAAGAAGGGCGCGATCACGAAGCATCTGAAGCGGGTTCAGGAAGGCCTCCTCAGCGGGGCCGAGCTGACAGCCGAGGACATCGAGTTGGTCGCTGACGTCGACAAGAAGAACCTCGAGCGCGCGCGGGACGTCGGCTCGGGGCTGCTCGCGGCCGTGCTCGCCGCCGTCGACCCCGAGGCCGACGCGGCCGCCGTCCGCGAGCTCGCATACGACCTCTGCCTCGTCGAGGGCACGCGCAAGGAAGACCTCGATGCGATCGGTCAGTGGGCCCTGAAGGTTCGCGAGATGGTCGCGGACATCGAAATGCGTCGCGAGGACACCCGCGAGGCCGCAGTCGACGCCGTGCGTCGGCTGGAGCAGACATGGCTCCTCTTCCGGGAGCTCGAGCCCAAGATGATCGTGGGCGACGAGCAGATCTTCCGCGAGCTGAAGGACCGCTTCGGGTCGCCCTACGGCTTCGGGATCTACTTCCGAGGCGGCATGGGTGCCGAGGCGGTGCGTGACCTGCTCCGCGATCTCGACCTGAACGACGAGTCCCTCACGTTGCGGGATGTCATCAAGACGTCGAAGGGACAGAAGCAGCAGCGCGCCATCAAGCGGCTCAAGGTCGTCGAGGCGTTCATCAAGTCGGGCAACAAGCCCGAGTGGATGATCCTCGAGGCCGTCCCGGTCATTCCGCCGGAGCTCCGCCCGATGGTTCAGCTGGACGGCGGCCGCTTCGCGACGAGCGATCTCAACGACCTCTACCGCCGCGTCATCAACCGGAACAACCGCTTGAAGCGGCTCCTCGACCTGGGCGCGCCCGAGATCATCGTCAACAACGAGAAGCGAATGCTCCAGGAGGCGGTCGATGCCCTGTTCGACAATGGCCGCCGCGGCCGCGCAGTCACGGGCCCGGGCAACCGTCCGCTCAAGTCGCTGTCCGACATGCTCAAGGGCAAGCAGGGCCGCTTCCGGCAGAACCTACTCGGGAAGCGCGTCGACTACTCGGGACGCTCGGTGATCGTCGCCGGCCCGAACCTGAAGCTCCACCAGTGCGGGCTGCCGAAGTTGATGGCCCTCGAGCTCTTCAAGCCGTTCATCATGAGCCGGCTCGTCGAGCGCAAGGCCGTCCAGAACATCAAAGCGGCCAAGAAGATGGTCGAGTCGATGATCCCGGAGGTCTGGGACGTCCTCGAAGAGGTCATCGCAGAGCATCCGGTCCTCTTGAACCGGGCGCCGACGCTGCACCGTCTCGGGATCCAGGCGTTCGAGCCCGTGCTCGTCGAGGGCAAGGCGATCCAGGTCCATCCGATGGTCTGCCAGGCGTTCAACGCCGACTTCGACGGCGATCAGATGGCCGTGCACCTTCCGCTCTCCGCGGAGGCGCAGGCCGAGGCGCGGGTTCTCATGCTCTCGTCGAACAACATCCTCTCGCCGGCGAGCGGCCGGCCGCTCGCGACGCCGAACCAGGACATGGTCCTCGGGGCGTACTTCCTCACGTACTGCCCGCATGATCTCACGGCCACGAGCGCTGCCGACATGGCGAAAGCTCTCGGCAAGAACGGCCTGCGGCGCTTCCGCACCGAGGAGGACGTCGAGTTCGCGCTCGACGCGGGCTCGGTCGACTTCCAGGATCCGATCGAGTACACGTGGAGCGGGGAGCGCCTCGTCACGACCCCCGGGCGCGTCATCTTCAACGCCGAGGTGGAGCGGGCGCTCGACGAGGCCACCGGTGGTGACTTCGAGGATCATCCGTTCCTCAACAAGACGCTCACGAAGCGGGAGCTCGACGCCTTCATCGGCGAGCTCGTCGAGCACTACGGGCCGAACACGATCGCGGCCGCGCTCGACGTGATCAAGTCGCTGACCTTCCGCTTCGCGACACGCGCCGGGATCACGATCTCGAAGAACGACATCGTCATCCCGGGCGACAAGGAGGAGATCCTCGCGCGCTTCGAGGAGGAGGTCACCAAGGTCGGACGGGAGTACGACCGCGGGCTCATGACGGAGGAGGAGCGCGACGAGCGCATCGTCGCCATCTGGACGCAGGCCACCGACGAGGTAGCCGACCGGATGATGGAGAACCTCGAGGAGACGAACCCGATCTTCATGATGGCCAACTCGGGTGCGCGCGGATCCTTCAACCAGATCCGTCAGCTCGCCGGCATGCGAGGCCTGATGGCGGATCCGAAGGGTGAGATCATCGCGCGGCCCATCAAGGCGAACTTCATGGAGGGTCTCACGGTTCTCGAGTACTTCATCTCGACGCACGGCGCGCGCAAGGGTCTCGCGGATACGGCACTCCGCACTGCCGACTCCGGCTATCTCACGCGTCGTCTCGTCGACGTCTCGCAGGACGTGATCGTCCGCGAGGAGGACTGCGGGACCGAGGAGCACATCGAGCTCGCTCTCATCCTCGACGACGCACCGAACAAGAGCGTCGCCGGCCGTGTTGCGGCCTTCGACATCCGCAAGCCGCTCAAGGACGGCAAGCCCGGCAAGACCGTCATCGTGGAAAAGGGCGCCGAGATCACGATGGGCGCGCTGCGGAGGATCGTGGAGGAGTTTGCCGAGCACGCCGAGGCGGCGACGATTCCTGTGCGGTCGGTGCTGAAGTGCCGGAGCGAGTACGGCCTCTGCCGCCTCTGCTACGGGACGTTCCTGGCGACAGGCGGCATGGCCGAGATCGGCGATGCGGTGGGGATCATCGCCGCGCAGTCCATCGGCGAGCCCGGGACCCAGCTGACGATGCGCACGTTCCACACGGGTGGTGTGGCGGGCGCGGACATCACGCACGGCCTGCCCCGCGTCGTCGAGATCTTCGAGGCCCGCAACCCGAAGGGCGCGGCGACGCTCTCGGAGGTTGCCGGCAAGGTCGACGTCGAGGAGGCCGACCGCACGATCAAGGTCACGGTCACGCCGACCGCACTCGACGCGAGCGGCGAGCTCCCCGACCCGAAGGAATACGGCTTCCCGCGGCGGACCCGGCTCCGAGTCACGCATGGGCAGACTGTCGAGGCCGGAGACGCCTTGAACGAGGGGTCGCTCAACCCGGCCGACCTACTCCTGCTCAAGCGCGCCACGCCGACCGAGCTCTACCTCGTCGGAGAGGTGCAGAAGGTCTACAAGTCGCAGGGCGTGGAGATCCACGACAAGCACATCGAGCTCATCGTTCGGCAGATGCTGAAGAAGGTCAGGGTCGAGAGCGCCGGCGATACGGCTCTCCTACCCGGTCAGCTTGTCGACCGCGTCGTCCTCGAGCGCGAGAACGCGCGTGTGAAGAAGGAGAAGAAGGAGCAGGCGACGTTCGAGCCGATCATCCTCGGCATTACCAAGGCGTCGCTCGCGACTGAGTCCTTCCTGTCGGCGGCGTCGTTCCAGGAGACCACCAAGGTTCTCACGGACGCGTCGATCGAGGGCAAGGTCGACCGTCTCAACGGGCTCAAGGAGAACGTGATCATCGGCAAGCTGATCCCGGCTGCGACCGGGCTCAAGCAGTACCGGCAGATCACGATCGAGCCGACCGAGCCACTCCCCGTGACGTTTGCCCGCCCCGAGGCGGAGGCGGAGCTTCTCGCGGCGCTCGAGGAGATCGGCGAGGGTGACGGCTTCGACCTCGACGCGCTCGACCTCGCGTTCGACGACGAGCCCTCGCTCGACGTCGACGGCGAGGCCGCCGAGCTCGAGTCTCCGGCGGACGAGGAGCAGTAGAGAACGCAGCTGGGGTCAGACCCGTGGGGTCTGACCCCAGCTGACCTTCCCAGGGTCAGACCCCAGACACCTTCTTCACGTCTTTCTGCTACCTCTGAGGGCCATGTGCAGGGCTTTCGTTGCGTTCATCGCCGTGCTGCTCGGTTTCCTCGCCTGGCCGGCGACGGGATCGGCCGCGCTCTCCTGCGGGTTTCCGGAGACTCAACCCGTCTGGATCGACTTCGCCGACGGATCGGTCTCCTTCTGGCGCGAGCGGTTTGCGCGCCCGGGAGTCGTCGTCGCGACGGGCGCCCCCCAGCTCGCGAGTGAGCTCCGAGCAGCCGGCGCCTCGACCGTCCACTGGGACATGCACCTCCGCAAGCGGGTCGGAACTCCGTCGGAGCCCGCTGACGCCGGGCTGATCGAGCGACGCGCCGATTCGCTCTTCGACTACGCGGTCTCGGTGACGGGCTGCCAGCAGCCGCTGATCACGCTCAACGAGCTCTGGGGCGCATCGCTGCCGACGCCGCTGACGCCAACGGCGGAGCGCTACCGGGCGAACGTCCTCCGATTCGTGAGCCGGCTGGCCGAGCGGGGCGGACGACCAGCCCTGCTGATCTCGAGCCAGCCCTTTACCGACGGCGACTCGGGGACGTGGTGGAAAGCCGTGGGTGCGGTATCCGACCTCGTCCTCGAGAACTACGCGAACGCGAACGTGATCTGGCGCGACGGCGCTGTCGACGGGTCGCGTCGTTTGCGGACGAGCTACCGGCAGTCCGCTGCAAGGCTGCTCGCGATCGGCGTCCCAGCGTCGCGGATCGGGATCATGATCGGCTTCCAGACCGGCGCGGGCACGGGGGGGCGCGAGGGTCTGGCGCCGCGCTCCCGGTGGTTCGACGTCGCCAAGTGGCAGGCGCTTGCTGCACGCGAAGTGGCGCGCGAGCTCCGGCTCGCACATCTCTGGTCGTGGGGCTGGGCGCAGCGCGACGAGCGCTCGAACGATGTCGACAAGACGTACGCCGCGTGCGTTTGGCTTTGGGCTCGCGATCCGGGGCTCTGCGACGCGCCAGGGATCCTCGGCCGCGAGTTCGACCCGGATCGGCGAACCGGCCAGCTCGATCTCCCGTCGGGAACGCGCTGCACGTACGGGTTGACAGCGCTCACCGCGTCGAGCGTGGCAGCGCTCGCGAAGGTCACAGGCGACCGGGAGCTCGCGCTCACGGCACTGGTGGTGCGCGCGATCGAGCGTGAGCGGGCGCGTGTCTCGTCGTCGGAGGCACTGGCCGTCGAGCGCCGGATCGTGGCCGCACGGTTCGGTGGGAGTGTCGCCGGCTACCGCGCTGCTCTCGGCGAAGCGGGTGCAAGCCTCGACGTTGCACGCGGAATCATCGGGGACGAGCTGCGGGCCCGCCACATCCTCGGTCGTCTCGCGGCGGCCGGCCCGTCCACGGGAGACATCGCCCGCTTCCGGTCGACGTACGCGCCGGTGCTCGCGCGACGAGTCATGGTCTCCCCGGCACCGAGCTGGCTCCCCGCGGGAACCGGTGTCGCACTTGCGACCTCGGCTCCGGAGACCGTGTTTCGCATCCCGACCGGTCGGCGCGTGACGATTCGAACCGCAGAAGGAGTGTTCACCGTCGAGGCGGTCGACGAGCCTGCAGCTTTGGGCGCCCTGCCGTATGAGCTTGCGCGACCGGCAATCGTCCACGAGCTGAGGAGCGAGCGGCGCGCCGATGCGTACGCGGCATGGACGATCCGCATGCAGAAGGCCGCAGAGAGCCGCCTCGTCTGCGAGCGCGACCGGCTGCCCGAGCTCGGTGTCGTCACCCTGTCGGCCTTTGCGCCGTTTCTCTCGTTGCACGAGGCCGAGGCGTCTCGCTGGGCCTCGTCGCGCCGGCCGTAAGCTCCTGCCACCGTGCTCGAAGAGCTGGCGCGGTCGGCGTGACGAGCTCATTCGGATCGGGACGTGCGGAACGTACGCCTCGCTCTACGGCCAGTCGGCGTCGAGACGGTCCTTGCCCGCCCGCTTCGCGCGGTTGACTGCTGCGGACACCCGTGCGTCGAGTGACTCTCGCGTCTCGTTCGGGCGCCACTCGACCAGGCCGGCCGAGAAGGTCAGCCGCCCGACGTTCGAGAACCCGGTCGCCTCGACCTCGTCGCGAAGTCGGACGTAGAACTGGCGTGCCTCGTCGCCGGTCGTCTCGGCGAGCAGGATCCCGAACTCCTCACCTCCACGCCGGCAGACGGTGTCGGTCGCCCGGGCAGCGCGCTCGAGGAGGTCTGCGAACTCCTGCAGGACGAGGTCGCCGCCCGGGTAGTCGAAGCGGGCGTTGACGTCGGCGAAGTTGTCGAGGTCGAGGAGGAGGAGCGAGAGCGGTCGACCGGTTCGGCGGGCGCGGGCCAGTTCCCGCTCGAGCTCCTCGTCGTAACCGCGCCGGTTGCGGACGCCGGTGAGCCCGTCCGTTACCGCGCGGAGCTCCGCCTCGGCGAAGCGACGCGCGTTGGTGATCCCGGGCGCAGCGTCCTCCGCGAGCGCCTGCAGTGCTCGCGCGTGCTCGGGCCGGAATGCAGCAGCTCCTCGCGCATAGGCGGCCAGCGCGCCCGTCTCGACGCCGTCCTCCACGATCGGGACGACGAGCCCGGACCGATATGCGACGTCCTCGCCTTCGAGCGCCGGGGGATAGGTCCAGTTGAGAGTCAGCGCCTCGAACGGCCTCGCGTCCGGCGGGCCGAGGGCCGTTTCGAGGAGAGCGGCGCCGTCGCCGGTTCCGAACGACGCGATCGCAGGCATCTGTGCAGGACCCCGAACTCGCACTGTCGCAGCCTGGGCGCCTGTCCTCGTGGCCGCCTCTTCCGCGAGCCGCTGGAGCAGCTCGGTCAGGTCGAGGGTGAGCCCGAGGTCGCCGAGACCGCGCCCGCGCGCGTCGTCCGAGCGCTCGACGGCCCGCTGCAGGTTCTGGGAGATCGCCTCCATGTGGTGATCGAGCTGGCCGACGACGGCCTCGAACCGTCGCTGGGACCGCGCGCCGGACCAGCGGACGGCGATCACCGCCACGACAAGGATTGCCACGGCTGCAGCCGTGGCGACTACCGCAGTCACCATCTCATGCCAACCACTCCCCTAGTCACTCACTGTATTCAGGGATACGGCCGTGCGCTACTGGCTGTCGTCGCCGGCTCCGGCTCCGACGCGTGATGCCGCTCACGCGATGCCAGTGGGTGCAGACCCTCGACGCCAACAGTGCCCGACTGGGAGTGGATCGTGCTACCATGCCGCGGCCTGGTTAGGCGGGCACTCGCGCCCGCCTGCATTTCTGTGTGAAGAAATCATTCGACCTTCGGTAGGAGCAGCGCGTGCCCACAGTCAACCAACTCGTGCGGAAGGGTCGGAAGACCCCGAAGGCGAAGACGAAGACCCCGGCGCTCCGGGGAGCGCCGCAGAAGCGCGGCGTGTGCACGCGCGTCTACACGACGACTCCGAAGAAGCCGAACTCCGCCCTGCGCAAGGTGGCACGCGTTCGCCTGACGAACGGTATGGAAGTCGGCGCGTACATCCCGGGCGAGGGGCACAATCTCCAGGAGCACTCGGTCGTGCTCGTACGCGGCGGCCGCGTCAAGGACCTTCCGGGCTTCCGCTACAAGGTCATCCGGGGCGGGCTCGACTCGGCCGGCGTCTCGGAGCGCCGCCAGGGTCGCTCCAAGTACGGCGCGAAGAAGGCGTAGGGAATAGAGCTCCGATGCCCCGCCGCGCCGAGATCCAGCCACGCCAGCTCGAGCCTGACGCCGTCCACGGCTCGGTTCTCGTCGCCCAGCTCGTCAACCGGCTGATGCTGGACGGGAAGAAGTCCGTCGCCGAGCAGATCGTCTACGACGCGCTCGCGATCGCCTCGGAGAAGAGCGGGAAGCCGCAGCTCGAGGTGCTCGAGCAGGCGGTGAAGAGCGTCACGCCGGTACTCGAGGTGCGCTCACGCCGCGTGGGAGGAGCGAACTACCAGGTACCGGTCGAGGTACCGCAGCGTCGTGCGCGCACGCTCGCGCTGCGCTGGCTCGTGCAGAACGCGCGCGACCGGCGCGAGAAGGGTATGCCCGAGAAGCTGGCAGGCGAGCTCACGGACGCGGCGAACCAGCAGGGTGGCGCCTACAAGAAGAAGGACGACATCTACCGGATGGCGCAGGCCAACAAGGCCTTCGCGCACTACCGCTGGTAGGTCGGATATGAGCGCCGTAGCCACACCGGTCGGGCTGGACCGCGTCCGCAACATCGGGATCATGGCCCACATCGACGCGGGCAAGACGACGACGACGGAGCGGATCCTCTTCTACACGGGGCGCACCCACAAGATGGGCGAGGTGCACGAGGGCGCTGCGACCATGGACTGGATGGCGCAGGAGCAGGAGCGCGGCATCACGATCACGTCCGCTGCGACCACCGCCGAGTGGCGCGACTACCGGATCAACATTATCGATACGCCCGGGCACGTGGACTTTACCGTCGAGGTCGAGCGAAGCCTGCGCGTCCTGGACGGCGCGGTCGCGGTCTTCGACTCCGTCGCAGGAGTCCAGCCGCAGTCCGAGACCGTCTGGCGCCAGGCCGACCGCTACCGCGTGCCGAGAATCGCGTTCATCAACAAGATGGACCGGACGGGCGCGGACTTCGACGCTGCCGTGCAGTCGATGCGCGACCGGCTCGGCGCGACGCCGGTACCCATCCAACTCCCGATCGGGAGCGAGGAGGCGTTCGCCGGAGTCGTCGATCTCGTCGAGATGAAGGCGATCACCTACACGAACGCGCTCGGCACCGAGATCTCGGTCGACGACGTCCCGGCGGAGCTCGCGAGCGCCGCCGAGGTCGGCCACCACTCGCTGATCGACGGGGTCGCGGAGTTCGACGACGAGCTCATGGAGACGTACCTCGAGGACGAGAGCTCGGTCGCGCCGGAGATGATCCGACGCGCGCTGCGCAAGGGAACGCTGGAGGGCAAGATCACACCGGTCATCGCCGGCTCTGCGTTCAAGAACAAGGGCGTGCAGGCGCTCCTCGACGCGATCGTCGACTACCTGCCCAGCCCGCTGGACGTCCCGCCGGTCCAGGGTCTCGACCCGAAGAAGGACGAGGAGGCGACCCGACCGGCCGACCTCGATGCGCCGTTCGCGGCGCTCGCGTTCAAGGTCATGACCGATCCGTACGTCGGCAAGCTCACGTACTTCCGCGTGTACTCGGGCCAAGTGAAGGCCGGCGGCCGGGTGCTGAACACGACGAACGGCAAGACGGAGCGGATCGGGCGCATCCTGCAGATGCACGCGAACCACCGCGAGGAGCGAGAGGAGATCGGTGCCGGCGAGATCGCCGCCGCGGTCGGCCTCAAGTACACCACCACGGGTGACACGCTCGCCGTCGACTCTGCGCCCATCGTGCTCGAGTCGATGTCGTTCCCCGACCCGGTCATCTCGGTCGCGATCGAGCCGAAGACGAAGGCGGACCAGGACAAGCTCGGCCAGGCGCTTCAGCGGCTCGCCGAGGAGGACCCGACCTTCCGCGTCTCGACAGACGAGGAGACGGGGCAGACGCTCATCGCCGGGATGGGCGAGCTGCACCTCGAGATCATCGTCGACCGACTCCTGCGCGAGTTCCGCGTCGAGGGGAACGTCGGCCGTCCGCAGGTCGCCTACCGGGAGACGATCTCGAAGCCGGCCGAGAAGATCCAGGGCCGGTTCGTGCGCCAGACCGGCGGCACCGGCCAGTACGGGGACGTCGTCATCCACCTTCGGCCGAACCCAGGCGAGGGCTACGAGTTCGTGGACCGGATCGTGGGCGGGAAGATCCCGAAGGAGTACATCCCGGCTGTCGACCAGGGCATCGAGGAGGCGATGAGCTCCGGTGTCCTCGCCGGGTACCCCGTAGTCGACGTCAAGGTCGAGCTCGTCGACGGCTCGTACCACGAGGTCGACTCGAGCGAGCGGGCCTTCAAGATCGCCGGCTCCATGGCGTTCAAGGAGGGCATGAAGCGCGCGAAGCCCAAGCTCCTCGAGCCGGTCATGTCCGTCGAGGTCGTGACGCCCGACCACTATCTCGGCGACGTCATTGGTAACCTAAACGGGCGTCGTGGCCGGGTCGAGCAACTCGAGCCGGTCGGTGGGTCGCAGTCGATCCGCGCGAGCGTTCCGCTCGCGGAGATGTTCGGCTATGCGACCGACCTGCGCTCGATGACGCAGGGCCGCGCGACGTTCACGATGCAGTTCGACCGCTACGAGGAAGTCCCAGCCACAATTGCTGACGCAATTGTGGTTAGCGGAATAGACAGGAAATAGGGTTAGGTTTTCCTAACCTTTTTACCGGAGGTAAAAAAGGAATGGCCAAGCAGAAGTTCGAGCGCACCAAGCCGCACGTCAACGTCGGCACGATCGGCCACATCGACCACGGCAAGACGACGCTCACAGCCGCGATCACG
>Ga0209640_10005772_pt1 | contig 10831 bp, 11 predicted proteins | sample RifCSP10_1_FD_184018 | JGI IMG/M metagenome (GOLD analysis project Ga0209640, IMG submission 184018) | Soil microbial communities from Rifle, Colorado - Rifle CSP2_sed 10_1 (SPAdes) (version 2) | ecosystem: Environmental > Terrestrial > Deep subsurface > Rock core/Sediment | place: Rifle...
CTCCGCCACCGTCGCTCCCGCGGGCCCGTGGTGTAGCGGCCCAACATGCCAGCCTGTCACGCTGGAGATCGCCGGTTCGAATCCGGTCGGGCCCGCCACCAGGCCCTTGCTTGCTCATTAGGCGAGCGAGCAAGTCCTCAGCATGGCCGCCGCCCGGGCCAGCCATGATCAGTTGAATGAGCCCATCCGCCAAGGCATCGCGGGCCCGCCAGCGGTCACTCCGATTTCTGGAGGGAACACGTCCTCCACGCGCGACGTTGCAGCCGGACTGCATCGTGGTCGCCGAGGCAAGCCACGACGACGCCGCGCGATGACCGTCGAATACGAGTCAAGGCGGCTGGACATGGGCGCTCAGCAACCCGATCATCGCAGGCATGACGGGCGAGATCATCGGGCGGGAGGACGAGCTCTCCGCCGTCCAGGCGTTCTTGGATCGCCCTGCCGAGGGACTCCGGGCGCTGGTGCTGGAAGGTGAAGCCGGCATCGGCAAGTCCACCCTGTGGCTGGCCGGCGTGGCGGCCGCGCGTGATCGGTCCTTCCGGGTGCTGACATCCCGTCCGGCTGAGGCCGAGCGGGCGCTGGCCAACGTCGTGCTTGGCGACCTGTTCGGCGAGGTCGAGCCCGAGTTGCTGGCCGCCCTGCCCGCGCCGAGGCGCCGCGCCTTTGAATCGGCGTTGCTGCGGGAAGCGCATGACCTTCCGGTCGACCCTCTCGCGCTGGGCGTCGCACTCTCCACCCTCATGCCCGTGCTCGCGGATGTCCGGCCGCTGGTGCTCGCGATCGATGACGACCTGTGGATGGACCCTTCGTCGGCGGCCACCCTGGCGTTCGCGCTGCGGAGGTTGCCAAGCCTGCCCGTGCTGTTGCTGCTCTCCCGGCGGACTGACGGTACCCCAGCGGCTGGGCTTGAGGAGGCCATCGACCCCAACCGGGTCGCGCGGCTGGCCACCGGTCCGCTGAGCGCCGGGGCGATCCAGCTGCTGCTTCGACAACGGCTGGGGATCACGTTCCCGAGGCCGATGTTGCTGCGGCTTCACGAGCTGTCGGGCGGCAACCCCTTCTACGCAGTCGAGCTGGCCCGCGCCAGATCCATGGACCCGGCGAACGACACGACCCTGCCACTGGCGGTCCCGCCCAGCCTGGAGCGACTCGTCGGTGCACGCCTCGAAGCGCTTGACACGCCGACGCGGCGAGCGCTGCTCCTGGTCGCTGCGCACGGCCGATTGCCCCTCGAGCTCCTTCGCGACCTGGAGGTCGCCCGGGAGGCGCTCGATCCGGCGTTCGCCGCGAACCTGATTGAGAGCGCCGACGGTGCTATTCGGTTCACCCACCCGTTGCTGGCCTCTGCTCTCTACCAGGTGGCGGCCGGCAAGGAGCGTCGCGACGCCCACCGGCGATTGGCCACGGCGCTGGACGATCCGGTGCATCGCGGCCGGCACCTTGCCCTCGCCACCGACGAGCCGGATAGCGAGCTCGCGACGGCCCTCGAATCGGCCGTAAGCGCCGCCCGTGATCGCGGAGTGCCGATCGCTGCCGCCGAGCTTGCGGAGCATGCGCTGCGCCTCACACCCCGCGACGCTGTCGACGACCGGCATCGGCGCGCCATCGCCACCGCTCGCGCGCATCTCGAGGCGGGCGAGGGCAAACGCGCGCACGCAATCGCCGCCGACCTGCTCGCCCGAACTCCAAGCGGCGCCCGTCGGGCCGAGGCGCTCGTTCTTGGTTCGGACCTGGAGGATCCGGCCTCCGCCGTCGCCCTCCTCCGCGAGGCCCTGGCCGAGGCCGCGGGGGTTCCCGCACTCGAGGCCGACATCCACGCTAGCCTCGCCATGCGGGGACGCATGACGAAAGGACGCGCGTGGGCGGAGCGACACGCCGACGCCTCGCTGCGGCTCGCGGAGCGGCTCAACGACGATGCGCGACGCGCGAAGGCGCTCTCGATGCTCGGGGAAGATCGCTTCGAACGCGGTGATCCGCGGGCGCTCGAGCTGGTCGAGCGGGCGTATGAACTCGCCACGTCGCTCGCAGATCCTCATCGGGTGACCTGGGCCGGTGTGTCGGTGGCTAGGGTCCTGACGTTCTCGGGAGACTACGAACGAGCGCGCGAGTGGCTGGAGCACCAGCTGAACTACTGGGGCGATCGCGACGAGCGGGTGCGGTCGGAGCTCCTCTGGTATCTCGCGCTGGTGGAGGTGTGGTCTGGCCGGTGGAGCATCGCGAGCGAGTATGCCGACCAGGTGCGAGAGATCAGCGTCCAGTACGGGGAGGTTCCCACGGATCATCTGTCGCCGGCCATCATCGCGCTGCACCGCGGCCAAATCGCGGTCGCGAGGGATCACTCGCAGCGTGCGTTGTTGCTGGCCAAGGGGCACTTACTGCCCCAACATGTCGCCATTCTGGGGGTCTGCGATCTGTGGAGCGGGAGCCCGGCAGCCGCGCTTGCGAATCTGATCAAAGCCGAACATACGGCCGACGTCCGCGGTTGGGATGAGCCGAACCTGAGGTGGTGGCGCGCCGAGTCCGTCGAGGCTCTACTCCAGCTCGGTCGCATCGAGGACGCGGGCAGGTTGGTCGCCCACTGGGAAGCGGCTGCGGCGCGACTCAGTCGTCAGCGTGTTCTCGCGCAGGCGCTGCGCTGCCGCGGACTGATTGCGGCAGCGCGTGGCGACCTCTCGACGGCACTCGAGCTCCTCGAGGAAGCCGCCGACCGGCACGGGGCGGCTGGTGACCCGTTCAATCGCGGACGGGCCCTCCTCGCGCTCGGCGTGGTCAGGCTCCGCGCGCGCCAGAAACGCACGGCTCGGGCGGCGCTGGAGGCCGCGCTGGCCGCCTTCGTAGCACTCGGCGCCGCCAGCTGGGCCGCCACGGCCCGCTCCGAGCTTGCTCGCGTCGGCGGGCGCGCACGGATCGAGGGGTTGAGCCCGTCCGAGATCCGGGTCGCCGCCCTTGTCGCCGAGGGCCGCACCAACCGCGAGATCGCATCCGCCCTCTTCCTCGGCGAACGCACGGTGGCGAGCCATCTGACCCACATCTACGCCAAGCTCGGGATCCGATCCCGGACTGAGCTTGCCCGGCATATGCCTCCCCACGCCGAGGTATCGGCCGGAGACTCGAGCAAAGTTCCGACATCCTGACGTTTCCTGCGGCGCTCGCCGCGGCCCAGCCTGCGAGTGTGCCGAGCTACCTCGTCGAAACCTTTCTCGCCCGTGGCGCCGCCGGCGAGCGCCAGGCGCGAGAGCAACGGGCGAGCTCGGCCGCCGAGACCCTGACGCGAGAGGGGACGCGCGTCAGCTTCAGTGGGTCCATTCATGTTCCCGAGGATGAGCTGTGCTTCTTCACGTTTGAAGCTCCATCCGGCCGTGACGCCGCGCTCGTGGCTCAGCGGGCCGGTCTCGAGCCTCTCCGCGTGGTGGAGGCCCTCTCGTCAAGACAAGGAGATGTCTGAAATGCTCAATCGCAAACACGTCTTTGCCGTAACCGTCGCCGTTGCGCTGGTCGGGACGCTCGGGGCCGTGGCTCTCGGATCAGCCGGGTCCGGGACTACCTCCTCGACAATCGTCACGGCGAACTTCGACCACACGGCCCAGGAGAACAGCGACAGCGTCAAGTTCCAGACGAAGAATCCGACCGATGTCCGCATCCAGGAGCTCATCTTCGCTCCGGGCGGCTTCAGCGGCTGGCATCACCACCCGGGCATCATTCTCGTGTCTGTGAAGTCCGGTACGGTGACGCTCTGGAATTCAGACTGCAGCTCGACAACATACGGGCCGGGCCTGCCGGACGGCGCCGTGTTCGTCGAGGGCGGCGACGACCCAGTGCAAGCCACGAGCGCAACCGGGGCGACGGCCTATGTGACGTACGTCGCGCCGAGTGCCGACCCGCCAGTCTTCCGGATGGAGGACGACCCGCCGCCGTGCGCGTGATCCCTCACGAGTATGGTGCCCCATCGCATGCGAACAGCCGTCGACCACGTGGGTCGGCGGCTGCCCGCGCATCGCACCCTACCCTGGCCCCTGATAACGCGGGTCCGTCCCCGGTCGGGCCTGGTCATGCAGCGCCCAGACGGCGGGAGAAAAGCGCTTGCGGTCGTCGCCGCGGGGATAGCCGTGCTCGCCGCGGCCTGCACCTCCGTCGAGGAGTCCGCGCCGAACCGCTCCGCAGTGGCCGCCACGACCGAGCCTGCGACTGCGTCGCTGTCCCCTTCGGCCCAGCCGAGCGAGGACGTATCGAACTCTGCTGCTCCCGGCGCGACCACGGTGATCATCCGCGGCCGTTCCTTCGGACCGCCGGAGATCAACGTGGCGGTGGGGGAGGTCCTTTTCGTCAACGAGGACATCGACCCGCACACCATCACGGAAGGGGAGAACGGCGCAGCCGCACCTGACGCTCGCTTCGACGAGTTCGTCGATGTTGGGGATTCGGTGACGATCACCTTCGCCGAGCCGGGCGACTACCGGATCACCTGCCAGTTCCACGCGGAGATGCACCTCCTCGTCCACGTGCAGTGACGGCGGCTACCTTCCGGTCGGTCTCACGCTCAGACGCCGAACGGGCAGGCTGCCAGCGTTGAAGCCGATGACGCTGTAGCCCGGTGGATCCTGTGACAGGCGCCTCCGTTACCCGGCCATCTGCCACCCGATCAGCGCGGTCAGCCACAGCCTGTTGACGTGGTTGTGCGCCACGACGATCGCGCCGTCGGCGAGCCTGGCCTGGATGACCGCCAGGACCGGGATTACGCGGGCCGCAACATCGGCTCCTGATTTCGCCACCGGGTGTGCGCGTGGCTAACGGGTCCGCCTCTCACGCGATGCGCAGCTCGGGGTCAGGCGAGCCCGCTCCCGCGGGCCCGTGGTGTAGCGGCCCAACATGCCAGCCGCCACGCGTCCCGGACCCCTCACATCGCTTGCGTGCCGGTGTGCGATGCCACGTGCAGCTGGTGGTGCGCCAGGATCACGTCGACCGCCTCGTCGACGTCATCGGTCAGGGTGAAGATGTCGAAGTCCTCCGGGCTGATCTTGCCCTCCGGCAGGGCCGTCGATTTCAGCCAGCGCATGAGGCCGGCCCAGTAGGCCGTCCCGAAGAGGACCACCGGGAAGTGCTTGACCTTGCCGGTCTGGATCAGGGTCAGCGCCTCGAACAGCTCGTCGAACGTCCCGAAGCCACCCGGGAAGATGCAGAACGCCTCCGCGTACTTGACGAACATCGTCTTGCGCACGAAGAAGTAGCGGAACTCCATCCCCAGCGTGACGTACTCGTTCAGCCCCTGCTCGAAGGGCAGCTCGATGTTGCAGCCGACCGACACGCCGCCACCCTCGCGCGCCCCGCGGTTGGCCGCCTCCATGATTCCCGGGCCGCCGCCGGTGATGATCGCGTAGCCGCGCTTGGCCAGCTTGCGGGCCAGGGTGCGCGCCATCCGGTAGCTGGGGTCGCTGCGTCCGGCGCGCGCCGAGCCGAAGACGCTCACCGCCGGTCCGACCCGCGCCAGCGCGTCGAAGCCCTCCACGAACTCGCCCATGATGCGCAGCGCCCGCCACGTGTCGGTGGTCAGGAACGTGGTGTCCGCCTCCTCCTGGAGGAGCTGCTGGTCCTCGGTCGGCCGCTTCTCGGCGCCGCGCATGACCACCGCGCCGGCGCGGTGCGCGTTGTTCCGTCTGCTGGCCATCGGCCACCTCCGCTCGACAGGGTCCGCTCCCGGATGGTAGGGTGAGGCATCGTTCCGAGGCGGCCGCTACGGTTCGCCGTATCGGTCTCCGGCGGTTGGACATGTGCCCGGAAAACCGCTACCACGAGGATTCTATTGCTCGACCTCCTGCGCCGTGTCGCAGTGCTGACGATCGCGGGGGCGGTCGCGATCGGCCTCCTGGCCCCGCTCACCACCCGATCCGCCACGCCTCTCGCCGCCGACTCGCTGCGCCTGCTGGCCGCGGCTGACCGGCCGTTGAGCCTCGCCGACCGGGCCGGCGCCCAGGGTCGTGAGCGCTCCGCCCAGCTCTCGCTGGCCGTGGTCAACCGGTCCGTCGGTCCCGAGTCGCTCGCCGCCTCTGGGCCCGCCGCACCACCGTCCGCACCGATGGAGGCGACCCTCTACAGCCGCGCCCGGATCGTCGCCACCCCGTTCAGCGGCGACTCGATCACGGGCAAGGCGACCTGGTACTGCTGCTCGGCCGGATGGCGCGGTGAGGCCGTGGTGGCGCTGCCGGGCGCGCTCGGGGGTCGCTACAAGGCGCCGCCCGCCACGCGCTGGGTGACCGTCTGCGGCGATCGCTGCGTCGTCCTGCCGGTCGTCGACTACTGCGGCTGCCTGTGGGGCACCTCGAGCCAGAAGGTAGCGGACCTGTCGCCCGAGGCCTGGGCTGCGGTCACCGACTCCCCCCTCTCCCGCGGCGTGGTGACGGTCACCGTTCACCTCGGCGGCTGAACCGCCGCCCGGCGCGACGGCGCCTCGGTGGGCGGCTGTAGCATCCCCCGATGCTGCGGCCGCTGCGCATCGGTCACGTGGTCCTCAAGGTCCGTGACCTCGACCGATCGCTCCTCTTCTATCGCGACCTGCTCGGCTTCAGGGTCGTGAGCGAGCTGAGCAACGTGATGATCTTCCTCTCGGCCGGGGGTGACAATCACCATGATCTGGCCCTGCTCCGCGTCGGCCAACAGGCGCCTTCGCCGCTGCCGACCGCGGTGGGGCTGTACCACGTCGCCGTGCAGCTCGCCGACTGGGATGCCGTGCGGGCGGCTCACGCGCTGCTGACCGAGCGCGGCCTCCTCAAGGGCGCGATCGACCACGGGGTGAGCCGATCCCTGTACACCGCCGATCCCGACGGCAACGAGATCGAGCTCTACTGCGACGCGCCGCGCGCCGAGTGGGAGGGGCGCGTCGACGAGGTGATGACGGTCAAGCCGCTCGTCATCGACTGACCGATACGCTCTGCCGCTGACCGGCTCAGCTGGGCCGCCAGCGCAGGAGGGCAGCCGAGCGCTGACGCTCGGCCGATGCGCGGCTTCTGCACCCATGACCTGGTGCGACCGTCGATCCGGTCCCGCCACGGTCGGGAAGCCCATTTCCCGGATCTCCCAGTCGCGGGGTGCCTTGGACGACCGCAAGGCGGCCATCCCGGAGGTGTCCGGACGCCGGCTCGCGCGGTCCTCCGGTCGTACCAGTGTTCCGGTGAATGACGGCCAGGTGTCGTTCCAGGAGCTGTCGCTGGCAGCCGAGAGCCTGGCTCCGCCATCCGCGGCTGCGTCCACGTGGCGGCCGTCGACAAACCTCCCGAGGCCTCACGACTAGCGGGCGAAGGTCAGGATTGCGAAGCCGGCGACCAGGATGAAGGCCACGAAGACGACCACCAGCCTGGCGACCCAGTTGACGCGGCGGACGGGCAGGGGCTGGTAGGGTCGCCCGCGGCGGGAGGAGCGCCGGCTCATCGGCCCCACTCGCGGCGGAGCAGGAAGGGCGTGGTCAGCGCCTCGCGGGTGCCGACGCTGCGCAGCTGCTTGCGGACGCGCTTCAGCAGCTTGCCGTGGTACGTCCCGTCGCCGTACGGCTCGTGCAGGCGCGCGACGTCCCAGTCGTGCGTGCCGGCGATGGCACCGGGCGGGAGGTATCGGTCCAGGACGGCCTTGGCCTCGTCGATCGCGACGAAGCGGCGAGGGCGCGCCGCGTTGTCGAGCAGGGTCAGCAGGTCGGCGAAGCTGGCGTCGAGGTCGGTGACCAGCGTCGAGAGGCGCTCCATGGTGCCGGGCATGCGCTCCGGTTTGAAGAGGCCGCCGAGCAGAGCCTTGCGGGCCTCGTCGTCCAGGTCGAGGAGCGCCTCGCGAAGGTTCGGCACGCCGGCCGCAGGATCGGCGACGGGGACCTCGTAGTCGTAGAGGTGGACCATCACCGCGGCGGTTCCCCGGCTTCGCCGAAGGTCCAGCCGTCGACGGGCGGTGGCTCGATCCCGAGCTGGGTCAGGATGGTCGCGGCCTGGGACCGATGCTCAGTCGCGTGGTTGATGACCTGCACCAGCACGACCGAGGTCGGGACCCTGTCCTCGTCTACCTGGAGCATGGCGTCGGGGTCGAGCTGGTCGACGATCTCCACCAGCCGATCCGCGGTGAAGCGGGAGCGCTCCAGCAGGACGTCGATCCCCGGCCACGGCCCGGGGATCTCCCAGCGTACCGGCGGCTCCCAGCCGGTGAGCAGCTTCAGGTACCAGCTCTCGGCGCGCACGATGTGGATGAGGGTGTGCCCCAGCTCGCCGTAGGTGCCCTCGACCGATGTCGCGCGCTGCCCGTCGGTCAGGTCGCGGCAGGCCTCGAGGATCCGCTCGTTGGCCCATCCGTTGTGGCGGAAGATCTCGCAGAGGGTCATGTTCATCGCTCCGAAGTATCGCCAACAGTTGGTGATGATGCTTGCTCGAACTCTTAATTGGCCTTGTGAGACGACCGCTTCGGGTGGATAGTGGGCGCGTGGAAGATCGCCCGAAAGGGCTCCCCGCCATCGTGATCGCACTTGTCATCTCTGGGTGTGCGGCGGCAACAGGGTCCGGCGGTGCGTCGCCGAGCGTGCCGGCCGCTTCGCCCCCCGGAAGCGATCACGCATCGCCAGGCACCACTGATTCGCCGATGGTGACGATCGACCCATTCGCTACGCCCGACCCATCGCTGCCACCCGGCACCCTTGACCTCAGCGCACTTGGGTGGCAAACGGTTGTTCAGGAGCTCGACCCACAGACCAGTGAGTTGATCGGCCATTGGCTCGCGGTCGGCGCGCTCGACAATGCGGAGCCTGCGTGGTTCGAAAGGCTGATCCAAACGCCCTGGCGATTTGATCTGTTTGCCACTCAGGAACCTGTCGTGGACGGTCCCGAATCTGGACAGGTCCTCTTCGTCTCCGACGACGGAAGCAGCTCGACGGTGTACGTCATTGGGATCGACGGCTCTGGTCCAGAGCCGATGCAGACACTTCCCGGGGTGGCGTACACGGCTCGCCTGAGTCCTGACGGCCTGGCAGCATACGTGGTCGTCCTTGATCGGGATACAGGCCGTGATCTGGGGGTGTGGCGCGTGAGATTGCACGGCGCCCCGTTGGCCCAGGCCGTGATGCCTCCTCCGTCGGTCGATCGCGCCGCACTCCGTGGCGGCAACCGATTGGCTGCGACGACACGTTTTGTCCGAAAGCTGCAGATCAGCGCCGACGGATCACAGGTGGCGCGCCTGGCCTGCGGCGAGCCTTACGGCGTTTGCGTCCTCGACGTTCTCAACGTGATCGACGGGACCATTGCCTCCAACGAGCCCCCAGGGCAGTCCGGGGACCTGACCGCGATCGGAGACGGTGTCATCCTGGGCATCGACTACTGCATTACTGCCACCCGGTGCGTAACCGATGGCATCGACGTTCCCGGCACCGAGGTGCGCCAGTTCCCGGGGTGGCCTCCAGCGCTCGACCAGGATGGGCACCTGCTGCTGCTGCAGTTTCCAGGCCCGACGAGGGTGACCCGGAGCTTCGTCTCAACGCTCCTGGACGGAAGCGGCACGCGTCTCGTGTTCGTGACGGACGGCTACGTGCGCCCGATCTACCAGGAGGGCATCGATTTCGTGGGCGTGCGCATGGAGCTGCCATGGGGTTGGGTCGCGGTGAACCTCGAGTGGCTCATGGACGATGGCGAATATCGAGTCGTCCCCGCTGCGGTGCGGCTCGCCGATGGCGGCTGGGTTGTTTTGACGCTGCCGGAGATCTACCCCATCGGAGGCGGGCACGACTGACCCACCTGTCCGTGGGCGACCGGCGTCGGGCTACAATCGCGCGGCTGACGCATCGGCCCTGACGCAGGAGGAGCCACCAGCTCGCATGTTGCTCGACGGCAAGAAGCTGCTCATCACCGGCGTCCTCACCGACGACAGCATCGCCTTCAGCGTGGCGAGGGTCGCGCAGGAGGCCGGAGCCGAGATCCTGCTGACCGGCGTCGGCCGCGGACTGCGCCTCACCGAGCGGGTCGCGCGGAGGCTGCCGACCACCCCGGACGTGCTCGAGCTCGACATCAACAACCCTGAGCACGTCGAGGCGGCGAGCGCCGAGGTGATGCGGCGCTGGCGCAAGGTCGACGGCGTGGTGCATGCCATCGGCTACATGCCGGACGATGCCCTCGGCGGCAACTTCCTGAACACCCCCTGGGAGAGCGTCGCCTTCGGCTTCCAGACATCGGCCTTCTCGCTCAAGGCGCTGGCCGTGGGCCTGCTGGAGCCGATGAAGGCTGCCGGCGCGGCCTCGGTCGTCACCCTCACCTTCGACGGCCGCTTCGCCTGGCCGATCTACGACTGGATGGGCGTGGCGAAAGCGGGCCTGGAGGCCACCACGCGATACCTGGCGCGTGACCTGGGCGAGTTCGGGATCCGGGTCAACGCCGTCTCGGCCGGCCCGATCCGGACCATGGCCGGCAAGAGCATCCCCGGCTTCGACAAGATCTCCGACACATGGATCAGGCGCGCACCGCTGGGGTGGAACATGACCGATGCGACCGCGGTCGGCCAGATGTGCTGCTTCCTGCTCTCCGACTGGTCGACGATGACCTCAGGCGAGCTTATCCACGTCGACGGCGGCTATCACGCCATGGGGACCGACATCCGCCGCTAGGCCGGCGCCGCGGGCCCCGCGGCCTCGTGGGCCAGCAGCCAGGCCTTGCGCCAGCGCCCGCCGCCGTAGTTGCCCGTCTCGCCGGACTTGCGCACGACGCGGTGGCAGGGGATCACGACCGCGATGCGGTTCGCCCCGTTGGCGGTGCCCACAGCGCGCTGCGCCCTCGGCCGGCCGACGCGCGCCGCCAGCTCCTCGTAGCTGACCGTCTCACCGGCGGCG
>Ga0209640_10005773_pt1 | contig 10830 bp, 9 predicted proteins | sample RifCSP10_1_FD_184018 | JGI IMG/M metagenome (GOLD analysis project Ga0209640, IMG submission 184018) | Soil microbial communities from Rifle, Colorado - Rifle CSP2_sed 10_1 (SPAdes) (version 2) | ecosystem: Environmental > Terrestrial > Deep subsurface > Rock core/Sediment | place: Rifle...
AGCCGCGACAGGCCGCTCACCGCCTCCTTGAACCGCGCCACGCCGCGCGCCGTCAGCGGCCGCTTGTCGTCGTCCGGCCAGTCCTCACCCCGCTCCGCCGCGATGGCGTGGCGCACGAGATAGAGTTCAGCGGGGGTGGCCATCTAGGCGGCGGGCGCCTGCCGTGACAGCGGGGCCGCCGTCGCGTCGGCGATCGCCAGCAGCTTCTTGCGCAGCGCAATGTACTGCCCGTGGATCTTCCGGCATTCCGTCTCCAGCCGGCGCACGACCCGATCCAGATCGCCGGACAAGCGAAGGTTCGGCGCCTTCGACCCCTGCACCCCGCGGACCCGGGCGATCAGCACCTCGTGGTCGTGCATGCCGCCGAGCAGATCCTGTGCTTCCTTCAGCGTCCGGATCCGCGCGGTGGCGCGCGAGCCGCTCAGTTCATGTGACACTTCCAGCGCATATCGCAGCTTCTTGACGGCGACCCGCACCTCGTGGAGGCGGTCGGGCAGGTAGATCCCGGCGGCGTTTTCGATCGCCTCGCGGAGGCGAACCGCGCGCCGTGCCGCCCGGAGCTGGGCGTCTACCACGCGCTTCGGGTTGCGGCGGCGAGGGTGCGAGCTCTCCTTCCTCGCCGCGGCCGACGCGCGGCGGCGCAGCTTGTCGAGATCGACGCGGCCCACCCGCGCGCACATCTCGGCGTGCATCCGCTGGCGTTCCTCCCGGATGACCTGCCGCAGCTTCGCGATGGCGCCTCGCGGGGCATCGGCCCCGGCGGGCAGCGTCTCGAGCATGTCGAGCGCGACGTCCAGCTCGCGCACCGGGCCGAGCGCCCGGGTGAGGCGCCGGACATTGCGTCCGAGCTTTCGCCCCTTCTCTCCGTGGACCACGAGCGGCAGCGCCTCGCGCAGCCGCCTGGTCGCGACCCGTGCGTGATGCAGGAGCTGCGGATCGCCCTGCTTGGCGCCCGGCAGGGCGCGTGTGAGGGCGTTCAGTCGCTGGCGAATGAGGAGCTCGGATGGACTGGTCTTTGCCGGCATCGATGCGATAGGCCCTACTATATCTTCCCATGCGCATCGCCGCGATCGATATCGGGACCAACTCGGTCCACATGATCGTCGTACGCGTCCGCCCGGACCTCTCCTTCGAGGTCATCGACCAGGAGAAATTCATGGTCCGGCTCGGCGCGGGCGGCCTCGACGGCCGCGCGCTGACGGCTGAGGCGATGTCGGCCGCGCTCCAGGCCCTGTCGACGTTCCGGCGGCTTGCCGATTCACACGGCGTCGACGAGATTCTCGCGGTCGCTACCAGCGCCACGCGCGAGGCGGGCAACGGCGGCGAGTTCCTGGCGCGCATCGAGCACGAGACGGGCATCCGGCCGATGGTCATCACCGGCGCGGAGGAGGCGCGGCTCATTCACCAGGCCGCCGTGTACGGCGTCGACGTCGGCAGCGCCCGCGCCGTAGTCATCGACATCGGCGGCGGCAGCGTGGAAATCACGCTGGGCACGGCCACGTCGATTCAGCTGGCGCGCAGTTTCAAGATCGGCGCCATCCGCCTGACAGAGCGATTCGTCAAGAGCGACCCGCTCTCCGAGCGAGACGAGCGCCGGCTGGAAAAACACGTGCTCGACGAAATCGATCGGCACTGCGAGCAGATCACGGCAGTCGGGTTCGATCGCGTGATCGGCACGTCTGGCACGATCCTCAGCCTTGGCGTCGTGGCCGCCACCGAGGCGCGCGGCGCTCCCCCGGCGGAGCTTCGCAACCTGCGCATTTCATCGAAGCAGATCCGCCGCGTGCGCAAAACGGTGTGTGAGCTCGATCTGGAGCAGCGGCTGGCGATGCCGGGCCTCGACCCGCGGCGCGCGGACCTGGTGGTCGGCGGCGCCGTCCTGCTCGACACCATCCTGCGCCGCCTCGCCGCGGAGGATCTGACGCTCTGCGATCTCGCGCTTCGCGAAGGCCTGGTGCTCGATTACGTCCGCCGCCACAAGAAGCAGATCGCCCAGGCGGATCTCATTCCCGACGTCCGGCGGCGCAGCACGATCGAGCTCGCCGAGCGCTGCAACTACTACGCGGTCCATGCGGCGCAGGTCGCGCGCCTGGCGCTCGCGCTCTTCGATCAGACGCGCGCGGCGCACGGCCTCACCGACCGCGAGCGCGAATGGCTCGAGTACGCCTCGCTGATGCACGACCTGGGCGTGCACATCAGCTACCCCCGGCACCATCGTCATTCCTACTACCTGATCAAGAACGGGGACCTGCGCGGCTTCGAGCCGGAGGAGATCGAGGTCATGGCGCTCGTCGCGCGGTATCACCGGCGCGGCACGCCCAAGAAAACGCACGAAGAATACGCGCAACTGCGGCCGCCGCTCAGGCGCACGGTGCGCATGCTCGCGTCGATCCTGCGGCTGGCCGAGAGCCTCGATCGCAGCCACGCGCAGGTGGTGTCGGCCCTCGAGCTGCAGGACCGTGGCAAGGAGCTGCTGCTGGAATTGCGGACATCAGGCGACGCCGAGCTCGAGCTCTGGGCGGCGCAGCGGCACGTCGAGCCCTTCGAAGAGCTGATGCAGAAGCCGGTGCGCCTGGCGCTGCAGCAGCCAGCGGCCCAGCCCGTTAACGCCGAATTAGCGCAGCGGCGACGGGCGACGACCAGACGCGCCGCAAATTCTTAGGAAGATCTACGTTCGATGTCCGCGGTGCGATGACCTGACACCCTGACGACGCCGCTCCGGGTTGAAACCCTGCTTATTCCTGGATCGACTCGAGATACGCCAAGACGTTCACGACTCGTGCGCGCGCCAACGCGGGAGTGTGGTCAATTCCACGAAACGTCGCGCCCCAGAGTGGCATTTGACTAGAGCTATGGGGGCCCGGCCCCTGTGGTTGTGTCGACGCGGTGAGTAATGTCTCGAATCTGGCCAGGGGGAAAACGCCTTGGTTACGACGCCGAGCCGCCGTGAGGTCGTCTGGCACGACCGAGAGTCGAGGCGCAATGACGCCGCCTCCCTTCCCGCTGCTGCCATGGCAGGGCGCGCAGAATTGCTCGAACGTATCACGCCCGGCCTCGATAGCCAGCACACTGGCCCGTTCCCGTTCAGCATCCGGGCGTTGTGGTGCGGCGCCTGCCATTTGCGTGGCAATCAGCGCCAGCGGCACAGCAACCGAGAGAACGACGACGAACCGCGGAATACTCATGGTGGCACTCTCCATTGGGGTGACCCGGTACACTGCTTATCGTCCACAACCCGCAAGCTGTTTATATGGTCGACTTCGTCGGGAATGAACAAGGCCACACCTCTGACACCCTGAATGACACCCCGACCGATGGGCGAAGGTAGACGCGACGGGAAGCGGGCGGATGGAATTGCTCAGGATTTCGTCTGCCCGCGTCCAAGCGCGTCCATACCGTGCGGCCATCCTGTAACGCGGAATTAACACGCCAGAAACGACCGCGTAATTCCCGTTCGATAGCGTGAACCCATGGCTCATAGGATCGTTCGGTCTTCCGCCCTTGCGGCGCTGACGCTCGGAATCTACGCGTGCGGCGGCGGCACGCCGCCGGCCCAGGAGGGCGGCGCGGCCGCGCCCGTCCTCATCACCGTCGACGGGTCGAGCACGGTGTTCCCCATTGCCGAGGCGGTGGCCGAAGAGTTCGGCAAAGCGAACCCGAACATGCGGACGCCTACCGTGGGCATCTCGGGCACCGGCGGCGGCTTCCAGAAGTTCTGCCGCGGCGAGACCGACATCAGCAACGCGTCGCGTCCGATCCGGCCCGCCGAGATCGAGGCGTGCCAGAAAGCCGGCGTCGAGTACATCGAAGTCCCGATCGCGTACGACGGCCTGGCCATCGTCGTGAATCCGAAGAACACCTGGGCCACCACGACGAACGTCGCCGAGCTGAAGACGCTGTGGGCTCCCGAGGCGCAGGGCAAGGTCACGCGCTGGAACCAGGTGCGCGCCTCGTGGCCGAACCGCGAGATCCGCCTGTTCGGCGCCGGCGTCGATTCCGGCACCTACGACTATTTCACCGAAGCGACGGTTGGCAAGGAAGGCGCCAGCCGTGGAGATTTCACGTCCAGCGAGGATGACAACGTCATCGTCCAGGGCGTGGCCAGCGACGAGCTCGCCCTGGGCTTCCTGCCCCTCGCGTATGTCGAGGCGAACCGCGACAAGCTCAAGATTGTCCCGGTTGACGACGGGAAGGCCGACAATGGGGCGGGCCCGATCATCCCTTCTGCACAAACGGTGCGCGACGGCACCTACCAGCCGCTGTCGCGTCCGCTGTTCATCTACGTGTCCCGCAAGGCAGCCGACCGGCCCGAGGTCCAGCAGTTCGTCGAGATGTTCTTCAGCCGCACGGATCTCGTGAAGGAAGTCGGCTACATCGAGCTCACCCCGCAGATCTACGACCTCGCGCGCAAGCACTTCGCCGACAGGAAGACCGGCACGGCGTTCGGTGAAGGGGGATCGCAGGTCGGCATGACGCTCGAAGCGCTCCTCGCAAGGGAGCGATAATCCTTCGACGGCGAGTCGAGGGATGAAGCGGTTCGAATTCGTGATCGAGTGGGCGCTGTTCCTCTGCGCCCTGCTCTCCATTGGGACCACGGCCGGCATCATCGTGGTGCTGGCCATCGAGACGTTTGCCTTCCTGCGCGAAGTGCCGATCACCGACTTCCTCTTCGGCACCGACTGGACTCCCCTCTTTGCGACGCCGAGCTTTGGCGTCCTGCCGCTGGTGGCCGGGACGATCCTGGTGTCGGCGATTGCGATGGCGGTGGCGCTGCCGATGGGGCTGCTGAGCGCGATCTACCTGAGCGAGTACGCGCCCGCCGCGGTCCGCCGCGTGATCAAGCCCATCCTGGAAATCCTGGCCGGTGTGCCGACCGTGGTGTATGGCTACTTCGCGCTGCTGTTCGTCACGCCAATCCTGCAGCGCTTCATTCCCGGGCTGGCCGGATTCAACGCGCTGGGCCCCGGCATCGTGATGGGCATCATGATCCTGCCGCTCGTCTCGTCGCTCTCCGAGGACGCGATGCAGGGCGTGCCGCGCGGGCTGCGTGAAGGCGCGTACGCGCTCGGCGCCACGAGAATGCAGACGAGCCTGAGTGTGGTGCTGCCGGCGGCGTTCTCGGGCGTCACGGCGGCATTCATCCTGGCCGCCTCGCGCGCAGTCGGGGAGACGATGATCGTCGCCATCGCGGCGGGCCAGCAGCCGCGTCTGACCTTGAACCCGCTGGTGCCGGTCGAGACGATGACCGCGTATATCGTGCAGGTCAGCCTGGGCGACACGCCGCAGGGCACGCTCGAGTACCGGACGATCTTTGCCGTCGGCATGCTGCTCTTCCTCGGCACCTTCGGGCTGAACCTCGTGAGCGCCTGGCTGCGCGAGCGCTACCGCGAGGAGTACGCGTGAAACGGCGGCTGCTCGACCTGGGCTTCCAGGCGCTGGCGCTGCTCATCCTCCTGCTGGCGCTGGGATCGCTGGCGGCGCTGATTGCCGACATCTGGCGCGACGGCGCGAGCCGCCTGTCGTGGAGTTTCCTGACCGGCTTTCCCTCGCGCCGCGCGGCGGATGCCGGGATTTTTCACGCGCTGTCCGGCAGCGTCTTCGTGATCGTCGTGACCGCCGCGCTCGCGGTGCCGATCGGCGTCGCCTCGGCGATCTACCTCGAGGAGTACGGCACCCGGAGCTTTTTCGCCCGCATCATCGAGATCAACATCACGAACCTCGCCGCCGTCCCGTCGATCATCTACGGCCTGCTCGGGCTCGGCCTGTTCGTCCGGGCGATGGGCATGGGACGCAGCGTGCTGGCGGGCGCCTCGACCCTCGCGCTGCTCGTACTGCCCGTCGTCATCCTGGCGACGCGTGAAGCGCTCCGCGCGGTGCCCCCGTCCATCCGCGAAGGATCGTACGCGCTTGGCGCGACGAAATGGCAGACGGTCTGGTTCCAGGTGCTGCCGGTCGCCCTTCCGGGTATCCTGACGGGCATGATCCTGGCGCTGTCGCGCGCGATCGGCGAAACGGCGCCGCTCATCTCGATCGGCGCGCTGACCTTCGTGGCGTTCGCGCCCGACAGCCTCTGGTCGCCCTTCACCGTGCTGCCGATTCAGATCTTCAACTGGGTCTCGCGCCCGCAGGTAGAGTTCCAGGGCAACGCGGCCGCCGGGAGCCTCGTGCTGCTGGCGCTGCTCCTGACCATGAACGCGGCCGCGATCTGGCTGCGCGATCGCTATCAGAAGAAGCTGTCATGAGCAAAGCGGCGATCGTCCCCCCGTCGCTGGCCGAGGTGGCCGCGCGGAGCGGGCAGCAGCAGCCCGTCGGCGATCGTCCGCCCAAGATCCAGGCGGAACGGCTGAACTTCTTTTACGCCGAGACGCGGGCGCTCGAGGACATCTCCGTCGCCATTCACCCGAACATCGTCACCGCCTTCATCGGGCCGTCGGGCTGCGGCAAGAGCACGTTCCTGCGGACGCTGAACCGGATGAACGACATCATCCCGGGCACCCGCGTCGAGGGCAAGGTGCTGATCGACGAGGCCGACATTTACGGGCCGGGCGTCGATGTCGTCGCGCTGCGCCGGCGGGTCGGGATGGTGTTCCAGAAGTCGAACCCGTTCCCGAAGTCGATCTTCGACAACGTCGCCTACGGGCTGCGGATCAACGGCATGGCCGGCAGCCGCTCGGAGCTGTCGGCGCGAGTCGAGGAGAGCCTGCACCAGGCCGCGCTCTGGGACGAGGTGAAGGACCGCCTGGAGGCCTCCGCCCTGGCGCTGTCGGGCGGCCAGCAGCAGCGGCTCTGCATCGCGCGGGCGCTGGCCGTGCGGCCCGACATCCTGCTGATGGACGAGCCGGCCTCGGCGCTCGACCCGATCGCCACCCAGCGCATCGAAGAGCTGGTGTACGACCTGAAGAAGACCTACACGATCGTGATCGTGACGCACAACATGCAGCAGGCCGCGCGCGTCTCCGACTACACCGCCTTCTTCTGGCTGGGCCGCCTCGTTGAGTACGATCGGACCGATAAGATGTTCACGAACCCGAGCGAGAAGCTGACGGAAGATTACGTGACGGGGCGATTCGGATAATCACGAAGGACACGAAGATCGCGTAGGACACGAAGAGGAATGGAACGAGCCGTACGACATTTCCAGGAGGAGCTCGAAGGGCTCCAGGCGCGGCTGCTCGAGATGGGCGGGCTGGCGGAGGAACGCGTGCGCGCGGCTGTCAACGGCCTCGTCGCGCGGGACACGACGCTCATCGACAAGGTGATGCGCGGCGACGAGCCGGTCAACGAGCTGCACATCGAGATCGACAACCGGTGCTTCACGCTCCTGGCGCTGTACCAGCCGATGGCGACCGACCTGCGATCGATCGTCGCAGCGGTAAAGATCAACACCGACCTCGAGCGGGTCGGGGATCTTGCCGTGAACATCGCGGAGGCGGCACGGCGCTACACGGCCCACCCGCCGGTGAAAAAGCTTGTGGACATCCCGCAGATGGGCGACATCGCGCAGGCCATGCTGCGCGACGCCCTGGATTCGTTCGTCCGGCGCGACACGCGCCTGGCCCATCAGGTGCTCAACGAGGACGACCGGCTCGACAGCCTGAAAACGCAGGTCTTCCGCGAGCTCCTGACCTACATGCTGGACGACCCGGCCACGGTGGAGCCGGCGCTCGACCTGATCCTGGTGTCGCGGCACCTCGAGCGCATCGGCGACCACGCGACGAACATCGCCGAGGACGTGATCTTCATGGTGTCTGCACGGGACGTGCGGCATCATCCCCCGGCGGAGGAAACCGGCCGCTAAATCGCAAATCACCAATCGCAAATCACAAATTGATTAGAATTAGTCGGATGGGCGAGGCGCGCCTGTGCGTCCTGTGCCGACGGCATCCCGTGGACGACCGCTGGCGGCCGTTCTGCAGTGAGCGATGCCGGAACGAGGACCTGGCGCGATGGGCCGACGGCCGGTATCGCGCCGCCGGCGAGCCCTTGCCCCAGGCAGACAGCAGCGACGACCCGGACGCTTAGCCTCCTCCACACTATGGCCGACACGCTCACCGTCACCGACAACCGCACCGGCAAGCAGTACGAGATCCCGATCAAGGACGGCGTGATTCGCGCGACCGATCTGCGGCAGATCAAGAACGGCGCCGAGGACGCGGGGCTCATGACCTACGACCCGGCGTTCATGAACACCGCGGCGTGCCGCAGCCGGATCACCTACATCGACGGCGACAAGGGCATCCTCGAGTACCGGGGCTACCCGATCGAGCAGCTCGCCGAGAAGTCCACGTACCTGGAAACGGCGTACCTGATCATCTTCGGGGAGCTGCCGACCTCCGACCAGCTCGAGGCGTGGAAGGCCGAGATCACCCTCCACACGATGCTCCACGAGAACATCAAGAAGCTGATGGAGGGGTTCCAGTACGACGCGCACCCGATGGGCGTGTTCCTCAGCACCGTCGGCGCGTTCTCGACCTTCTACCCGGACGCCAAGCAGATTTTCGACGAGCAGTCGCGCAAGAAGCAGATTCACCGGCTCATCGCCAAGGTCCCGACGATCGCCGCCTACGCCTTCCGCCACAGCATCGGCCGCCCTTATAACCAGCCGGACAACGAGCTCAGCTTCACCGGCAACTTCCTGAACATGCTGTTCCGGATGACCGAGCTCAAATACACAGTGAACCCCGTTCTCGAGCGCGCGCTCGACGTGCTGTTCATCCTGCACGCCGACCACGAGCAGAACTGCAGCACGAGCGCGATGCGCGCGATTGGCAGCTCGCAGGTGGATCCGTACTCGGCGATGGCGGGCGCGGCCGCCGCGCTCTACGGCCCGCTCCACGGCGGCGCCAACGAGGCGGTGCTGCGCATGCTGAACGAGATCGGGCACGTCGACCACGTGCCCGGGTTCATCAAGCGCGTGAAAGCGGGCGAAGGGCGGCTGATGGGATTCGGCCACCGCATCTACAAGTCGTACGACCCGCGCGCCAAGATCATCAAGCAGACGGCGGACCAGGTGTTCGAGGTGACGGGCAAGAACCCGCTGCTCACCATCGCCGTCGAGCTCGAGCGGATCGCGCTGCAGGACGAGTACTTCGTCACGCGCAAGCTGTACCCGAACGTCGACTTCTACTCGGGCCTGATCTACGAGGCGATGAAGTTCCCGGTGACGATGTTCCCGGTGCTGTTTGCGATTCCGCGGACGGCCGGCTGGATTGCGCAGTGGGAGGAGATGATCCTCGACGCCGAGCAGAAGATCGCGAGGCCCCGGCAGGTCTATACGGGCTCGAAACGGCGCGACTACGTCCCTCTCAATAAGCGTCAGTAACGGTGCGATGGTGCGACGATGCGACGGTGCGGCGGTGCGTTGGTTCGGCGGTGCGATGGCGCTCGCATCCGTCGTCCTGGCCTGTAGTACCGACGCGGTGACCCAGAGCGCGCCTGCGGCGAAATTCGACAGTTCGCGCGCCTACGAGCATCTGCGCCGGCAGGTCGGCTTTGGGCCGAGACCTGCCGGTTCCGCGGCACTCGCGCAGACTCGCCAGTACATCCTCACAGAGCTAAAGGCTGCCGGCATCCAGGCGCGCGAGGATGCCTGGGACGCCACCACTCCTCTTGGCCGCGTGCGGATGGTCAACCTCATTGCCACCATCCCCGGACGGCGCCCGGACCGGATCGCCCTCGCCACCCACTACGACACGAAGCTCGAGCGCGAGTTCCGTTTTGTCGGCGCCAGCGACGCCGCCTCCTCGACTGCGGGGGTCCTCGAGCTGGGCCGCGTGCTCAAGGCTCGCACCAACGAGTTCACCGTTGAGCTGCTGTTTTTCGACGGCGAAGAAGCGGTCGTCGACTGGTACCGGAACAACGACAACACGTACGGGAGCCGTCACTACGTCGAGACGGCTCAGAAGGCTGGGACGCTGGCCGGTCTCAAAGCGCTGATTCTGCTGGACATGATTGGCGACCGGAACCTGACTATCCGGCGCGACTCAAACTCGACGCCCTGGCTCACCGACATCGTGTGGGCGTCTGCTGCCCGCCTCGGCTACCGAGCGAACTTCCTGGCCGAGCAAACGACGGTCGAGGACGACCATCTTCCCTTCATGAAGGCGGGGATCCCATCGGTCGACATCATCGACCTCGACTATTCTGCCTGGCACACCTCGCAGGACGACCTCGATCGCGTGAGCGCCCGCAGCCTGCAGGTCGTCGGCGACGTCGTGCTCGCGGCCTGGCCTGATATCGAGAAGAGGTTAGCCGGCGGACGCTGACGAACCCCGAAGATCTGTTCCCCGAACATCTGTTCTTTGTTCTGAGTTCTGCCGTTCCGGGTTCGTGTTCGGAGGTTCGAGTTCGAGGTTTGCGGTTCCGGGTTCTAGGTTCTGCGTTCGTACGCGCGCTGCCCCGAACACAGAACTCGGCACCCTGAACGCCGAACTTCGAACTCGAACCTGGAACCCGAACTCGGAACCCAGAACCCGGAACGCAGAACTACTGCTTCCCGGTGTATGGATTGGTGACGGCACCCGGCAGGCCGTATTGATTGTTCTCGATGCAGTAGTACTCCATGATCTCGCTGCCGGGAACAGCCAGTCGCGCCGTGAAGTGCACCGTGAACGGCCTCGTGTAGGTGCCCGGATCGTCAATCGTGACGGCGCGATCCAGCGTCGTGAAGGTGTTCCGCGTCCACCGCTCGATCATGTGCAGCTGCTCCGTGTGCGGAGCGCCGTCCTCATCCAGCCAGAACCTGTCGTGGAGGCCCACCGTGTCGACCACGAGCGTGTCACCTTCCCACTTCCCGATCGAATGCCCGTACCAGCCCGGCGAGGGGTCCTC